>RRYU01011765.1_pt1 | contig 24637 bp, 19 predicted proteins | sample 2162651 | NCBI WGS metagenome assembly RRYU01 (sample SAMN10267283, study PRJNA491782) | microbial mat metagenome | isolation source: biomat in the production well | place: Japan: Minami-Kanto gas field, natural gas well KTG3 | collected 2017-06 | reverse complement strand
CAATCACTATCCGCACAATCTATTTTTCCATCACTATCATTATCAATCTTATCATTACAAATACTTTCAGGTGGAGTAATAATCTTACAATAAGGATTAGGCGCACAGTCACTATCCGCACAATCTATTTTTCCATCATTATCATTATCAATCAAATCATTACAAATAAGCTCAGGTGGAACAACAACTGCACAATAAGAACTAAGTGCACAGTCACTATCCGCACAATCTATTTTTCCATCACTATCATTGTCAAATCCATCATTACAAATAAGTTCTATAGGATCAGGGGTCGGAGTTTGACAAACCGATGCCGTAAAACAATTAAAATCAAAACAATCAATAAAACCATCAAAATCATTATCAATTCCATCATCACAAATTGTTTCAGGTGGAATATAAGGACCTCCACCACCTCCACCTCCACCAACAGTCACACTTTCAATATCAGCATAAACAGTTGGAAGTGGAACATATTGCGGACTAGCACCCAAACCAGGCAAACTAGTATTACATGTAACACCACTATCAATATTAAAGAAAACCTCAGTAGCAATAGAAGCGCTCACCTGCATCCCTCCAGAAATATCCATCCCATCATAGTCAGCAAAGTTACCAAAAATATATGCCTCATAAAATCCATTACAAACGCCATATGGTACAGAAATACTAAAAGGTATATTTTTAATTTCCTTAGGAGCAAGATTTACAGGATTCTCAGAAAAAGCAAACCACCCCTCTTGACCTTCAATTTGACCAGAAAGTTTAATAGATATATTACGAGTATCATCTACATTATAAATCCTAAGAGTATCATAAATTACAACATTATCAGTTATAGTAGCCGTCCCATTCGCATCAGTACCATAGTAAAATGAGCCACTATATGGAGCTGCACTATTAAAAGGATTAATTGGCCACATACTATAAGCAGGCGTATCACTAAAAGCACTCTTAAAAGGCAATAAATAAGCCAAAAATAACAAAAAACCAACAATCAAAAAACCAAAGGCAAACATCTCCGCAAGACGCAAAAAGTCCCTTTTTTTATTACTAATTGTACTTATGATTTTTGACATATCTATATTCATACTTATATCTAGATATTTTAGCATAATTGTGCCAAAAAGTAAACATATATAACCCTAAAAAACAGCTATTTTACACTTGTAAAATGTCTCCCACTTGTTAATATAAAGACACCTTAATTCCTTTATTAAAATACAAATGAAAAAATTCCTACTTTTGTGCGTCAGCACTGTATTGTTTTTCAGTCTTAGTAATGTGGTTTTTGCAGGAAATTCAACTCCCGCATTTACATTAAAAACTATTAACAGTGAAACATTAACTTACAAAGTTGGTCCAGGATCTACAATTAAAGATAGTGTTGTTGTATACAATCTAGACCCAACTAGAGACATTAAAATAAAATTATCAACCTCTTTACCTGAAAAATGGATACATTTCAGTGAATCTATTAGCTCAATTCCAGCAGGCAGTAGCAAAGTAATAGGCTTCACAATTAACATTCCAAAAAATAGTAATATAGAAAACAAACAAGAAATATTACAATCAAATTTAGTTTCATATGATGAAAGTTCTACCTCTTCAGGAGCACTACAAATAGGTATTGGCGTAGGTTTAAGGCTTATATTAGACATTGCAGATCAACCCGCAACAACATTAGACCTAACTACAAACAAAAATGATGCAAAAAATATAACAAATATAGACACTAAAAGTTTTAAAGTAATTACAAACAAAATTTATAATTATATACAAAATAATTTAGAATTTGTATTTTTACTTATCATAATGGCTCTATTTCTAAAATTAGCATTAAACAAAAAAGAAAAATCTACAACAGTTAAAAAATCAAACAAAACAAAAATTAAATCTACAACAGACAATAAAACTAGTACATTAAAAAAGAAAGTCTCAACAACTAAAAAACCTAGTACTACAAAAAAGAAAGATTCAACAATAAAAAAAACTAGTACTGCAAAAAAGAAAGATTCAACAACTAAAAAAATTAATACAAAAAAAGACAATACATCTAAAAAAACTAAAAAATCTCTTACAAAAAAACCTAGCACAGCAAAAACAAAAGCCTCAACAACTACAAAAAAAGCTACTAATAAGAAAAAAACTAATACAACAAAAAAGAAATAAAAATCAAAACTATAAAAAGACTCGCAATATTATTTTCGAGTCTTTTTTCTTTTATTATTTTTCTTTTTAGAACCAGAAGCTAATCCTAAATATAAAAAGACAAAACACAATACAATAGAAACAAATCCTAAAATTAGTTTTATATCCTTAATTACATATCGCATAGCTATATCATGTAACTCAACTGATTTATCTATTTTATCCTCATACACATAGTTTTTAGGTTCATTAGATACATTAATTTGAAATTCAACACCAACGGCTACTGCAATATGCATATTTGGATCTGCACCATTATATAAAACATCCTCTCTCACTGTTACCACACCAGTATAATCCCCCTCTTCTAAATCCTCTGAAACAGTCAAAACATACGGCAATAATCTCCACTCCCGAGACTTTAATATAAAATCTTCTGATTCAAATTCAAGCGATATTTTTTTTGAAAGCTCAGGATCTACAAAACCATCAAATTGTTTAAATAAAAATTTAGACTCATCAGCATGACCATAATTTTTAACAATCATATGCCCCTCATATGTATCACCAGGTTTAAGAGAAACAACCTTAGCTGCAGTATCCATAAATTCCAGGTTTCTCTCAGCAGTTTGCATAGTAAAACCTTTATCTACACTACTTGGTATAATCTCATATACATCCTCTACTAGAGAATTTTCATAAACCACTTGTTCACGAAAAAACAAACCAAACAACACAAACATTAATACCAAAACAAAATACAAAATTTTATTATTTCTTTTTTTCACCATTTTTAAATTTATTAGGAATTAAGATATTTATTCCACCTTCCAAGAAGTATGGTTTTTTAATTTTATTTACAATAATAATATTTTTAGGATCAACTTTAAATTTATTAGAAACACTTTGCAAAGTATCCCTATCCTTTACAAGATATTCTTTACTAGATTTATAAAGCATATAAAATCTATAATTTTTAAAAAACAACCACGACAATATAGAAATAATCAACAACACAGCAATCAAAAAGAAATACCAAGGCAACGCATAAATACGAAGCTTTCCCTCGCCAGAAGAATACAAAAGATCATCCTCTCCATTAAACATAAAAATATCATAAGTAAGCTCAACATCTATGTTAAAAATACCATTTGTTAATAAAAAATCATCTGTATCAATACGTATCACAGAATCCCCCGTTTGACTCGGTCCAATAGAAGAAAACCTAAAACTATCATTATAATATCTCCTTCCAAAAATATCACTAATAACAACATTTGCATTAGGAGAAACAGTTGTAGTACCATTATTAGTATAATGTACACGTAAATTCAATCTTTCATCATCAGCTACATAATAACTTAAATCATCAAAATTCAAATCTGGTCTAATCTCACCAGCAATACGTATTAAAAGCTCTATACCCACACCAATAGCAAGTCGTGTACCCATAGCAACTTCATCAGGATTAAAAATTTCATCCAATCCAAAATCTTTAAGCTCATCACCAAAATCTAATATAGAAGCTACCAAAACACCATTATAATCTCCCGGAGCAACACCCTCTGGTATATTTATAGTATATGGAAATTCCTTTACTTCAAAACCCTTCAATAATAATTGATCACCTAAAGGAAACGTCATCCAATTTGCCAAACTCATATTATTCATCTCTTCTTCAGAAAAAAGATCCCGAATATCCGAACGCATATATGAACTTAAATTTAAATTAAACAATGTAGGCACATCCTCCATTAAGGACACCCTCAACATTCCTGTAAATTCATCCCCAGGTTCAACATCTTCAAGCAAAATACGTGACCCCGTATGTTCCAAATCTTTAAACGTAAATGCCGGAGTAGATCCTGCATATACAGGACTTATAGTACTAAACAATGTCAATAAAGAAATTGCTAAGGCACAAAAACTTGAAAATATTTTTTTAATATCAAACATCAATTTTTCTCATTAACATATAAAGCATTTTCCTCGATATAAACAGAATCCACATCTACATCACTTTCATAAATACTAAGTGACGAAAAAGAAAGCACAGATCCACGCACAAGTTGAGGATTATAATCAACAAAAGCAGTTACAACAGCTAACACAAATAAAAACATAACTAATGCCAATGATAACAACTTATTTTTCATTTTATTTTTGTTTATACCTAAATATCACTAAATTATACCAAAAAACAAACAAAAACACAACAATTAACTACCATCTAACATAACAATATACACACTACTTTTATATTCACCAGCACTTGCCACACCCATATCAAGCTCAAAACGGCCAAAATTCATATAACCCTGATTTGCACAACCATTTTGTGAAGTCAAATAAGTAAAAGGAGCAGTTGAAAATGGAACCGCAAAATCATCAAAATAGAAATTTGAATTAAAATCATAATAATCAGAATAAGGGTTTGTAGGAGAGTTTTTACAACTATTTGCAGTATCTATACTCAAAGTTTTACTTATATCATCCTCCACAATTAGCGGTGTAAGGCCCACTTTAGAAATATCATCCCATGACGCATAAGTGTAAAAACTAGAAGCTGGTATATCAGATTGAGTTACATCAGCACCAATATATCTAAAATCCCCAGAAACATTCATTCTTATCCTAAATCCTGCAACAGAAGTCGAATCAAAAAACTTTAAATAATCAACCGTATTTGTTGCATTCCAATAACCAACCTGATTTAAACTATCACTATATGGCAAAAGACCACCTAAAACCACACCGTTTTGTAATTCCCCCGAAACAGAAAAGTAAAATACTCCAGGCATTATAGAGACATTTAAATCAGACTCTGCTGTATCAGCAAAAACGGAGCCAACAGATAGCAATAAAAAAAGTAAAGCACAAAGTAAAAATTGTAATCTCATAGTATATTTATGTATCAACTATACGAATAACAAAATACCAAAAACATAAAACAAAATCCATTAAAAAAGAGTTACAATTTATGTAACTCTTTTTTTAAAACTTTTACTTACCTAAAGACTATAGAACAGTCAAAGTAAGAGTAGAAGCATATGAACCAGTATTAGATCCAGCTGGAACAAGTAAGTCTAGTTGTTCTAGAGATAATTGTACCCAAATTGGAGTTGCTGATGTATGTGAGAAATACTGATAAGCAGCACTAGCAGTTGCAGCTTGTTTACCATCAGCGAAATCAGCGTTAAATGATCCTTCAGTTACAGCTGTACCAATATTTGTAGTTGATGCAGCAATATAATATGCATTATCAGTAGCAGTTTGACCTACAGTTGGAGCTGTTAATGCGTTGTCTGGATAGAATGTAAGATTTGCAAATGATAAACATTCTTGAGCAGAACTATTACCTGTGTAAACAAAGTTACCATCTACATCAGAACCAGGAACTGATTCTTGACATTGTAATTCACCTGCAGCATTACTATCTAAATACATTTGAACTGATCCACCATTAGTATCATCAGAATCACCAAATGCAAAATAGTTTGTAGCAGCAGCCTTTGTAATAGTCAAAGTCTGGTCTGTTACAGGTGGAGTTTCTAGCGCAGTAAATGTTAGAGGCGCTGCGAAATCTCCTTCAGCAGTAAGTGTCAAAGCACCACTACCCACACTTGCATTTACATCAGTTTCAGTAGCAAATGCTGACGGTAGAACAATAACCGCAAAAAGTGCAGTTACAACTCCCATCAATAGAAATTTGTTTTTCATTTTTGTTTTATTTAAAAGATAAAATGAATTTGTTTAAGTGAGATCTTTTTTTTATATCTCTAATCATAATACACCATTTAACACCATAAGTCAATGCATATTAACACAATTTATCCATCTATAAACACTATATACATTGTTGAAGAATACGATCCGCCAGCTGCTCCCGGAGGATAAACAAACTTCACACGCCTTATATCAAAGCTTCCACGTGACATGCAAGGAACTGATGATGACAAATATACTTGTGGAGTGTCTGATAAAGACATACCAAAATCAGGACCAGTAGTTAGTGCCGTATTAAATGTATAGTAAGAAAGATTTTGAGCATCAACACAGCTATTATCAGAATCAATATTTAACGTAGCAGCAATATCATCTACACCTACACTTGGAGCCGTCGTACTTCCACTTAGTTCATCATATCCACCATATATAGAAAAGTTTGAAACCGGAATATTGGCCTGACCAACAGACCCACCACTATAAACAAAATTACCAGCATCACTACTAGACATATAAAGATCAACATGAAATCCATCTCCACTAGAAGCATCATTATAACTAAAATAATCACTAGGCTCATCCCAAGTCCAAGTAGCTGTCTGAGCAAAAGGAGAAGTAGTAGAAACCGACAAATTAATCCCAGTACTAAACACCCCATTAGACACAATGGACATAGTCCCCGCCCCGATAGAGCTAGAAACCCCAATTGCTGTATTTGACCCAAGTGTAACAGCAGTTCCAGATCCTCCACCACCAATCAAAGGCTTAACCTCCTGCCCCCCAAATATAGCAAAAGTCGCCGGACTACTCATATTATTGTAACTAGTGCTAATCCAATCAGTATCCCTTACCACCCCCGAAATCCTAAATTCATCTATTTCACCATCAAAATATTCCTCACCACTAGCATTGCTACCACCATAAGTAGATCCATAAGAGTTTCCAAGCAACAAATCAAGACCCGCTACATCCAACAAATTAGTCGCATTAAGTGTATCAGCCAAACTTCCATCCATATATAGCTTTAAATTATCCGTCTCAGCATCCTTATCATAGCTCACCACCATATACGTATAAATTCCATTAGTCATATCCCCACTCGAAACCAAATCAAATCCAGTATCACTACGTTTAAGTATAGTACCGCCACCATTACCCGCCGCATACAAATTTCCCTTAAACGTCGCAAAAGCCATAATCCTATCAATTACACTAGGCTCATTTGCAAGAGACCAAGCAGTAGTATAAGGAGCAAGTTTAGTATAAATCGCAAGCGTAGTATCATAAACACCAGCAAACAAACTACCATTAAACACTCCAAACGCATCAGAATATAGATAAACGATCGAATCAAAGAGCCAGCCATTATTATTTCCAGAATTTAATGATCCTGTGCTTTGCACGTCAATATCAGCAACATTAGTATTATAAGAATCTTGTACATCCAAATAAGCAACAGACCTTGTACTAGATGGATTAATACTCCATTGAGTAGAAGGACTCGAAGATCTCAATGACAACAGTTGCCCATCAGCACCATTTAAAGTCAGTGCACCAGTAACATCCTGTGTTTTTGAAGCCTGAAATGTCAATGTAGCAGCATTGCTAACCTGCTTTGTTAAATTATAAAAACTATTATAACCATTTATTGCCTGACTAGCACCATCCAACACAACAGATCCCGTACCTGAAATTAAAACACCAGTAGTCTTATTAAAATCACCAGCCAAATTTAAAGTCTTTGATCCTAATGATAAAAATCCACTAAGCAAATTAAGATCACCATCAACATTAAGATTATCCAACATACTAACTGTATTAGACATGTTTATAGTCAAATCATTAAATGTAAAAGCATTATAATTGTAATTTATGGCACTTGATCCCCTTAAAGTTACCGTACCATTATTTGCATTAAATGCTGTTGTATTTCCAGCATATGCATACAAAGAACCATACAAATCCATATTTGCAGAAGGAGCAGTAAAGGTACCAGAAGAAACAGCTGTGTTAGATCCCAATACCAATGGACCATTAACAGTCACATTAGCAGTGCTCAAACTCAAATTACCATTACGTGGCTCAAAATAGTTAAAGTAGAGCGCCTGCATCGACATATTTCCACTTCCATAAAAATCTCCACCATATACATAAAAATTATCAGTATTAACCATATTCATACCATTTAGATCCACAGTACCATCCTTTTGCAAAAATCTACCAGAACCCACAGTAATAGTATAACCACCACTTCCATCAATATATCCAGTATAGCCAGTATCAATCACCCAACCCTTAATATTTATATTAGTATCCATTTCACACCCCGCAGTATCCCCAGAATCAAAATAAACCTGATCCCCAGCCCCCGGCACAGCAGTACCACCATTACCACCAGAAGTACTAGACCAACAATTTATATCACTCCAAAGCCCCAAACAAGACCCATAACTACCAACCCAATATTTATCCCCAAAATTCCAATTAGTATTATTACCCAAATCAGAAGATCCAGTTCCTTCAACATTTAAAATTGTAGCATTTATATTGTTACTATCACTTACATTTAAATAAGAAGCAACCCTCGAACTCTGTGGATTAATTTTCCATTGAACACCAGGAGTACTAGAAACCAAAGACAATGGATTTCCACTAGCACCATTTAAAGTTAAAATATCCGCTACAGTTTGAGTTGAATTAGCATCAAAAGTCAAAGTTTGAGCAGCAAATACAGTTTTTGTTAAATTATAAAAAGTAGTATTTCCACTAATTGTCTGACTCTCAGATCCTAAATCAACAGTACCTGTTCCCGCATTAAAATTTCCCGCATTCGTCCAATTTCCACCCAAATAAATATTGCTACTAGCAGCACTCAAAGTACCTGAAGCTATAGTCAAATTACCATCAACATATAAATCACCTGTTAAACCAAAAGTTGATGATTTATTTATAATTACATCATTAAAATTTATAATCTTTCCACCTGGTGCAAAATAATATGAACTACCATCAAAAACTACAGTTCCTCCATTTGGAATAAAAGTATTGGTTGTTTCTGCATAAGAATAAAAATAATAAGCAAGATTCATAGACACAGGTGCAGTAAAATCACCCCCACCGCCAGAAACTGAACCATAATAAAAATTTCCATTCACATCAAACAAATCAGCTCCAGCAAAATTAGCCGTTGCAGTACGAGGAGAATAATAATTAAATGTAAAAGTACCATTTAAAATTACATCAGAACCAGTTCCCGCATTGAACGTCCCACCAGAAAGATACATAATACTACTAACTGTTAAATCTCCACCATTTAAATTAAATGTTCCCGCATATTGTACAAAACCAGCAACATTTATAGCATAAGCCGGATCAGCATTTAAAGGGCCGGTATAATTAGACTGCAAATAAATCTGACTAACATTAACAACTTCATCAATAGTACAGGCAGTAGTATCCGCAGCATTAAATGTAACGACAGAATTAGGACCAGGCAAATTAGATACTCCACCACTTCCTCCACTAACATTAGACCAACAATCATTATCATTCCAACTACCATCACATCCTGTAAAAGATCCAACCCAAAAATAATTATCTCCAAAATTCCAATTTACATTATTTCCACTATCAACAGATCCTGTGCCAGAAACATTAATTACAGATACATTAGTATTATTACTATCTTTTACATCAACATAAGAAATAACTTTAGAACTTTGAGGATTAATATTCCACCTAGTACCAACAGACGAAGACCTTAAGTTAAGTTTATTAACACTACCAGAGCCAGACAAGGTCAATATACCTTTAATGGTCTGAGTAGACCCAGCTACAAATGTCAAAGTAACATTATCTACCACTGATTTTGTAAGATTATTAAACGTAGTATTTCCAGCAATCATCTGACTATTGCCACCCAAATTTACAGTACTGGTGCTAGCTGTAAATTCACCAACATTTCCCCAATTACCATCAACATAAAGAGTTACATTCTCAGCTGCTAAAGTACCAGAATTTATAAGCAAATCTCCATTAACATCCATATCTGCAGACACAGTAAATGTTCCAGAACCCTTATCTACCTCAACATTATTAAAACTCACTCCATTATAAATATAAGATCCAGAGGCAGTAGAATCAAAAGTCACCTTTCCACCATTAGCATCAAACACACTAGTGCTTCCCGCATAGGTTTCAAAACTACTAGCAACCTCAATAAAAAGTGGCGCAGTAAAAGTACCAGATCCACCAGAACTCGATCCAAAATAAAAAGAATCATTAATATCAAGAGTAGAAGCCGCCCCAAAATTAGCAGTTGAAGTGCGAGGAGCAAAATAATTATAATAAAAAACACCAGTCGAAACAACATTACCATGACTACCAGCATTAAATGTACCACCTGACAAATTAACATTTCCACCAGATGTCAAAGTCGCACCATTTAAATTAAAAGTACCAGCATATTGTATAAATCCACCAGAAGTAGTAATAGAATAAGAAGAAGATGTAGAAACCGAACCAGTATAACCAGTAAACAAATACAACTGAGCAACACTAACCGCCACATCAACAGTACAACTAGCAGTATCAGCAGAATCAAAATAAACTATAGAATCAACACCCGGCAAAGCTGAAACACCACCACTTCCACCACTAACATTAGACCAACAGTCATTATCATTCCAACTACCATCACAACTAAGTTCAGACCCCACCCAATAATAATTATCACCAAAATCCCATTTTAGATTATTTCCACTATCAATAGAGGTACCACTAGAAGCATCAATTTCAGCTGCATTTGTATTATTACTATCACGTACATCCACATAATTTATCACGCGCGACCCTTGAGGATTAATATTCCACCTAGTACCACCACTTGATGAAATCAGCTCCAACCTAGAACTAGAACTACCACCTGTTAATGTTAAAGTTCCAACCACAGTTTGAGTAGTACCAGCAGTAAAAACCAAACTTGCAGATGTTATTACAGATTTTGTTAAATTATAAAAATTATTATTACCATACAAAACCTGCCCCAATCCATTCAAAACAACCGATCCATTTCCATGGACAAAATTAGATTCCGTTGCAATATTGTTTATAAAATCACCACTTAAATAAATCGTCCACGCAGACGACATTACTCTAAGCGTACCCTTAGAAATAGTTAAATTATTAGAAATCCGTAAAGCAGTATTAATTTGAACTTCATTAGCCAATGCAGATTTTAAAATAACCACATCATAATAATATTGACTAGAACTATTATAAATATATGAAGTACCAGAACCAACAAAGGTAATAGCACCATTATTATGAATAAAATTAGCCGCAGCTTCCTGATCCAGTCCACCATTAATATAAAAATGTCCTACAGCATTTGGAGCCTTAAAAGTTCCACCATTAAAATCAAACGAATTAGTTGCAATACTATTTAAAATTACCCAACTGGCATACGTCGCATCCATTGTACCACTTTTAATATCTAACTCTGCAGAAGTACCAAAAGTAATACTAGATTTATTTTCAGCATTATATATACCACCAGATATTGTCAATAAAAGATTATGAGTAATATTTGTAGATCCACCAGAATTTAAAACACCTCCATAAATATAAGTACCACCTTCAAAAACATGTGTATTAGACGAACCAAGATCAACAATACCATTGTACATATAAACAGTTGTAGTAAAAGTCATCTCAGAATAAAGATTTTCAAAAGTAGCTCCAGTACCAGTACCAGCAGCCATATTAAAATATCCCTGAAAACTCATAGCGGTACTACCACCTGTAGAAACCTTCAAATCAGACTTATTTGTATTATCAATTCTTAAAGAAGGAATATTAGTTTGTCCATTAGGTATCACAACATCCGAACTAGTTTTGATAGTCAAATATCCACGATAACTAGTAGAATAATTACCACTAAAACTACTAAGCCAATTTAAAGTACCCTCAGCAATTAACTCAGCATTATTATTTAAAACTAATTTTCCAGTACTTAATGTTAAAATATTAAGTACATTAATTGTATCACCATTAGCATCACTAAAATAAAGATATTGAGAGGAGCTAGATTTATTTAAAGTCAAATTATAAAAAGTCTCTGTTGAGTCAACATTTATAACAGAATATCCAGTACCAACAAATGCAACTGTACCGCTAAAAGGATTAAAATTAGCACCCGTTCCAACAGTAAAACTAGTACCAATAGACATCACCCCAGTTGTAGAATTAAAAGTACCAGCACTAACGGTTAAATTTCGTCCAACAGTTACAGAACCAGAACTTCCAGTAAATGTTGACTGTGTATTTGACACTATAATATCAAGAGCAACATCAGCAGAACCAGTATTTGCATGAAAGTTTCCACCACTTAAAGTTAAACTACCATTGATATCATAATAACTGGCAACACCATTACCCTGAATCTGTCCACCACTTACAGAAACATTACCCGAAACCGTCATAGTATATGAAGCACCCATATACACATAACCAGTATATCCAGTCTGCATAGTAATTGAAGCAACTGAATAATTATTATCAATCATACTATTTGTACTATAAAAAGACCCAGTTTTAAAAACAACAGCATCCGATGAACCAGGAGAAACTCCAGCAGGAGTAGCTGTTCCGCCTATTCTCCAACAATCAACATCATCCCAACTACCGTCACATATTATTCCAGGATCATACCAATCAAGAGTAGCCGCCTCAACAGTAGCAGCGCTATAAACAAAAGATAGCACTATTGATAGTAATAATATTTTAACTAATTTTCCAAGAATATTTTTCATAATTTATTTATATCTAAGGCAAAGCAGATTCAGTCCAAGCTCCTGCCCCAGTTTTATAATATGTAGTTAAAACGCTACCAGTATTGATAGCAGTAAATAATTTCCCATCAAATACAGCCAAGCTCATTACATCCCCACTAAATGTATAGTCGGGCGACCAGGTAGTTCCATTACTACTAACCATAATTTTTCCTGTATCTCCAGCCGCATACAACTGTCCACTATACACCGACATCGCCATCACATCATTTAAATCACCCACATTAAAATTCTTAGCCAAAGACCACACAGTACCAGTCAAAGTTCTATACAAAACCCCATCAGTAGTTCCACCCACATACAAATAATTATTAAATACAGCCATAGAGCTCAAAGTTTCACTTGGAGAATAAACAATAGACCAAACAGATCCATCAATACTTCGATAAACATCAGACCCCGCATAAGCATAAATATAATCCTTAAATACAGTAAGCCCACCAGTTTCAATAGAACCAACAAACACCTTTGCACTACTCCAGTTTGTCCCATCAGTCGAACGATAAATTGCACTATTTGCTCCAGAATCTCCCTGTGCACTCGCATATAAATATCCACCAAATTCAGCCATCGAAGTCACTGTCAAATTAGACCCCAAAGTCGCAGCTGAGCTCCAAGTCGCAGCAGTAGTGCTCACACGACCAGAAAATACAACACGCCTATCCGGATCAACCTTTAAACTATAAGCCCCTTTATCAAAAATCGTATTAAATCTATTTAATTCACTCAATTGCACCCAAGCCTCCAAAGTAAAATCATCAACCAAATCAAGATCAGCATTATCACTAAATCTCATATAATCATTATCCCCATCAAGCACAAGTCCCCCATCAATCTTTGCTACAGTCTCATCCAAATCAGCTACATAGTCACCACTCATAGGTGATCCATGATTACCCAAACTCGGATCCGAAGCATCTTTATAACAATTAACAGTACTACAATCATCCGACAAATGATGTACGGCATTATAATTTGCATCCCAAACCGAACCATCAGTAACCCATTGATTAGCCACTGTTTCATTTCCATAATACAAATAAATATCAGTATTAACAGTAGCAGACAAATTTGGAATTTTCACCCAAGCCACTAATTCACCAGATGAAAAATAGTAATACTCAATTTCATGTGGAATTTTTGTAACCCCATCAGAAGTAGTAAAAAGCAAATCGCCAGCATCAATCTGTCCAACAAAACCTTCAGACCAAATATTTCTTAAATCATCATCTTGCACAGAAATCAAAACCGGAAAATTAGTTAAATTTGCATTTACCTGAGATGATTGAATTGTAATTTTTTTTCTATAACCCCAACTATCACCATACCATCCAGCATCTGCATTCACAAAAAACTCAGACAACAAAGTAAAAGATAACAACAAAAACACCACAGCAAGCATCAAAGCCTTGTCATAGCGTATCAATTTGTTAATTTCTTTTCTAATATTCATAAAATATTTAAGTATTAATTAATTCCATCAATGATAACTAGCATCATTGTAGAGTCATAAGACCCCGCATTTGAGCTTGGTGGATACACAAGTTCAAATCGACGTATATCCAATTTGCCCTCAACCTCACAGCTAAGATCAGAATTAAAATAATTCAACGCCGTAGCAGACATTGTAAGTCCAAAATCCGTAGCCGAATTACCAAAAGCATCATTAAATGCATAGTGACCAAGATCAGTAGCACTTCCACAACTTCCTGCAGAAAGTACATTTAGATTTTTTGTATCATCATCAATACCACTTGTCGCAGACAAATAAGTTCCACTAAAATAATTTGCCCAAATTTTAAAATTACTAACATCAATAGCAGTTTGCGAAGCAGATCCACCAGTATAAACAAAATCACCACCCGCAGTGCTAGACATTATCACATTAAGCCTAAAGCCAGGCACCGTAGTCGAATCTCTAAACGAAATATAGTCTGTAAGCTCAGAATAAGTCCAGGTTGAGGTCTGAGAATAATTTTGTGGCTCCGCAATTGGAGTCATATTAATACCCACATTAAAAGATCCATTAGGAATAATACCAAGTGAAGCACCAGCTCCATCAGCCATCACAGGTATCTCAATTTTATAAAACGGCAATAGCACAAAGGCTATTAAAAGTGAGAAAATTGACAAGAGTATATATTGGTTTTTCATGTTTTATTTTTGTTTTCCCTATATTTTAGCACATTTTAGCCAATTTTAACAATTAAAAAATCCCACACTCACATTAGATCAACCCTGTTTTACTACAATCATAAATAAGTTTGCAAAACAAACATCCAATCAACTAATATAAAACAACTAGTATCTAACAAAAAATATATGCAACACACACTCATTGATCTACCATATAGTTATCAATCTTTAGAACCTCACATGGATGCACAAACTGTAGAAATCCACTACAGCAAGCACCATCAAGGTTATGTAAATAAATTAAATGAAGCACTAGAAAAACATCCGGAACTTTTTGAATTATCATTAGAAGACTTGCTAAAAGATCTTTCAAAAATACCTCAGGATATTTTAACCGCAGTTGTAAATAACGCAGGTGGCACATACAATCACAATTTATATTGGAATTGTATGTCTCCAAACGCAGGTGGCGAAGCAACAGGAGAGCTAAAAGAAGCAATAGACCAAAAATTTGGATCATTTGATAAATTTAAAGAGCAACTTTCAAGCGCAGCAGCAACACAATTTGCAAGCGGATGGGCATGGCTTTCATTAGACAAAAACAATGAGCTAGCAATTCAATCAACAAAGGGACACGAAACACCATTATCACAAGGTATAAAGCCAATACTCGTAGTAGACGTATGGGAGCACGCATATTATCTAAAACACCAAAACAAAAGACCAGATTTTATATCAACATGGTGGAATTTAGTAAATTGGGACACCGTTAACACAAATTTTTTAAACGCAAAAAGTTAACACAATACAAAAAATAATTAACAAAAAACTAGCACCACAAATTCACAACTCTGGTGCTAGTTTTTTTATAATACTTAGTGTCCAAATTTATATCATTTTTAAAAAGTGATTGACATAAATCCTTGCTATGATTCCATTTTCGACATATACGTGGGAAACTTAAAAGTTATTTTATCATTTAAAATAGCGCATATGTTAATAACACACCTTAGAGAAATTGGCTTGTCTAAAAGCGAGTCAGAGGTCTATCTCGAACTCCTCAAAATTGGCGGTCAACCCGCCAGTATATTGGCAAAACGCCTAGGAGCAAAACGGACTTCACTGTATCCAGTACTAAAATCCTTAACAGAAAAAGGATTAGTCTTGGCCTACACAAAGGGCTCAGTAAAATATTTTGTGGCAAACGACCCCAACAGTTTAGTAGCATACATTGACGAAAAGTACCGAAAATTTGAGTACTTCCGTCACCGAACCCTGTCAGTAATTCCCAAATTTCGAGCAATTGTCGAAAACTACAAGTTTACAAAGCCAATAGTTTCACATTGCGAAGGCTACAGTGCAGTCAGTAAACTTTTGACCAGCACCTCCCCAACTGAGATTTGTTCGTATCTACCTGTAAAAGTTTTTATATCAGGTAAATTCACAAACTTCATGCAAGACACCGATCACTTCTACAAAACTCTCTCAAATACCAGCATAAGGCTCATAGTACCAGACATGCCCGAAATTAGACAATTTATCAATACCCTCGATTCATTCAAAGATGAAAACAAGAAAGTATTGTATGTCCCTCTAGGCATTTCCGAAAAATTTCAAAGTTTTGCAAATATCTACCCAGACAAAATAATAATGGCAACATTTGATTCAGGATCAGAATTTGCAATCAAAATAATCAGCCCGCAGATCGTAGAGCTTCACCAAAGTTTATTTAATTTTATATGGGACACCCAAGCCTAATTAAATAAAATAAAAAACACAGTACAGGTGCTTAAAATTTAAAACCAGCACCTGTGCTAAAACAGATAAAAGTAAGTTTCAATAAATTAATTGCTAGCACAACTCATTTAAGCTAAAATTAAATCATAAAATTTTAACACAAAATCAAATGGTTTCATTATTAATATTACTAGGAGTAATAGGCGCTGCAGTACTTTTTGTAATGGGTATCTACAACAGCTTAATTAAACTCAAAAACAAAGCAGAAGAAGGATGGTCAGATATTGACACTCAACTAAAAAGGAGATATGACCTTATCCCAAATATCGTTGAGACAGTAAAGGGTTACGCTGCACACGAAAGTAAAACATTCGAAGAAGTTACAAAAGCAAGAACCGCTGCAATGAACGCTGGTACAGTAAAAGACCAACAACAAGCTGAAAACATGCTTACTGGAGCGCTTAAATCATTATTTGCAGTAGCAGAAAGCTATCCAGAACTAAAAGCAAACCAAAACTTCTTAAATCTACAAAATACATTAAAAGAAGTTGAAGAACACATTCAATTATCAAGAAGATACTACAACGGCACAGTACGTGACCTAAATACAAAGATAGAAATGTTCCCAAGTAACATCATCGCAAACATGTTTAATTTCAAAAAACGAGAATTTTTTGAAATCGAAGAAGAACAAAAAGAAAACGTAAAAGTAGATTTTAAAACTGAATAATAAATGAAGTTTTTTTATAAAACATTATTTTTCCTAGCAGTATTTGGACTATCAACAAGTACTGCTTTTGGAGTTTATGAAGAATACTGGGAAGTTGAAACCCTACACAGCGACATACTTATAGAAAAAACCGGAGACATAACATTTACAGAAACCATAAACGTTGATTTTACAAACGAATTTCACAAAGGTGTAGCACGATATATACCTCAATATGGCAGAAAAATCGAATTTATAAGTGCCACAGATACAGATCAAAAATCCTGGAGCAACTACTCATACACCGATTACTCAGACAACTTTGTAGTTGAAATGACAACACTCGATGGCAGTCAAATAAAAACAAAAGCAGACTATATACTTAAATATAAAACTTCAAATGTAATACAATATTACCAAAAAGAAAGCTCTGACGCATTTGGTACATTTCCACATGAGGAGTTTTATTGGAATGTAAATGGTACTGACTGGGCCGTAAAATTTAAAAAAGTATCAGCAACCGTTACAATTCCACAAAACATAGACACAAACAACATCAGTGCAACATGCTACACAGGGATATATGGATCAACAACAGCAGACTGCAACTACAAAATTTTAGATAACAAAATACATTTTGAAACAACAAGGCCTCTAGATAGATACGAAAATTTAAGCATAGTAGTTGGACTTCCAAACGGATCAATAGACAGAAAAACTTCAAGCCTTCACACAGATATAAGCATTGATAAAAACGGAAAAACAACTTTTAAAGAGACTGTAAATGCAGATTTTTCACAAAATCCAAGATATTCCTTAAAAAAAATATTACAAAAATTTTCAGAAGAAACTGATCAAAATTTACGCATAGAATTTGTAAATGCATTTAAAAAAGATGGTACAAAATACAGTGTTTACAATTACAACTACCTGGACAACATCGAGATTAATTTATACGAAGATTTTTCCAATCAACACAAAATAGTATACAGCTATCTTGCACAAAATCTTGCATACAGTCATGCAGGTTCAAACAAAATCAATTGGACAATAAACGACAACCAATGGGACATTACATATTCAAAAGTATCAGCACTTATACATTTTCCATCAACAATAGATAAAGAAAATATAGATGTGCAATGTATAATCCAATCAGAAGAATACAACTACAAAACAAACCACTGCAGTTGGAAAATAAAAACAAACAACAGTTTAGAAATCATCTCAACAAGACCAATCGAAAAATATGAAAAACTAAAATTTTCAATCACAGCAGAACCACAAATTATTCCACTACCATCACTATCACAAAGGATAAAATGGTTTTTATATGACAATAGATATGGTTTTATACTTCCTTCCATCTTTTTAATAATGCTACTTTTATGGAAAAATTTTGGTAGAGACAATCAAGAAGTTCCAAAAGTAATAATTCCACACTACAGACCTCCCGCAGACCTTTCACCAACCGAAGTAGGTACAATAATAGACGAAAAATTAGACCCCAAAGACATAACCGCAACAATCATAGACTTTGCCGTAAAAGGTTTTATAGAAATCATAGAAAAAGATAATGACTACACATTTAAACTATTAAAACCATACAAGACAGACAAAGAATTTGAAGAAATAATACTATCAAACCTATTCCCAAACAACGAGGCTGGAAATATAAAAACACTTTCCAGCCTAAAATATAGTTTTTATTTAAAAATCCCAAAGATCAAAAAAACAATAATAAAAGAGTTAATCGCAAAAGATTATTTTCCACATGATCCACATAAAATTAGAAAAATTTACATATCAATTGGCACAATAGTAATGTTACTAACAATACCAGTAACATTAGCTACTTTCTCTTTACACTCGCTATTTGGGGTATTTATTGGAGGATTAGTGATTATAATTTTTGGAGCAAACATGCCACGCAAAACAAAAAAAGGTACAGAAGTATATTACAAATTAAGAGGACTATATGAGTACATAAACGTAGCAGAAAAAGACAGACTCAAGTTTCAAGAAGACCACAACATGATATTTGAAACAGTACTACCATACGCAATGGCAATGGGCCTATCTAAAAAATGGGCTAAAGCATTTGATGGACTTATAACACAAGCTCCAAAATGGTTTTCAAGCAACAACTGGGATGGATTTGATATGAATAAATTATCAAGATCTCTTGGCAAAATGAGTAACAAAACAAGTAGAAATCTTAAATCAGTACCACCAAGCTCTTCAGGCAGTGGACGTTCATATGGTAGCTTTGGAGGAGGCGGTGGCTTCTCAAGTGGTGGTGGTTTTTCTTCTGGAGGCGGTGGGTTTTCTGGAGGTGGTTTTGGCGGAGGCGGTGGTCGAGGATTATAAAAACACACAATTAAAAAGGTTAAAAATATTTAAATTCCCGACCTTAATATTTTAAATCCAATTATTATTCTAAAACTTTAACAACTTCACTAACAGGAAATGTTTCTACTTCTGGATCTGACACCCATGTATATTCTACATCTACCATTCCATATTCTGCATCATAATCAACAACAACACCTGCATTAAAACTACTTACAACTGGCACATAAACATCATCTCCAACTGCATAGCTTTCATAAACATTAATAGGTTTTACATTAATTTTATCACGCACATAGATAGCACTTGCAAACCCCTGTGTTAAAACTTTATCACCAGCTACTGAAATCAATGTTTCATATATAAAAGATCCATCATCATTAACCACAACAGGTACTCCTGGCGACAAATCTCCAGTCATTTTCACAAATGAATCTGCAGGCAAAACAACATTATCATAAGCCATATATTCATCTAAATAACTAACAACAGGCTCTTTTCCTCCTTCAATAACTTTTGCAAGAGACATACCTGACCCCGACTGCCACCAAGTCAAAACAACATCACCTTTTTCGACAACCTGTTCTGATGCAATTGGTATTATCATTGCATTTGGAATACTATATTCTCCATCAAGCACATCAACAATAACTGACTCCTTATCATTTAAATCAACTAACTTTTTATGATAAAAATTAAGTGTCTCCTCATTTGGGTCCAATAAAAACTCGTCAAACATACTCAAAGATGGAGCCAAAACAAAATCACCTTCCTCAGCATCCAAATCAACATCAGTCGGATAATCCATATTTATACTTCCAAGCTCTCGCACATTTCCATCTATATCTACGGCTTGATCTTCAGTACATGCAACAAAAGACACACTCACAAAAACAAGCATCATTAGCGAAAATACTTTTTTCATACAGTAACATTAATAATTAAGTACATAAATTATTAATCCAATATAAAAATTTGTCAATCAAACCAAAACACTAAACACCAAACTCATCTCTCAAAGCTTCTATTTCATCACGAAGCTCTGCAGCTTTTTCAAACTCCATATTTTGACTAGCCAAATCCATTTTATTCTCAAGAGTATGCAATATTTTCATTGCTTCATCCTTTGGAACTTTCTTTGCACTAATTCTAGTCCGACCACCATCTTTCACTTTTTTACCACCAAAATGACTAATATCACGAATAGATTTTTTAATAGTCTCAGGCGTAATACCATGCTCAACATTATAAGCATGTTGCTTTTCTCTACGTCTATTTGTTTCAGAAATTGCATATTCCATGGCCTCAGTCACAATATCAGCATACATTATCACATATCCTTCAACATTTCTCGCACAACGTCCAATAGTCTGCACAAGCGCACTAGAACTACGCAAAAATCCACGTTTATCAGCATCCAAAATAGCCACCAAACTAACCTCAGGAAGATCAAGCCCCTCTCTTAGCAGATTAATACCAACAAGCACATCAAACTTTCCTTCACGCAAATCTCTCAAAATTTCAATCCTTTCAATCGTATCAATATCAGAATGCAAATATCTAACACTAACTCCAGCATCTGACAAAAAGTCAGTCAATTTTTCTGAACTTCTCTTAGTCAAAGTTGTTATCAAGACTCTTTCTCTTTTTTTAACTCTCGCAGCTATTTCCTTCAATAAATCTTCAATTTGTCCCTCACTAGGACGCACATCAATAACTGGATCCAAAAGACCCGTAGGACGTACAACCTGCTCTACAATGTCTTCTTTTTTTGTATGTGCATACTCATATTTACCAGGAGTAGCGGATACAAAAAATGCACTTTTCATATATTCCTCAAACTCATCAAATTTTAAAGGTCGATTATCAAAAGATGATGGAAGTCTAAATCCATGCTCCACCAATGTTGTTTTACGAGAAAAATTACCACCATACATCGCGCCCACTTGACTCACTGTAATATGAGACTCATCAATAAACATCAAAAAATCATCAGGCAAATAATCAAGCAAAGTACTAGGTCTTTGACCAGTATCTTTATTTGAAAAATATCTAACATAATTTTCAATACCACTGCAATATCCTGTCTCCAAAAGTATTTCTATATCATATTCAGTTCTAGTTTTAATTCTCTCCGCCTCAAGCATCCTCCCCATATTTTTCAGCTCATCATATCGTATGGCAAGATCAGCTCTAATCCTTTCGACGGCAGCCTGAACCTTCTCTTGGGTAGTCACATTATGCTTAGCCGGAAATATAGTAATATCATCAAGCTCCTGTACAATTTCACCAGTAAAAGAAGCCACTTCAGATATTGCTTCAATCTCATCACCAAAAAATTCTATCCTAAACACATTATCTCTATCAGGTGGAAAAATCTCAACAACATCACCCAAAACATGAAACATACTATTTTTAAATTCAATAGAAGAACGCCTATACTGTAAATCTGTCAAAAGTCTAAGCATCCTATCTCGCTGTATAAATTGACCAACCTTAAATGTCTGAGCCATAGTATTATAGTCCTCAACAGAACCAAGACCATAAATACAAGAAACCGAAGCAACAATCAAAACATCCTTTCGAGTAAGCAAATTTGCAGTCGCTGCATGTCTAAATTTATCAATTTCCTCATTTATCGAAGCATCTTTTTCTATATAAGTATCAGTCGCCGGCATATAAGCCTCAGGCTGATAATAATCATAATATGAAACAAAGTAACTCACGGCATTATCAGGAAAAAATTCTTGGAATTCACTACAAAGCTGAGCTGCTAAAGTTTTATTATGAGCAAGCACTATTGTTGGGCGTTGAAGCTTTTCCACTACCTTAGCCATCGTAAAAGTCTTACCAGATCCAGTAACTCCTAAAAGAGTTTGAAAACGCTTTCCATCTTCCACCCCTTTTACAAGAGCTTCAATCGCCTTAGGTTGATCACCTTTAGGCGTCATTTCAGATTTTAATACAAACTTTTTCATAAAGTAAAAATATACTAGAGTAATCTAACACAAAATATGCTACAATCCAACAAAAAGTAAAATAAACAACGTGAATTTAAGCGATTTTACAATTGATTTAGTCAAAAAAGCTGGAAAGTTTATCCTTAAAGAAGAACAAAAAGGGTTTTCCATCAAAGAAAAAACTGAAAAAGACTATGTCACTGATTTAGACATAAAAACCGAAAATTTTATTATCAAAAAAATAAAAGACTCCTTTCCAGACCACGCAATCCTAGCCGAAGAAGAAGATTTTTTAAAAAATGGCAATCAATCAAGTCTATCGGAAAGCCAATACATATGGATTATCGATCCAATAGACGGCACTACAAATTTTATACATGGACTACCTACATTTGCAATATCCATCGCAGTTTTTAAAAGAGAACAAATACAAAATAGTAAAAATTACAAATATTTATCAGGAGAATTAATTGTAGGAGCAATATACAATCCAAAAACAAAAGAATTATTTCACGCCGAAAAAGATAAAGGAGCATACCTAAATAATGAAAGAATATTTGTCTCAGACACAAAAACATTAGATAAAAGTTTCATAGGCATAGATTTTCCACTAAGCCACAACGAAGAAAATCTAAATATTTACACAGCAATATCAGAAGAAAGCATCGAGATAAGACGTATAGGATCAGGGGCTACAACATTAGCATATTGTGCAGCCGGCCGCCTAGACGCAGCATTAAGCTTCGGACTAAAAGCCTGGGACATAGCAGCCGGACTCCTAATCCTAAAAGAAGCCGGCGGACAAATTTCAGACACAAACGGCAACCCCATAGATCTATTTGGACAAGATCTCATAGTAGGCACTCCCGCAATTCACAAAAAACTAATCAGTCTTTTAAATTAACTTTTTCTAAAAAATCTACAGCTTTTTTTCTATCATCTTCATGTAAAGATAAAAGTTGTTCTTTAGCCTCTAGCGGTAAATCTGCAATTTTTTCTATAGCATCTGTAGAAAAAAATCCAATATCATTTTTCATAACAGCAAGATTATATTCTGCATATTTATCCCCTTTCTCTGCAGCTAAACTAAACAATTCTATAGCCCTTTGAGTATTTCCAACTTTGTTTTCCAAAACGGCAAGATTATTCATTGCAAAAACATCATCAAGTTCAATAGCCAAACCATAAATTTCCCTTGCTTTATCTACATTACCAATTTCAAATTCAAGCCTTGCAAGATCACACATTGCATCAACATTTCCTCTATCCACAGCAAATTGATAATATTCCTCAGCCAAAGCAATATCCCCATTAGCAAATGCTATTCTCCCTAATTCATAAATTGTAAAAACATCTTCACCAAACTCATCCATAACCACATCAAGTTTATGAGAAAACATCTTCAACATTTTCTCTGGAGAATCTGCTGACAAACAATTTTTCAAAACTTTCCCTGGCAAAGCATCAATCACCATCCTACGATCATCCACAGGCAATTTAATCAAATAATCCTTTAAAACATCAACTGGATAATCACCACCAGTAATTTTATCTAATTTAGTCATATAATTTTAATTTAATATTTTATAAAGAAAAACTATTATACAAGAAAACACTAAAATATCAAATTAAATTAAAATTTTAAAACTAAGCCACAACTATCTCCATATTCTCATCAGCACTAGTCACAGTATGTACAGTCTGCCCATTCACCACAATATCACGCCCTTCCATAAGCCCATGATTTTGCGCAGTATCCGCAGGTATATTAGCCGTAAAATTACCACCATACATATCAATAAGCTCAACATCCACATCAGACCCACTAGTGTTTTTAAGAATTAAATTAACAGCCATTTTTTTTGATTAAAATATAAATTTAACAAACACATATTACCCATAAATAAAGACAATACAAAGAAACAAGTATTTACTTGCGATAAAAAAACATTTTAAGTAATATCACAAGGCTAACGGATCTGGCCCAATCAAGCCTCAATCCGGAAACAAAAAAA
>RRYU01003969.1_pt1 | contig 24655 bp, 18 predicted proteins | sample 2162651 | NCBI WGS metagenome assembly RRYU01 (sample SAMN10267283, study PRJNA491782) | microbial mat metagenome | isolation source: biomat in the production well | place: Japan: Minami-Kanto gas field, natural gas well KTG3 | collected 2017-06 | reverse complement strand
GGGGGGGATGGGTGACAGAAGAGACACGTCATGGGCGGCACTCCTCAGAAACTTCGAGTTTCTGCCCACGCCAGTGGCCCGTGGGTCATACAATACTCGGAATGACATGGGATTTCATGGATACATCCATGGCATGCTGACCACCGCGCACATGTTGCCGGATCTAGCCTATGCGCGGTGGGAGGAATCTCCCATGATTCCCCAGCGGGACACCACTGATCAGCGCTGGAGATTACTCTAGTAATAGTATCTGTTCACACTCGTGGGAGTGGCAGATGATCAGCGCACCACGCTGATCAACCTGCTACGGCATGGGCAGCAGCAGACCAAGAGAATCTCCCTGCCTCCGTGCCTCCGTGGTAAATGTCTTACACGAAATGTGCGCCAGTTGACACACCTTTGCTTTCATGATACGTTTGGAAACAGATTCCCTCTTACAGCACTTTTTCTACTGTTTACTTTCCGTTTTCTACTTTACAACGAGGTCAGTCGATGATGCGAATTTTGATCCTGTTCGCCCACCCGGCCTTTGAGAAGTCGCGTGTCCATCGTCAGTTGGTGCGGGCGGTTGCCAATCTGCCAGGCGTCACCTTTCACGATCTGTATGAAGCGTATCCTTCTTTTGATATTGATGTCGCATCCGAGCAAGCATTGCTGACCGACCACGACCTGATTGTCTTGCAGCACCCGTTTTTCTGGTACAGTACCCCGGCGATCATCAAGCAGTGGGAAGATCTGGTGCTGGAGCATGGCTGGGCCTATGGCTCACAGGGTACGGCTCTGCGCGGCAAAATGATGATGAACGCAATTACGGCCGGCGGCGGTACAGACGGATATCGCCGTGATGGCCATAATCGCTTCACTATCCGTGAGTTTCTGGCCCCGATTGAACAGACCGTTGTACTCTGCCGTATGACCTACCTGCCACCGTTTGTAGTTGCTGGAACCCATCGCCTGGAGAAATCAGATATCGATGCTGCCGCCGCCGAGTATCGGCAGGTGATCGAGGCACTGCGCGATGAGCAAATTGACCTGGAGGCAGCCCAGAACTACCCGTTTATCAATTCGCAGATCGACGCGATCCTCAAACAAGCGCAAACAGAAGAGGTAGTGCAATGAGCAGCGAAAGCTTCTTTTTTCAGGCTTTTGTCTATCTGGCAGCCGCAGTTATCTCAGTGCCAATTGCCAAACGGTATGGGCTAGGCTCGGTGTTAGGCTACCTGCTGGCTGGCATTATTATTGGCCCCTTTGGGCTGGGCTTGATTGGCGAAGAGGGCGAGGATATTCTGCACTTCGCCGAGTTTGGCGTAGTTATGATGCTGTTTGTGATTGGCCTGGAACTCCAGCCATCGCTGTTGTGGCGGCTGCGTGCGCCTATTCTGGGGCTGGGTGGCCTGCAAGTGGTGGGAACTTCGGCGATCATCACTTTGTTCTGTCGCATGTTTGGCCTGGCCTGGCAGGAAGCTTTAGCCATTGGCATGATCCTGGCGCTCTCCTCAACAGCGATTGTGCTGCAAACGCTCAATGAAAAGGGCTTGATGAAAACGGCAGCTGGCCAGAGTTCATTTGCGGTGCTGCTTTTCCAGGATATTGCGGTCATCCCGATGCTGGCGATCTTTCCGTTGCTGGCAACGCATGCGGGCGACCATGGCGCGGACGATCATGGTTCAACCACGCTGGTTGCCAGTCTGCCCGCCTGGGCTCAGACGCTGGCGGTGCTGGCGGCGGTTGCGGCGATTGTGCTGGCCGGGCGTTTTCTGTTGCAACCGGCGTTTCGGGCGATTGCGCGTACGCGGCTGCGCGAACTGTTTACGGCTGCCTCGCTGCTGCTGGTGATCGGCATTGCCTTGCTGATGTCGCAGGTAGGCCTGAGTGCTGCCCTGGGTACCTTTCTGGCCGGGGTGGTGCTGGCTAATAGCGAGTATCGCCATGAGCTGGAAAGCGATATCGAGCCATTCAAAGGCTTGCTGCTAGGATTGTTCTTTATCGCCGTGGGGGCCGCGATTGACTTTGGCTTGCTCTGGTCTCGTCCGTTTTTAATTGTGAGTCTAGTGATCTTTATTATGCTGCTCAAATTTGGCGTCCTGTTTGGTCTGGCGCGTATATTTGGGCTGAGCATGGATCAGCGTATGCTCTTCGCCTTTGCCCTGGCTCAGGTGGGTGAGTTTGCCTTTGTGCTGCTCTCTTCGGCTGGTCAGCTTGGGGTGCTGACCCCGGGTATGACCGGGCCATTGATTGCAGCGGTGGCCCTATCGATGGCAGTGACACCGCTGCTGCTGATGGTCAACGAGCGTTATGTGCAGCCAAAAATAGGCACACTTGAGGTCGAAGAGCGTGAGCCGGATGCGATTGATGAGGAAAATCCGGTGATCATTGCTGGCTTTGGCAAGTTTGGCAATATCGTCGGGCGGCTGCTGACAGCCAACGGTATTCGTACCACCGTGCTCGATATTGACTCGGATCGCGTGGATCTCTTACGTAAGCTGGGCATACAAGTCTACTATGGTGATGCCACGCGCTATGATCTGTTGCATACCGCCGGGGCCGAAAAGGCCCGCATTATTGTGCTGGCGCTGGATAGTCTGGATAAAACGCTGGAGTTAGTGCATACTGTGCGCAAGCACTTTCCGCACCTGACGATTCTGGCGGCGGCTGAGGATCGCTTTGACGCGTATGAACTGGTAGAGGCCGGTGTGGAGCATGTCTATCGTATGTCGCTGGATACCTCGTTGCAGATGGGGGTCGATGCGTTGCGTATGCTGGGCTTTCGGGCCTACCAGGCTCAGCGTGCCGCCCGTACGTTCCGCAAGCACGATGAGCAGTCGATCCGTGAACTGGCGGCTATGCGCCATGATCGCCCGACTTATATCAATGTAGCGCGTAATCGTATCGCTAACCTGGAACAACTTCTGCAGTCTGATCTGGAGAACCGTGAGGAAATTGAGCGTGACGCCGCCTGGGATAGCGAGTCGCTGCGCGAGGATGTGTTGAAGAATGTGTTTCGGCAGGTTACGTGATCAGACGTAAGCATCTTCTGCTAGCACTACTATCTGTGTGAGATGATGGTCTTGAAAAGGTACATAGCGTACATATGAGCGGGCCGTGGGATGAAGGCGTATCGCCTACCAGAAAGCCATAGCGCACGTCAGCCAGACTGTAACGGATCTGCGAACCTTGTCTAATCCATCTGCCAGGTGACTATGCTGACCAGACAAAAAATCCCTACTAACTGGATCGACCGTGAACATCTGCGCATCAGAGGGCAGTTCTGGACACCGGACTGGGTAGCCGAGGCGATGGTGGGTTATCTGGTTGCTGGTGGCGCAACCTGCCTGTTTGACCCGGCTGTGGGCGCAGGGGCTTTTTTTCTGGCGGCAAAGCGGCTGGCTGCCGTGACCGGGCATGTACTGCGGTTACGCGGAACGGAAATTGACCCCGAAGCATTGCAACAAGCACGCCACTGGGGGGTGTCTGGTGAGGATCTGGCCGAGGTGCAGATCCGTGACTTTGTGCTTGATCCGCCAGCAGGTACACTGGCGGCACTGGTGGCGAATCCGCCCTATATTCGCCACCACCGCCTGACGAGTGAGACGAAGGCGCGTCTGCGAGCGATCTGTCAGGAGATTACTGGCTTTACGATCGATGGGCGTGCCGGGTTGCATGTCTATTTCCTGTTGCGCGGGCTTTCACTGCTGGAACAGGGTGGTCGCCTGGCGTTTATTATGCCCGCCGATACGGTTGAGGGTGTGTTTGCGCCAAAACTGTGGGCCTGGATTGCCCGGCAGTATTGTCTGGATGCGGTGATTACCTTTGCCCCGGAAGCGTCGCCTTTTCCGGGGGTGGATACCAATGCGATTGTCTTTTTGCTGCGCCGGGCTGCGCTAGAACCAACTTTTCGCTGGATACGCTGCCAGGCCGAGCATCCGGATCATCTGAAAGAGTGGACGTTGTCTGGCTTTGCTGTTCCTGCTGGCGCAACATTGGATGTGCATACCCGCACGCTGGCTGAGGGTCTGGCTACCGGTTTGTCGCGTGTCCCCGCCAACAAGTCGGCTGGCGATGCGACGCTGGGGCAGTATGCGCGGGTGATGCGTGGGGTGGCAACGGGGGCGAATGCGTTTTTCTTTCTGACGCGCTGTCAGGTGCAGCATCTGGCTATTCCAGCAGCGTTTCTGCATTCGGCATTAGGACGTACCCGCGATGCACCGGCAGATGAGATTACGCAACAGACGTTGGATGCTGCGGACAGGGCTGGCCGACCGACGCTGCTGTTTGCGCCGGATGGTCGTGCATTGGCAGATTTTCCCCTGGCTGTGCAGGTCTATCTGGCTGAAGGAGTGCGATCCGGTTTGCCAGAACGGGCGTTGATCAGGCAGCGCCGACCCTGGTATAAAATGGAAACGCGCGCAGTGCCGCCGTTTCTGTTTGCGTATCTGGGTCGGCGGAATGCCCGTTTTATTCGCAATACAGCCGGGGTTCTTCCCTTGACCAGTTTTTTGTGTGTCTATCCCCATTGCCGTGATGAAGAGCATATTGAGGATCTGTGGGCGTTGTTGTCACACCCGGATACGGTGGGCAATCTGGGGCGGGTAGGCAAATCGTATGGGGGCGGGGCGATCAAGGTTGAGCCAAGGGCACTCGAGTCTCTACCGATCCCCAGGTCGGCGATGGGGAGATTGGCGTTGCATGGCATAGAGCGTCTGGAAGCCAGGTACCCTGATTCAAACAGCTAAAAACAACATTCCTAAACCAGGTATAACGCTGCTGCTGGTCTGCCTGGCGATCTTTCTGGGTGCGCTAGATCTAACGATTGTGACGGCGGTGTTGCCGCGGGTTATGGTTGACCTGGAGGTGTCGCTTGATACCGAGTTGAGCCGGGCGGCCTGGATTATTACTGGCTATCTGCTGGCCTATACCGTCAGTATGGCTTTTATGGGCCGCCTGTCTGATCTGGTGGGCCGCCGGCGGGTGTATCTGGTGGGCCTGGTGATTTTTATCGCCGGTTCGGTGCTGGCAGCCAGTGCGCCAACGTTGAACTGGCTGATCGGCGGGCGAGTGGTGCAGGCGCTGGGCGCAGGTGCGCTGGTGCCGGTGTCGATGGCACTGGTAGGCGATCTCTTTCCGCCAGAACGACGGGCGCCTGCACTGGGCTTGATCGGAGCGGTAGATACAGCCGGATGGATGCTGGGACATCTGTATGGCGGTGTGCTGATGCGCCTGTTTGATGACTGGCGGCTGCTCTTCTGGATCAATGTACCGCTGGGTATGCTGGCACTGATTGTCACCGGCTGGTCGTTGCGACGCGTGCCACAGCCACGCGTGGCTGCAACATTTGACTGGCCGGGGGCACTGCTGATTACGGGCACTCTGGTGGCTTTGAATGTCGGCTTGGCCGCCGGGAGTGAGCTGGGCGTGACCGATTTTTATGGTGAGCGGATGGGGCCGCCATCATATGCCGTGCCGCTGGTATTGCTGGCGCTGGTATTGCTGGGCGCATTTGTGTGGGTAGAGCGACGCGCTCGTTATCCATTGCTGGATCTAAAACTTTTTCGCAACCGGACGGTAGCGGCGGCTTGCCTGGTAAACGGGTTGGCCGGGTTTGCTCTGGCGATTGCAATTGCAAATGTGCCCCTGTTTATTAATACACGGCTGGTGCTGTTGCATCCGACAGATGCAGATATTTTACGCATCGGTGCCTGGCAGAGTGGCTGGGTGTTGTCTGCGTTAACCCTGACGATGGCGCTGGTAGCCGTGCCCGGCGGCTGGCTGGCCAGTCGTATAGGTGAATGGCGGCCAACCGTTGTGGGGCTGGGGTTGGCCCTGGCTGGCTATATCTTGATGAGTACCTGGACAGCAGATACAGGCTACCCGGCGATGGTGATGCAGTTGATCCTGGCCGGTCTGGGGCTGGGACTGGTGATTGCACCGGTAGCAACGCTGGTGATCAACCAGGCAGACCTGGAGCAGCGCGGGAGTGCCGCGGCACTGGTGATTATGCTGCGGTTGGTGGGAATGACGCTAGGCGTGGCGACCATGGTCGTATGGGGTGTGCAGCGTCAGAACCAGTTACGCCTGGCCGGTGCCACAGATCCGCTGGCCGTGAGCGATCCGGCGGCTTTTCTGCTGGATGTGGCAACGCAGGTGATTAGCGAGACGTTTCTGTTTGGGGCGCTGGCATGTTTCTTGGGGCTTGTTCTAAGCATAACCACCGCACGCGGGCAAGACAAGTAGGGGCGAAACATCTTGTTAGCGCGAATAACATCTGGGTTAACCAAACGCCCTCCGACTCCCCTGCCCCGTGCAGGGGCGGGGGTCGGGGGGGGGGACAGGGGTGGGGGTTTTCCGTAGGGACGCGCTTCTGCGCGTCCGCAAGTAGGGACGCGCTTCTGCGCGTCCGCAAGGGACGCGCTTCTGCGCGTCCGCAAGGGACGCGCTTCTGCGCGTCCGCAAGGCGTCCTGATGCGGAATACGTCCGCACGGACAGGCAGACGCCTGTCCCTATGGATCGCGTTAGAACGCCATCCATCGAAAAACCTACCCCTGTGAGGGCCGAGGGGTGGGTGATTCAAGCCACCAATCTGTCTGTGATATGTACAGTAAAATTGGTTAATCTGAAACCTTGTCTTAGCCATCCATGCGCGGTGCGCACACCGCCGGGATGAACATGGGCGTGGCATGGCAGCCATCCAGTCGCCCCACCTGCTCTGCGTTCCTCTGCGCCCGCTGCGGTAAGACGGATTGCCTATTTTTACATCAGGATGCGGTAGAGCGGGCAGCTTACCGCTCTCCCCAGGTACCGGCGGGGCTACGACCCGCCGAGATCGTACCACACCGAAAACACATTTTTTTGTGCGGCTGGAGGCCCCAGCCGCATCAACTGTAGGGCGGACGCCCTAAAAAACCATGTTGTCCCCAAACCCCTGCCGGGAGCGTACCGTGATGCATATGGGCCGGAGGCCCCCGCACACCCCCACGTAGGGATACTGTATAGCCCTGAGGGGGAAGGGCGTATCGTCCAACCAAACGGTACAATACGGGTGAACTATGTCTTAGTTCAATCGTGAACAATTACACGATCCACCCCTTCCCGTCTTGCCGGAACATGTGGTATAATAAAACTATAAACCTTTATGTATAGTTATGGTTACGTAGTAGCAGGGTATTCATACTACACATTGGCTCTCTCGACGTCGAGTCTGCTTTGTATCCTCGCACGTACCACTACGTATAAGTAGAGCTTCTGAGTGCCCCCTGATATACTAGAGCGTCTTGCTAATGTCCTGGATGTAATTGGCGATGAAATGTTTTGTGAAGCATAGCGGTGAAGAGGCCGTTCTCTGCCTGAGCACGGCTTTTGTTCATGTGTGGTGTTTCTAAACGCAAAGCGGATCATGTCTACACTGCCAGAGGCGATATTAGCAAGAAGAGCATGTTTCACCTGCGGCAGCGCGGTATTTTGTTTTTCTAACATTTTACCGTCGTACAATGTTTTAAACAGGTCTCACGCAGTCGTGTCTTCGGCACGACCATCGTTCAAACAAAAATATGTGGTACAGAGTTTTCTGGTAGGCGATACGCCTTCCCTGCCTGCCCTCTTTTCCTTCAGAGAGAAGGGGACAGGGAGTGATTCAAGTTGACTGCGTAACTTCTGTGGAAATAACGATGCTATTTTCCACCCTGCCGCCTGCCATGCCGCTCGTCAAGTAGATCGTTAGTCTGGCGAACGGCACAATCTGCCTGTCGAATAGGATGCACAGTACGTTCCGAGAACGAATAACCACATACGTTCTGTACATACCAGCTATGCATCAAACACAGGCAATACCGTAGAAGGAGAGACAACTATGAGTGTGCAACACAAGAGCATTGTCCGCCAGGGACGTATTTATCGCTTTACCATTGATGGCACGGAATATGCTGCCTTTATCTGGCAGGATGGCAGTCAGTTTAGTGGTCGTGTTGAAGAAAACCCCCAGGTTCCCCAATGCAAGGCGCGTACCGCCGTGGCTGTTCGCAACGCACTCTCTGAGTGGATTACGACGTCTGGTGCAAAAGAGAAATCAGCGTGACGATAGTCGTTATGCTACAATAGAAATCAGATATGGTTCTAATACTGTATCTGATCAGAGAAAGAAGACAATATCTATGTCATCAGATAGAATCGAGCCGCGTTATCAGTGCGGCGATCGCGTTCGGATTGATAAAGAAATCACAACAATACCACCGCTGCCCGGTCGGGTCGGAATTGTCAAGGAAGTAGTACCTTGCTATGCCGATAAAACAACGGGGTATAACCTGACCGTGGAAAACGATCCACGCTCCGATCGGGTCTGGTTCTTCTACCAACATCAGTTGAAGCGGGTTCCCCGTCGGCGAACATAATCATACGAGATATTGACAGTGACATAGCACTGACATACATACAGTGGTAACTGTTCCCGATGGTGGGCGTGTCAACTGATCAGTGCGTCGCCATATTCAATCAGCGACGACAGTGGCCGCAGCAGACAGAGCGATCCTCTGTGTCTCTATGGTGAATCGCTTCCCCCACGTGTGAACAGGTACATACAGTATAACCATTGACAGGTATCTCACAGCATGTTACTATTCTTCATACATGTACTGTAATGCAAATTTTTGACATGAACTGGAAGAGTAGCTATGCCCCCACCGATTGCCACATGGGCGCAACTGTATCTCTATCCCTTGCTGGTTATGATGGGTTTGTGGGGTGGGCTAACATTAGGGTTGCTCTGGCTTAATCGGCGTACTCCGCGCCGCCGCAGGTTAGTGCTGCTGTTGTTGATTGGTGTGGTGGCATTTGCACATCATCAACTCTGGGCAGTCCGCTTTGATCTGAGTGTCTGGGGATGCTACCGTTCATTTATCGCTGGCATGTTGATCTGGACATGGCATGAGTTAGCGTTTTATAGCGGTATTCTCACCGGGCCCTGGCAGTCTCCCTGTCCGCCTGAGGCACAAGGGTGGCGACGTTTTGGCTATGCCCTGGGTACACATTTATACCACGAGATCGCCATTATTGCCGAGATACTTCTGCTGTGGGGCGTATTACGTGGATTTCCTAATCAGATCGGGTTGCTGGCACTGGTGCTGGGTTGGGCATTAATGCAAAGTGCCAAGCTAAATGTGTTGCTGGGTGTACGGAGTTTGCCGATCGACTGGCTACCTGATCATCTCCGCTATCTGGGTAGCTTCTGGGCTAGAAAGCCTACCAATCCCTTCTTCTTGCCCTCGATATTTGTGGCCAGTCTGGTGGCTACTGTGCTGTGGCTCCAGGCCATCAGCCTCGCTCCCCATGGTAGCGCTGTTGGTATGACCCTGCTGGCGGTATTGGCGACGCTGGGCGTACTGGATCACTGGGTACTGGTTTTGCCTCTGTATAATCGCCAGCCTTCAACAATGCGCAAGCGTCCTAACCCTGAAGAAATCATTCAGTGATGAGCGCTAGAATCGTGGGTTATGAACGGTAGCCTGGCGATAAACTATCGACCTATCGCCCTGTCACCACATCTATTCACGATTGGTGTATCGCTGGCGTACACGTCAATATCCTCGATCCATGCCCCCGTGGTGCATGTGTTACCCCAAAGGTGAACAGGTACCCATCTCACTATACTTGTAACCTTTTAGACTATCATACATACAATGTTGCAAAAAATGTTTGCTCTGACGTGAAGGGAGGAAACGATGCTGGAAGCGATCTTTGCCCCTCAATCCCTGGCTCTACTTGGTGCCTCACCTGACCCGCAGCGGCTCGGGCACCAGATTTTCAAGAATATCGTTGAGCATGGATATCAAGGCCGTATCTATCCTATTCATCCGCGTGCTTCCAGTGTTCTTGATATCCGGGCTTATCCCAGTGTCCTGGCAGTACCTGATCCCATCGACCTGGCTGTGATTGTTATTCCGGTTCAGCATGTACTCGCCGCCGTAGAGGAATGTGGGCAGAAGGGCGTCAAAGGCCTGATTGTGATCACGGCTGGCTTTAAGGAAGTTGGTGGCGAAGGGAAAGAACGTGAACGTCAGTTGCTAGAGGTTGTGAATCGCTATGGTATGCGTATGGTCGGCCCCAATTGCCTGGGGGTAATTGATACGATTAGCCATCTGAATGCAACCTTTGCTGCTCTGATGCCTAACCCCGGCGAGATTGCGTTTATGTCGCAGTCGGGGGCGTTGTGTACGGCTATTCTGGATTGGAGCAAGAGTGCCGGGATCGGCTTTTCGCGCTTTGTGAGCCTGGGCAATAAGGCCGATATAGACGAGGTCGCGTTGCTCCAGGCCTGGAACGACGATCCGCATAGCAAGGTCATCCTGGCGTATCTCGAAGGTATTAACAATGGGCCGGGCTTTATTGCTGCGGCGCGTCAGGTAACTAAAAATACGCCTGTGGTGGCGATCAAGAGTGGTGCAACTGCTGCTGGTACCCGGGCTGTTTCATCACACACGGGTTCGCTGACTGGTAGCGAGAGTGCGTATGAGGCTGCTTTTGCTCAGAGTGGCATTATCCGTGCTGGCTCAATGGAAGAATTGTTTGACTGTGCGCTGGCGTTTGCCTATCAGCCACCAATGCAGGGCAACAGCGTGGCGATTGTCACGAATGCGGGCGGTCCCGGTATTATTGCCGCCGATGCGATTGAGCGCAGTGGCTGGTTGCGCATGGCTGAATTTACTACCGAGACGATTCAGTACCTGCAACGCGATCTGCCGCCTACGGCAAATGTCTTTAATCCGGTAGATGTCATTGGCGATGCTCGTAGCGACCGTTATCGCATTGCGATCAGCGCTGTGATTGATGATCCGGGTGTTGATGCGGTGCTGGTTTTGCTAACACCCCAGGCGCAGAGCGATCTGCCGGAAACGTCGCAGGTCATTATTGAACTGGCGGCGCAATCCAACAAGCCGGTGGTGACGAGTTTTATGGGCGCGTATAGCCTGGGGCCAGCCCTGGAGTTGTTGAATCAACACCATATTCCCAACTATGCGTTTCCAGAACGGGCGGTCTCGGCCCTTTCGGCGATGGCACGCCATCGTCACTGGAAACTACAGCCTGAGCCGGAATATGCCCACTTTGAGGTTGATCAGGCGCGTGTGCGCCAGCTTTTTACCCAGGTGCGTGAGTCCGGGCGGGTGGAACTGGGCGAAATCGAGGCACGTGATGTCATGGAGGCCTATGGCATGCGCCTGCCCCAGAGTCGCCTGGCTCGCTCGCCGGAAGAGGCAGTCCAGATTGCTACCGAAATTGGCTACCCGGTGGTGATGAAGATTAGTAGTCCCGATATTCTGCATAAAAGCGATGTCGGTGGCGTCAAGGTCGGGGTGGCCGATTCATCGAGTGTGCGCGATACGTATGAACTGATTGAGTATCGGGCGCGCAAGTATAGTCCCGATGCCCGTATCTGGGGCATTCTGGTACAAGAGATGGCCCGTAAAGGGCGCGAGCTACTGGTCGGTGTGACCCGTGACCCGCAGTTTGGGCCGCTGGTGGCTGTGGGTATGGGGGGTATCTATGTAGAGGTGTTGCGCGATGTGGCCTTCCGGCTGGCTCCGATTAGCCGCCAGGAGGTGTCGCAACAACTGCGTTCTATTCGCACCTTTCCGTTATTGCGCGGGGTGCGTGGCGAAGCACCCGCCGACATCGAGCGGGTCGAAGAGGTTGTATTACGTGTTAGCCAGCTTGTCACCGATTTCCCCGAAATCGTCGAAATGGATATCAATCCCCTGGTCGTGCATAACCGGGGTGAAGGTGCTATAGTATTAGATGCCCGTATTATCTTGCAGGCGTAGAACCATCGGTTTAGAAGCGAGGAGGCTTCCTATGGCCACGTTATATGTTGCATCATCTGAAGCATTTGTTGGGAAGAGCGCTGTCTGTCTGGGTCTACTCGACCGTATGCGCCGCGATGGTTTTGCGGTTGGCTATATGAAGCCAGTTAGCGTCTCAGTGGCGCATACGCCTGATGCGATCCTGGATGAGGATGCCGCGTTTATTCGGACGACGTTGAATCTTGATGCGTCGCTAGAGCAGGTTGCGCCGGTGTTGCTGACACCTAGTGTGGTGGATGCGATCATGCGCGGTCAGGCTCCTGCGTTTACTCAGACGCTCCGTGAGGCCTATCAGTCTGTGTCGCGTGACAAAGATATTGTCCTGCTGGAAGGCACAAATAACTGGGCCGAGGGCGCGCTGGTCAACCTGGGGGCGGATCAGGTGGCTGATATGTTTGCATGCCCGGTGCTGATGATCAGTAGCTATCGCTCCATTCGTGCCCTCGATGCAGTGTTGACTGTGCAACGCTATATTGGCGACCGTATGTTAGGTGTGTTACTAAACCAGGTTGAAGAACCGCAAATGGAGTTTGTGAAAAATCGGGTGGTTCCATTCCTCGAATCACGCAATATTGCTGTGCTGGGGGTGATGCCCCGTGACCGCTTCCTGGCCAGTGTCACCGTAGATGAGTTGCATGAACATCTCGGTGGACAGTATATCGGTAGTCGCCAGTGGAGTGAGCGCTTTGTCGATTCATTAATGATTGGGGCGATGGGATCAGATGCCGGTCTGTCGTATTTCCGCCGGCGCACCAACAAGGCTGTGATTACAGGTGGCGATCGAGTTGATCTGCAACTGGTGGCGCTGGAAACCAGCACCAGTGCATTGATTCTGACTGGCAATATTCGGCCCTCGCCACGTGTGCTGGATCTGGCCGAGGAGCGCCAGGTGCCGCTGATTGTCGTTCCTGATGATACGTTATCAACTGTCGAGCGTGCGGAAGAACTGTTCGGACGCATTCGTTTCCATCAGACAATTAAGATGCAGCGTTTTACTGAGTTGATGGCCGAGCATTTCGACTTTAAGCGACTCTACCAGGCGCTCGGTATGATGAAAGGGTGACGTATGGCCGAAGATGCGGAACAGATCGGCCCGTTGTTCTTTGTACCCAACCCGGATTATCCCTATCCCTTTGATGTGCCCATTGCGCCCCACTTCTGGATGGAAGAGCAGAGTGGGGCGCTGGCCGAAGCGGTTGAGATCTATATGCGCGGTGAGACGCTTTTGCCGTCTCACCGTACGCTTTTGCAGATCTATCTGCGCCAGTATCTCGAGCGGACGTTGCTGGCCAGCGGTGCTAACCGTGCTATGCTGCTGGCTCGTATCGACCGACTGCGTACTACCCAGGAGATCGAACACTTCGCCGATGAACTGGCTGACCTGGGCGTCGAACCGTTTTAGGGACGATGGTGACTTATTCGTTGTAGGGCGCCCCTAGAATCATCTCACACACATCCGGCGGCTGAAATTCGGGAATATATCGCTTCCCAATGCCCTCCATAAAGGTAAGAAAACCTGTTTCCGGTTTCTTGCGCAGCACATCTGCGATTGCTTCGAGAAATGCCTTCTTGAAACCTAATCGTGGATATGCTGCAAGCGTCTGGTGTACTACTTCTGCTGGTATCTGATCAGGCATAGCCCCGACTACATCCACGGCAGCACCAAAGTGAACCAGCGCTACTTCTGGTTGCTTGCGGTCGGCAATGCCATTGGAGCTGTGCAAGGCAATCGCATCCCAGACAAGATCTATCTTGTCTGCGGCAACACTATGTTCCGCTAAGAACCTGGCAGCTGCATCAGCTCCATCCACCTCAAATCGTGCTGTTCCAATAAATGGCGGTGTCAGGCCAAGATCATGCATCAGGGCAGCGATATACACTAGCTCGGTATCATAGCGCATGCCCAGGTTGCGCCCCACCTGTTCGCCAAAGATATATGTACGTACTACATGGTTAAACAGAGCCGGAGACGAGACTTCGCGTACAAGCTCTGTAGCCGCTATGGCTAAGCTTGTGTCAGGAATACGAATCCCGGCAATCTCTTTTGGCATGGGGTTAATGCCAGGTGTTGTCGTTATCATTGTGTTTGATCCTTTCTTCATGTAATTGACACGAGTTACGCGGTGGGTGTTCAAACCACGCGTTTGCGCTCTCGAAAGACCTGTTTCGCCTGCCGTTCGATAGGCTCACGATAGACGGCAGCGTGGAATGTTCTATTCTTTTTTCAAAAATTTTCCCGTAGGGAAAATTTTTGAAAAAAAGATCCGTCTTCCAACCTACCGGAAGCGAATAGCTGCCTGTGGATGGACGACCGCATAACTGGTGTAATTGACACGAGTTATGCATGTGTAGACCATTGCAGCCAGGTCGTAACCACTGATTGAATGGTAGTATAGGCCCTGCCCTCTATTAAAGTCACCTGTAGAAAAGCAGGGTTATGATCAGGGTGATCAGCATCAGCGTTCTGTCACACCCCACCATCTCCCCTACGAACACCCTAAATGGCGCTATAATAGAATGGCAAGGTACATACTATCTTCCCCACCGATAAAGGAACCGGAGGTTGAGTAGATGGTTGTGCAAAAAAACTGCCCCCCGTCTTCTGCGATGCTCACAATGCTATCATTCGTGGGCCGCCATACTGAGTTGTCCGATCTCCATGATCTGCTTATCAATCCAGCATGTCGGCTGATTACTCTGGTTGGGCCAGGCGGAATAGGTAAAACCCGCCTGGCATACGAGATAACGGCTCGCTACCATGCTATCTTTGCCGATGGCGCAGTGTTTGTGCCTCTTCAGTCTGTTGCCTCAGCAGATTTTCTGGTTACTGCGATTGCTGCTGCATTGCCCCTACCCCTGCAGGGACAGGACGACTTACCGGTTCAGTTGCTTACTGCCATACGCGAGCGCGAAATGCTGCTTGTATTGGATACCTTTGAACATTTACTTGACGGGATAGATCTGCTGGTAGCTATTTTGAATAACGCGCTGAACGTCAAGCTGCTGGTGACTTCTCGCGAAGTGTTAAACATCCAGGATGAATGGCTGTACCCCCTGCGTGCCCTTGGCGTTCCCTCCACAGATACCATCGGTGATCTCAGCAATCATTCCGCCGTTGTGCTGTTCGCCGAACGTGCCCGACAGATGTGTCCTGATTTTAGGTTGGAACACCAGCAAGAGGCAGTCATACGCATTTGCCAACTGGTAGATGGTCTGCCGCTGGCGCTGGAACTGGCCGCCGCCTGGACACGCACGCTCTCGTGTGCAACAATTGCCGATGAGATTGCACGTAATCTGACTTTTCTCCAGACTACCCGGCGCGATGTGCCGGAACGTCACCGCAGCATACAGGCCATATTCAAGCAGTCGTGGACTGGCCTGCACAGTGAGGTGCAAATCGTTTTTGCACGACTGGCTCTATTTCAGGGGGGCTTTTCACGCGAGGCTGCCGAACAAGTGGCGGGTGCGACACTGCCGCTTCTGGCGCTGCTTATCGATAAATCGCTGGTGCAGCGTGACACAGATGGCCGCTACCAGATTCACGCTCTGCTGCGCCAGTTTGCCGAGCAGCAGATCATGACACTGACAGATGAAGCCAACCAGGTTCGACAAGCATATGCACAGTATTATGTTCGGTTTCTTCAGATACGCGAAGCGGCCATTCTCAGCGCATCTCAACGTGATGTGCTCGAAGCCATTGCTGTAGAAATAAGCAATATCCGTGTGGCATGGCAGTGGATTGTCACACAGGCCGATATCGACGCTATTGCCCAGGCGGAACATACGTTGGCAAAATACTATCAGTTCCATGGTTTTTACCAGGAAGGCAGCGAGATGCTGGCAAGTACTCTTCCCTGCCTCCGCAAGGCAGATCCGTCACAGGCAACTGATATGACGCTGGCCAGTATTCTTGTTGACATGGCCTTACTGAATATTCGATTGGGCCGTATGGACACAGCACGTGCTGCTTTTGCAGAAAGCCAGGAGTTGTATGTGCGGCATACCATGCCACCGAGACCAGGATGTTCCACTGATCCACGTATCGGTTTGAGCGAGATATCGTTATATACAGGTAATTATACCGAGGCAATACACCTTGCTACGGCAGCATTCCACACTAACCAGGCGCACGGCCATCAGATAAATCTGCTCGAGTCTCTGCATATGCTCGTCAGTGCCTATCGGCTCCAGGGAGAGTATGCGATGGCCCAGATCTACGCTAGCCGATTAATTGATGTAGCCCGATCGATCCAGCATCGCTATGTCCTGGCCTACTGTTTCAATGCACTTGGCACACTCTGCTACGCACTCGAAGACTATAATGGAGCACGTCACTATCTTCAGTCTGCCTATACGCTAACAGAAGAGGTGCCCAATTTGCAGGTTCAGGCGCTGTCCCTGTTGTTGCTGGGCAAGGTAGCGTTTTTGCAGGTACAGTATCCTGAAGCTGAGGAGTTGTTTCACCGCAGTCTTGCCATTTTCCAGGACACAGGTGATCAGAGCAACACAGCATCGGCACTCGCAGGACTGGGTTTTACCGCATGTGCCAATAGCCGCTATGAGGAAGCCCGCCGTCTGTTTACCCAGAGCTTACAGTTGGCCAATGTACAGTACATCTCATTGACGCTCTGGATTCTGACTGGCATCAGTGAGTGGTTACTTCAGGCGGGCTACCCGGAACAAGGCTGCATGCTGTTCGCTTTTATCCTGCGTCATCCCGCCAGTGATGATCAGACAAAACGCCAGGCTACCGGGCTGCGAGAACGCTTTGAAGCAATGCTGGCACCAGCTTATACCGCCTCAATTGAACAAGGACACATCCTTGACCTCGACACAGCCTTCACCCAGGCACAGGTTGCCCTGACCCTCCCGCTCAGGGCAACCAACCCTGGCTCGCTTGCGCCATATCCACACCGGCTCACTGAGACATCCAGCGCTACAGAAACTGGTTTCTTCGCAAACCGTTCAGTCGAAGCATCTCAGATCGAACCACTCACCCCACGCGAGCGCGAGGTACTCGGATTGATTCGTGAAGGGCTTACGAATCAGGCCATCGCCGAGCAACTGGTTCTCTCGGTAGGTACCATCCGCTGGTATGCCCAGCAAATTTATGCCAAACTCGGTGTGAAGAGTCGCACCCAGGCGCTCGCTCGGGCACGTGAGTATAATTTGTTGGCATAATCTTCATGCGGTGCATAGGGCGCATATCGTTTGTCGAGGGCACGACAAACAATATGTGCTCACACGCTTTGCACGTCACTCTTACGAAGAGTAGCATGCACAGCCGGGGCTGCAAGGCTATAGGTGAACCAGCGCGGAAATGCTGTCGCCAGAGCCGGTATCGCATCGATAGCCATATGGCCCGCATGCAAGGCCTTTTCCATCGACATGCGACCAAGCCAGACTTCGAAACAGGTAGCCAGATCTGCAGTGACAAGGACATCGATCTCAAAACCTGGATGTGACAGACACAGCGAAGTGTCTTCGCGTGTCAGCACCAGCCAGTATGTTTCGACCAGCGCACCTTTGAAGTCAAACTGTACCACCGTGCGCTGATCGGGTAGTTTCTCCGAGCAAATGCCGCCCCGTATCCACCACATCAATAAGATCGGGTCAAGATCCTCTGGGGAAGGCTCCTCAAAAGCCCACTTTGCCCCCCAGACTAGCAATGACTCAATTACGGCGTGTAAATCTAATCCTGCTTGCGTCAACTGATAGCAGGTGCGACTCCGCCCTCTGTCCTGTTCGATTTTCTCAACTACTCCCATCTGTTGAAGCCAGCGCAACCGTTCGGCCAGTAACCCACGAGAGATGCCAGGCAACCCGCGTTCCAGATCATTGAAGTGCGACGTACCTGTTAACAAATCACGCACAATCAGCAATGTCCAGCGGTCGCCTAAAACCTCGACAGCTTTGGCGATGGGGCAATATTGACCGTATCGATACATAGCCTGTCTCCAATTCTTCAATGTATGTTACCACCTGGCATACATCTTTGACCAGTTCAATTTCTGAACTATTCCTCTCTAATTAATTATATTACCGTATAGAAGGGTAATTTGTGAACCGCTCTCCACACCAGACGAGATGAGCATCACCAGTTGTAAAGGAGTACCCATATGACTGATATACAGCTTAACAAACGTGTAGCCGAGGTATACGAGGAATTTTTTGTGCCAGCCCTGTTTGCAGAATGGCCAGAGCGCGTACTAACCGCTGCCAATATCCAGGCTGGCCAGCACATACTTGATGTAGCCTGTGGGACAGGCGTGCTGGCCCGTGCTGCATCAAGGTGGGTAGGTGAGCAGGGATCGGTGGTTGGCATCGATCTCAATCCTGGTATGCTGGCCGTAGCGCAACAACAGTCATCCCTCATAGAATGGCAGCATGGCCGAGCGGAAAATTTGCCGTTTGACGACGATTCCTTTGATGCAGTTGTTAGTCAATTTGGCATGATGTTTTTTCAGGATCAATCCGCTGCTCTGCGCGAGATGATCCGCGTGCTACGGCCAGGTGGCTATCTTGCCGTAGCAGTATGGGATCGACTGGATCAGACGCCTGGCTACGCGGCGGTAGTGGATTTGTTACAACGACTCTTTGGCGAACAAGTAGCCGATGGAATACGTGCGCCTTACAGCCTGGGGGATCAACAGATATTGAAACAGCTATTGGGCAAGGCGGATCTGCCTGATGCTATCATAACGACATATACTGGAACTGCACGCTTTCCATCAATCCGGGATTGGATGCATACCGACATCAACGGATGGGTTCTGGCAGATATGCTCAACGAGCAGCAGTTTGCGCAGTTGGTAGACGCAGCCGAACAAGAACTCCAACCTTTCGTAATTAAGGACGGGTCTGTTGCATTCAATGCACCTGCCCATATTATCACAGCAGTCAAGTAGCGTTCTGAGGCAATGGTCGACCACCAGAAGGCCATATGGTGGTACACACAAACGCTCTACGCTATATGCTAATACCCTTCGGGCGCACGAAAACGTTCCAGGTTCTGGAAAAGCGTCGTATTAGGTTCAAAACGCAGCGGAACAACCCCCAGCGGACCATTGCGATGCTTGGCAATATGGATCTCGGCGATGCCCTTCTTGTCGGTTTCCTGCTCGTATAGCTCCTCGCGGTAGATGAACATCACAATGTCGGCATCTTGCTCAATCGAACCCGACTCGCGCAAGTCACTCAACATCGGCACATGGCTGGTACGTCCCTCTACGGCGCGTGAGAGCTGGCTGAGAGCCAGCAGAGGCACATTCAGCTCACGCGCCAGCGCCTTCAGCCCCCGGCTGATCTCACTGACCTCCTGAACACGATTATCGCTCCGCCGCCCCTGCATCAGTTGTAGATAATCGACCATCAGCAGATCAATACCAGCCTCGGCCTGGAGTCGCCGGGCCTTGCTGCGTACATCCATAATACTCAAACCGGGCGTATCCTCAATATAGATCGACATCCCGGAAAGCATACCCATCGCATCAATCACCGCTTGCAGATCATGGTCGCGGATATTGCCAGTACGCAGACGTTGTGTATCAATACCGGTATGCATAGCCAGTAAGCGTTGCACCAGTTGATCCCGACTCATCTCCAGGCTAAAGATACCAACCGTTTTTTGCGCTTCAAAGGCGACATTATAGGCAATACTTAATGCCAGGCTGGTCTTACCGACGCTGGGGCGTGCTGCTAGAATAATCAGATCCGAGGGTTGTAAACCGCCCGTAATTTCATCAAGATCATAATAGCCAGTTGGAACACCCACCACTTCGCCACGGTGCTCATTGAGATAGTTGATCTGCTCAAAGTAGGTATCGACAACCCTGGCGATATGCACAAAATCCTGCGTGCCGCGACGTTGCGAAACGGCAAAGAGTTCGGCCTCAGCCTGATCCAGCGTCGTCTCAAGTTCTTCACTCTCTTGATACCCCAGGCCCGCAATTTTGCCCCCGGCCTGAATTAAGCGACGTAAAATAGCCGTTCGTTCAACAATATGCGCATAATACTCAACATGCACTGCTGTTGGTACTTCGGCACTCAATTCACCTAGATAGGCAATCCCCCCAACCAGTTCCAGCCGTTCCTGACGGCGCAATTCATCTGCTACCGTCGACAGATCGGGAGGCACACGCCGGTTATAACAGGTTAGCATTGCCTCATAGATCCAGGCATGCTTCTCAAGATAAAAGAAATCAGACGGCAACCATGGTGCAATCACAATAATTGCATCACGCTCCAGCATGACTGAACCCAGCACAGCGCGTTCAGCATTAATATCGGCCGGTACTGATCGTTCCATAGCAGCTATCCACAGCTTATGCGCAACAATCCGCAACTCTTCCAGATGTTGTCCACAATCTGCCCATGAAATGACAATGTGCCTGCGGCCTGTGGCCGGGCACATTGTCACATTGCTTCATTCTATTGATTGACGTCTGTCTCAACGCATGTACACAAATCCGTACACGTTGGTGTGCTTATCGCTGGTATTTCTGCCGATACATCGTGTGTTATGATTCAGAGGCAACCGGCAATACTGAGGAATATCCGCGCAGCAGCGCTACTCGGCGCTGCCAGTCGTCTCTTCGGATACAACAGGTTCTTCTGTTGATGGAGCATCAGGCAATGTAATCTCACCCTCGGCAGCCTCGACGACCACATTCAGCATAGGTTCCAGGTTGGTGGCCAGACGTACCTTGACTGGATAGACCCCGATTCGCTTGATTGGATCATCCAGATCGATCTTGCGTCGATCTACTTCAATCCCAATCTGGGCATGCAGTTTTTCCGCAATATCAGCATTGGTCACTGAACCATAGAGCCGATCAAGTTCACCAACGCGTGCCACAAAACGCAGGGTTGTGCCGTTAATGCGAGCAGCCTGTGCCTCGGCATCCTGGCGTGCCGTCATTTCACGACGACGCTGGGCGTGCAGGCGCTCTTCGGCCTGGCGAATCTGGCCGCGGGTAGCCAGTACAGCCATACCTTTGGGGATAAGATAATTGCGCCCAAAGCCTCCGGATACTTCTTTCAAGTCGCCAGCCCGCCCCAGTTTTTCAACATCCTGGACCAGCAGAACTTTCATTTTTGAACTCACACTATATCTCCTCAATATGGGTTTCAGGCTTGTGCTAAACGCCAATGATACCATGAATCTACGGCAATCGTCAATCTGTGACATGATAACAAACTACGCTATAATGAAACCATACAATGAAATGAAATGTCTGCATAGACACAAGGGGTTGATATGTCAAATATACGTTTTGACTGGCGCTGGGTTGCATTGATCGCGCTTGTAGTGATACTGGCCAATTCCAGCTTTATCCCATGGCCACTGATTTTCCTGGCGCTGGCTGGCGGTGGCGGCTATCTTTTGTACATGGGATGGAATGTATGGAACAGAGGAACCATCAGCGCGAAGCGCGTAACCTACTGGCGTGGCCAGCGCATCGAAACTCCCCCCAGAGGCGGCGTCGGGCTACCTCCCTGGCGAGCAATTGTACCAGCCTTGCTGTATCTGATCATCGGTGCGGCGTTTATTTTGTCGGCTGGGGCTATTCTGCTAAGGCAACTTTGAGCCAGTAGTCAGCGTCATGTTTAAGGGGGCCTGGTAACCCAGACCCCCTTAAACAAGAGAAGAGAGGAGAAGGAGATAGGCCTAGTATACCATCTCTATCAGCACGTGTTTGTACTCTGGATTACATGTTTAGTAATATTGTACACAGAAAAATTGCTTTATCGTGATCCTGCAAGATCTACAGGATATAAAGGAGAAAAATGATTTTATGGTAGCGTACAGCTTATCTCAGCACAAGCAGTTTCTCACCGAGCGGCAGGAAAGTTTGCTGGCCGAAGTACGCCTTGTCCTGGAGCAACTGGCCCAGGCCCTAGATCGCCTGGGCAGTGGTGATGTTGCGCCTGGAGATATGCGTACATTGCGCGAAACGATGCAGCATATCAGCGAACTTTTTCTGCTCGTCATTGCTGGTGAGTTTAACTCTGGCAAATCCACTTTTATTAATGCTTTACTTGGTGCTAACATTCTGCCCGAAGGAGTGACGCCAACAACTGATCGTATTACGCTGCTGCGCTATGGTGATACTTGGCAAGAGAACTTGCTCGAGGCTCATCTGATCGAACGAAGCTATCCGGCAGACGTTCTGCGCCAACTGGTGATCGTTGACACACCCGGTACAAATGCAGTAATTCGTCGCCACGAGGAGTTAACACGCGACTTTATTCCCCGTTCGGATCTGGTGCTTTTTACTACCTCAGCGGATCGCCCCTTTACCGAGAGCGAACGGGTTTTCCTGGAGTTGATTAAAGAGTGGGGCAAGAAGATCGTCCTTATTGTGAACAAAATCGATTTTCTAGACGCCGGAGAGTATGAACAGGTTATGGAGTTTGTACGCAACCATGCACGCGATGTGCTAGGCACAGTCCCTGATGTGTTCCCTATATCGGCACGCCAGGCTCTACGGGCGCGCATCAGTGACGATCTGGATCTCTGGAAAAAAAGCCGCTTTGCAGATGTTGAACGGTATATTGTCGAAACACTTGATGAAGAGACGCGCATACGCTTCAAACTACTCTCACCGCTTGGTGTGGGGCAGCATTTGGTCAAAAGGTATCTATTAACAGTTGAAACTCGCCTGTCAACGCTACGTGAAGATTTTGCAACCCTCACCAACATTGATCAGCAACTCGATTTATTCAAGGAAGATCTGAACAACGATGTCCAATATCACCTCAATGAAATAGATATGATTCTACGTGACCTTGAGATACGCGGGAATCGCTTTTTTGACGACACAATTCGAATTACGCGCCTGCCCGATCTGCTGCGCAGGGAACATACTCAAGAGCTATTTGAACGCGAAGTTGTGGGGGATATTTCTCAACAGATTGAAGAGCGAGTACATACGTTGATCGACTGGATGATCGAGAAAGACCTGCGCTTATGGCAGAGTACTACTGATTACATCAACCGCCGCCGTCTCCCCCAGAATCGCGACGGCATAATTGGCGAGGTAGGTGGGGCATTTGAATACAATCGGGGGGCATTGCTTGACACAGTAGGTGAAAAAGCCCGTCGCGTCGTAGAGAGTTATGACCGGGATATTGAAGCACGGGCCATGGCCGATGATATACGTGCATCAGTTGCCGCAACCGCGATAGCAGAAGCAGGTGCACTGGGCTTAGGCGCCCTGCTTATTGCCATTTTCAATGGTATGCTCCTGGATATAACTGGTATTGTTGCGGCGACAGTGCTCGCAATAGGAGGTTTCTACCTCTTACCGGCCAAGCGACGCCAGGCCAAACGTGCCTTCACGCAGCGCATCGACGAACTACGTGTCCAGTTGCGACAGGCCATCCAGCGCCAGTTTAACAGCGAAGTTGAGCAATCCATCACACGTATACGTGAAGCCATAGGCCCCTACACCCGGTTTGTACGCGCACAACGGGAACATCTGACTGGCCTTCAGCGTGAATTAGCCGAGCTAGACAGGACAATGCAGCGTTTACGTGTCGATATCGAAACCTGATACTGTCACACAAAAAAGCTTTCTGTAAGCAGATGAAACCTAGTATATACCAAACTGTCAGAGTAAGCTCTTCCTCTGAAGCTAAAGCTGCGCCCCGGATCAAGCACAACAGCCCCGCATACGTAAACAGTTGATAGATCTATACCTATAGTACCTGGTAACTATTCCCCATTAACATAGCCGAGGCATCCATGCTGGCAACTCACCGGGGATGGATGCCTATCCTGCTGTAGCAAAGGCAGGAGCATCCACTGTTCGCCTCCGTGCCTCCGTGGTGAATCGCTTCCCCTCGTCGTGTCAGGAGACAGCAAAAAGCCGGGGTCTTAGACCCCGGCTTTAGCATACCGCATCAGTAGAGTAACGTGAGCTTCCAAAAAAGCATCCCTAGAAAGGAGGTGATCCAGCCGCACCTTCCGGTACGGCTACCTTGTTACGACTTCGTCCCAGTCGCTGACCCTACCTTCGGCCGCTGCCTCCCCGAAAGGTTGGCCCACGGACTTCAGGCATTGCCAACTCCCATGACGTGACGGGCGGTGTGTACAAGGCCCGGGTACGTATTCACCGCGCCATGGCTGATACGCGGTTACTAGCAACTCCGCCTTCACGGGGGCGAGTTGCAGCCCCCGATCTGAACTGGGGCCGGCTTTGGCGATTAGCTCCACCTTGCGGCTTTGCAGCGCATTGTGCCGGCCATTGTAGCGTGTGTGTCGCCCCAGGCGTAAGAGCCATGCGGACTTGACGTCATCCCCGCCTTCCTCCGCCCATCAAGGCGGCTGTCCCGCCAGACACTTGTAACTGGCAGTGAGGGTTGCGCTCGTTGCGGGACTTAACCCAACATCTCACGACACGAGCTGACGACAGCCATGCAGCATCTGTGCTTCACCCTCGAAGGTCACACGTTTCCGTGCGCTTGCAGAAGCATGTCAAGCCTGGGTAAGGTTTTTCGCGTTGCGTCGAATTAAACCACACGCTCCGCTGCTTGTGCGGGCCCCCGTCAATTCCTTTGAGTTTTAAGCTTGCGCTCGTAGTCCCCAGGCGGTCGGCTTACCGCGTGAGCTGAGGCACGCAGCGGTGTAAATCACCACCACACACCGAGCCGACATCGTTTACGGCGTGGACTACCCGGGTATCTAATCCGGTTCGCTCCCCACGCTTTCGCGCCTCAGCGTCAGGTCAGGGCTAGCTAGCCGCTTACGCCACGGGCGTTCCTCCGGATCTCTACGCATTTCACCACTACACCCGGAATTCCGCCA
>RRYU01018442.1_pt1 | contig 24677 bp, 27 predicted proteins | sample 2162651 | NCBI WGS metagenome assembly RRYU01 (sample SAMN10267283, study PRJNA491782) | microbial mat metagenome | isolation source: biomat in the production well | place: Japan: Minami-Kanto gas field, natural gas well KTG3 | collected 2017-06 | reverse complement strand
TATCCAGTTCGCGGCGCTGGGCTTCTGCATCCCGGCATAGATCGACCACGGTACCGTCTTCAAAAAAATTGCGCCAATGCGGTTCAACTTGTTCCAGGGTCAGGTAATCGGCCATGTTCCTTCCGGCGCCTTCAAACAGTGTTTGAAAGACCTGTGGCATGGTCAAGATCGAAGGCCCCAAATCGAAACTGAAACCGGCTTGCTGCTTGATGTTCAGTTTGCCGCCGACTTTGTCATTCTTTTCGACCAGATCAACAGCAAAACCCTGACTGGCCAAGGTAATAGCCGCCGACAAGCCACCCAAGCCAGCACCGATAACGATCACTTTTCGCTGCGTTTCATTCATGTCAAATTTTCCGTTGCCAATTCAGTAGGCACTTTAAATTGCGCCATTGTTGATCAGGGTGCAACCCTGCATAGTCCGCAAATGCGCGCAGCGCGTTGCGATTGCGCTTGCTTCGCTGCCTTAAGCTACCCTCGCCATAGAGAAAATCCAGATACCCCTTGTAGGCGTCATAACGCTGTTCGCTGTATGGAAACCAGTGCGGCTCGCAGGTTAACCGGCTGTGACTGACCATGCCCGGCACTGATTGGCTGAAGCTGAGCAAACCCTCGGCGCCGTGATAGCGACCAAAGCCGCTGTTTTTTAGCCCGCCAAAGGGTAACCCGGCGTGACCGGCTTGTTTGATCACATCGTTGACCGCCCAACTGCCAACCACTAATTGCCGTGCGACCGCTCGAGCCTGATCCAGGTTCCGGCTCCATACCGAAGCGCTTAGACCCAGATCACTGTCGTTGGCCAGGGCAATGGCCTCTGATACGCTATCGAATGCCATCACCGGCAGCATCGGGCCAAATGTTTCCTCGCGCATCACCCGCATACTGTGATCGACATCCCAGAGGACGACCGGATGGATGACCGAGTTTTCAATGCGCAGCGGCCCTGAAGCCTTGGCGCCTTTACTCAAGGCATCTTCATAATGCGCCTGGACGATAGCTCGTTGCCGCTCCGAGGTCATAGCCCCGATATCTGCCTGTGGCGAATGACCTATCTGAAGTTTGGCTACCGCTTCCAGCAGGCGTTTCAATAACGCGTCGTAACAGTTTTTTTGCACATAAAGCCGTTCGACCGAAACACAGATCTGTCCACTGTTGGAAAAAGCGCCGTACAAGGCACCGGCGCAGACGCGATCGAGATTGGCATCAGACAAGACAATCATTGCGTCTTTACCGCCCAACTCCAGTATCACCGGTATCGGGTGTCGGGCAGCACGCGCCATGACCGCCCGTCCACCGTTCAAGCCTCCGGTAAAAAAAATCAAATCAGGACGCGCATCGATCAGCATTTCACCAACTCCCTGCGCACCAATCAGCCATTGCACCAAACCTTCAGGCAAATCCAGTTCGGCTAATAATTCCAGGATCAGCTCAGCGACCGGCAAGGTTAATTCGGACGGTTTGAGCACAACCGAATTGCCGGCATAGAGCGCGGTCAGCATGGGTGCCAGGCTTAACTGAAAGGGGTAATTCCAGGGCGAAAATACCGCCACACAACCAAACGGCTTACGTTCAATGGTGGCCGTGGTCGCTGGGAAAGTCATGGCCGAAGTAAAAACGGGCTGTTTGCTTAAAATGCGTTCAGCATGTTTTTGGTAGTAATCAACCAGAGCCAGAACCGGATAAATTTCGCCCAGCAAGGCCTCGGTAGGCACTTTGCCGGTGGTTTCAACAACACAGGCACAGATTCGGTCAACATTGTTCAGAATCACCGATGAAATTGCGTTCAAACGCAGCACCCGCTGACTGACCGGCATTTTTGCCCAAACGCTTGCCGCCTGGCGCGATGCGGCCATTTTTTGCTCGACTTCAAAAACTGAACTGACCGCGTACTCGCTCAAATCACGTCCGTCTACCGGAGACTTTAACCGGAATACAGTCATCTCAATGTTTGTTGGTCTGTAGCCATTGACTGTACTTGATGTCGTTAAATTCGATCCGGTATTTGTTAGCTATCATGCGCGCGGAAATACGTGCCGATTCGTAAATCGTGGGCAGCCCGCTGCCGGGGTGGGTGCCGCCACCGACCAGATAACAATTGTTAAATTCTTCGAATTCATTGTGCGGTCGCCAGTAAAGCATTTGACTGAATTTATGCGCCAAACTGAAAGTTGCCCCTTTGTGAATGAATTCTTCGCTTTGCCAGGTTGCCGGGGTGGTGATTTTTTCACACTCAATGTGTGCTTTGATATCGTCCAAGCCTAATCGTTTGCCCAGCATATCCAGCACCTGCTCGCGTACCTTTTGACAAAGTTCGTTCCAGTCAAGACCGCTGTCGTTATTAGGCATAGGCACTAAAACATAAAGCGCTGACTTACCGGCCGGGGCCACCGTGGCATCCGAAACACAGGCATTTTGGACATAAAAAGAAAAGTCATCAGTCAGCGTTTTATGGTTAAAAATGTTCTGGATATTGGTTGCGTAATCGCGCGCGAAGACAATGGTATGGTGCGGCAGGTCATAGCGTTTATCGAGTCCCAAATAGAGCATGAAGGTAGAGCAGGAATATTCCAGCCTGGCCAGTTTTTCCGGGCGATACTTGCTGAGCTGCTCCGGCTTGACCAGTTGGCTCATGGCATGGGCAAAATCGGCATTGATAACGACATCATCCGCTTCGATGGTTTCGCCATTGTCCAGTTGCACGCCGGTTACGGTTTTATTCTTGATAATCAGCGACTGAACCCCGGTTGACAGGTGAATTTCGCCGCCATTTTCGCGAATAACATCGGCCATAGCCGCGGAAATCCGGTTCAAACCACCTTCGACATGATAAATACCATATTCGTGCTCCAGATACGGCAACATGGTAAACAATGCCGGACATTCCCAGGGCGACATACCCAGATATTTGGATTGAAAACTGAATGCCAGACGTAATTTTTCACTTTGCCAGTATTGACCCAGATTGGTAAACACACTTTTAGGAAATGCCAGCCAAGGCAATGCCTTCAGCAGGTCTAAAGAAAGAAAGGAACTCAGCCGGCTATAGTCACGGGTAATGCAGGGATACAATGCCTGGAATCGATCACGCTCCCGAGACAAAAACTGTTCATAACCGGCAGCGCCATCGCCAAACACCCGGTCAAGCTCGGCACGCATCTGGTCACGTTCGGGATAGACCATCAATTCCCGGTCTTCGTATCTGAGCTGATACATCGGCGATAACGCCTTGCACGTCAGATAATCCTCGGTTTTGCGGCCAGCCATTTGAAACATTTCGTCCAGAACGCCTTTCATCAACAGAAAAGTCGGCCCGGTATCGAAGGTAAAACCGTTCATTTGAATCGGCCGGTTGCGACCGCCGACATCCGCATGTTTTTCAAACACAGACACTTTGAATCCGCGTTGACTGAGCAACATACCTGCGCACAAACCGCCGGGGCCTGCGCCAACTATTAGTGCATGTCTGGAATTTGTCATGAGTGGAACCACTCTCCTGATGGTTAAACTAAATCCTTACTTTACCAATTTTTTGTCAAAGTAAAGCAAACAAAAAAGCTTTCTAGCTGAACTTGACAGTCATACTGTCAACATTAACCTTAATGGCCTCTGCTCAAATGTGAGGTTCCGTGACTCGAGCAGTCAGTCATGATTTTTGTTTTTGAATTCTGATCAATATTTAAACAATGTTTCATGTCCATGACTGACACACAGCCTTGTTAACGTTGGGACAGTTGTCTTACCTGGTATATGATTTTTATCCAAAGATCCTGTTCATGCCTTCCAGGCGTTTTTTCTGGAGGGTTTTTGGTCAACATTAAAGGAGGATTCCCGATGGCACGGCCAGACAATCACTGCTTTCTTGAAGCCATGTCCGATGTCACCCCAATAACAGCCCAAAACAGGCATCCGGTGAAAACCCAGCCATCGCTTTCACCCGGACAGGATTACCGAAAACTCAAAGCCCAGTATACAGAGAAAGATATTGCCTCCGGCCTGTCTTTAGTTTTACAGCAACGTTTGTCGCCCGATGATTGGTTGATGTTCAAGCGCAATGGCATCCAGGAAGGCGTGTACCGCAACCTCCGGCTTGGCAACTACCCCAGCCAGGCAGTCTTGAATATCTCCGACAAACGGCCTGATCAGGCCCTGGTCGAAGTCAGAAATTTTATCGACAGCTGTCAGCAGCATGATCTTCGCAGCACACTGATTCATTTTGGCCGTGGTAAAAATGGCGCAGAACTGAAAAGTTACCTGGCGCAATGGCTGCCGGCTCTTGCCTCGGTACAAGCCGCCCACACCTGTCAGAAACATCACGGCGGCCTGGCGGCGGTTTATGTGCAGATTCAAAAAAGCGAACGCAAACGCCTGGAGAACCGCGAACGTCACGCGGCTCGTTTGGGTTCTTGAACGAAAATCATTGGCCGCTGCATGAATGTTTGGCAAGCACGGCAATTCATGTAATAATTAATATCGATTCGATACTTTTATTCACCCACAAAGAGAAGAGGTAACGAAGATGGTACAACACACCTATAAAAAAACCGCCCTGTCCCTGCTGTTAGGCTTTGCCGTGGCCGGCGTAGCAATGGCCAACTCGGCAAACTCGATTCCGGATTTTCTTCGAATAAGCGAAGCGGAAGCCGAAGTCACCTTCCATCACGGTAAAAGCTATCTCGAACTTGAAATTAAAACCGAGGGTAAAATTCCCGATGACGGTAAATCCGGTGCTTTCGGTTATGCTGCGCTAACCGATCAAGGCAATAATGTCCTGGTACTGACCACGCATCTGCCCATTGATGATAGCTCACACGAAGATCCAAAGTCAGGCTTTCATGCTCATGTTCTGGACCTGAAAGCGCCGACCGAAGGTTGCAAGGGGGCTAATTTTGAGGTTGATGTCGCCAGTTCCAAGCAAAACAGTGCTTTTGATGCTGACTACCGTTGGAAACTGAAAGGTAATGAAATCAGTGTTGAAGATGTTCCAACCAGCGACCTGGGCGATGCCGGCGTTGAGTCGGTGGTTTCCTTCACGCTGAAACCTGTGTTTGATGATAACGAGCAACTGACCAACCTGTGCGTGACAGTCACCGGATAATTATTTTACTTATTGGAATGCCGCTGGTTTTTACCATTGGCATTCACTGATTTTTTTAAGTGTTCTGCCTGTGCACAGGGATGTGCTTTTTCTTTTTTCGACGACCAAACTGATGCACCATCAGAGCAAGTAAAATGGCCGCCGAGCCTAGCACGGTCTGCTCGGTTAAGGGCTCGCCGTTAACCGCATTACCCAACCATAAGGAAAACATCGGCGTTATCAAGGTAATCAGGGCAACCTGCGTCGCCGGCAAATGGGTGAGCGCATAAAAATACATGGCAAAGCCCACTGTGGTCGCAATCAGCCCCAGGTACACAATTGCCAGCGCGCTTCTCAACGGCAAAACGGCCGGCCAGGTACCATCCATAAACCACCAGGTGATCAGATACAAAGGCACCGCGATCAACAGACCTCCGGTGACCTGCTGCACAGGGGGCACCCAACCGTCGATGCGTTTGATCATCACTGCGCTCAAGGAATGCAAACTGGCCGCCAGCACCACGCCGACCACCGCCCAGGGCGCGGATACCCCCTGACCCAGGGCCGTGGAAAACAGTATTGCCAAGCCTGAAAGACCCAGCAGATAAGCAAACACATGTCTTGCCGTCAGAGAGTTTTCTCGCAGCCATAACGCCGAGAAAATCGCGGTCAGCATGGGCGTCAGGCCAAACAACACCGACACCCAGCCGGATGGAATCGATTGCGCCGACCAGTACACCAAAAGCATGCCGCCGTAGAGCTGCATTGCCACGGCCGCATAGGTTTTCAACGCCGACGGGGTAAAGCGGATGAAACGCCGGCGCGACAACCACACCAGCAGCAAGCAGAAAAGCCCCAGCGCCATTCTGGCGGCAACGCCGAATAAAAAACCAACGCCCTGCCCACTCCACTGAATGGTCAGCGGCGTGGTGGACCAGATCAACACCACAGTTAAAAACGCGCCCTGCACCCGCCAGGGCGATGCCGGCTTGATAACCGGTGTGGTCATATTTCGTTCATCACGGTGAGTTCTTCCGGGTATGGCTGCATGTAATAAGAATATTCGATATAAACATCCGGTGTTTTGCGGAAATGATGTCTTAACAGTGTGATCGGCACTATTAACGGCAACTGGCCCAGGCGATAGCGCTCGATAGTTTCAGTCAGTTCGGCTTTGTCGTCACGGTCCAGCTCGGCCTTGAGATAACCTTGTATGTGTTGCAATACGTTGACATGATTGGCTCTGGTCGCCACTTTGGACAAACAGGTGGTCATTGCACGACCATATTCGCTGGTTAACGTGGCGATATCCAAGTCTTGACCCTGCCCTAACATTCGACCGAGTTCACGCGCCTGCTGCTGATCATGACTCATGAAAATCAATTTATGCTGCGCATGAAACTCGGTCAGGGCGCTAATGGTCAAGGGCGAACTGAGTAGCCGCCGCCAACGATAAAATACATACACCCGCTGAATAAAATTCTCCCGCAGCTTGGGGTCGCCCAGGCGCCCCTCTTCTTCCAGAGGCAGTTCAGGATAGTGATCTTTGAGATACTGAGCAAACAGCCCGGAGCCTGATCGCTGCGCACTGTGCTGATGATAGACCCGAACCCGTTCCATGCCGCAGCTGGGTGAGTCTTTTTTCAGGATATAACCGCTTAAATCTTTCAGCCACACATCCTGGTTTTTGGCGCAATGATTCAGAGCATCGGTAACATCGATGTCAGTATCCTTGGCGTTGACCACACGTATTTGCTCACCGACCCGGCGCAACTGCACCGCTGTTCTGGGAATCGGCAAACCACTTTCCACTTCCGGACAAAACGGACGAAAAGAAAAATACCGGCCAAGCGTCTGTTCGATGTAATGATTGCGCTTGTGCCCACCATCGAAACGAACTTCGTGCCCCAACAAACAGCTACTGATACCGACGATAATTTCTGTCATTTTCTCTTTACTCCTCTCGCTTTATCATTTATCCATGGCCGAAATCAGCCTTGCCAGCCGTTTGTGATTGGCGCCCAAATCGGAATAGCCGACCCGAGAGGCAGAACGCAGATGAATGACATTTTTAGTTTTATCAAGCCGTGCCTCGACATCATCCCGAAAACCAAAAATAGGAGTATCAAATTCAACCCAATAATAGTTATCGTGAATTTCCCGGAATCGGCCTTTATGCTCAACCATAACGGTCTGCAAGTGCTGCCAAAGTTCATCGATGGAGTCATGATTGCCTTGAATAGGCGGCAAATCACCGGTTTCCGTTGTCACACAATTCGGTTTTTCAGAACAAGGTCTGAGTTGACCGGCAACCAGCCCCAAAGCGAGCGATTGGCCGCGTGATTGCCAGGCTTGCCAAGCAAACAGCAGCATTACCAGCAAAGCAATGGCAGCCATTATCAGTAAAAATTTAGTCATAAAAAGCCTCAATCAATTGCCCGCTCCAGGATTGACACATAAACTGACTGCGGTGCTGAAAAATGGCCTGTAATCTGTTACCAATCAAGCCACGGTGGCAAATTTCGCCAAATAAACCATAAGGCATGGCATAAAACACCAGATCCTCAACAATCACCCCATCATCGGTCGATTGAAAACAAACTTCATGCGTCAAAAAAAGAAATGGCCCGGCCCGCTGATCATAGACAAAACGTTTGTGCGTCTGACAATGGCTGATTTCGGACAGCCACGTTCCTTTCCAAACACCGGCAATTTGTATTCGGTAACGTATCATCAAGCCAGCATAAATTTGATCGGGCACCGGCGAGGTGGGCTGGATATTAAAGAAATCCGGGGTAATATCATTCAACCGCCAAGGGGACGATAAAAATGACCACGCTTCAGACAAATCAATAGCGACCCGCTGCTTGTGATATAGACGATGGACTCTCATAACGCCTTACAATGCTTAATAGAACACTAAAACCATGCGACGGCGGAAAAGCAAGACCGCTGACCATCGATAGCATTCTGGCTACTAAATACTTTATGGCTAAGACACTCTCTACCACCGATCATGACCGCGATGCCGCCGGACTTGAATACGTTTACCCGGTTGTTTCAAGACGCGCCGGCGGCATCTCCATTGGCGTTAACCTGAATACCAACAACGCCTGTAACTGGCGTTGCATATACTGCCAGGTGCCTGACTTGCAACGCGGCGAACCCGAACCGGTCGATTTAAAGCGGTTGACCAATGAGCTTAGGACGCTTATCGAACAGGTTGTTAGCGGGCGATTTTATCACCGTTTCAATGTTGCGCCAGCGCATCGGCTATTGAAAGATATCGCCTTGTCCGGCAACGGCGAACCGACCAGCGCTCGCGAGTTTCCCGAGGTAATTAAAATTGTCGGTGATGTTCTGCAAGAATTCAGTCTGGCCATCACTCCGGTGGTCATCAGCAACGGCAGCCTGATGCACCGACCCTACGTCAAACGAGGTCTGTCGTTGTTGGCTGCTTTAAAAGGCGAAGTCTGGTTCAAAATCGACCGGGGTACGGCGGAAAGTCGTTGGCGGGTGAATTCAGTTCAATTAAGTAACGAACTTGTGCTGGAAAGATTGGCCGAGTGCGCCGCATTGTGCCGGACAAAAATTCAGACCTGCGTGTTTAACTTCAGAGAGCATGAAGATCCGGATCAAGAACGGCAGGCGTTCGTGAACTTGATGGCTCAGGTCAGGCAGAAAACAAACGTGCAAACGATTCTGTTATATGCGCCGTCAAGACAGCCCAGCCAACCGGAAGCCGGACTTCTGGAATCGATTTCCGGCGACATGCTGGAACACTGGCGTCGGGATTTATCGGCAATGGGCTTTACCGTTAATATCTCTGCCTAAGCGGTAACATCCAGTAGACGGCCCAGATTTTCATTATCCGTTTGAATAACCTTGACCGCTGCCGACATTTCCAGCTCAGCTTCTTTCAGGCTTAACACCGGTTTGATCAGGTCTTGAGAATTAAAATCCGGACTGCCCACTTCATCACCTTTGACCGGCAATGTTGCGATCTGCTGGGCAGCTTGGCCGGCTTTGAATTGGGCATTGCCAATCAGGTTTAAAGCGCTTTGGGTAGGATTGATGGTCATGGCTGTGGCCTCCTTTTGTCAGAACTTAACACAACGGCGCGTTTTTTTCAGTGCGCTCCATCACAATGACATAAGTCGCATGGCTACCGCTGACTGAATCAGACTATCCGTGATACAAGGATGAGTCACCCTTTTCAATCGCCGCAGCCGTGAACAACAGCCAGCAGCCCAGGCTTGCTGTTCGTGACACTGATAAGTCCCGGACGGATTTAACAGAGCCACCCTAAACAAAATGCTTTAAGCCGATACTCAGCCGCTCTGTTTTGCCTGTTGCCGGGCTTCGAACGCGGCCATCTGTTCCGGCGTGGCGGGTTTCTGATGCTTGTCTTTCCAGTCCGAATAGGGCTCGCCGTAGATTTTCTCCCGCGCCTGTTCGTAATCCAGCTCAATGCCGCGCGCCTTGGCGGCCTCGACATACCATTTGGCTAAACAGTTGCGGCAGAAATCGGCCAGAACCATCAGTTCGATATTCTGCACTTCCGGGTGCTGTTGAAAATGCTTGACCAGCCGACGGAGTACTTCGGCTTCCAGTTCGGTTTCAGTTTGTGGGTTCATGTTAGTCTCAGAGATGGATTGAAGTGGTTAACAGTAGCTCATGATAATTGAATCGCGACAGGCGTCACGCCAGGGTAAACGCATTAAAATAATTAACATATCAATATGTTACCCTGTTACTTAGAACGCTAAGTCAATTCGGTTTAACTTATGGTACCCCTCCCTGGGCCCCGTTAGGCCGCGCCGGGCACTGGCGATTTTGCCGAGAATAGCCCGCTAGGGGAGCGGCAGGGATGCCGCTCGTTTTCGGAGGGCCAGGGATAGCCCTTCCGAAAACCCTCGGCAAAATCGTCAGCGCGCAGGATGCAGCGGCCTCCGGGTGTCTTTTCTTTAAGCGTCGCGATAGCGACACAAAGCCTTGTTTAGCTTTCAATCAAACTAAATCTTATAATTAACCAGGAAAAAAGGAATATTTTCACTATTTGATTTTCTATAGTGTTTTAATGCGTTTGCCCTGGGCGCCACGCCTACAAACAATCAAGGCACAAAAGCGCTTTGTTTCGGCCAGTCGCGGTAATTGAACACCTGGCCCTGGTGACGCACGATGTCGATACCGGCCCAATCGATGTCGGCATACACCCAGCCTGCCCGGTTCAGTTCGCCTTTGGCCAGCACGCCATCATCGGGGAAGCCCCGGTCCACCGGCGTATAAATACCCGCCGCGCCGATATTGACATCCACCGCTTCCGACCAGGGCGCCTCGCCGACGGTGCAGGATTGCACCACATAAATCTGGTTTTCCAGCGCCCGCGCCTGGCTGCCGATACGCACCCGATGGTAACCGGCGGTGGTGTCGGTGCAGCTGGGCACCAGTAACAGCTGTGCGCCTAACTCGACCTGCCGATGCGCCAGCAGCGGAAATTCGCTGTCGTAGCAAACATTGATGGCAAACCGGCCCCAGTCGCTGTCAAACACTTTCAGTTCCACGCCCGGATGAATCAGCCATTGCTCGTTCTCGAACCGGGTCATGATCAATTTGTCCTGATAGTCGCTGGCACCATCCGGCCAGAACACGAACGCCCGGTTGCGGTAATCGCCGGCCGTTTGCCGCACCGGAAACGTTCCGGCCTGAATCAGGCACTGGTAAGTGCTGGCCAGGCGTTGATACAAAGCCAAAAACGGCTCGATCAAAGTCTGCATGGCTTCAAGCTGAGCCGAAAGTGACGCATAAACCGCCTCGCCGAAAATCGACGCCAGCTCCATGCTGAAATATTCCGGAAACACCAGAATCCGGGCGTCACTGCCTGCCGCCTCGGCCACCCACTGTTCGGCTTTGTTTTCGTACTCGGCAAAATTGCTGAAAAAGCCGATCGGGTATTGGGCGCTGGCCAGTTTAACGATCATGTTGCATCCAAAAAGTCATCAGTTTCGGGGTTTCTTCGGCGTCATCCAGGTCTTTCCAGGAGTAATGAGTCGTCAGCTCGGGATGTTTGACATAGCCGCGCTTGGTCCAGAATTTATCCAGTGGTACATAATCGGCTGACCGGCGCGGATGATCCGAAGGCCGCTCAACACAGCAAAAAGTGATATGCTTGAAACCACCCAGTTGTTCCGCATGGGCTTCGCGTTCTGCAAAAAAACGCACGCCCAAGCCCCGCCCCCGGTAGTTTTTATCCAGCACCGATTCGCCGCAATAAAACACTTCGTCAACATTGTAGCCATGTTCGATGAACGGTTGTTTAACTTCCTCGGTTTCATAACGCAGCGGAATCGCGGTGGACGCGCCGATGATTTTATCGCCGTCGAACGCCAGCACGATCACGCTTTCAGGACATTCGATATAGGTTTTCAGGTATTTTTGTTCGTAGTCGAAATCGCCGTCATAAAGATAAGGGAAATCGCGAAACACCTGAATCCGCAAACGGGCCAGATCGGCTATGAATTGCTCCAGCGCCTGGCCTGAATAACGCTGGACTCGGATAGTTTCGGTCATAATTGCCTCCTTAAACAATTTTGCTATTGTAACGCAAGGGTAAAATCACGGAAAATCACAGCTATGACAAATCAGCAATTCTCAGTTTGAGCATGTTCACTATGCGCAGAACATTGGTTGCACTTGGCGAGGAACGCCGTAAACCCATCCATGAGGGCTTAATGGCAGCATCCATGCTGCCGACATCCTCGCCAAGTGCTACCAACGTCCTTTTTAGACTCCAAATTGAAAATTGCTGATGACGCATAACCTGTTTACCTTGGCTGAAAGCTGTTTGTTCGATGCCGACATTGAGCAAAAACTGATTCTCACCCATCACGCGCAAGCCCACGCGCTGGCCGGGATGCTGGATTTTCAGGCGCTCTCGCCGCCTCAACCGATTCAGTTGACCCGGTTTCCGGAGAAACCCGTCTGGCAAGCGCCAAGAAATCTGGCCAAGCGTTCGCTGCACACAAACGAAGGCCGAGCGGCGTTTTTTCATGCGCTGTGCCATATCGAATTCATCGCTATCTATCTGGCCTGGGATATTTTGTACCGGTTTCGAGGGCTACCGGAAGGTTTTTACCGAGACTGGCTGAAAGTCGCCGACGAAGAAGCCTTGCATTTTGACATGCTGCGTGCGCATTTACAGAATCTGGGCCATGATTACGGCGATTTTCCCGCGCACGGCGGCCTTTGGGCGCATGCTGTTGATACCGAACAGGACTTGCTGGCCCGGCTGGCTATAGTGCCGCGTTGTCTGGAAGCGCGCGGACTGGATGTCACGCCGGGCATGATTGAACATTTCAAAAGCCAGGGTGATGACGCCAGCTGTCAGCTGCTACAGCGGATTCTGACTGATGAGATCGGCCATGTCGCGATCGGCTCGACCTGGTTCCGCTATCTGTGTGAACAAAGCCAACAGGACGGCGAGCAGGTTTATCAAGATCGTCTGGCGCGTTACTTCAAAGGCAAACCGAAAGGGCCGTTCAACCGCAAGTTGCGTATAATGGCCGGCTTTACGGAACAGGAACTTAACTGGTTGGAATATGATGGATAAACACCTTCAAACCGGCTTTAACCGGCCCTTGTTCGCCATCGGCTTTCGGCCGTTTTTTATCATGGCCGGCGGCGCGGCGCTGGCTTTGATGCTGCTCTGGAACGCGCTGCAACAGGGCCAATTGAGCCTGATCGAGTATTACGGGGCCAGTCTCTGGCACGGTCATGAAATGCTGCTCGGCTTCACCAGCGCGGTGATCGCAGGCTTCCTGTTGACCGCCGTGCGGCACTGGAGCGGCCAAACCACGGTTTCCGGGCCGGGCCTTTCGGCCTTGGTTTTGCTTTGGCTGTACGGGCGAATCCTGCCGTTCTACTCAGGACTGTTGCCCGAGGGGTTTATCGCCCTGGTCGAATTCAGTTTCCTGCCGGCCCTGGCTTATACGACCCTGCCACAACTTTGGCGCAGCAGCCATGGGCTGGCGCTGGCGTTGACCGCGCTGCTGGCCAGCTTGATCATCAGTAATGGCCTGATCCATGCCGCGGTTCTGGAGTTGACCGCATCCGCCGCTACCGGCGTCAATCTGGCCGTGGCCACGCTGATTGTGTTGATTCTGGTGGTCGCCGGCAAAGTCATGCCGTTTTTCACCGAACGCGGCGCGGGCACGGTGGCGATTCGCAATCCGGTCTGGGATATTGCCTCGATCACCGGCGCCGCGCTCAGTTTCGCGCTGCTATTGTTTGGCATGGGCGGCTGGTTTTTGACCCTGGTCGCGGCGCTGACGGTGGCCGTCAATGGGCTGAGACTGATCGACTGGTACACGCCGAAAATCTGGTATCTGCCGCTGCTTTGGGTGCTTTACTTAGGCTATGGCTGGCTGATCGCAGGGTTTGCCCTGATCGCTGTTGCAGGCGTATCCGACATCAGCCAAAGTTTAATCATCCATTGCTTCACCGTCGGCGGCATCGGCGTTATCACGCTTGGCATGATGGCCCGGGTCAGTCTGGGCCATACCGGCAGGCCCTTGAAAGCGCCGAAAATCATTACTGCCGCGTTTATCGCGCTGAATTTGGCCGTTTTGATACGCGCTTTCGCGCCTATTGCGGCCCCTGCCTTATATGATTTATGGCTTTATTGGGCAGCTCTGGCCTGGTTGTTGGCGTTTGCTTTGTTTGTCGGTTATTACACGCCGATGCTGCTGGCGCCGAGAATTGACAGTCACTCCGAGTAAGTCAATCCAACAACACCCGGCCTGACTCACAAGATGTTTCTATTAACCATTAACTTCCCAGTCGTAGGGTAAATTGGCCTTAATCTTAAGGTCAGGCAAGTCTGAGCGGTACTTTTTGATAAACGCTGGAACGCCACCGTAAACCTCGAAATCTTCGTCAAACCAATCAAAAATTTTTGAAACCCGGATGCTGTTTTGCTCTATTCGCAGGCCTTTTCCCGGGTTGGCCAGAAAGTTTCGGCTTTGTTCAGTCAACTGTCGATCCAACCGCGCTGCCGTGTAAGGCTCCGGCCTGAGATCTGGGCAACTGACCGACGCGCAAACAATCGCCATATGAATCCTGGGCTCGCCCATCTTGCGCAGAATTTTGTGTTCCACATCCGCCAACGAAACCTTTTCGCCGGCTAGCTGCCCCGCTTCTTTATCCCAAACAGGGCTAAACAGGCTGCCAATGTCCTTGATGCTGTTGACCGGCCAATGATCGGTGACCATTTTCAGAGCGAGGATATTATAGGCATTGATGTAAAAAGCCAGTTTCTCTTCTCGGGTCACCAGACGCTTGCTATCAAATGTCGAAAGAACCCGATACGCCAGAGCTAAATCACCCCCGTTTTTAATCGCCGGGTAATCAACCTCGATCATCGACACGCCATTTTTGGTTGCCATACTGACATGATCTAAAACCGCCTGGTAAGCCCTCCAGTCCGGTTCTTCAGCCAGCGCCGATGTGATTGAAACCATGAAAATAACAAATGTTTTAAGCCAATAAGTGTACATAACCTGCTCCGAGTAAATGATTACCATCAGTCATTAACCGGCGGAATTTCTTACACTCAAGAAGACTCCGGATATTCAGTGTTCGTTTATCATTCCGGGTTAAAATAACTTGTAAGGAGGCTGGCCCTGGTGCGTACTAATGCCCGTTAGCGGCGAAACACCGCGGTTAACTTCTTTTTACGGCCGCTGAAGGCGGTTTTTTCTACGACAAACCTGGAGACTCACACCATGAACAAAACAAAACTGATGACTGCTATCGGTAGCGCTGTCGCTGTTTCTTCTTTAATGGCAGTATCGGTCGCGCAAGCTTCTGAAAACCCTTTTGAACTGCAAAAAGTCGCCGGCTCCACCCAGTTGGCGCAAGCAGAAAAAGGCGCTGAAGGCAAATGCAGCGCCGGCAAATGCGGCGAAGGCAAATGCGGCGAAGGTAAATGTTCAGGCAAAATGAACATGGAAGGCGGCTGCGCCGGTAAAGCCGGTGAAGAAGGCAAATGCAGCGCCGGCAAATGTGGCGAAGGCAAATGAAGCGGTGCCATGTAATTTCCGCAGGCTTTTGCTCTTCCCTCCGGCCGTAACCGGCTGATATGATCGGGAAGGCGTTCCGTCTTCCCGATTTCAATCACACATTCAAGACCGGCAATGGTTTCCAAAGTCTCTTCCAATTCCAAGATTCAAGGCTCGGGACTCGGTCTCAGACGCGAACATATCGCTGAGTTGATGACCCAAGGCGTCCCGGACTGTATTGATTTTTTCGAAGTGTCGCCAGAAAACTATCTGGATCTGGGCGGCAAGAAAATGCGCGATTTCCGCTGGTTCGGCGAGCGCTATCCTATCGTGGCACATGGCCTGTCGCTGTCGATTGGCGCGACTGACCCATTGGATGAAGCCTTCATTCTGAAAATCAAGGCATTTCTCGATGAGCACAACATTGCGCTGTACACTGAACACTTGAGCTACTGCTCCCACAACGGTCACTTATACGATTTGTTCCCGCTGCCCTTCACCGAAGAGGCAGTTCGCCACACCGGCGCCCGTATCCGCCGCACCCAGGAGATTCTGGAACGCCGAATCGCTCTGGAAAACGCTTCCTTTTATGCTTCGGCACCGTTTGCCGACATGGACGAAGCCGAGTTTATCCGCGCTGTTCTCGAAGAAGGCGACTGCGATTTTCATCTGGATGTGAACAATATTTACGTCAACAGCGTCAATCACCACTACGACGCCGGCGAATTCCTGAGCAAATTGCCGGGCGAGCGCATTGTTTACTGCCATGTTGCCGGCCACGATCAGGATGGTCCGGATCTGATTATCGACACCCACGGCCAGGATGTCATTGACCCGGTCTGGCAACTGTTAGCCCAGGCTTACCATCAATTCGGCGTAATGCCCACCTTGCTTGAGCGGGATTTCAATATTCCACCACTGACCGAGGTAATCCCCGAAGTCGAGCAAATTGCCAGCCTACAGCAGCGTTACCACAGCCAAAACTTGGCGAGGTCGGCATGATCAGCGAACGCCAACAACACCCCAGCCTTGACGATTATCAAACCGCATTTGCATCGTATCTGCGTAACCCGAAGAAGAATCAACCGAAGGTCGATTTTCTGCCTGAACGGGTTGATGTCTATGCCCGGTTGATCATCAATAAAATCAGCGGCAACCTGAAACGATGCTATCCATTGACTCGTGATTTTCTGGGCCTTGATCGCTGGCGCGATCTGATTCGCCGATTTATCGACCAACACACCTGCGAAACACCGCTGTATCGCGAAATTCCTGATGAGTTCCTGGCCTTTCTGCTGGCCGACGGCGCCCCGGAACTGCCCGCCTTCGTAATCGATATGGCGCATTATGAATGGATAGAGCTGACTCTTGAAACGGCTCATCCGGAGACCATTTCAGAACCTGACGCCTATCAACCGGAACTGATCGAACAGCGCCCGGTTTTCAATCCAACCCTGGCGTTGTTGAACTACCGTTACCCGGTTCACACTCTCAGTCGCACACATCCTGACTGGTCGGATTGGTTGGCTGGAAAAAGCCAGCCGCAAGCCCAGCCTACCCTGCTGGCAGGATTGCGCGGTCATGATGAACGCTTGCATTTCATCGAACTCAATCCAGCCAGCCAGCGCTTTCTGGAAATCATGACGCAAAGTGACATGACCGCTATTCAGGCATTGAACCAACTTGCCCAGGAATTGAATTATGATTCCGTCGAGCCTTTACGCGCTCACGGCCAAGCGTTGATGCAAAATTTTATAGACCAACAAATTATCTTGGGAGGTGAATCATGAACTCAATTCTGTCCGCCAAGTTATGTCAGCTGCCGGTGATAGGGAATCTGGTGCACTGGTATGAGCTCATTGCCGACTGGCTGGCTCAACACAGTGATGGCTTACCCCCGTTATTACTGCGTTTAATCCTGGCTTACGAATTCTGGGAAGCCGGCATCGAAAAACTCAACGGCAACAACTGGTTCGATCATATTGAATTTCCGTTTCCGTTCAATTTACTATCGGGGGACCTGCTCTGGTTCATGGGCACCTGGATGGAGTTATTGGGCGCGCTGGCTTTGGTTGTCGGTTTAGGCACCCGTTTTTTTGTCTTTGGTTTGATGGTATTGACCTTTGTCGCCGCCAAAGCGGTACACTGGCCCAGCGACTGGAACAGCCTGGCCGAATTCTGGCAGGGTTACGCCATCACCAACAAAGGCCACGGCAATTTCAAACTGCCGCTTTTGTATCTGATCATGTTCACGCCGCTGTTGTTCGGCGGCGCCGGTCGATGGAGTCTGGATCACTGGTTGGGTAAATTTATGAAGCAGTGCAACACCAGGCCAGACTAAACACACGTTCGATCTTTTCCGCTTCTTGAAAAGCTCACTTTTGTAACTTGAACACACTGATTTAACCATTTCCCTGCGATTTATCGGCAACTTATCCGCAAATTACCGCGCCAAAACCCAGCTGCCCAGGTCAGAGCCGATACTCCCAGTCGATTTTGCTTGGCATGATCAGCCGTAACCGGCAGGCTGTGTTAGAATTTTCTTTTTTAATCAGTCTACCGTACTTTCATGAATGCTTTGTCCGGGATTGTCTCCTTTCTGGAAACTCATTTACCAGATAGTGACCGCCTGACCGAATGGCCCACCCTGCCGGGTTCGGCTGAAGCTTTAGCCCTGGCCTTGGCCATCCATCAACAGCCAGGTCTTTGGTTAATGGTTACCCCGGACCAGCAATCCGCTAACCGCCTGCAACATGAATTGGCTTTCTATCTTGGTGATTTCGCACCCATCCTGAACTTTCCCGATTGGGAAACTCTACCTTACGACAGCTTCTCGCCCTTGCCGGATATTGTTTCCGAACGCCTGCGCACGCTGTCCATCCTAGGGCAATGCCGATGCGCGGCGCTGGTAGTTTCGGCTGCGACGTTGATGCAGCGGCTGGCACCGAGAGCACATATTCTGGCTTATAGCTTCAGTTTGACGGTGGGCGATAACTTCAACACCGAACTGGAAAGCCGCAAACTTGAAAATGTCGGCTACCAATGCGTACCTCAGGTCTATCAGCACGGCGAGTTCGCGGTGCGCGGCGCGATTATCGATCTGTTTCCGATGGGCGCGAAATCACCCTTTCGTATTGAATTGTTCGATGATGAAATTGAATCAATCCGAACGTTTGACCCTCAAAGTCAGCGATCTATAGACAAAGTCAATCACATTGAACTGTTGCCGGCCCGCGAGTTTCCGTTTACCGACGACAGTATCAAACTTTTTCGACAGAATTTCAGGTCAACCTTTCCGGACGCCGACAGCCGCTTGCCGTTTTACCAGGATGTCAGCAAAGGTATGACACCGGGCGGCATCGAATACTATTTGCCGCTGTTTGTTGAAACGACAGAAACCCTATTCGATTATCTGCCGCCATCTGCCAGACTGGTATTGACCGGCAACATTACCCCGATAGCGCAAGCGTTTTATCAGGATACCGTTCAAAGATACGATGTCCGGCGGCTGAATCGTGATCGGCCGGTGCTACCACCCGAGCGACTTTATCTCAGCCCCGATGACCTGAAGCAGAAATTTGCCTGCTATGCTCGTATTCGCCTGAACGTTAACAACGCTGACAATGTGCCGTCCATCGCCGCACAGCTTCCGGAAGTTACCCTGGATTACAGCCATAAGCAACCGCTTGAGGCGCTTAAAGGATTTATCGAACAAAGCCAGGCTCGCATCCTTCTGGTGGCTGAATCTCCCGGTTACCGGGAGGCGTTGGATGAACAACTGCGTCGACAAGGTCTGAGTCCAGTTCAAATCGATAACTTTCAAAGCTTTGCCGACGAAGGACCTAAGCTGGCGTTAACCGTGGCGGCCATCGATCGCAGTCTTTGGCTGCCCGAAGCAAAGCTTGCCGTGATCAGCCAAAGCCAGCTCTACGGCAATCGGGTACGCCAGCGCCGCCGACGCAAATCCGCCGGCCGCGAACTGGAAAATGTGGTTGGCAATCTGACCGAACTGTCACCGGGCGCGCCGGTGGTGCATCTGGAACATGGCGTTGGCCGTTATCTGGGCTTAACCACCTTGACCGTGGGCGGTGTCACCAATGAATTTTTGACCTTGGAATACGCCAATCAAGACAAGCTCTATGTGCCGGTTGCCTCGCTCAATCTGATCGGACGTTATACCGGCGTGACCCCGGAGCAAGCACCACTGAACAAACTGGGCAGCGAACAATGGAGTAAGGCCAAGCAAAAGGCCATGGCCAGGGTGCGCGATACCGCGGCTGAACTGCTGGATATTCAAGCACGCCGAGCAGCCCGCCAGGGACAGGCACTAGAGTTCGATGAACAGGATTACCAGAAATTCGCCAATGCATTTCCGTTTGAAGAAACGCCCGATCAGGCAGCCGCCATTGACAGCGTGATTGCAGATATGCAACTAGCCAAACCGATGGATAGAGTGGTGTGCGGCGATGTTGGTTTCGGCAAGACCGAAGTTGCCATGCGCGCGGCTTATATTGCCGTCGCCGCCGGCAAACAGGTTGCCGTGATGGTGCCGACCACCTTGTTGGCACAACAGCACTTTCAGAATTTTCGTGATCGATTCGCCGACTGGCCGATCAGAATTGAAGTGTTGTCGCGTTTCGTGTCAGCCAAACAACAGCAACAGTTATTAACAGACCTTGCCAAAGGCTATATCGATATTGTTATCGGCACCCACAAACTGCTCAATAAAACTATTGAATATAAAGCTCTGGGGTTAGTCATCATCGATGAAGAACACCGTTTCGGTGTACGCCAGAAAGAACACTTCAAAGCCTTGCGCGAACAAGTGGACTTACTCACCCTGACTGCTACGCCAATTCCGCGCACGCTGAACATGGCATTATCCGGTCTGCGTGACATTTCCATCATCGCCAGCCCACCACCGGGTCGCCATACCATTCAAACCTTCATCAGCGAATGGGTGGACGGACAGATTCAGGAGGCCTGTCAGCGTGAGCTGAAACGCGGTGGGCAAGTATTTTTCCTGCACAACGACATCAAAACCCTGGATAAAATCGCGCGGGAACTGGAACGGCTGCTGCCCGAAGCGCGCATCGCCATCGGCCATGGCCAAATGCCCGAACGCGAGCTGGAACAGGTCATGCTGGATTTTTATCACCAGCGCAGCAATGTGCTGTTATGCACCACCATCATCGAAAGCGGCATCGACATTCCAACCGCCAATACCATTATCATCAACCGCGCCGACAAATTGGGCCTGGCTCAGTTGCATCAGTTGCGCGGTCGTGTTGGGCGCTCGCATCACCGCGCCTATGCCTATTTTCTAGTGCCGCCCAAAACCTTACAAACCAAAGACGCGGTCAAACGGCTGGAAGCCCTGGTCGCCTCGGATGAGCTGGGCGCCGGTTTTGTGCTGGCCTCGCACGATTTGGAAATCCGCGGCGCGGGAGAACTACTGGGCGATGAACAAAGCGGCCAGATTCAGGAAGTTGGCTTTAGTTTATATACCGAGCTGCTGGAACGGGCGGTTGCCGCGCTGAAATCTGGACAACAACCGGAACTGGAAACTGCGCTGGACGTCGGCCCCGAGCTCGATATTCAGGCGCCGGTGCTGATCCCGGAAACCTACCTGCCCGACCCGCACACCCGTTTGGTATTTTACAAACGCATTGCCAATTGCGACAGTGAGCACGGCCTAAACGCCGTGCAGGTGGAAATGATCGACCGGTTTGGTTTGTTGCCGGAACCGGCCAAAACTCTGTTCAAAGTGGCCAAGCTGAAGCTCATGCTGCAAACCTTAAAAATTCGCAAAGTCGACATGCACACACACGGTGGTCGGTTGATGTTTTCCGAGCATCCCAACATCGACCCTGCCCGTCTGATCGGCCTGGTACAGAACCAGCCGCAGATTTATCAATTCACCGGCACACACAATCTGAAAGTTCAACAAACCTTCAACGATACCGATGAAAAACTGAAATTTCTGGAGAATCTGCTGACCGCGCTGGGCTGCAATCAAACCGATGCGGCCGCTTGACTAAAGTCAGTGACTTTCCAGACACACTTCAACATTGCCCGACACCACCCGCACTGGAAAGCAAGCAACATCTTCGTAGGCGGGCGGCGCAGTAACTTTTCCGGTTTTAATGCAGAATCTCGCGCCGTGACGCGGGCAGACTATATCATCGCCATCGATCACTCCCGAAGAAATGTCGCCGCCATCGTGCGTACAGACATCGGCCAGGGCGTAAAAATCATTGTTATGTCTGATTAACACCACATCCTCGCCATCGATATCGACCACTTTATGCTCGCCTTCGGCCAGCTCAGAGACGGCAGCAACGGTGACCCATTCAGACATAGTTTCCTCCTTTAGCTAAATAAACATCGAAGCGCAGCAATTTGCTGGCGATTGACAGATCCGGCCTGCCAGCCAATGGTTTTGCCCAGTTTGGGCTTTTCACCACCACCCGTTTGGCTGAACACTTGAGCGCGACCGACAAAAGCTCAAGCTTGTCCGGATCGCCATCGAGCAAGGTATCCAATAGCTGCATGGGCTTTTTCGCCAATGCCGAACTTTTCCGCTTGGGCGGAAACATGGGATCCAGATAAAGGCAATCCACTGTTGGCAGACTCGGCAGCAGGGTCATGGCATCGCCAAAAAGCAGCGTGGGACTTTGCAGGTCGGGATAGGCCTGGCTTAACCGGGCAACGGCATCTTCCAGCAAAGCAAACAACAGCGGCTGGCGCTCAATGATGGTCACAGCCAGCCCCATTCGCCATAGCGCTAAGGCATCCTGACCAAAACCACCGGTGGCGTCGATCACGGTTTGGCTTTGGCGGCCAATAGCCTGCGCTAATGGGCCGGTTTTCGGGCCGGGAATGTGGCGCGGCTCACCCGGCCTTGGATGAATATTGACCGTGACACCACCACGAGCGTTGTCCTGCAAAGACAGACCATCGACTTTGAAATTAAGCGCCACAGTGCCTTCCGGGAAGTCAACTTCGGTGTTCAGCGGCAGATTCAATCGCCCAGCGAGCTGGACATGGCGAAGCCGGTCTTCCGGCTCCGGCGACCACACCTGAACCTGCCGGGCGCTCACTCGGTGGAAACCGGCGTTTTCTGGTCTTTCAGCGCCGCATCCAGGGTATGCCAAGCCAAGGTCGCGCATTTGACTCTAGCCGGATACTCGCGCACGCCGGCCAATACCGCAAGTTTGCCCACCGCGTCCAGATTGACCGGATCGTTTTGATCGGTGGTCATTTTGTGGAATACCTTGAACAAATCATCGGCTTCGGCTGCGCTTTTGCCTTTGATGATTTCAGTCATCAGCGACACCGAGGCGGTGGAAATAGCGCAGCCCGAACCCTGAAAACTGGCGTCTTCGATGGTGTCGCCGTTCATTTTCAGAAATAAGGTCAGCCGGTCACCGCATAACGGGTTGAAGCCATCCACCTTGCGGTCAGCGTCTTCCATGACCCGGAAGTTACGGGGATTTCGGTTGTGGTCAAAGATGACCTCTTGATATAAATCGCGTAAATCTTCAAACATTTGAGTCCATATCTTAGGTTTGTTTTAACTTAATAACGCAGTAGCGACCCCGAATCTCTCAGCCAAGCTTTTCGCGACCGGCATCCTCCGCCTGGCCGATTAGATCCCGTTTTACTCTATAAAAACTTGATCGCGGCAATAACGATACCGCCAACCGAAACGGTGGTGGCGAACGACCAGATCATGAATCGATCAATGCGGGTAGTGAGTTGTTCAAAACGCTTGTCAACCTGCTCAAAACGCTTGTCAACCTGCTCAAAACGCTTGTCAATCTGCTCGAAGCGCCGGTTCATTTCTTGTTGCATCAACTCAAAACGCTTGTCGATTTCTTCAAAGCGCCGCTCGACTTGCTCGAAGCGTTTTTCAATCTGTTGAAAGCGCTTCTCGACCTGCTCAAAGCGTTCGTCCATGCGCCTGAAGCCTTCCATCATCAACTCACGCTGATGTTTAAGCTCTTCCTCGACGCGAATAATGCGTTCACGCAAATCGATTTCATAACGCACATTGGCGTTTTTCACTTCGGGACGCTGCTCGATCACTCGATTTATCAAGGATTCTATTTCTCGAATATCCTGTTCAGCCAAAGCCATAAACTATCCCCCACTTTTTCCGGCATTATAGCAGCTTGAGCGGCACTTAAAGTTTCTCAAGCTCAGCTTTCGCGCACCGGTTTTCAGGCAAACATCTCGATCAGGGAGGTGATACCGGCCATTAAATAATCAACCTCCTCAAAGGTGTTATACAGCCCGAACGAGGCCCTGGCGGTGGCCGGAACATTAAAGAAATCCATCACTGGCATGGCACAGTGATGACCGGCGCGAATGGCAATGCCCAAGCTGTCCAGCATGGTGCCGATGTCATGCGGATGCACGCCGTCGATCACGAACGATACAATCGCGCCCTTATGATCGGCCTCGCCAATCAGCTTTAAGCCATCAATCGCTTTGGCCTGCTCGGTGGCATAGGCCAGAAGCTCGGCTTCGTGAGCCGCGATTTTTTGCATATCCAGCCCGGTCATATAATCGATGGCGGAACCTAAGGCAACGGTATCGGCAATATTCGGCGTGCCGGCCTCGAATTTATGCGGCAAACCGGCATAGTCGGATTTTTCAAAGGTCACGGTGCGGATCATATCGCCGCCGCCTTGATACGGAGGCATGGCTTCCAATAACGCCTGTTTGCCATACAACACGCCGATACCGGTTGGCCCGTACAATTTATGGCCGGAAAACACATAAAAATCACAATCCAGTTGCTGCACATCAACCGCCTGATGCGGCAATGCCTGCGCGCCGTCCAGTAATACCGGGATGTTTTTGGCATGGGCCGCTTGAATGATAGCCGCCACCGGATTGACCGTTCCCAAGGCATTGGACATATGCGCCACCGCCACCAGTTTGGTGCGCTCAGACAACAAAGCGGTAAAGCCCTCGAAAATAAGCTGACCTTTGTCGTCGATGGGCGCGACTTTCAGCACCGCGCCGGTTTGCTGGCACAACAACTGCCAGGGCACGATATTGGCATGATGCTCCATGGCGGTGATCAGAATTTCATCGCCCTTGCCTATTTCAGCGCGGCCAAAACTGGCCGCCACCAGATTGATCGCCTCGGTGGCGCCGCGCACGAAAATGATTTCTTTCTCGGAGGCGGCATTGATAAAGGTTTTGACTTTATCCCGCGCCGCCTCGTAGCGGTCGGTGGCGCGCACGCTTAACGTGTGTACGCCCCGGTGAATGTTGGCGTAATCGTTTTTATAAAATTCGCTTAACGCATCGATCACCGCCAGCGGCTTTTGCGTGGACGCGGCGTTATCCAGATAAACCAAAGGCTTGCCGCGAATCTGTTGCGCCAGAATGGGAAAGTCGGCGCGTATTTGTTCGATGGGATAGTTCATAATGTTTGATGGCTGGGTAATTTATCGCACTATCGGCGGATGCGCTTCATTTAGTCTTACGACTGAGCTAACTCGCCGCAGTAGAAGCAAAACTCCGTC
>RRYU01005342.1_pt1 | contig 24681 bp, 21 predicted proteins | sample 2162651 | NCBI WGS metagenome assembly RRYU01 (sample SAMN10267283, study PRJNA491782) | microbial mat metagenome | isolation source: biomat in the production well | place: Japan: Minami-Kanto gas field, natural gas well KTG3 | collected 2017-06 | reverse complement strand
TTACCGCAGAGGACATAGAGGGGCGCAGAGGTTTGGACAATAACCTCTGCGCCCCTCTGTGTCCTCTGCGGTAGATGAAGCAGACCCCCTAGACTCCCCGCGTAATGGCCGCTTCGACCATCGCCAAATTCACCTCAGACAACCCGCGTGCGCGTGCCGCCTCTTCCGCCGCCAAACGCAACGTCCGGCTCGCACTGATACGCGCCAAAAACGGCACCTGCTCAAGCGCCGCATCCAGCCGCTCGGTCGCCTCTTTGCTCCACGCCATCGTCTCCGCCGATGCCGCGCTTGCCGCTGCTGGCGGTGGCCCCGCCTGTGGCCCGCGCCCTGCCGTCTCCACCTTCACCTGCTCCACCGGCAAAAAGTTGAACACAATGTCGTAGAAACGGTTCACCAACTCCTGCATGATGTTGGCCGCCCCCGCATAACCCATAAAGGGCGTCCCCGTGGTACGCCGCACCACCGGCCCAGGGAAAGTCGCTGGAATGAAGTGGGTCATACGCGCATTCGCTTCGGCCAGATAGATCTTCTCGTTAATGCTGCCGAAAATGAAGGCCGGGGCCTTGGCGTGGAGACGGCGACGGATCTCGCTATTGTCCGGTTCCTCCTCGCGGCGCGGGCGTCCCGACGACCAAGCGATCTTCATCCCCAACTCGTTGCCGAGGAACTGGGTTAGCCCTTCGACATAACTGCGCCCGGCCACAATCGCGCAATCCACTGTTGCAAACCAGTCGCTCTGGGGGCCGCGCCACAGATCCCAGACGGCCTGGAGGGTGGTGCGCTTCTCGGCGGCAATGAACGCCTCGACCTGATCGCTGGGAGTGCCGAGCAGTTTGCCTAGCTCGCGCAGAAACTCGGTGGTGCCGAAGACCCCGAAGGGCGCGAAGAGGTAGGGGCGACCGAGCGCCTCGGCCAAGCCCGCCCCAAACTCGCGGTAGAGCACTACATTCACCGCCGCATCGGCCAGTTTGGGCGTCGCGGCTAGGCTGGCCTCATACGGGTAGACCAGATTCAGCTCGCCGCCCACCCCGGCAATCAGCCGCTTCACCTCGTGCAGATCGGCGGGGGCATTGAAGCAGCCCAGCGATGGCCCAATGATGTTGACCAGATTGGCCGCCTTGGGTGCGGCATTCGCAGGAACCAAGGGCTTGCCATACTCCTCCCAGGCAAACATCAACGCCCGCTCGCGCCCCTGCCACTCATCCTGATCCAACGACTGGCTCCAGAAGAAGCGCGCCTCAGGATCGAGCTGAGCCAGAAACTGCGTATGATCGGCACTGATCATCTCACTCTCAGCGGTACTGATCACCAACAGCCGCTTACCCTCCAGCGTCCCCAGGCTACGCAGATCATCAATCGTGCGCTGCAACGCCTTGGTCGTACCATTGATCACATCCTCCTCGCGGATCGAGGTGGGTGTCAGGTTCTCCATGTGCGGCAGCGCATCGGTATAATCGGTGATCGCCATCCCCAACAGGTTATAGCACCCAATTGGCGCATCACACACAATATGAATATCAGGAAAACAGCCAAAGACCCAACTCGCCCCCCAATAGGACGAGGAATCGGAAATGTCACGGATCAGCGTAAGAGACATAGCTACCTCTGGAAGAAATCAACCATACGCTCATAGAGCGGCTTACGTCCCAGCAGTTCGCGCACAAAACTGAGCGAGGCGATCATGCCACCGGCAAGGAAGAGCGGGCGCACACTCAGGATGTTGGTGTAGTAGACCGCCGGGGTGCCCTGCTCCTTGGCCTGGGCCGCCAGTGTCGTCGTCCCGATCACCAGATCAAACTTCCAGTGCCGCATCGCCGCCACATCATCCTCAATCGCCTTACGGTAGACCACCGTCTCACAGCCGTGGGCCTTCAGCCATGCCTCATCGGCGGCGGTGAGCATACTCTGGCCAATACTGGTGCTGACATAGGGGACATGCGCACCACCCTCGATCAGCAGGCGCGCATAAAGCAACTCGTTGCCCTCATAGCCAGAGAGCATGATCGTGGTGCCCTTGAGCGGCTGCATGGCCAAGAAGCCGCGTGCTGCGGCCTCCTCGGCACTCGCCACCTGCTCCACCACCTCTTCGTCCAGATCCAGCGCCGCCCCCACCGCTCGAATCCATGCCGCACTGCCCTCCACCCCAATCGGGGCACCCGTCACCACCCCGACACCGCGCTCGCGCAGCACCCCCACCGTCTCGCGGTAGTAGGGATGCAGCGCCGCAACGGCGGTGGCACGTCCGGCCAGTTTCAACTCATCCACATGGCGTCCGGGAAGCGTCGTCACCACGCGCCCGCCCATCTTGCGCAGCAGGCCATCAATGATCAGCGGATCAGCCGGGAAGACCTCACCCAGCAGGGCGAGGGTGCGCGGTTCAGTTTCAGCCTGGGAATCCACAAAACGGCGCATCACCGCCGCCAGGGCAATATCTTTCGCTTCGGGGTGGGAATGGATCGCATAGGCGGGAACACGCACCAGCACCACCGGCTTCCCGTCCACCTCGGTGGGCAACAACTCCTCAGCCAAACCCGCCGTTTCGGCCACACAGAGCGAAATCACCGGGATGACACTGACATTCTGTTCCTTCGCCGCCTCGGCGATCACCGCCTGGGCCGCCTCCTGCACCTGCCCCGAAGAGAGTTCAGCCGTACCCAATTGCGGGGCCAGAATACTCTTGCGGGCAGCATAAAAATGGCTCACGAAGGTCAGCCCATACAGACATCCGGCATCCGTCACCATTGCCGGTTGGGCACCTTCAATCCGAGAAAGCACCCGCAAGGCACCAAACGCGGGGCACATCGTCTGCGGGTGCAGCTTACATGTACCACCACGAAATGGCTCCGGGGTACTCAGTTCATCATTGGGGGCTGGGGGAGTATGCTCAGCCATGCGTCGCTCCTCTGCGATAGGGCAATGTTGGTTCCGTGTCGGGTATTATACGATACCCACCCCATCCTTGCCGCCCACCTAAACGCTATGCTATACTTGCCCAACAGGGAGATCAGCAATCAAGAAGGTAGGGGAATTAACGTGAGCACCGAGCCATCAGTGCTGCTCGATGCCGCCCATACGATCATTGCCGAGCAGTTGACGCGCCTGCGCGAGCTGCATCAGGCAGCCCAGCAGCGCCACGCCAAAGTTGAGACCGATCTACGCCAATCGGCACGTCTGCTCGACGAGGCTAGTATGCAGATGCGCTTTGCTGCCGAGCGTGGCTTGCCCAGTGTGGCTGCTATGGCCGAGCGCGAACAGCAACTGCGCAGCGAGTATGATCTGCTCAACCGTGAGTATGAGGCTGGGCGGCGGGCGCTGCGCCAACTCGATCTGCTCATCCGTCAGATTGATATGAGCAGCACCACCCTCAGTGGCGATACCGGCACTGAACCCGATGACCCCTGGGTGCAAGCGTTGCGCTCGCAGGTGGTGATGGGGCGCGAGGATGAACGTGCCCGCCTCGCCCGCGAGGTGCATGACGGGCCAGCCCAGGTCTTGGCGAATGCCCTGATGGGTCTCGAACATTGCCAGAACCTGCTCAAAACCCAACGCACCGAACGGCTGGCCGAGGTGCTGCTCCAACTGAGCGAAGCCGCCCGCGAAGGTCTGCGTGAGGTGCGCCGCTTCATTGCCGATCTGCGCCCTGGCAAACTCGATGAGCAGGGGCTGCATGGTGCCCTCACCGAGTATGTGCGCCGCTACCACGATACCGTCAGTGCCCAAGTGACGCTTGAGGCTGATCCCCTGCCGCGCCTCGCCAACGAGACCGAAATCGTTCTGTATCGAATTGTCCAAGAAGCACTCCAAAATGCTCACAAACATGCGCGTGGTTCGCCCGTTCATGTGATCATCAGTGTGCGCAATGACCAACTCCACCTTACCGTCCGCGATGAGGGGCCAGGTTTCGATACCCGCGCTGTCGCTCGCCGCGCTGGCCGTGAGAGTTGGGGCTTGACAAGTATGCGCGAACGGGCCGAGTTGGTGGGAGCGCAATTTCTCGTAACAACCCGCCCTGGCCATGGTACTGAGGTAACAGTGACGATGCCGCTGGTACGACGATGATTGTGAGATGGATTATGCCCACAGGTTCCAAAATTAGGGTGCTGATTATTGATGACCACCCGCTCTTCCGCCAGGGTGTTCGTTGGAGCTTGGACGATGCCCCCGATATGGAAGTGGTCGGTGAAGCTGAAAATGGGCAAGAGGCGATCAAGCTCACCGAGCGCCTTAGCCCCGATGTGGTGCTGGTAGATATTAACCTCCCCGGTCTGAATGGCCTGGAAGTGGCGCGCGTCATCAAGCGCCGTGACCCGCGTATCGGGATTGTTGTGCTCAGTGTCTATGAGGATGATGATCAGCTCTTCCAGGCGATCAAAGTAGGGGCAGCGGCCTATTCGTCCAAGGATGTCAACCCCGAAGATCTGCTCTACTACATCCGCACTGTGGCCACCGGACGCTACCTGATCAACGACTCGGTGTTAGCCAAGCCCAATGTCGCCACTCGTGTTCTGCATCAGTTCCGCGAGTTAGCCGCCACCGAAGATGAGCAGACCAGTGTGCTCTTCGCCCCACTCACCAGCCGCGAAATTGAGATTCTCGACTGTATCGCTCGTGGCCTCTCCAACAAAGAGATTGCCAACGAACTGAGCATCAGCGGCCAGACGGTCAAGAACCATATCACCTCGATCCTCTCCAAGCTCCAGGTGAATGACCGTACCATGGCGGTGATCTACGCCATTAAACGTGGCTGGGTACGCTATGGCTACCCCGATCAGGGGCGGGTGCATGAAGAGATCGAAGATTAACTGTGACTGTTTGTGTTGAAGCCCGGTGGCGCTGGCTGAGCGTGTCGAAGCCGAGCGTGTCGAAGCCCGCTGCCTTCGACAGGCTCAGGCAGCGGAGAAGATCGGTGGCTGAGCGTGCCGAAGCCGCCGGGCTTCGGCACATCCCAAGGCTCCTTCGCGCTAACACCACGCCTCAATAGTTTATTAGCCCTGTTGGTCATGCTTGACTCTACACGTCAGCAGCAAAAAGTGTACCCCTTCTTGTGTGAGATCGTTCCGGTCACAAATGTCCCATCCTGCTGTGTTGAGTATCCGCACCATTGTCTGAATGGACTCGTCTGCCCCGGGTACGCCTTTATCCTTTACAATGACGAGGATGCCATCAGGCTGCATGATCCTTCGGATCTCGTGTAATCCTGCTTCCATATCACGCCAATGATCGATGCTATCAAAGGCGTAGACGTAGGTCGCAATGCCACTTGATACGGGGATATACTCAGCAGAACCAACTCTATATTCAATACGATCTTTTGCTACATGATTTTCTGTTAATTCATTGGCAATTTCAATCATTCTGGGAATGGGATCAATGCCAATGAATGTTCCTCCCGTCAGTCTGGAAGCTGTATGCCGAAGTGCTGCTCCTGTCCCACACCCGATATCTACAATGACTGGTGCATCAATCAACTCCAGTTCTTGGACAGCAAGTCTATTTGTCGGGTAATCACCATAGTGTTCTGCATACCATTCAGCGGTTTCCGCAGTCCATTCTGTCATCATCTGCTCCTTTGTTGACCATGCGACCGATATGGGGAGTAATCCCATACCGAGTCTTGTGATACGTTGATATACACCTGACGTTGTTTCGTTATAGTACACCACCTGCATGTGCGCAATTCGTTCGTGAGACATGCCAAAGGTAGCACCGGCTTCTAGCCGGTTGGTGGTGTATCGTGACCGGCTGGAAGCTGGTGCTACCTTCGGGCATGCGTAGGGGCTTCGTCGCGGCGCGCCCCCCTCGCCTGTGGGCGAAGCCCACGGGAGAGGGTCGTTCGGCGGCAAACTGTCATGTGCCTACGAACCATGTCTAACAACTGCTATCTCCTAGGGCACACAGACTCCATTCGCATCCAGATAGACCGGAGCTATGTTCGCTATCATCGCGTTGGTCGTATTCACGGTGAGGCTGACTAGTGGGTTGTAGAAGGGTTGGCAGCCTCCAGTCGGGTGTGCAAAACGCCCGGTGATCATGATCGTTAGGGTCTCGTTCCCATTGAGGTAGCTCGGTAGCCCCCAGGTGACGGTATTCCCCACCAGACGCAGATCTGGATCTACACCTCGGCTGGAGGTGACCTCATCTACCATAAATAGTGGATCGAGGTAGTCGTTGAATTGCACACTGCTCACGCCGCCTAATCCACTCAGTTCGCTGATCTGCACCTGATACTGCACCTGCGTCTCGGTGGCCGTACTCCCCAGAATGGTTACGGTCTTGGTAAAACCCGCTGTCTCCTCGTTATCATCGTTCAGGATCGTGCCAGTCGCGATCACTTGACCCGGCGTCAGTTCCATCCCCACTGGGTTGTAGAGTTCAACCCTGAATGTCTCGTCCTCCTCAGTAATCGTATCACCCACCACCTCAATACTGATTGTCTGGCTCTGTTGCCCCGGTGTAAAGGTGAGTGTTCCCGTCTGTGCCTGATAGTCGTTGTTTCCCACCAGCGCACTCCCGTCCAGGGTGCGGAAATTCACCTGCACCAAACTGGTCGCGGGGATATGCAAATTCACGGTAAAAACCAGCGGTGTTGTCCCTGAACCGCCCTCATTGGTGGCGCGGGTGAGTGGACTAAAGAAGACCCGTGGTATTGTCGTGGGTGTGCTGGTCGGTGTGCGAGTGGGTGTGCTGGTCGGCGTACTGCTCGGTATGGGTGTTGTAGGAACGGGCGTGGCGCTTGGTGGTGGTGTAGGTGTGGGTATTAGTGGGAGGGTTGGGGTAGGTGTGAACGTAGGAGAAGGTGTGAATGTTGGGGTAGGTGTGAATGTTGGGGTAAAAGTAGGAGTATGAGTCGCAGTAGGAATAGCAGTGAAGGTAGAAGTAGAAGTTATCACCACCAAGGTTGGAGTAGCAGACACCACCAACCGCAGCGTGGGAGTCACCGTCTCAACCACGGGTGTCAGGGTTGCTGTGTGAGTCGGGGTTGGGGTATCGGTCGGTGTAGGTGTAGGCGTCGCCACCACCAAACTGGGAGTCACCGTCATAGACGGCGCTTCTGCCTGTACCCCACCCGCCACACCCGTCAGGGTCGGCTCTGGTAGTTGGGGTGTAGCGGTCGAAACCAGGCTCACCGGCAGTTCAATCTCGACAACCGGGGCCACTCTGATTGCCCCTGGCAACTCCACGGGTGTCTCTTCTCTGCGGGTGAGCTCCGTCGCTTGTAGATCGGGCATTGCAGGATTGAAGGCCGCATAGCCCTGCTGCGGATGGAAGGGCAGATAGGCATCTAACCCCATGACCGAACCGACATCCTTAAATGGCGTATTCCATGGTGTTACCATCCGTAATGCCAGATCGGCAATGCAGCATGTCGGGAGCAGCGCCACGAGCAGGGCGAGGAAGAGGAGTCGGATGAGCCCATTACGACGCTGTTGCGAATCCTTTTGGTTGGGCAACCGCGATTGCTTGTTCATGAGCTTGCCGTAGGGTAATTGTAAAGGTACTTCCCGCGCCGGGGGTGCTGCTTACCGTAACCTGGCCGCCTTGCCGTTCGATCAACTGGCGCGTGATGGCTAGACCAAGCCCGCTTCCTCGTTGTGCCGAACTGTTGCCCTCTATCCGCTGGAATCGCTTGAAGAGGCGTGGCAGCATCTCTGCAGGAATGCCGGTTCCGGTGTCACAAAACCGAATCGCAACCTCGTCCTGGTTTTCCACCACTACCTGGATTGTCACGCCGCCATGCTCGGTGTAGCGCAGCGCATTGTCCAGGATCTGGCCGAATGCCCGACGTAGCTGCTCCCGGTCGGCTAGTACCCGTGGGGCATCGGTGGCTACTTCGAGGTTGATGGACAGATTCTTCTGTTCAAACCCATAACGAAATGGCCCCAATGCCAAATTTAAGACCAACTCCACATCCTGGGGTTCGAGATCGGTCTCTAACTGCCCCGATTCGAGATCGGCGATCATGATCGCATTATTCACGATGGTGGTCATATCTACCGCTCGCTCCCGCACCTGCGCCAGCAGTTCTGCCTGATCCCGCGTCGGTGTCTCATTCCCGCGCCCACGTAGCAGTAGATCGGTATAGCCCCGGATGACCGTCAAGGGGGTGCGTAGTTCATGCGAAATCGTGGCGATGAAGTCGGTCTTGGCCTGATCCATCAATACTGCCTCGGTGTTGTCGTGCAAGACGATCACTCTCCCCAGGGATTGCCCGTCCTCCGCGACTACTGCCGCTCGTGAGAGGGTGATATAGCGATCCCCCAAACGAAACTGATCGTCATTGCGTGTACCAAACATCTCGCGCTGCTGCGGTAGCGCCTCCAATGGTAGCGCATCAAAGCGGATGTGCTGCTCCTGCCAATCCTTCAGCCCCAGAATCTCTTCGGCAGTCTGGTTCAGGAGGACGATCTGGTCATGCCGATCACAGACCACTACCCCATCACTGATCGAGGTCAGTATCGCCTGCCGCTCCTTGGCATCTTGCTGCACCTGGAGGTAGAGGTGGAGGAGATGCTCGGTCATCTGGTTGAAGGCGCTGGAGAGTTGCCCCAACTCGTTCACATCCTCCACCGCACTGCGCCGCTCCAGATCCCCCGATGTCACCGCCGTAGCCGTGTCTACCAGATCTCCCAGGGGGCGCGTGATCCGCCGTGCTACCGCGTACCCCAAAAAGACTGCCGAGATGGCCAGGATGGTTGTGACACTCAGGACTGCCCAGCGGCTGCTCGACCACGCGCTGACCACAAAGTCGCGTGAGAGTCCTACCGCAAAGTAGCCCGATTGCACCCCACGGATGAGTAGTGGCGCATAGACGATCTGGTACTCCCGATCTCCGAGGGTCTGGGTGGTATTGACCGAACAGGTGGGAAGTTTGGTCGCTTCCAACGGGCTTACGAGCCGCCCCGTCAGGTTGCCAATATCTAGGCACGGATCATCCGCCGCACCTACCCGCTCACTATTGCCACCTGCCCCATCCATGCCCGGTGTGTTCAACGCCGCAACCTGGTTGATCAGTACCCGACTCAGGTTCAGATCTGCCAGTGTCACCCCAGTGATGGTGGTGCCCCGCGCCATTCCATCCACGTCATAGATCGCGCTGATCGCCGCTTGGCTCTTGTTCTGCAAGAACTGAAGCAGGTTTTCGAGCTGCTGCGCGACCAAGATCCCTCCCACTAGCTCCGGCTCTCCCTCCCCCTCGTTCATCCTCAGGTAGACCGGCGCGACCGTGAAGAAGTAGGTCGTCTCGTTTCCACTCCGATCCCGAAAGGCGAATAGCCCGCTGTACTTGTCCCCCATGCGCTCCGTTGTTCCTATGGGTTGCTGCTCACCCCGTAAGACCATCTGCACCAGGGGGAGTTCGGCCACGCTCGTTCCGCTGTAGCGGTTTGGTTCGCTGCCCCCCTCGCGCTGCCGCTCCCAATCCAACAGCGTTACTCCCGCTGGATCAAAGATGATCAGTCGGTCTTGATGCACGTTCTCGTTGTTCAGCCCCACGATCCAGAGGCTGCGCAATGCCCGATCTAGTCCCTCTCGATCCCGCTGCTGCATCGCATACGCAATCTGTGGGGTCTGGCCGGCTTGGTTCGCTTCGGTAAAGGCGATTAGACCGAGATAGTTGATGTTCTCGATCTCACGCCGCGCAAACGACTCGGTGAAGTTGCGTGCTACTTGGCCTAGTTGGTTGTTGAACCGCTCTTGCCAGGTGTCGGCCACCAGGGTGATTGCAATGCCCGAACCAACCAACATCACGATTACCATCAATGCCAGGTAGGGCACGATGATTAAGTATTGAATCTGTGACTGGAATGCCTGATAGAGACGCCGCATAGACCCACCTGCCCATTATTGAACAGACGCTCAATCATCCAGGTGAGTCACTGGCTTCGTGGGTGGGGTAACGCTGGGGTGGGGATGCGCTAGAGGGTGAGGGGGTATGGGATGACTATGATGATTATACGGAAAAACGTACCATAATGTAAAGAGATAGAGATGTCATATTCTTCACATAGCACTCTGCGGCGCACAAGGCAGGGCTAACGCAAAGGTGCTTCCCGCGCCCTCTACGCTCTGTAGCCAGATCTTGCCACCATGCGACTCGACGGCCAGCTTACAGAATGTTAATCCTAGCCCCGTCCCGCGTACCTTACGCCCCTGCACCTGCCCGAACTTCTCGAAGATGCGGGCGTGGTACTGTGCCGGAATACCCGGCCCTTGGTCGCGTACCCAGAAGATGAGCCACTGCCCTGGTTGTAGCACTGGCACCTCCAACGCGATGGGCAGAATGCGCTCGCTGCCGCCTACCTCCCACAGCGCACTGCCAAGGGTGACGGTTGTTCCAATCGGGGAGAACTTGATCGCATTGTCGAGCAGATTCTGGAGTACCCGTACCAGTTTGTCGCGATCTGCACTGAAGTTGGGGAGATCGGGTTCGATCTGGTCGGTGAGCGTGATGTGGTGGTTGCGCGCCGAGGCCATCAGGCGGTCGAGGGTCTGTTCTACAATCTCGTAGGGTGAAAGCTCCTCCACCTCCAAGCTCATATGGCCCTGTTCCATCTTGGAGATGTCAAGCAGCGTATTGACCATCTCCAGCATGGCCTGGCTCCCTTGGTGCGCAATCGCCAACAACTCCTGCTGTGGCTCCGAGATCGGCCCCATCAGACCGCGTTTCACCATCATAATCCCGTTCATGATCGCGGTCAGCGGGGCGCGCAGATCATGCACGAGCATACCCGTATAGTCCTCGCGCAGTTGCGCTAGTTCGCGCTCCTTCGAGATGTCTTGGAAGAGCGCCAAGCGCCCAATATCGGCCCCATTCGCCTCGCGAACCGGGAGGGTGTAGTGGCGAATGAAACGTGCAGCGGGCAGTTCAATCTCAACGATTTCGCCGTTGCTACTCTCGTCATTCAGCCACGAGGGGCTACTTACCTCCTGGGCCTGTGCCTTCAGTTCGGTCAGCAACTCACTGATCGAGCGCCCGATCAGTGTCTCTTTCCCACAGCCAAAGAGCTGGCTCGCCATTGGATTGGCCGTCACCACCAACCCATGCATGTCGGCCATCAGAATGCCATCGTTGGTCGAATTGAGGATCGCCTCAAACCGATCCCGTACTGTTGTCACTTCTTGGAACAGGTGTGCATTCTCCAACGCCACCCCAATTGTCGCCGCCATGCGCATGAGGCGGTCGGCCTCTTGCTCGGTAAAGACACCGTCACGCTTATTGAGCAACTCGATCACGCCAATGGTGCGCGCCTTGACGATGATCGGTACACACAGGATGGTGTGGACAACATAGTTGAGCGACTCGCTCACTTTGGCGTAGAAGCGCGGGTCTCGCTGTGCATCATGGATGATCGCGTAGCGTTGGGTCTGCGCAACCATGCCCACAATGCCCTGTCCCTGGGGAACCCGCACCCCAAAGAGCTTCTCTTCCCCGGCTTCCAGGGTCATCACAAAGACCAACTCCTGGGTTTCAGAGTCGATCATCAAGAGCGAACCAGCATCCACCTGGAAATACTCGTTCAGCTTCTCCATCACCAGATGGTAGATGTCGCGTGCATTGAGGGAAGATGTGACTGCCGCCGAGATTTCGTTCAGGGTGGCCAACTCAGAGGTGCGCCGCTCAGCCTGTTCGGTGATCCGAAACGAGGTGATCGCTGCGGCCAATTGCCCCGCCATCAGCCGGGTGAGGGCGATTTCGAGTTCGCTGAAGTGGCGCTTCTGCTCTACGGTCGCAAAGATGATCAGCCCAATCACCCGATCCTGCGCCACGAGGGGCACGATCATGAGCGAGTAGAAGTGTTCCTGATCAAGGAGCTGCCGCAGCAGGCGTGCTGCATCACTCTCCGGCTCGATCAGTGGGGTGTCGTGCAGATCCGCGATCTGTACCACGCACCGCTCGTTGATCACCTGGAGGAACAATGGGGCTTCGGTGAGGGGTATGGCGGGTGGGAGGTTGACCCGTGGGGGTTGGGCATTCACCAACTGCGCCCGTTGCCCATCGTCGCTGATGAAGAGTACCCCGCTGAAGGGAGTATGCAGGAGTTGTGCAAATTCGATCTGCGCAAGGAGGAGGAGTTCATCTAGGGTCGCTGCGGTCTCGATGACGAGCGCAATGCGAAGCAATGCACTGGTATGTATATCGAGGCTGGGATCGCCGCTGGGATGTTTGAGCGCATCGCTTCGACTCATGCTCCTGCCCGCTTCTATATGACGAAGACCCACACACAGTTCATCATAGTGATGAACGTGATCTCGCATTGAGTTCGCAACCCGAGGCTAGAATGTCCATTACAGTATAGAGCGATGCGCCAAGGGCTGCAAGCGGCTATCCACCCCCATACACCTGCCGATGTGCCCGCGCAATCTCCGGCCACCCCAACCCCGTCACTGCTGCTCGTCCCGCCTCACCTAACCCACGCCGCACGTGGGGATCACCCGCTACCCGCCGTAACGCGGCTCCCAGTGCCGCCCGATCATCCACCGGGGTGAAGAGTACCCCTTGCCCCTCCGTCAGCAAGGTGGCGGCGCTCGCGTCGCTAGGGGTGGTGGTGATGACCGCGCAGCCGTGCGCTAGCGCCGCCAAGAGGCTGCCCCGCCGTAGTGAGGCTCCGTCCCGGAAGGGTAGCGCCACACAGTCGCTGGCGAGGAGGTACGCAGAGACCGCGCTAGACTCGATATGTCCGGTGCGGATGATCTGCTGCTCTAGCCCCAACTGCGCGATGCGGCGCTCCAGTTGGGCGGCGAAGGCCACATCTTGGGGCGCCGTGGCCGCCCCGCCGATGATCAGCAGCCGCCAATCTAGCCCCGGTTTCAGTTCGGCCAACGCCTCCACCAGCAGATCTACGCCTTTGCTGGGCGAGAGTAGCCCAAAGTAGGCCACGACAAACGCATCATCCGCAATCCCCAATTCTGTCCGCCACGCCCGCCGATCATAGCCGGGGGGCGGCGCGACCGCGATGTTCGAGCCGATTGGGATGGTTGCGATGTACGGTACACCCCAACTGCGTAGTGTTGCCGCATCCGCCGCATTGGTCGCAATCACCAGATCGGCGTCCCGCGCTAGTTGCTGATTCACCCATACCCGCACCCGGCCCGCCTTGGGGAAGAGGTAGGGAACCAGCAGGTCGTGGAAGGTGACGGCGATCTTGGATGCCCCACCCACCATCCGCAGGTAACGCGGCAGCAGGTTGATCCCCGCCCGCATGTTATACGCCCCGGTCTGGTATTGGATATGCAGCCAATCCGGTTGCCAGCGCCGGATCGCCCTGTGCAGCCTCGGCCAATCCCGCACCGACCAACTCAGCCCTGGGGCAGAGAGCGGCTCAACCCCACCATCCGGCCTACACGCAACCAAGCGGCCCTCACGCAGGGTGAGAGCCGCCACATCAAGCCCCTGATCAGCCAGGGCGCTGCTCAGTTGTTGGGTGTAGTCACCAATCCCACCCGGTTGGGGTGGGTATTCTCCGGTCAGGAGCGCAATCCGCATTACGCCTGCCGCCCCAACAGGCTCTCGGCAATCGCCCGGATCTGATCGCGGGCTGCCTGCACCGCCGCGACCTCACTACGCCCCAGGCTCTCCAACGCAGCCAGGGCTGCGTGGTGGTGCTCGGCGGCCAGTTCTGCACAGTAGGCTCGCGAACCGGCCTGATCCAAAATCGCCAACACCCGCTCCACCGCCGCATCATCCGGGTCAGGCTGCTGGTAGATCTCGGCCAGGGTTGCCGCGTCGGCTGCATGGCGCAACGCATGCACAATTGGCAAACTCACCTTGCGCCGGTAGAGATCGGCCGCCCGTGGCTTGCCGGTCAGTTCGGGGGCGCCCCAGATACCCAGGATGTCATCCTCGATCTGGAAGGCCAGCCCCAGGCTGCGCCCAAAGGTGCTCAGCGCCGCCACCGTCTCCGCATCCGCCCCGGCCACCATCGCCCCCAGCGCCGCCGAGCCATCAATCAGAATGGCCGTCTTGCGCCCAATCATTGCCAGGTAGTCCTCGGTACTGATGCCCAGGTTGCCCTCAAAGCTAATATCGAGGAACTGCCCCTCACACACATGCAGGATTACCTCATCGAAGCGGCGCAGGATGGCCAACACCCGCTCCGCCGGAACCCCCAGATCAGCAAGTTGATGAATTGCCAGATGCGCAATCACAAACATCCCATCGCCAGCGTTGATTCCTTGGGCTAACCCCCACAAATGCCAGAGAGTGGGTCGCCCACGGCGCATATCGCTATCGTCTTCGATGTCGTCATGGATGAGGGTGAAATCATGCAGCAGTTGAATACCCGCCGCCAACGGCATCGCCAGCGCCGGATCACCACCAGCAGCCTGACATGCCAGCAACACCAACTGCGGGCGGATCAGCTTGCCCGGATCAGACTCGCTGGCCACCAACTGCTCGTCGCGCCATCCCAGATGGTACTCCTGCATCGCGTAGAAGCGCGCCACCCGATCCTCAGCTTGGGGAAATGCCGCCCGCATGGCGGCCTGGATATGCAGCCGCATATCAGGTTGTTTCTCAGATTGTGTCATCTTCGTCTCATCTAAAGGGCTTACACATTACCGTTGTATATAGTACGAATACCGATAGTAAATACCGCATCCCAATGCGCTACGACTTATCAAAGTACGCACGCTACTGTAACCCGTCCGTAATCAAAAACCATTGTCCAACTCCGGCGCGACTCGTACACTAGCCCATATGTAGGGCCATAGGAATAAGGGTAGCACACACCCCAATCCCGCTAGTCGCAGCCCACACCGTTGAAAGGAGTGCAGTGATGCCGCTCAACATGCGTTTCCGCTTTAGCCCCGCCAAGGACGGCCTCGTTAAGGTACTTGGCCCCCTTGAGACTGAAATTATGCAGATTCTCTGGCAAGATGATCGCAGCACAGTCAAGAAGGTTCATCGTCGGCTCTCGGCGCAGCGTGAGATTGCGTACACCACCGTCATGACCACAATGAGCCGCCTTGCCGAGAAGGGGGTACTCAACCGCCACCGCGAGGGACTGGCCTATGTCTACACCCCCGCTATCTCCGAAGAGGATTTTGTGACCATGGTGGTGCGTCAAGTCCTTGATGGCCTGCTCGATGATTATAGCGATACGGCGATTGAGTATATGATTGATTACCTTGCTCGTAACAATCCATCTGAACTCCAGCGCCTCCAGCATGTCATCCAGAGCCGCACGGGGTGAGCATACGCCTTCAGCGGCGCGGTGGCTGAGCTTGTCGAAGCCCCGCGCCGCACCCCAAATTTTTTCGCGCTAACACATCACACCATCGTCCCCCACAGATCATATTCGGCGGCATCGGTAATATGGACATCCACCACACTCCCGATGGGGGCGTCGCCCCACACAAAGACCTGGCCATCAATTTCGGGCGCGTCGCGGAACGAGCGCCCCAGCACCAACGGACGCCCAGTATCGGTAGTGGCGTGGGCTTCGATCAGTACCGCCATGGTTCGCCCCACCCAACGCTGGTTACGGTGCAACGAGATCGTCTGTTGCAGTTGCATCAGTTCGTGCCAGCGGCGCTCAATCACCTTGGGGCGCACCTGGTCGGGCAGCCCCGCCGCCGGGGTTCCCGGTTCGCGAGAGTAGCGGAAGGCGCCCACCCGATCCAGTTCCATCTCTTCGAGAAAACTGAGCAGCGCCGTAAACTCGGTCTTGGTTTCGCCGGGGTAGCCCACAATGAAGGTCGAACGCAGCGCAATATCGGGCATGGCCGCCCGCAAGGCGTGGATTAACCCACGGGTCTGTTCGGTATCGGGGGGGCGATGCATCCGCCGTAGGGTATCAGGATGCGCGTGCTGCAAGGGCATGTCCAGGTAGGCCAACACCTGCGGGCGCTCGGCCATCACCCGGATCAGGCGCTCGCTAATCCCTTGGGGGTAGGCGTACATGAGCCTGATCCACCCACTAGTTGGTACGATCTGGCACATCTCCTCTAACAGCATGGCCAACCCATCCTGAATCGCCAGATCCCGTCCGTAGTCGGTCAGGTGCTGAGCCACCAACACGATCTCTTGCACACCATTCGCTACCAGTTGCTCCGTCTCAAGCAGCACGGCACATAGCGGCTTGGAGCGCATATCGCCCTTGATGCTGGGGATCGTGCAGAAGGCGCAGCGCAGGTTACAGCCATCCGAGATCTTCAGGTAGGCCGAACTGCTCTGCTGGTGGCGCTGGATGGGGGTGCTACGCCAATCGGCATAGGTGGGTTCGCGGATCTCCAACAATGGGATCGGTTGGGAAGTACACGACTCCACAACCTCGTTGATGCGAGTCCATGCTTGGGTTCCCAACTGCGCATCTACACCCGCAATCTGGGCTAAACGCTCGCGATGGCTCTGGGCCATACAGCCCGCCGCGATCAGCCGCTGCCCCGCTCGCTTCCGGCGGCCAAGATCACTCAGCACCTGCTCCGTCTCATCACGGGCGGCAGCAATGAAACTGCACGTATTGACGATGATCACATCCGCATCGTCAACGTCGGCTGCCCGGGTGTTACCAGCATCCGCTAGGAGCCCCTCCATCCCCTCACTGTCCACACTATTTTTTGGGCAACCCAGCGTGATGATATGGTACTTCATCGGAAATTGGTAAACTGAAGCGGAACTTCGATTTCGCCTTCACGTTCACGGAGGAAGGCGATCACTGCCTGGAGTTCATCGCGGCTCTTGCTGGCCACCCGCAATGTGTCGCCCTGGATGCGTGGCTGAATCTTGGGGAACTGATCGCGGATCTGCTTGGCGATCTTCTTCGCCAGATCGCTGTTGATCCCCTTCTGTAACGTCGCTACCTGACGTACTCTCCCCCCACTCACATCCTGGACTTGCCCGTACTTCAGGATCTTAAGCGACAGCTTGCGCCGCAACACCTTGGTTTCGAGAATGTCGCGCACACTACTCAGCGACATCTCGTTATCGGTCTCTATCACCAACTCGGTCTTACTCAGGTTCAGGCTCGTCTTGGTGTCCTTGAGATCGTAGCGCGTCTGAATATCGCGCTGAGCCTGATCAACAGCATTGACCAGCTCTTGCTGGTCAAAGTCGGAGACAACATCAAAGCTCTGTTCACTCGCCATACTATCCCGTGTGTGTATTACAAAGATTTAGCGCGGTGGCCATTCCCAGTTGACGGGCTGACCCGCAATCTGACCCAATGCCCCCTGCTCCATCCCATTCACCGTTACCAACACGGCTGGTGGGTTCCCCGCCCGCACGACAATGCGCTGCTGAGCCTCGAAGGTCTGGCGCTGTCCCACGCTCATGATCCCTTCATACACCGTCTTCCCGTCCGCCTGCACCCGCACCCAGGAACTCTCCTTCTGATCGCTGATGCTGACCTCAATCACAATCGGGGCTGCTGCCGTAGGCGTGGCTACCGTCGGTACAACCCCACCGGCCGGACGCACGGGGCTACTGGTGACGACGGCGATCATGGTTGAGGAGGGCGTGGTGGTTTTGCTGTTCGCGCTGGCTGGCCGTGCTGTTGGTGAGGGAATCGGCGAAGGTAGAGGCAAGGGTGTCGCCACAATGGTGGTCGTTTCGCTGGTGGCTACACTCGCAATCCCACCCGTCCCAATGCGCCCAATGGCGCTCAATGAGACATAGGTTAGCCCCACAAGGGCGAGCGTGACGAAGAAGACACCGAAGAAGTTGGGCAGGACATATGTGCGACGATGTGGCGGGGTAGTAACGGGGCGAACCTGGATCTTATCGGTAACTCCGCGCTCACGCCGGTAGAGTTCGATCAACTCATCCCCAGAGAGGCCGAGGTATTGGGCATAGTTGCGGATGAATCCGCGAATAACTACATCCCCAGGAAGGCGCTGGTAGGCACCCTCTTCCAATGCGATGAGCGACTGCTGTAGTATGCGAGTGTCAACCGATACCTGGGCCAACGAGAGACCTTGACCCTCGCGCGCCTGCCGCAGCCGCGCTCCTAACTCGCTCATAGTGCAGAACCTTATTATATGTGGAGACTATCGGGCATCGCTCTCGGAGAGATGCGGATATGTGGGCAATTACGGCGTGACCCGATACGTCCATGCTTGTTGGCGAAAATTGTTTAACGTATTATACCATAGAGTAGCAGCGGCTTTGCGACGAATGAAATGGGGGTTCGGGGGAGGCTTCGCCTCCCCCGAAGAACTCTTTTTCTGGTATGTTGGCGGCTTCGCCGCCAACATACCAGAAAAAAGTAGATTGAAGGAGCAACAATGATACCTGTACGTGCAGGCGGCTACGATTGGTTAGCGATCTGGCGTCAGATGTACCTCGACGAACGTACACAGGGCGAGGCGATGGTTGACCCCATCTTTGCCCAGCAGGCCGATTTCTGGGCCAGCCAGGCCAAGCGGTTTGCGAGTTGGCGTCAGCAACAACCCGAACCCGATGGCTTTATGCAGGCCCTCATTCCGCGCCTCTTGCCCACCGATACGGTCATGGATATTGGGGCTGGTACCGGGCGTTACTTGCCGGTTCTTGCACCGTTGGTGCGCGAAGTCATCGCGATTGAGCCTTCGCCGTCAATGCGAGCCGAGATGGAACGGGGTGTGGCCGAGTTGGGCTTGACGAACGTGAGCATCCGGGGGGATCAGTGGCCGATGGAGTCGCCGATCATGGCTGATGTGCTCTTCTCCTCCCATGTGCTCTATAGTGTCGCTGATGTGGCTCCATTTTTGTTGGCGATGGATCAAGCGGCCCTGCGCGGTTGCTACCTCTACTTGGGGCTGCGCTCACCAGGCGCGAGTCTCGCCCCTGTCTGGGAGTACATCCACGGCCAGCCGCGCTTGGCACTACCGGGAGCCTTGGAGGCACTCGCCTGCCTGCATCAACTCGGTTTACCAGCCCAACTTGAACTCCTCCCCATCACCCATTTCTTCCGATTCGCCTCGCCTGAAGAGGGGCTGCATGATATTCGTATCCGTCTGCGCCTGACCCCGCAGCCCGAACGCGATGCGCGCATCATGGCCGCAATTACCGATCTCTTCGTGCCAGACGCTGATGGTATGCTGATGTTGCGTGAGCAACTGACCCAGACGGCGCTGATTAGTTGGCAACCACGTGCCCAACGTGAGCGTCATAGCACGTAGGGACTGTATCGCCAATGGTAGCACCGGCATCTTGCCGGTCATGATGCAGCGTAGACCGGCAAGATGCCGGTGCTACCATTTCATCAAAGGAGATCTCGCGATGTCAATGCTCTTCCTCTTCATCATCGGTGGCCTGCTGCTACTCTCGCTCGTTGGTTGGGGCACCTTCTTGCTGCTCGTCCAGTTGGGTGTAGTCGTCCAGAAGGCGGTCGAACCACCCACTACCGATACCAATAACTACTCGCTTGATCAGAGCCGCGATGTCGGCAAGCGTGATCATTAACATGGTACAATTGCGGACGTTGTTTGGCTCTCGTAAGGAAATCTACCTGTGACGACACTGATCATTCGGATGATCGCCGCTGCGCTGATCGCCATCGTTTTTGTACTCCAGGCACGCAAGGCGCAGCCGCGCTCTTCGCGCCAACTGGCTTTTGGCACATCCGCCGCTGCCTTTGTCCTCTTTGCGGTTACCAATGGTATGGCGATCATCTACCCTGATCTCAATCTGATGCAGATCATCACGATGTTGGGGATCGGCTTGATGGCGGTGAGCCTGATGCTGATGGTGCGCTCCTATATGAATGGCGAGATGGGTGATAAACTGCGCCGTGCTAATGAGATGATCGCGGAGGAACGTGCCCGCACGAAGCAGCGTTAGGAAGCGTTCCGTTTTCTATTTGAGGTATTCATGGATCTTGTGCAGATTGGCCGTGAGGCCAAAGCCGCCGCTCGCCACGTGGCGCGCCTGAGTCGCGCTGAGAAGGATGCCGCTCTGCTCGCCCTGGCCGATGCGCTCATGGCGCATCAGGATGCCATTCTGGCCGCGAATGCTGCCGATCTTGAGGCCGCCCGTGCCGCCGGTACGAGTGCTGCCCTCCTGGATCGCATGCTGCTTACCCCCGCCCGCTTAGCCGCGATTGCTGCCGATACGCGCAGTGTCGCCGATCTGCCCGATCCGGTGGGCGAGGTCTTTGATAGCGCCGAGTTGCCCAATGGGCTGCGCCTGCATAAGCGCCGTACCCCCATCGGGGTGATCGGGGTGATCTATGAGGCGCGCCCCAATGTGACGGTGGATATTGCCGCGCTCTGTTTGAAGGCCGGGAACGCGGCGATCCTGCGCGGGGGGAGCGATATTCGCCACAGCGTCGCCGCTATAACCACGGCTATGAGCAGCGCCCTGGCGCAGTGTGGCCTTCCCGCTGCGGCGGTGCAGAGTCTGACCGATCCCGACCGTGAGTTGGTGCGCGGTCTACTGCGACTCGATCAGTATGTGGATATGATCATCCCGCGAGGGGGCGGCGGGTTGCACCGCTTCTGTCTCGAAAACTCCACCATCCCGGTCATTACCGGCGGGATTGGGGTGTGCCATATCTTCGCCGATGCCAGTGCGGATCTGGAGCGGGCAGTGCCGCTCATCTTCAATGCCAAGGTGCAGCGGCCGAGTGTCTGTAATGCGCTCGATACCCTGCTGGTGCAACGCGAAGTTGCCGCCGACCTGCTCCCCCGCGTTGCGGCGGCGCTCTGCCCTGCGGGTGTCGAGTTGCGCTGCGATGCCGAGTCGCTCGCCATCCTCGCCGCTGCCCCCGGTGCTGAGTCGTGGAAGCTGCTGCCCGCCGCTCCCGATGACTTCGGAACCGAGTTTATGGCGCTCATCCTCTCCATCCGCGTGGTAGATGGCCTTGGTATGGCGCTCGATCATATCGCGGCCTATGGCACGCACAGCGATGCCATTCTTACCTCCGATACGGCGGCGGCGGATCGCTTCGTGCGCGAGGTGGATAGCGCAGCCGTCTTTGTGAATGCCTCAACCCGTTTTAACGATGGTGGCCAGTTTGGCCTAGGAGCCGAAGTAGCGGTCAGTACCCAGAAGTTGCACGCCCGTGGGCCAATGGGCCTCAAGGAGCTAACCACCTACAAGTGGGTGGCTATGGGTGACTATAGTGTACGAGCCTAGCTACGAACTCAACCTAGCGCATCTCTATGCGGCGCAGATGAACGTCTACGGAGATCGCGGCAACGTGATCGCGCTGCGCCAGCGATGCCTCTGGCGCGGGATTGATCTCAGTGTGACGGCGATTGAGCCGGGCGATCAGCCCGATTGGGGTAGGTTCGACCTGGCCTTCTTCGGCGGTGGTCAGGATAGTGGTCAGGCGCTGATCGCCCAGGATCTGCTCGAACGCCAGGGTGCGGGGCTACGCACCGCAATTGAAGATGGCCTGGTACTCCTCGCCATCTGTGGGGGATACCAACTCCTCGGCCACTACTTCCTCACCCATACCGGCGAACGGCTCCCCGGTTTGGGGGTGCTGGATGTCCACACTATCGGCGGCAACCAGCGCCTGATCGGCAACATCGTGGTAGAGACCGAGCTACCCACAGTGGGGCCGGTACGCCTGGTCGGCTTCGAGAACCACAGTGGGCGCACCTACCATGGGCCGGGGGTACAGAGCATGGGCCGCGTGCTGGCGGGTCACGGCGATAACGGTGAAGATGGACGCGGGGGCGCGATCTACCGCAACACCTTCGGCTGCTACCTGCATGGCTCGCTCTTGCCCAAAAACCCACAACTCACCGACCACCTGATCAGTTTGGCGTTGCGCCGCCGCTACGGCTCTGAGATCCAACTAGCCCCTCTCGACGCAACCCTTGAACACCGTGCCCAACAGACAATGATCCAACGCCTAATGTGACGGCTCCCAAGGCTAAAGCTCCTGGGGTTTACGCCCTATTTTCCTAAAATACGGAACTTCCGGGAAGCTCGCAGCTTCCCGGAAGCTAGGAGAAGCGAGGTTACTATGTCCATCCAATTTCAGATTACCCATGATGTAAGCGAAGAAGAAGCCGCCGCCGCCATTGCCGCGATTGCCAGCCTCTTGGCTGCCTCAGCCAGCCCAGAGGAGGACGAAGCCGCAACGCCCATGCGCTGGCGCGATGCCTCCAAGCTCGTGGCCCAGGGGCTAACGCCTACCCGCATCCCCTCTCGCCTGGGCTGGGGCAGTATCGAGCGCCTGCGCCGCGCCGGCAAGGGTGGCAGTGGCATTACCGGGATGTGATGGGGCGAGATTGATTGCATAGCAAACGTAGCATCGGCTGGAAGGGCGAAGCCGTGGGATACATACCATATGCGCAAGAGCTTTAAATACCGGATCTCCCTTTCAAGAGGAAAGCCGCTGGGTCTACAATGAGACGCTTGCCGAGCGCAAGCGGGCGTATGCGGAGCGCGGCGAGAGTCTGCGCTTGTACGACACCCAGGCCATGCTGCCGATCTGGAAGCGCACCCGACCCTCCTTGAAACTCGTCCATCGCCGGGTTGAGGCGAAGGGACGCTGGCAAACCGATGCCGCCGATCTCCTGGTGTTGGCAGACCTCATGTTTGCAGTGTAGGATCGGTTCCGTGCGGGTGTCACCGACCGGGTGACGCTGCCGACGATGCTTCCCCCCATCAAACAGGCGTGATGCACACCGCCCAACATGATACCCACTACCTGATCCGGTTTGTCAAGCGCATGCTCACGGTGAACGCGACCGGTCAGCAGCACGAGCGAGCGTCTCCTCTTCCCCTACCTGATCGTGGTGGTTATGGTGTATTGGGCGAATCAATCTGCCCCGATAGTACTTCCTGCCGGAGGGTCTGAATGGATACGCCAAAACCAATAGATGCAATAATCATTTGAAAAAAGATCGGAAAGAGATAGTAGCGTTCCCAATTGAGAGGTGTCAATAGGGAAGGAGTAACAACCACTAGCCCAACCGCAAGTATTGATACCATAGCGATACCTGCGAGAGAGTCAAATGCAGAACGAATTACGTGCTTAATGATAAAGAAAAACCCTAAAACAAATAAAAAGATGCTGATGATAAATCCATTCTGCAACCCAATTGGGGCATGTGTAACAAATACTTGTTTTGGTATGACGTGCATTCGTTCTTGAAAGCTGCTAATGCGATCTTCAGGGATATTTTTTTGTTGATCACTCATTTCATGTAAGCGTTGTTTAAGCATTTTCTGGGTTCTTGTTATGGGTTCAGGCCATAAATACGGGTTTATGCCAATAAAAGTTGCGGTTGAGCAGAATATGATGACCATAAGCGACAATGTTCCTAGTTTTAATTTCTGATGTAGTGGTGCTTGGTACTTGACAACAATAACTATCACCAAGAATAGACCAATCAAACCAACCGATAATCCATTCAGCTTAGTATTTCCAGATATCCCAATACTTATGCCCAAGCTAACCAGGAGAAAAAAGAGCTTTCTTTTCCAATGATGAATATGCTGTTGGCGCATGATGAGGAGAAGGACAAGGTAACATATGATTAGAACAAGAACAACAGAAAAAAGTAATACTGATTCCCCCATGGCACGCCGTAAATGGAGTAAAAAATAACTATTAGTAATACCAAATAGGAGCCACACATACCCAGTTACCACGCCTAGTGAATGTTGAAAGAGGACAAAGATCAAAACAAAAGACATGATCGCCAGGATCGCCATAGGTAATCGTGACCACCAGAGTAGACCGGGCGAGGGCATAGCCCCTCTCTGCTCATTTCGTTCTACTGTGAGTGCAAAATCCCATGTTTTATTGATATCTTCCCAAGTATAACCACCCAACCTACGTCCAAATCCAATAACATAACGGGTAAGAGGTGGTTGCGTTAGAGTCCAATAGGATTCATCAAAATAAGATGAATTAAATTTAGTAGTAAAAAATTCCTCAAAAACCTGACTTGAGCCAATCCATTGTGATTCATCAGCAAAGAACTCGACTTCATTGATTTTATATAGGTAAGAAAAAATTAACATAAGAATAAGGATGGAAGATACAATATAATTTTGAATAGATAGAGATTTCATTATGATAAACACCTTAAAAATGCTGTAAATACATACTCTCTTGTGGACGAGAGAGAGGTAGAGTGTATGGTCTGGCGGCAAATTTGTTATCTGAAAGGTATTAGCTAAAGCCTCAACTTTACGAGCCAGAACTGTAATACAATGGGGGATATTCGTCAAGACACTGCTGAAGTGCAACATTCACACTTGGAGTAAGAGAATCGTTATTGTTCATGTTCCGACCTGGTTTTTTAGCCACAAGGAACGCAGAGAACACAGAAGGATAAACGTAGGGGCGCGTCGTGAAGCGCCCAGGGGATTTCGCAACATTGCGCGGGCGCGTCACGACGCGCCCCTACACATCCCGAAGGTAGCACCGGCTTCCAGCCGGTCACGATGCGGCGTATGGCTTCGGCAAGCTCAGCCACCGCCACCGCCACCACGCCGCATTATGGTATGTTTTGGCGGCGAAGCCGCCAAAACATACCAAAAAGTAAGATTTGGGACGTAGCCCCTGATCGCGTATAATAGCGGCGGCCCGCGAAACATCGCTATTGATGGAACCATACTTGTATGATGACACCCACTGATGAGTTGCGTACCCTTGAAGCCCAGGCTGAGGTTGATCTGGCGTCTGTGGCCGATCTGGCGGGCTTGGCCGAATGGAAGAGCCGCTATACCGGCAAGTCGGGCGCGCTGACTCGCGCACTGCGCAGTATGGGCAGCATCCCCGCTGAGCAGCG
>RRYU01010533.1_pt1 | contig 24766 bp, 20 predicted proteins | sample 2162651 | NCBI WGS metagenome assembly RRYU01 (sample SAMN10267283, study PRJNA491782) | microbial mat metagenome | isolation source: biomat in the production well | place: Japan: Minami-Kanto gas field, natural gas well KTG3 | collected 2017-06 | reverse complement strand
CCCCCCCCCGAAGAGGGGCTTTGCAATTTTACTTCGGATGCATCAGCTTTAGGGCGTTCGGGGGCTATTGGCTTATCACCGCGCTCTTCCTGTTTAGCCGGGGTGTTGCGTTGGCCGGTGTTGTGGCCACGCCCGCCGCCTGATGGACGTTTGTGCTGTTCCTGCTGAGAACGCGCCTGATTGCGCCTGGGCGGGCGTCTGGAACGGGATGCGTCAGTACTATCTGTGGCGACTATTGTTTCCGTAGGTGCGGCAGGCTGGCTGGTTGCGGTTTGGGATTCAGTACGCCCGGTAAACAAGGAATTGAACATGCGCTTCAGCAAGCCTTTTGGGGGCTGTGCCACCGGGATGGGTACTTCCTCTTTAGGACGGCTGGGCATCGGACTGGAAGGTGCAATCTGTTTTACGGCGGGTTCTTCGCCACGGACGCGTTCTCCAATTTGAACATCTAGTTTTTGTTCGGGGCGATCCACTAGTTCGTAGCTCGAACTCGCATCTTTGTCCTTGTCGATATCCTGGGTACGGATGCGCTCGATGGTGTAATTCGGCCGCTCGATGTGTGGATTCGGAACAAGCAGGATATCCACTCCCTGCCGCCTTTCGATGTCGACGATAGACTGGCGCTTCTCGTTGAGCAGGAAGGTGGCCACCTCTACCGGAAGCTGGGCGACGATGCGGTTGGTGCTGTCCTTCATCGCCGCTTCCTCGACGATGCGCAGAATTGACAGGGAGAGTGATTCGGCGCCCCGGATGCTACCCTGTCCGCTGCAGCGGGGGCAGATCTGCAGGCTGGCCTCGCCCAGGGAGGGTCGCAGGCGTTGACGCGACATCTCCAGCAGCCCGAAGCGTGATATGCGCCCAACCTGGACACGGGCACGATCCTGCTTGAGTGCCTCCTTGAGGCGGGTCTCCACCTCCCGCTGATTGCGAGTGGGTGTCATGTCAATGAAGTCTATGACGAACAATCCCCCCAGGTCGCGCAGACGCAATTGCCGTGCAATCTCGTCTGCCGCCTCCAGATTGGTATTGAGCGCCGTTTCCTCGATATCAGCGCCCTTGGTGGCCCGTGCGGAGTTGATGTCGATGCTGGTCAGTGCTTCACTTGGATCGATGACGATGGCGCCCCCGGAGGGTAGCTGCACCTCCCGTGCGAATGCGGTTTCAATCTGGCTTTCGATCTGGTAGCGGGTGAAAAGAGGCACTTCTTCCTGGTAGGTTCGCAACTTCTTGAGGTTGTGTGGCATAACCTGCTGGACGAATTGCTGCGCCTTCTCGAACATGCCCGGGTCATCGATCACGATCTCGCCGATATCCGCCCGGAGATAATCGCGTATTGAACGGATGATGACGTCGGATTCCTGATAGATCAGGAAGGGGGCCGATTTCTCGCTGGCGGAGGTTTCAATGGCGCTCCATAATTGGGTCAGGTAGTCCAGGTCCCATTGCAGTTCTTCGGCGTTTTTTCCTACCCCTGCGGTGCGCACTATCAGCCCCATGTCCTCGGGGATATTCAACTGGCTCATGGCCTCGCGCAGGTCGGTGCGATCCTGGCCTTCGATGCGGCGTGACACCCCTCCCGCCCGGGGATTGCTTGGCATCAGCACCAGGTATCGGCCGGCCAGAGAGACAAAGGTAGTCAGCGCAGCGCCTTTGTTGCCACGTTCCTCTTTCTCGATCTGTACGACGATCTCCTGGCCTTCCCTGAGCGCGTCCTTGATGTTGACCCGGCCGCTTTGCTGCTGAGCCGCCTCGGAGAAATAGCTGCGGGCTATCTCTTTCATCGGTAGAAAACCGTGGCGTTCCGAGCCGTAATCGACGAAAGCCGCCTCCAGACTGGGTTCTACACGGGTGATCTTACCTTTGTAAATATTGGCTTTTTTCTGTTCTCTGGCAGGGGTTTCGATGTCAAGGTTGAAGAGTTTTTGTCCGTCTACGATCGCGACGCGCAATTCTTCAGGCTGCGTCGCATTGATCAGCATTCTTTTCATGCAGTTATCTCTCGCCGGTACGCATGCTTACGGACCACGGCATGGTGGCGTGCGGGACAGACAGAAAGACTTACGGGCCGTGGCGAGATTTGTGGTGAGATGAGGTGATTATCCGCACTGCTTGGCATGGCCGGCGGTCCGGACATACCTGCACGGAGGCAGCCTCCATTCATTGCCACTCATGGCGCCGTGTCGCTACGGATGCTGCCGCTATCGACATTGCGCAGACCGGCGGCGGCAATTGCGCCATCGGACATCAAATCATTCGCCGATGCCGTGGCATCGCCTCTCTGTACCGGTCCTTCTCGGGCCGCGTACTTGGTCTATAGGGTACGCCAGCCCTGCTGAGGGCGGACGTCTAATCAAATCGCCGGCGGGGGTTGGATGTTCCATCACACCTCCGGCACCTGGATCGCCGCGGCTTGCAGACGATTCCCGGAGCGCTACAGGCGTCTGTCGCCTTGCAGACGTCAAACCACCCACGTGACACAGTCTCGGAATGGTCAAAAATCCATTGAAAACCCACCGGTTTGATCCAACACTGGGGGGAACCCATTGCGGTGGACTTCCTTCGGCCTAAATTTCACCGCAAGCCAATGACTTGCGAAATGGCCAAGGCTCGGAATATAACAAGACGCTGGCATTGCATCAAATTAAAAGAGTAAAAACTGTAGTATGTAACCAACAAGAAAGCTTTTAGGAATAATACGGCATCAGACACGGATCTCCTATCCTGTACAGCTGAATGGTTATAAAACTGATAACATTTTCCCATGAGCAGCCTTGATTCGGAACCAACCAAGACCCGTTTCGTTCAGGTGGACGAGGAACGTGCGGGACAACGACTGGACAACTTCCTTTTCACTGAACTGAAAGGGTTGCCCCGCAGTCTGGTTTACCGTCTTATGCGAACCGGCCAGGTGAGAGTCAACAAGGGCAGGGTCAAGGCCGCTTACCGCCTGTGCCATGGTGATCAGGTGCGCCTGCCGCCCGTGCGACTGCCCGAGGTCCGGGACAAGGGGACTGCACCACAATGGCAGCAAAAGGCCCTGGTCTCTGCCGTGGTTTACGAAGACAGCCGCCTGCTAGTCATCAACAAACCGGCCGGCATGGCGGTGCACGGAGGTAGCGGTGTGGGGTTCGGGGTTATCGAAACCTTGCGTGAAATGCGGCCCGGTGACCCATACCTGGAGTTGGTGCACCGCCTGGATCGTGACACCTCCGGTTGTCTATTGTTATCCAAGCGTCGCTCAATGTTGCGCTGGCTGCACCAATTGATCAGGGAAAACCGGATTGAAAAGCGCTACCTGGCCCTGTTGGCCGGAAAATGGCAGAAAAAAAGCCTGCGTGTGGATGCCCCATTACGCAAAAACACCTTGAAAAGCGGGGAACGTGTGGTGCGGGTGGATCATGAAGGTAAACTCTCACGTACGGACTTCCGCCGTCTGCGAACATTTCCAACTGCCACTCTGGTGCAGGCGCGTCTCCATTCCGGGCGTACCCATCAGATACGCGTGCATGCTGCACATATGGGCTCACCCATCCTCGGTGACCTCAAATACGGTGATCGGGACGCCAATCAAAAGGCTCGGGGGCTTGGCCTCAAGCGCTTGTTTTTACATGCATTTGCCCTGACATTTGAATTGCCGGACGGGGCAGGACGCCTGGAGTTGCAGGCCCCGCTTGATTCAGAGCTTGAGGGTTTTCTTGATGATATTGGTGCAGCACATTGAATTTTAAGTTAATTGTTTTCGATTGGGACGGCACACTAATGGATTCCGAGGGGCGCATCGTCGAATGTATGCAACATGCACTGGACGATACAGGGCAATCGCCCCAATCAGCAGAGCGCATTCGCAACATCATCGGGCTGGGTCTGCTGGAGGCTATTCGCACTTTGCTTCCCGACGCCGACCATGCCATCCATGCCGCGATAAAAGACAGGTATCGCAGCCGGTATCTGGATTCCAACGGCACCCCCACGCCCATGTTCCCAGGAGCGGCCCAAGTGGTGCGGGAACTGGGACGGGCTGACTTCCTGTTAGCCGTGGCAACGGGTAAGGGACGCAGCGGGCTGGACAAGGCCATGCGTGAGAGTGGGATCGGAGATTGCTTTCACGCCACCCGTTGTGCCGACGAGACCTTTTCCAAGCCACACCCACAAATGCTAGAGGAACTGATGGATCAACTGGGTGTTGCGCGCCATGAGACTCTCATGATCGGCGACACGGAATACGACATGCAACTGGCCAGCAACGCCCGCACCCATGCATTAGCTGTCAGTTATGGCGTGCATGGCCGGGAACGTCTACTGGCGCAGGACCCCTTGGGTTGCCTCTCGGACGTGCGGGAGATCCCAAACTGGATCGCGTCTAATAGCCAATCGTCTGCGGCATGAACGGCATTCCACAAACTGTCAGCCAAGGCGGATTCACCTCCTGATCCAACCTCGGCCTGTGAAAACAAATCACTGACAATACCTTTAATATCTATTTATTAAGAGATAATTCTAATGTTTTCCAAGAAAAGGGAAGAACGGCTGAAAGCTGCACTTGATGACGATGCGCCACCTGGCCATTGGGAGCGTGGTTTGGTTGAAAGGGTGATTACTTCCAGCATTAACGAGAATCGCCGTGCCCGGCGTTGGGGTATTTTCTTCAAACTGGCGGGTTTCTCCTATTTATTTGCGCTGCTGTGGCTGTTCGCCGCCGATGCGGTGACCAACAAGGTGACATCTGACAAGGAGCACACCGCACTGGTTGATGTTAGGGGCATCATAGCGCCAGACACCAAGGCTAGTGCGGACAAGATCGTTGAAGGCCTGCGGGACGCCTTCAAGGACAAGAATACCAAGGGTGTCATTCTACGCATCAACAGCCCCGGCGGCAGTCCTGTGCAATCCGGGTATGTCTACAATGAAATCCTGCGCTTGCGCGAAAAGCACGAGGATATCCCAATATACGCTGTGATCGCCGATATGGGCGCCTCGGGTGCCTATTATATTGCCTCCGCAACCGACGCCATCTATGCGGACAAGGCCAGTATCGTCGGTTCCATCGGCGTGCTGATGAACGGTTTCGGTTTCGTGGAGACCCTGAAGGAAATCGGCGTTGAGAGGCGGCTGCTGACGGCCGGAGTTCACAAGGGCATGCTCGACCCATTCTCACCCATGAGTGAACATGATGAAACCTTTATCCAAGGTTTGCTGAATAAATTGCACCAACAATTTATTGCAGCGGTAAAAAAGGGCCGCAAGGACAAGCTAAAGGACAATCCTGATATCTTCAGTGGCCTGTTTTGGGATGGTGAAGAGGGCCTGGAGTTGGGCTTGGTGGATGGTTTCGGCAGCAGCGGCTATGTGGCCCGGGAATTGGTCGGGGCCGAAAAAGTGGTTGATTTCACACCCAAGGAAGATTTTCTCAAGCGCTTCAGTGACCAACTGGGGACCAGCGTGGCTGCAGGCTTCAATGCCGTGTATGGTTTGGATGGATTGCCCCGTCTGCAATAGGGGCCTTTGTTGCAGGAGGTTCCCGCGCGACACTTCCCTGTGTGCGGGGTGGGTATCCGCCAATCGCGGCTGACCTTATTTAGGGGCCTCTGCGGCAGGATCTTTTTGAGCCAATTCCTGGTTTACTTCAACCTGAGCATTGGAGCGAATCGAGTTGACATGCTCAGTCAGGTTTTTTCGCTGTATTTCACTAAAAAGGCGATTGCGCACGGACTCATATGGCGGTGGCTGCTTGCTGCGTGAATCTTCCAGTTTAATGACGTGCCAGCCAAACTGGGTCTGCACGGGCTGGGGGTTGACCGTACCTTTTTCCGTCTTTGCCACTGCTTCAGAAAAGGGTTTAACCATCTGGCCTGAATCGAACCAGCCCAAATCACCCCCGGTTTTTCCCGTGGGACCGGTGGAGTGGGTCTTGGCCAGCTCTGCGAAGTCGCCACCCGCATTGAGTTCCTCAATTACTTTTTTGGCCTCGTCCTCGGACTTCACCAGGATATGGCGGGCCTTGTATTCAGTGCCCATGCCCTTGGAGTATTTTTCTTCATAGGCCTGTTTCAATTCTCCCTCGGAAGGCTTGTTGTCGGAGGCGTACTGTGCGAGTGCCGCGCGAGACAGGATTTCGACCCGCTTCATCTCCATTGCCATTATGACATCCGGGCGCTTATCCAAGCCGGCCTTTTCACCTTCCTGAGCCAACAGCATGACGTTGATGAGTTCGTTGATGATCTTGTTCTGCATTTCAGCTGAGTTTTTGCTGCCCTGTTGCGTCTGGGCACGTTCATTGAAGTACAGTCCGAACATGCCGCCTGTGATAGGGCTGCCGTTCACGGTGACCAGGACCTGATCCGGTTGTGCCTTGGCGGTTTCCACCACGCTGGGTTTGGCGGCAGTATCTGCTACGGATGAATTGTCACAACCGACACTGAGAACCAATGCGCCAGCAATCGCTGCTGGTACAAGCTTGAGTTTCATGTTTTTTCCTTAGGCTAATGGTAAAGGGCTTGAGGTATTGAACAATTGAACAGAGGTCATCGATCCGGAGCGATCAGCCCGGTAAAACTTTTCTGAAGGGCTTTATTGTGACCCGAGAATAGACGCCAGCGGCGATATAGGGGTCGGCGTCCGCCCATGCCCGGGCGGCCTCCAGGCTGGAGAACTCCGCCACCACCAGGCTGCCGGTGAATCCCGCCGATCCCGGGTCTTCTGCATCAATGGCCGGGTGTGGACCTGCAACCAGCAGTCGGCCTTCATTCTGCAACTGCATCAGTCGTTCCAGATGCGAGGGGCGGGCCTGCAATCGGGCATCCAGGCTGTCGGGATTGTCTTCGGCGATAATGGCATAAAACATTCAGCTTTCCTGTTGGGTTTCCTCGTCCCTGACATGCCGGGCCATATAGAAGGCCTGCAACAGGACGAAAACGATGGTCAGTCCCATCATACCGAACAGTTTGAAGTTGACCCAGGTCTCCTCCCGCTGCACGGCCTCAAGGCACAAAGACAAGGCCTGGTCGGTGAAGTTCCCGGCACAGTCGTCAAGATTGACCTCATTCGTACCGCTGAGGGCGCGTAATTCGGTTTCCACCACGAAAAATCTGTTGGCCACGTACAGGTTGACCACGCCGACGGCAATGAAAAACAGCACCCACATCTGATTCAACCGCGACCAGATGCGATCGGGTATGTCGATGGCATGGCTCATCATGCGCTGCACTACAGGTTTGTCGCCTATAAAGTGGCTGCCCAGGAACACGGCGGCGAACAGCCAGTTGACGATGGACGGCTTCCACATGATGAAGGCGCGGTCCTGCAGGGCAATGGTGAGCCCGCCGAATACCACCAGCAGGATCAGGGTGATGATGTGCATCTTTTCCAGCTTGCGATGCCGGAACCAGTTTGCACCTACCTGGATCACCGAAGCGGCGATTGCCACTGCCGTAGCCACATAGATGTTGTACATCTTGTATGCCACGAAAAATAATAAAACCGGGAAAAAATCAGCGAGAAACTTCATGGATCGAATTTCGGATCAGTGCAAGGTCTTGGGTGGACCCCAGAATTGATAATATTTTTCCATCACTTCCCGGACTTGGTGCGGATAGTTCAGAGCATTCATTTGTTCCATTCCCTCGCGAAAAAAGTTGGCCGCATCTTCGGGCAGGGCCTCGGTGAGGGTACGAAAAGCCTTTTCCATCAGCGCCGGTTGATGACTGCGGGTGGCGATGATGGCTTGATTAAGCAATAGAATGCGCCAGGGTCGGTTGGGGTCCGAACGTTCCAGATCCTGGGTTATGGCGGGATCAACTGCGTCGATGATTTCGCAACAGGCTTGAAACAGCCGCTCCAGCTCCACAGGCGTCTTGATCTGATTGGCCACGAAGGCGAGTGAATCCACCATGATTCGCAGGTTGCCGATTTCCGCACCGTTGCGCACCAGCCACAGGACCAGCGAAAAGGTCGCGGTGCGCAATGTGTCATAGGCCTTGGACTGGCGCAGGGCCAGGGCCCAGGCGGCAAGGTCGGTGAGTGCATTGATGCCATGGGTAGCCAGGGGCTGAATGTCCCTGGGTTCATTATCCTCATCGATCTCGGGCTCTCCGGACTCCATGTGGCGCAGCAGGACCAACAGCCGGACCAGGGAATCATGCAACAGATCCGGCGTGGACTGGGGCAGGGCGGGCGGCTGCCGGCTATCCTCATAGGCCTCGATCACGGCAGTGGCCGCGCTCTGCAGGCTTTCTTCTATATAAGCCAAGTCTGCGGGGGGTAGAGTCCTCATGGCGAGCGATTCTAGCAGGCTGTAAACGCCGCGTCCTCAAAATGCGTTAAAATGACCGGATGCCTATCAAATATGATCTTCACACTCACTCCACCGCTTCGGATGGCACACTGAGTCCCACGGCCCTGGTGCAGCGAGCACTGCAGGCCGGACTCGGTTGCCTGGCGCTTACCGACCACGATACCACAGAAGGTGTCGCCGAGGCCGTGGCCGCTGCCTCAGGGACTGGTCTGGAATTGACACCCGGGGTAGAGATATCTGTCACCTGGGGCGCGCAGACAGTGCACATCGTAGGCCTACGCATAGATCCCGATCATTCCTCGCTGCGGTCGGGCCTGGCCTCCCTGCGTGAATTTCGGGACTGGCGCGCGCAGGAGATTGCACGCCGCCTGGAAAAACGCGGTATAGAGGGGGCCTACGAGGGAGCAAAGGCACTGTCCAACGGACGGCTGATCAGTCGCACCCATTTTGCACGTTTTCTGGTTGAGAAAGGTATCGAAGACAATGTGCGAGGGGTTTTCAAACGTTATCTCGTGCACGGAAAGCCCGGGTATGTGGCCGGCGATTGGGCCAGTCTGGAGCATGCGGTGGGTTGGATCAATGCGGCCGGCGGCGATGCGGTCGTCGCCCATCCCGCCCGCTGCAGGATGACCCGGAGTAAATTGCGCCGACTATTTGCGGACTTCAAACGAGCCGGTGGCAAGGCCCTGGAGGTTATTTCGGGAAGCCACAGCCGGGACGACTATTTCGTAATGGCCCGGCATGCCCGTGACTTCAACCTGTTCGCCTCCGTCGGTTCGGATTTTCACGGCCCGGAGAATCCCTGGATCGAACTGGGCCGTCTGCCGGAACTACCCGAGGGCTGCGTGCCCGTATGGCGCGACTGGGTAGCGCCGTCCTCAACCATCCGCTCGGTGGCCTGACCCTATGGCACAGTTTTTCCAGATTCATCCCGATGACCCGCAGATGCGTCTGATCCACCGATCGGTGGAAATCATGCGTTCCGGTGGCGTCATCGTCTATCCCACCGATTCCAGTTATGCCCTGGGTTGCGCCATCGGCGAAAAAAAGGCTGTGGACCGCATTCGCGCCATCCGTCGCCTGGACGACAAACACCATTTCACCCTGGTCTGTCGGGACCTGTCTGAGATCACCACTTACGCCAAGATTGACAATCAGTCCTATCGGCTGCTCAAAACCCTGACACCCGGCCCATACACTTTCCTGCATGCGGCGACCAAGCAGGTTCCCCGCCGCTTGCAACACCCCAAACGCAAATCCATCGGCATCCGCGTGCCGGACCATGCCATTGCCCAGGCTCTGCTCGGAGAACTCAACGAACCCATGATGAGCACCACACTGATACTGCCCGGGGACGATCTGCCCATGACGGACCCCTACGAGGTACGCGACATCCTGGGTCATGCGGTGGATCTGGTGATCGACGGCGGCTACTGTGGTCTGGAACCCACCAGCATGCTGGACATGACCGGGGATCAGCCCCGGGTGTTTCGACATGGCAAGGGTGATACATCCTTGTTCGACGTATAATGCCCCGATGCAAGGCCTGACTACAATTCAACAACTGGTGGTTTTGATATTGCCAGTGCTGTTCGCCATCACGGTGCATGAGGCCGCTCATGGCTGGATGGCCAAGAAACTGGGCGACCGCACGGCCGATATGCTCGGCCGCGTCAGCCTGAACCCCATCCGCCATGTGGATCCCATCGGGACGGTGCTGGTGCCCCTGGGTATGTTTCTGCTCAGCGGTTTTCTATTCGGCTGGGCCAAGCCCGTGCCCATCAACTGGCGCAATCTGCATAGACCGCGTCGGGACATGGCCCTGGTGGCGATCGCCGGCCCCGGCGCCAATCTCGTCATGGGGTTGTTCTGGGGGTTGCTCATCCATATCGGGTTGTTGTTCTGGGAGTCCAGTCAATGGCTGGCCCTGCCATTGATCTACATGGGCGCGGCCGGTGTGCTCATCAACGTGTTTTTGATGGTGCTCAATCTGCTGCCTATCCTGCCCCTGGACGGTGGGCGGGTGCTCAGCTCCCTGCTGCCGCCACGCATGTCCACGGCGTTCTCACGTCTGGAACCCTATGGGCTTTTCATTATCGTCGCATTGCTGGTGACCGGCCTGCTGGCGAAAGTGATGCTGCCTCTAGTGCTGTTGGTGGTCGATGTATTGCCGGCATCCAATATAGTCAAAGAATTGTTCCTGCATTGATCTCATATCTTATTGCCCAATACTATTAGAGGAAATCCACATTGAGTTCCGCCAAGGCCGCCAACACCCGTGTTCTCTCAGGCATGCGCCCCACGGGCCGCCTGCATCTGGGGCACTACCACGGGGTACTGAAGAACTGGATAGAGTTGCAGCACGAGTACGAATGTTTCTTTTTCGTGGCCGACTGGCATGCCCTGACCACTCACTACGACGATCCCTCCATTATTCCGGACAGCGTCTCGGACATGGTCATCGACTGGCTTGCCGCCGGTGTAGACCAGGAGTCCGCCACCCTGTTCATCCAGTCCCGGGTGCCAGAACATGCGGAACTGCACCTGCTGTTGTCCATGGTCACTCCGCTGGGCTGGCTGGAGCGGGTGCCCAGCTACAAGGACCAGCAGGATAAGTTGCGTGAGAAAGATCTGGCAACCTACGGTTTTTTGGGATATCCATTGTTGCAGAGTGCGGATATCCTGATCTATCGTGCAGGCTTGGTGCCGGTGGGTGAGGACCAGGTGGCGCATGTGGAACTGACCCGGGAGATCGCGCGCCGCTTCAACCATATTTACGGGCGAGAGCAGGACTTCGAGCAACAGGCCGAGCAGGCGCGCAGGAAAATGGGCAAGAAGAACGCCAAGATGTTCGACAAACTGCGCCGCAGTTATCAGCAACAGGGCGACCAGGAGGCTCTGACAGTAGCCACAGCCCTGATTCAGGGCCAGCAGAACATCGCGATGAAGGAAAAGGAGATCCTGTGCGGCTATCTGGAAGGGAGCGGACGCATCATCCTGACCGAGCCCCAACCTCTGCTCACCAAGGCATCCAAGATGCCGGGGCTGGACGGCCAGAAAATGTCCAAATCCTATAACAACACCATCACTCTACGCGACGACCCGGACCAGGTGGAGAAGATCCTGCGCACCATGCCCACCGATCCCGCCCGGGTGCGGCGCAACGATCCCGGTGATCCGGCCAAGTGTCCCGTGTGGCAGTTCCACGAGGTGTATTCCGAGAAAGAGGTTCGTAATTGGGCGGACACGGGGTGCCGCACCGCAGGCATCGGTTGCCTGGATTGCAAACAACCGGTGGTTGATGCCGTGCTGGCTGAATTGCGTCCAATCCAGGAGCGTGCCAAAGCTTTCGAGGAACAGGCCGACCTGGTCGCCGACATTATCAATGAAGGTTGCTCGGCGGCCCGAAAGGTGGCCGGCGAGACCATGGATGAAGTTCGCCAGGTCATGTCACTGAATTACCGCTGAGCATGGATCCGCAAGCCACTCCGACGGCAGTAGTGGAACCCCCCCGTCCAGAGCAGGTGGAGATGCCATTCGCTGTGGTTCAGGGCGAGCCCTGGACCACGGTGCCCAAGGATCTATTCATTCCACCTCAGGCACTGGAGGTGTTCCTGGATGCCTTCGAGGGACCGCTGGACCTGCTGCTGTACCTGATCAAGCGGCAGAACCTGGATATTCTGGACATCCCAATTGCCGACATCACTGCCCAGTATATGGAATACGTGGAACTGATGAAGGAAGTACGTCTAGAGCTGGCGGCTGAATATCTGGTGATGGCCGCCATGCTGGCGGAGATCAAGTCGCGCATGCTGCTGCCGCGTCCGGAATCTGACAGTGAGGACGAGCACGATCCGCGGGCGGAACTGGTGCGCCGGCTGCAGGAATACGAACAGTTCAAACAGGCGGCCCACGACATTGACGAACTTCCGCGCCTGGAGCGGGATATACATCTGGTCAATATACCCGTGCCGGACATGAAGCAACGTCGCATTCCGCCTCCGGTGGATTTACAGGAGGTGCTTCTCGCCCTGCGCGAGGTCCTGCACCGGGCCGATCTGTTCACTCACCACCATATCGAAAAAGAATCCCTGTCCATGCGCGAACGCATGTCCAGTGTGCTGGAACGGGTGACCCACGAGCGCTTCACTGGCTTCGCGGAATTGTTCGATGTTACCGAGGGGCGAATGGGTGTGGTGGTCACCTTCATGGCGGTATTGGAGCTGCTCAAGAGTGGGCTCATCGAGATAGTCCAGACCGAGGCCTTCTCCAGCATCCATGTAAAGGCGCGGGTAGCGGCCCAATGAGTTGGAGCCTGCCGTACAAACAGATTCTCGAGGCTGCCTTGCTGGCTGCAGGCGAGCCCTTGAGCCTGGACCGTCTCATGGACCTGTTCGATGAGGACGAGCGGCCGTCGGCCAATCGCCTGCGCGAGATACTGGATGTCTTGGGCCGGGACTACGAAGGCCGCGGCATAGAGCTGAAGGAAGTGGCCAGTGGTTGGCGCATCCAGGTGCATAAGGATTACGCGGACCGGGTAGCACGACTGTATGAGGAAAAACCAGCCCGCTACTCCCGCGCACTGCTCGAAACCCTGGCCATCATCGCTTATCGCCAGCCTGTGACCCGTGGCGAAATCGAGGATATTCGTGGGGTCAGCGTGGGCAGCAACCTGGTCAAAACCCTGCTGGAAAGAGAATGGATACGGGTCGTGGGGCACCGTGACGTGCCCGGCAAACCTGCCTTGCTGGCCACCACCCGCCAGTTTCTGGACTATTTCGGCCTGCGCAGCCTGGATGAACTGCCCAGCTTGCAGGAACTCAAGGATTTGGAAGACATAGAGGAGCGGCTACCCCTGGACGATCCTCAGCAAGACCTTATCGAGGCAGCCCAGACCGCCGCCGTTGCACAAGGAACCGAACCCATATGAGCACCGACAATAGCCCCCCCGAGGGAGAACGCCTGCAGAAAGCCCTTGCGGCCCGGGGCATGGGTTCTCGCCGGGAGATAGAAGGCTGGATAGAGGCTGGTCGCATCCGTATCAACGGCAATCTTGCCAAACTCGGCGACCGGGTCAGTCCCGGCGACCGGGTAAGGGTGGACAGGCGTGAGATACGTATCGGTTTCAGGCCCGCTGCGGCACGCAAGGTCCTGGTTTATAACAAACCCGAGGGAGAACTGGTCACCCGGCATGATCCTGAGGGCCGGCGTACCGTGTTCGAACGTCTGCCCAAGGCGGGACAGGCGCGCTGGGTGGCGGTAGGGCGCCTGGATATCAATACCTCCGGTCTGTTGCTGCTGAGCACCGACGGAGAACTGGCCAACCGCCTGATGCATCCCTCCACCCAGGTGGAACGGGAATATTCGGTACGGGTATTGGGAGAGGTGAGCGAGTCGCAGCTGTCGAGTCTGACACAGGGTGTAGAGTTGGAAGATGGCCCGGCCCGTTTCGAGCATATCGAAGCGGCAGGCGGCAGCGGTGCCAACCGCTGGTACCGGGTGGTACTGAAGGAGGGACGCAACCGGGAGGTGCGGCGCCTGTGGGAGGCAGTAGGACTCAAGGTCAGCCGACTAATCCGCCTGCGCTACGGCAATGTGGAATTGGGACCGCGCCTGTTCACCGGGCACTGGCGAAAACTGACAGCCGAAGAGATGGATGGACTTCTGGCCCTGGTCGACATGCCACGGGAGCAGAAGCCGGAAAAACCCCGTCGCCGGCAAGCGAAAAAACAGCCCGCGGCCCGTCCGCATCAGCGTCCATCGCGACGCCGCTGACATTCCGCTGGCTGTTCGAGCGCCTGTTTGAGGCCTACGGCGAACGGCACTGGTGGCCCGCGGACAGCCACTTTGAAGTCATGGTGGGTGCTGTACTCACCCAGAACACCGCCTGGACAAATGTGGAAAAGGCCATCGCTCGGCTCAAGGCAGCGAAAGTCCTAAGCCCGGAAGCCATTGTGAGCCTCGAACCGGCAGGCCTGGCTGAACTGATACGCCCCTCGGGTTATTTTAACGTCAAGGCCCGCCGATTGCAGAGTCTCTGCCACTTCCTGCTGGAATCCGGTGGTGAAACTGAATTGCAGCGTCTGCCCACGGACGAGCTTCGGGTACTTTTGCTGGCAGTACATGGTGTGGGACCGGAAACAGCCGACGACATCCTGTTATATGCCTTCAATCGTCCCGTCTTCGTGGTGGATGCCTACACCCGGCGCATCGCTACCCGGGTAGGCCTGCTGCAGGGCAATGAGGACTACGAAACCGTCCGCGCCAGTTTCGAACAGGGCCTTGGAGCCGATGCGCAACTGTTCAATGAACTGCATGCCCTGATCGTCTTGCATGCCAAACAACACTGCCGCAAGGCTCCCGAGTGTGGCGGTTGTCCCCTGGGAGACGGCTGCAGACATCCGGTCTGATCACACGGTAAGGGGTCGCCTCAGAAAACGGAAAAAATCGTACGCTAAGCCGGTTGCGGGGTCGTTAAGGCGTCATTGGGTTCAGGGTTTGGGGAGCAATGGAACAGCCAACCGACTGAAGGCGCGGGTTTGTGCGCTGCAATAGGCAGCAACGCGACCGAAGCGGAAGTCCAGCCTGCGGCAGTGTCGGACGGCAGCAACCAACACACTGCAGCCGGTCGGCTCCCACCCGGCGAACGACCGCTCCGTAACAACTGCGGTCATAGCCAAGCTGGGCAATTTAACAGCCAGAATGCCGTACACGGTCAGCGCGACGGACTGGCACTTTCGGCCAATTGCGGTCGGTCGCCAACCCCTGGTTGCAGTGATACGAACGACTGCTGTACTTCGGTAGCTGCCGGAAGGCCGATGCACACTACTCGGCCGATGCGGCCCCTCAGTAACGGAGCCGGCAACGGCTGCAATGGGCTGGTCAACGGTCATTGGCCGGCAAAGCTGCCCGAATGGATGCTTTCTGACCTCCTGAGCGGCAGGAAACAACAGATTCCGGTCATTCTGAGTTGAGAATTCGAACGCCGCCCTCTGTTAGGAGCAGTCAGATGCCTGCCCCCAGCAATGGGCCTTTGGATACTCGGCGAAGTTCAGTGGGCAGGCGTCAGGCGAGCATTGACACGAGCGGAACATAGAGCGTCGCGCTCTCTGGCTCAGATACTCCCGTAGGGGACCAAAAAAGGTGCAGGCAGTGCGGCGAAAAGGGATTGCCCGGAGTAGTTTTTCTACGGATTCCGCGGAGCTGGCGAGGCAGCAGTGGGGACTACCGGCCAGTTCGTTGGCAGTCTCCAGATGCGCCGCCGATGGCTAAACCCGTGCCGAACTGAGCTGACAGCTCTTCGCTCGGCTTGGTTCTTGGCTATTCGGTGTTTTGGGGGCAGATGATCACGATACGGTTGATCTTTATTGTTCAGTCTTGACTAAACGTTCAAAACGCACTAGCCTTTTCTTATGAAGAAAGACCATCAAAAAGCAGTTGAAGAATTTGTCGAACGCCTGGGCCTAGTCGCGCAAGCGGATGGCATGCCACGCATTGCCGGTCGAATCATGGGGCTGCTGGTGATTCACGGCGGCCCATTCAGTTTCGCGGAACTGGCCAACCAGCTCAAAGTCAGCCGCGGAAGCATCAGTACCAACACCCGGCTGCTCGAGCATCTTGGCATCATCGAACGCGTGACCAGGCCGGGCGAGCGGCAGGACTACTTTCAGATTCGCAGCGAGCCTTACATCGAGCTGATGCGGGGATATCTGGGGCGGATGTACAAGGCGACCGAGGTCGTCGCCGAGGCGCAACGCAAGCTACCCGACGAATGGCGTGATACCCAGAAGCGTCTCGGCGAGCTGGGTACGTTTTATCACAACATGATCGACCGGATAGAGCCGTTGGTCACCCCGAAAAAAGGCAGCAAGCGCAATTAAACTTGCGCGCCTCCTCGACTCTGACAGTCGATAGATAAAGGCATCAAGCCAATGAAAAAGTCCTACGTCATTGCGTCAACGCTGGCGCTCGCCATCACCCTATGGATGTTTGCGGGCCGCTTCACAGCACCTCCGGTAAACAAGACTGCCGGGGATGCAGAGGCTGCCCATGAAAGCGTCTCCAGCCAAATGTCGGTTGAGGTGCGGGTGTCCAGCGCCAGCCAGGTGACACGACACATCGTGTCGCAAGGCCAGGTCGAGCCCAATCGGACGGTAACCGTCCGGGCTGAGACGACAGGGCGTATTGCCGAAGTCGTTGCCAGGAAGGGACAACCGGTTCGGGCTGGTGATGTGCTGGTCCGACTCGAGATGAACGACCGGGTGGAACAGCGGCAGAAGGTGGAGGCCTTGGTGCAGGAAAAGCAAAGGGCTTACGAGAGCGCCAGGCAACTGGGCAAGAAGGGATTGCAGGCGGAGCGCCTGATCGACGAGAGCTATTCTGGCCTGCGCGCTGCCCAGGCCGAGTTGGCTGAAATCCGGGTCGAGATCGATAGCACCGTGATTCGCGCACAGTTCGACGGAATCCTCGACACGCGCTCGGTCGAGCTGGGTGACTATGTCGCCGTAAACGGCGAAGTTGCCGTTATCGTCGATAACGACCCGCTGATCGTCTCCGCGCATATTGCCCAGCAGGATATTGGCCGGTTTGCACTTGGCGAGTCGGCGGATGTCACCTTTGCAACTGGCCAGCAGCGCCAGGGGGAAGTCCGCTTTATCGCACCCCGCGCCGATGCCGCGACGCGCACCTTCAGGGTCGAGGTCGAAATACCCAACCCAGACAGCGAGTTGCCCTCCGGTACGAGCGCCGAAGCGCGCATTCCCACCGGGGAGGTCACGGCACATTTCATCTCTCCCGCGTTGCTGTCCCTGAACGATACCGGCGAGGTGGGCGTCAAAACCGTAAGCGATGGCGATCTGGTGAAGTTTCATCCCGTGGTTATCGTCCTTGCCGAAGCGCAGGGCATCTGGGTGACCGGTCTCCCCGAGCAAGCACACATTATTATGGTAGGACAGGGTTTCGTTCGCCAGGGTGAGGCAGTGAGCGTGGTTGTGGCGGAAGACGAAAAGGAGTCGTCAGCACTGGCGCAACACCTGGTCCTGCCGCTGGCAGACGGTGGTCTTCCTGCTGCCGGGGTCGAGTTGTGAACGCGATCATCGACGCGGCGTTCAGTCGCGGCCGCACCGTTGTCATGACCTTCGTCATGATTCTGTTGATGGGCGGCAGCGCCTACCTGACCATCCCCAAGGAATCGGAGCCGGATGTCGCGATTCCGATGATGTATGTCACCGTCGGTTACGAGGGCATATCGCCAGAGGATGCCGAGCGCCTGCTGGTCCGGCCATTGGAAAAGGAGCTTCAGTCCATCGAGGGCATCAAGGAAATGCGCTCGACCGCCGCCGAGGGATTCGCCTCGGTCATCCTTGAATTCGACGCCGGCTTCGACGCCGAGCAGGCGATACAGGACGTGCGCGAGAAAGTCGATCTCGCCAAAGCGGAACTGCCCCCGGATGCCGATGAGCCGCGCGTGACCGAAATCAACGTCGCGCTGTTTCCGGTTCTCACCGTGGTGCTGTCAGGTACCATGCCGGAGCGCACGCTGATCAGCATCGCGCGTGACCTGCAGGACAAGATCGAGGCCCTGCCCGGCGTGCTCGAAGTCGATATCGGCGGCGATCGCGAGGAGGTCATGGAGGTCATCGCCGATCCCTCGGTGATGGAGACCTACGACATCTCCTACATCGACTTGTACAACCTGGTGCAGCGCAACAATCGCCTGGTTGCGGCCGGTGCGCTGGAAACCGGCGCGGGCCGCATGGTGATCAAGGTACCCGGCATCATCGAGGATATCGAGGACGTATTGAATCTGCCGGTCAAGGTGGTTGGCAGCACGGTGGTGACATTCAAGGATGTCGCCACTGTCCGGCGCACCTTCAAAGACCCCGATGGCTTCGCCCGCGTGGGAGGCAACCCCGCTGTGGTGCTCGAGATCTCCAAGCGTACCGGCGCCAATATCATCGAAACGATAGAAGCCGTGCGCGCCATCGTCGAAGCCGAGCATTCAACTTGGCCGATGGGTATCTCCATAAGCTATCTGCAGGACAAGTCCAAGCAGATCCGCGACATGCTTGGTGATCTGCAGAACAACGTGATGTCCGCCATCGTCCTGGTCATGATCGTCATCATTGCCGCGCTGGGCACACGTCCGGCGATACTGGTCGGGCTCGCCATTCCGGGCTCTTTCCTGGCCGGTATCCTGGTCCTCAATGGAATGGGCTACACGCTCAACATGGTGGTGCTGTTCAGCCTGATTCTGGTGGTCGGCATGCTGGTAGACGGCGCCATTGTCACCACTGAGCTGGCCAATCGAAAAATGGCCGAAGGCATTGAACGCAAACAGGCCTATTCGCAGGCGGCCAAGCGCATGTCCTGGCCGATCATCGCCTCCACCGCCACCACACTGGCGGTATTCGTACCGCTGATCTTCTGGCCCGGCATGGTCGGTGAGTTTATGAAGTACCTGCCAATCACGGTGCTCATTACGCTGATTGCATCACTCGCCATGGCGCTGGTTTTTATCCCTGTGTTGGGCGGCGTCATTGGTGGCAGGCAGAATGCGGACTCGGGCAACCTGGCAGCGGTCGAGGCGGCTGAAAGAGGTGACCTTACTCAGATCCGCGGTCTGTCCGGCGTCTACCTGCGCAGCCTCAACCTACTGCTGCGCCACCCGGCCAAGACCTTTGGCATGGCGGTACTACTAATGGCGAGTGCCTATGCCGCCTACATTGGCTTTGGCCGGGGCGTTGAATTCTTTCCCCACGTCGAGCCCGACTTTGCCCAGGTCCAGGTGCAGGCGCGCGGCGACCTTTCCGTGCAGGAGCGCGATGCACTGGTGCGGCGGGTGGAAAAGCGCCTGCTCAAGGTACCCGAGCTGAAGACCGTTTACGCCCGCACCACGGCGGGTGGCCGTCAGTGGAACTCGGAAATGCCCGAAGACGTGATCGGCGTGATTCAGATGGAGTTCATCAACTGGCGAGAACGCAGACCGGCAGCCGAGATTCTGCCCGAACTACGCAGGCTCACTGCGGATATTGCCGGTATCAAGATTCAAATTCGCGAGCAGGAATCAGGGCCTTCCAGCGGCAAACCGGTTCAAATCGAACTCAGTGCCCGTGAACCGGGAAAACTCAGCGCCGCCGTTGAGCACATGCGTGGGCTGCTCGACGAAGTTGGCGGTTTTGTCGATGCGGAAGACAGCCGGCCGTTACCGGGCATCGAGTGGCGGCTGCAAGTGGATCGCGAGCAGGCCGCCCGCTACGGCGCAGACATCGCCTTGTTGGGCGATGCCGTCAAGATGATCACCAGTGGTGTTCAGCTCGCCGACTACCGCCCCGACGATGCCGACGGGGAACTCGATATCCGCCTGCGCTTCCCGTTTGACGAACGCAACCTCGAGCGGCTGAACCAGCTGCGTATCCCAACCGCACTGGGGCAGGTTCCGATCAGCAACTTTATATCCCTGGTGCCGGCACCGAATACCGGCACCCTGAGCCGCACCGATGGCCGCCGCGTGATGACCATCAAGGCGGACGTCGCCAAAGGTCTTTTGCCGGATGAACAGGTCCGCAAGCTCAAATCGGCGCTGCCGCAGGCCGGCCTCGATCCGGCCGTGACGGTCAGCTTCAAGGGACAGGACAAGGATCAGCGTGAGGCGATGTTGTTTCTGATCAATGCCTTCATTACCGCGCTCTTCCTGATGACCGGCATCCTGCTGACGCAGTTCAACAGTTTCTATCAGGCCGGCCTGGTATTGAGCGCCATTGTCTTCTCGACTGCCGGTGTGTTGCTGGGCCTGCTGGTCACCGGGCAGCCGTTCGGTATCGTCATGGGCGGTATTGGCGTCATTGCGCTGGCCGGTATCGTCGTGAACAACAATATCGTGTTGATCGACACCTTCAACGACCTCAAAGCACGCGGACTGGCACCAATGGAGGCCATCATGCGCACCGCGGCACAACGCATGCGGCCGGTACTGCTGACCTCGGTCACCACGGTGCTCGGGCTGCTGCCAATGGTATTCGCGGTCAATATCGATCTCATCAATCAGGATATCGCTATCGGCGCACCGTCGTCACAGTTGTGGACACAGCTTTCCAGTGCCATCGCCGGCGGATTGACCTTCGCTACCCTGCTGACGCTGGTCTTGACACCGGCCCTGCTGATGCTGGGTGAGAACATCTCCGCATGGTGGCAGCAGCGGGGTGTGGCACGGACTGAAACTGCCGACGCCACTGGCAAGTCGCGTCACGGTGCGGCATCTACAACACCAGCCACCGGGACATCGCCGGTCGGTCCGCAATCGGGAACGGCGTAGGGGGACGCAGCGATCTTATGCAGAGGGCAGAACAAGAAACAGGTATGCCGACTTTCACGACAAGAGGCGTGACCAAGGTCTATGGCGAGGGGCATGCAGCGGTCCATGCATTGCGTGGCGTTGACCTGCAGATACCGCAGGGTGAGATGGTCGTGCTGCTCGGCCCGTCGGGCAGCGGCAAGTCCACCTTGCTCAATATCCTTGGCGGCCTGGATCGTGCCACCGAGGGCAGCGCGCATTTTCTGGACCAGGACCTGACTTCAATGAGCGATGTGCAATTGACGCGCTACCGGCGCGAGCACGTCGGCTTCGTGTTTCAGTTCTATAACCTGATGCCCAGCCTGACCGCGCGCGAGAACGTCGAACTGGTCACCGAGATAGCCCGCAATCCAATGGATCTCGACGATGCGCTTGGCCTGGTTGGCCTGCGCAAACGCGCCGATCACTTCCCCTCGCAGCTGTCCGGTGGCGAACAGCAGCGCGTCGCGATCGCCCGTGCGATCGCGAAGCAGCCGACAGTCCTGTTCTGCGACGAGCCCACCGGCGCACTCGACAGCACGACGGGGCGGACCGTGTTGCGCGTGCTGAAGGACATAAACGAAGGCCTGGGCGCGACGGTCCTCATCGTGACCCATGCCGCGGCCACCGCCGACATGGCAGACCGCGTGATCCACTTCGCCGATGGCGGCATCCGCAAGGTCGTCGAGAACGAACACAAGGTACAACCGGAGGATATCGCGTGGTGAGCCGGCGATGACTCCGCTCAACCGAAAACTGCTGCGCGACCTGTGGCATATCAAAGGCCAGGCGCTGGCGATCGGCGCCGTGATCGCGCTCGGCGTTCTGATGCTGGTGATGATGTCCGGCCTCGTAAACTCGCTCGACGAGACCCGTCGCGCCTACTACGAACGCTATCGCCTGGCCGATGTGTTCGCACCCGTCAATCGCGCGCCCGAGCACCTGATCGCCGATCTCGCCGCCATTCCCGGCGTTGCCGCCGCGGAGGGTCGCGTTGTCGGCAGCGCACTGATCGACCTCCCGGGCCAGGATTTGCCGCTGCGGGCGCAGGCCGTCTCCCTTCCCGACTTCGGACAGGCGCGCCTGAACGATTTTTATCTGACCGACGGCCGCCGCCTCGAGAGCGATCACCCGGACGAGATCCTGCTGCTGCGCGGCTTCGCCAGGGCGCATGGACTGCAGCCCGGCGATACGATCTCCGCGACCATGAACGGCACACGCCGTAGTCTGCGTATCGTCGGCCTCGCCCAGTCGCCCGAGTTTCTGTATACCGTCGCGCCCGGTGAACTGATCTCCGACGATGCGCGTTTCGGCGTGATCTGGATGAGTCACAGCGCGCTGGCCGCCGCGTACGACATGGAGGGGGCCTTCAACGAGGCGATCCTGTCACTGAGCCGCGATGGCCGATTGACCGCCGTGGTCGATGCCGCGGACCGGATACTCGAGCCATACGGCGCACTCGGTGCCTACGGTGTCGAGGACCAGACCTCGAACCAGTTCATCAGTGAAGAGATCGATGGCCTGCGCGCGACGAGTGCCGGGGTACCGCCGATCTTTCTCGCGGTCGCCGCGTTCCTGCTGTATATCGTTGTCTCGCGCATCGTGCAGTCCGAGCGCGAGGAGATTGGCCTGATGAAGGCCTTCGGCTATACCAATATCGAGGTCGGAGGGCACTACTTCAAGCTGGTCTTCGTTATCGCCGCCGGCGGCGCCGCGGCCGGCTGCCTGCTCGGCATCGCCAGCGGGCGAGCGATGGTCGACCTCTACCTGATGTACTTCAAGTTCCCTTTTCTTGTTTTTCGGCTCGATCCCGCCTCGTTCGTCACTGGATTCCTGGTCAGCGTCGGCTCGGCGTCCGCCGGCGGCCTGCTGGTACTCCGGCGCGTGTTCGCGCTGACGCCCGCGACCGCGATGCGGCCCCCGGCGCCGCCCGACTATAGCCGCGCCGGCAGTGTCGCCAGATCGTTGAATGCCGTGCTCGATCAGCCCAGCCGCATGGTATTGCGCCGACTGACCCGGCAACCGGGACGTATGGCGGGAGCGGTCATCGGGATCGCCTCGGGCATGGCGCTGTCGGTGGCGATGATCGGCATCATGGCGGGCTTCGACCGCATGATCGAGCAGACCTTCAGCATCGTTGACCGCAGCGATGTCACGGTCAGCTTCAACGAGGCCATGTCCGACAAGACGGTGTTCGAGTTGCAAAGCCTGCCGGGCGTGATCGAGGTCGAACCGGTACGCATCGTGCCGGTCGTGCTGCGCAACGGGCTGAACAGCCACCGCGGCACGATCAATGGCCTGGTCGGCACACCGCGTCTGAATCGCGCGGTGGACAGCGGCCTGGCCACGATCGATCTGCCCGACGGCGGTATTGTCCTGGCCCAGACGTTGGCCGACAAACTCGGCATCCGTCCTGGCGAGTTGCTGACCGTCGAGGTACGTGAGGGCCGCCGCCCGGTGCTTGCCATTCCGGTCGCCGGCGTGGCGGAGACGCTGCTGGGCGCACCTGCGTTCATGCCCATCGATGCGCTGAACCGCGCGCTGCGTGAGCCCAACCGGATCTCCGCTGCGTATCTGCGCATCGACAGCGCGCGCGCCGGTGCGATCTACCGCACCCTCAAGGAGATGCCGGCAGTGGCCGGCGTCAGCCTGAAGAGCGACGCGCGGGCCGCGTTGCAGAAACAGATGGACACCGGCGCCGGCGCAATGCGCTACATCATGGCGCTGATTGCCGGTGTGATCACCTTCGGCATCGTCTACAACGCGGCACGCATCGCCTATGCGGAACGCGCGCGTGACCTCGCCAGCCTGCGCGTGATCGGTTTCACCAACGGCGAGGCGGCATTCGTGCTGCTCGGCGAGTTGGCGGTGGTCACGCTGGTTGCGCTGCCGCTCGGCGCACTGCTCGGTTACTACCTGTCGTTCGTGATCGCCACCGGCTTCAGCACCGAGCTGTACCAGATCCCAGCGGTGTTCTCCCCGGAAAGTCACGGCAGCGCAGCCATCGCCGTCATGCTCGCGGCGTTGGCCTCGGGCTGGCTGGTGAAACGGGACCTGGACCGGGCGGACCTTATCTCCGCGCTTAAGACAAAGGAATAGCACGATGGCCAGGAAGATTCCCCGCAGCGTCCTCATCCTTGGCACACTCGCGCTGATCACCGGCGTACTGACATTTGCCTTCTGGCCACGGCCACTGATGGTCGACATGGGCGAGGTCAGGCGCGGACCGATGGTCGTCACCATCGATGAAGAGGGGCGCACCCGGGTCCACGATACCTATGCGGTCGCCACCCCGGTCGCCGGGCGCCTGAAGCGGGTCGACGTCGAGCCGGGCGATCCGGTGGTGAGCGGTGAGACCGTCGTCGCGCGGATGTTGCCGATCAACCCATCGGCATTGGATGCCCGCAGCGCGGCGCAGGCGCGCGCCGATGCAGATGCCGCAGCGGCGGCCCTGCAGCTTGCACGTGCCCAGCGCAAACAGGCAATCGCCGACAAGGACTTGGCCGATACCGAGCTGACCCGCACGCGGCGCCTGCGCCAGGACAAGACCGTGAGTCAGGCCGATCTCGACCGCGCGGTACGCGAGGCGCGGGCCGCCGCGGCATCGCTGGGCATCGCCGAGGCGGCGATCGCGATGCGCGAGGCGGAGCTCGCCAGTGCGAAGGCACGCCTGATCAGCTTCGAGGGAGAAACAGACGATCAGGATAACCGTGGCACATCGTCGGACTGTATCCCCGTGCCTGCTCCCAGTACCGGTGTGGTGCTGCGCGTTATCCAGAAAAGCGAGGCTACTCTGCCCGCGGGCGCCACGATTCTGGAGATCGGCAACGTCGAGAACGACCTCGAGGTCTTGGTGGAACTGCTGTCGTCGGACGCGGTGCAGGTCGCTCCGGATAATCGTGTGATCTTCGACGACTGGGGTGGATCCGGCACCCTTAACGGCGTCGTCGAGCGCATCGACCCCTGGGGATTCACCAAGGTCTCGGCACTGGGCGTCGAGGAGCAGCGCGTCGACACCATCATCCGTTTTACCGATCCACCGGAGGCGCGCACGCGCCTCGGACATGGTTTTCGGGTCGAGGCCCAGATTGTCGTCTGGGAGGAAGATGATGCCCTGGTAGTACCGTCGAGCGCGCTGTTCCGCC
>RRYU01003998.1_pt1 | contig 24766 bp, 16 predicted proteins | sample 2162651 | NCBI WGS metagenome assembly RRYU01 (sample SAMN10267283, study PRJNA491782) | microbial mat metagenome | isolation source: biomat in the production well | place: Japan: Minami-Kanto gas field, natural gas well KTG3 | collected 2017-06 | reverse complement strand
AGTCGGATTGTGCGCAGCTATCCGATGGTGCCGGGAATCGACTTTGCTGGAACGGTGGTCGAATCGGCATCGCCCGATTATAAGCCTGGCGATCAGGTGGTTCTGACTGGCTGGGGTGTGGGCGAGCGCTACTGGGGGGGGTATACGCAGATGGCGCGGGTCAAATCGGAATGGCTGGTACCCTTGCCTGAAGGTTTAACCCTGCAACAGACGATGAGTATCGGCACAGCCGGCCTGACGGCTATGCTGTGTGTGATGGCGCTGGAAGAACAGGGGTTGACCCCCGCCGAACAGCGTGAGATTGTTGTTACCGGCGCGGGTGGTGGGGTTGGCAGTGTGGCGGTGGCGGTGCTGGCCCATCTGGGCTATAACGTGACGGCAGCCACCGGGCGGGCAGAGACGCACGACTATTTGCGTAGCCTGGGCGCACGTGGGATCATTGACCGGAATGAACTGTCTGCACCGGGCAAACCGCTGGAATCCGAGCGCTGGGCCGGATCGGTCGATACGGTCGGTGGCGATACCCTGGCCGGGGTGATCCGTTCGATGGCATACGAAAGCAGTATCGCCGCGTGTGGCAATGCTGGTGGCATTGATCTAAAAACCACAGTTATTCCCTTTATCCTGCGGGGCGTGCGCTTGATTGGCGTCGAGTCGGTGATGTGTACGCTGCCCCGCCGCCGTCAGGCCTGGGATCGGCTGGCCCGCGATTTGCCTAAGGCGGCATTCGATCCTATGACCCAGGTGGCGAAGCTTGAGGATCTGCCGCAGCTGGCCAGTCAGATCCTCAAGGGGCAGATTCGCGGGCGTGTGGTTATTGACCCGAACGCATAGCCAGCGAGCGGGCATAGCTGTATCGTTCAGCCACAGCGTCCCAGTTGACAATATTCCACCACGCGGCAATATAGTCTGCACGCCGGTTCTGGTAGGTGAGATAATAGGCATGTTCCCATACATCAATACCCAGAATCGGCGTATGCCCCTGCATAAAGGGGCTGTCCTGGTTGTGTGTGCGGTAAATCAGCAGTTGACCGTTTGGGTCGAGTACCAGCCAGGCCCAACCACTGCCAAACACACCACTGGCGGCGTCGGTCATCTCGGCCTGGAAGGCCGCAAAGCTGCCAAAGTTCTGCGCAATAGCCGCTGCCAGATCTCCAGATGGCTCTCCGCCGCCATCTGGCCGCATGGTGAGCCAGAATAGCGTATGGTTGCTATGACCACCACCATTCTGTTGAACCAGGGTACGGATATCTTCTGGCAGGCTATCTAGATTCGCCAGGATCTCGTCCAGGCTGCGATTGAGGGCATCCGGGTACTGCTGCAGGGCATCATTGAGCTTGTTGACATATCCGGCATGATGGCGATTATAATGGAGTTGCATGGTTTCCTGGTCAATGTATGGCTCCAGGTCGGCATAGTTATATGGTAGTGCCGGTAACTCAAAGCGGCCCGTGGTGGGGTCAGGTTGAACGGGTGTGTTAATGGTAATTGGCTGTATGGCCAGCACGGGTGTGGGTGTGGGTGGGAGTGATGTCGTCGGCCTGGCCGTCAGGTTTGTGCAGGCGCTTAGCAGTGTTGCGCTACTACCGTATCCAAGCAGGTGAAAGAACCGACGGCGACTTATAGGTTTGTGGGGCATATGTAATCTCCTTATAGTCTGGCGGGACTGAGGTCATAGAGCTTTCTGGTAAACGATATTCCCCTCACCCCCTACCCCTCTCCCTCAGGGAGAGGGGGGAAATGGGGCATCCTGGCGGCACACGCGGAGCGTGTGCCGCCAGGATGCCCCGTTCGGTTCCCCCGCCCCGTGCAGGGGCGGGGGCCAGGGGGTGGGGTGATTCATGCACCCAATCTGTCTGTGCGTGATATGGTACACCTGGTTATTCTGAAACCATGTCTTATAAATAAGGAACCTCTTTGATGCGTGCGCTCCCTGCGAGGTCTCAGTTCTATATCGGCGCTATCTGGGCCAGTGCGTTCCTCGCGCTGCTGATCGCTCTGTTTCTTACTATAACCGATCTCAAAGCGGCTGTTGCTGCACCTGATAGCTTCCTACCCCTATTATTGACTGCGCTGATCTTTGCAGCGATGCTGGCTGTGGCTGATTTTACGGCTGTTCATCTCGACAACGGGCGGATTGTGTCGATTGCTGTCGCTCTGTTGATTGCCGGGTTGACGGCGACAAAGCTGCATGCAGGGTTTCTGCTCTTGATGATCGTCTGTGGAACGCTTAGCCCGGCGATTGCATATGCTGTGCCATGGTGGCGCTTTGTGACAATTATAGCAGTGCGCTGGCTGGCGGTTGCGCTGGCTGCTGGCATTGCTTTTCTAACCTGGCAGATCGGTCAGCCGATTGTGATGATGTCGGCGGCGGCGCCATCCGGTGAGCATGTATTTACGCTCTATTATACGACCTGGTTTGCCCTGGCAGGACTCTTCCTGACCGGGGCGTTGTTCTATGGGCTTATTCAAGTTGCCGAGATTGATCTGGCCGCATTTGGCGCAAACCAATCCTGGCGTACCTGGTGGCAAGGTCGCCAGGATGATCTGATCTGGCATACGTTTCTGCTGGCGCCTCTGGGCGGCTTGCTGGCGACGCTCTGGGCCTTGCATCCGATCCTGTTTGTGCTGGGTGTGGTGCCGCTGGCAATTGTGCAGTATGCCTTTCGTAGTCAGGTGGCATTGAGCCAGAGCCAGGATGAATTGAACCGGCGTAGTACTGAGATGCAGCACCTGGCCGCTGAGTATAGTGCGTTGAATAGTAAGCTGGAGCGTTTGCAAAGCCTGGCAATTACGCTGATTGCAACCCGCGATGTGCAGACCATGCTGGAAACCCTGTGTCAACGGCTGGCCGCTTTGCTGGGGGCATCATCCGGCTGGGTGGTGCTACACGATGAGCAGCAGATGCCGCATATGGTTGCCTGGCAGGATCTGCCGGTTCAACCCCAGGGCAACGGGCCGTATCCAGTACCGGTGCCGCAGAGCTACGAGCAGATCCTGCAGAGTCGCCGGGTAGTGGTGCTGGCCGAAGACCAGCGCACCATGACCCTGGCCCCGCTACCGGTTCTGTGTGAGAACTGGTTCTGGCGTGCCCTGATCGTTATTCCGCTGACCATTGATGAACATTCCGCGCAGCCAGCCCAGCTGCTCGGGGCGATCTGCCTGACATTTGCCCAGGTACGTGGGCTGGATCAGAACGAGCAGCGTATTCTGACCGCGTTTGCACGCCAGGCGGCGCTGTCGATAGAGAATGCACGCCTGTTTACCCAGGTGCAAGATTCACAGGCTGAACTGATCCAGTCGTCTAAACTGGCTGCGGTTGGCACCTTTGCGGCTGGCATTGCCCACGAGTTTAATAATCTGCTGGCTGGTATGCTCGGCTATGCCCAGCTTGGTCTGACCATCAAAGCGGCCGAGCAGAAAAATGAATCGCTGCAGATTGTGGTTGATGCATGTAAACGGGGCAAAAGCATTACCGGCAGCTTGCTGACCTTTGCGCGCCGTCAGGAGCCACGCCGTGAGCCGGGCGATATTCGCGGGGTGATTGAGGATACCCTGACTCTGATGGAAATCGATCTGCGTAAGTGCCACATTGATGTCGAGCGGCGTATCGAGCCGGTGCCCCTGACCGTCTGTGACCTGGGCCAGATCGCGCAGGTGGTACTCAATTTGCTGACAAATGCGCGTGATGCGATGAAGCCCGATGGTGGCGATCTGGTGGTGACACTTGGTCATACGCCCCGGTCGATTATTTTCAGTGTTGCGGATACCGGGTGCGGCATTCCCGATGCGATCCGCGATAAGATCTTTGAGCCGTTTGTTACCACCAAAGGGGCATTGGGCGGCAGCCAGACACCTGGTACCGGCCTGGGGCTTTCGGTGTCCTATGGCATTATTCAAGAACATGCTGGTAGCATTACGATTGACAGTACGCCCGGCCAGGGAACCTGTGTCACGGTCAGCATACCCCTGGTCGAAGCCGCAGCGCCTGCGGTTGCAAACGTTCCTGTGTCGTCCAATGGTCAACTGGCCCCGTTGCGTATTCTGGTTGTCGATGATGATCCGACCATTGGCGATGCATTTACACGGCTGTTGCAGCATACCAATCATTCTGTTGATAGTGTCCAGAGTGGGGCGATGGCGCTGCAGCGTTTCCGGGAAGAGCCGTTTGACATTGTGTTGACCGACCTGAGTATGCCGGGTATGGGTGGTGTGGAACTGGTGCATGAACTGCACACGCTGGCTCCAGATGTGCCGGTCTTTATCGCTACCGGTCAGTCTGACCAGGCGCAGATCGAGCAGGGGTTGGCTGCAGGTGCGGCTGGTGTGTTGCATAAGCCCTTTGAGATCCAGGAGTTCCTGGATCTGGTAGTAGCTGCGCGACGGTAATGTCTTTCTTATAGAGAGATCAGATCGTTCGAAAGGCCTGTTTTGCCTGCGGCAGCGTGGTATTTTATATTTTTTTGTTTTCGATTGTTTCGCCTCCGGCGAAACAATCGAAAACAAAAGATGTTTTCTTCCGCCCTGCCGGAGGCGAATCACAGCCTGTGGCTGGACGACCGCGTACGTCCTATCACTAACACGAGCTACGTCACTCCTGTCCATAACACGTGATTGTATCGGAGGTGTCAATGATCGGGGGTGCCCCTGAACTCATTTTGTTGATCGCAGCCATACTCTTGATTATTAGCATCGCCGCAACACGCTTCTCCAGTCGCCTGGGTGTGCCAGCTTTGTTGTTATTCCTGGCCATTGGCATACTGGCTGGTTCGGAAGGGCCGGGTACTATTTTCTTTGACAACCCCTGGGTCGCGCAGCTCGTTGGCGTGGTTGCGCTGGTGTTTATTCTGTTCTCTGGTGGTCTTGACACCGACTGGCAGAGGATTCGCCCGGTTCTAGGGCAAGGTCTGATGCTTGCTAATGTCGGTGTGCTGTTGAGTGCCGCTCTGGTTGGTGCTTTTGCGGTCTGGGTGCTGGGTTTCACGCTCATCGAGGGGTTGCTGCTGGGCGCAATTATTTCCTCAACCGATGCGGCGGCGGTTTTCGCCGTTCTGCGTACCCGTAATGTTCACTTGCGCGGCAATCTTGAACCGCTGATCGAGTTTGAGTCTGGGAGTAACGATCCGATTGCCGTGTTTCTCACGCTGGGCATGATCGGCCTGCTGGTTGACCCATCTGCGTCGCCGTTTGATCTGATACCGTCGTTTGTGCTGCAAATGGTACTGGGTGTGCTTTGCGGTGTGCTGATGGGGCGCAGCATGACCTGGGCACTGAACTATGCGCGCTTGCAGCAGGAGGGGCTGTATGCTGTACTTACCCTGGGTATGGTTCTGCTGATCTATAGTTTAACCACGGTTCTTGGTGGCAACGGCTTTTTGGCAGTGTATCTGGCCGGCATAACGCTAGGCAATAGTGCATTTGTGCATAAGCGCAGTATCATCCGTTTCCACGAAGGGATCGCCTGGCTGATGCAGATCAGTATGTTTCTGACGCTTGGCTTGCTGGTGTTTCCTTCCCAACTGGTGCCGGTCATGGGCATGGGTGTGATGCTTGCCCTTTTTCTGGTGCTGGTTGCACGCCCGCTGAGTGTGTTGATTGCACTGGCCTGGACGAAACTGACCGTCGCGGATAAGTTAATGGTTTCCTGGGCCGGGTTGCGGGGGGCGGTGCCAATTGTGCTATCAACCTTTCTGCTGCTGGCCGGGGTACCCAGTGCCAATCAGTTTTTTAATCTGGTTTTCTTTGCGGTGGTGGTATCGGTCTTGTTGCAGGGGACATCGATTGGCTGGATTGCCCGCCTGTTACGGGTAAACGTGGCACGCTCACTGCCACCCTCCGAGGCGCACAACTTTCTGCCGGATGTAAAGATAAGCAGTCAGGTGCTAGAGATGTTGATTACGCCCGGCTCGTTACTGGTAGGCAAAACTATTATTGGCCTGCACTTGCCGCGTGGGGCGCTGATTATCCAGGTACGGCGCGAAGACGAGGTGATTGTGCCCAGTGGTGGCACAGTGCTGCAGGATGGCGACCGTCTGATGGTCTTGACGACGCCCGAGGTCAGAGCGCAACTGCGGTCTCTGTGTGATCGATCAGGCGCGATCTTGTGCCTGTCTGACGGGGACGTACCAGCGTAAGGGGCGATTCGCGCCCCGCCCCGACTGCTATAAAAAGAACGCCGTTGCCCACCGATCGGCCGTTGCCGCATGCCTTGTGGCAACTAGAGGCATTCTGCGGTGACATGAATATCCGTGTAAATTACCGCTACTTATATTTCTACTTAGACATGGTTTCAGGATGACCAATTTTACTTTACAACTTTACAATGCACAGACGGTTTGGTTGCTTGAATCACCCCACCCCCTAGCCCCCGCCCCTGCAAGGGGCGGGGGAACCGGACGGGGCCTCCTGGCGGCACACGCTGCGCGTGTGCCGCCAGGAGGCCCCATCTCCCCCCTCTCCCTGAGGGAGAGGGGGCAGGGGGGTGAGGGCGTATTGTCCAACTAAACTGTAACGTAAACATGAACCATGTCTTACTCAAGAAAGAAGCCCATTATGGAAACACTCGAACTTGCCCGACAGGCGTTGCTTGTGCTTGCGCCGTTTGTGGCTCAGGGCGCACTGGCAAAGATTGGCGAGAATGCCACCGATCAGGTAACCCGGCTTGCCACACGCGCCTGGGGGTTGCTGCAGAGCGGCATACAGGGCAACGCACGAGCCGAGAATACATTGGAGATCTATCAGGACGAGCCGGACGACGAGCGGAACATAGAACGGCTGGCAAAACATCTGGCGGCGTATCTGCAACAGCACCATCAGGTGGTTGATGAACTGCAAACGATTGTCGCGCAGCTTCAGCAACAGTCACAGCAGCCGGGTATTCAGGTGACAATCACAAATAGCGGCACAAATGAGGGCCAGCAGGTGGGCGTCAACTATGGCACGATGACCCAGAACCGGCAGGATATCCATAACAATGCGCCAAACCAGGGTGCCCAGGGCACATTCCAGGAACCAGTCCACTTCACTCAGGGCAGCGTCGATATGCCCAAGGCCAACTTCTCGCAAGCGCGGGGTGTTAACATCTCCGGCGTGACGATCAATCGCCACCAGCAGGATGATCTGGTAGATTCAGATCCGGATACGTGAAAGAAGATCGGCTATAATCAAACGGTGGGCTACTGTGAAAAGAGCGTAGCACCGGCATCTTGCCGGTGTCGCATGCCCATTTTCATGCCGACCGTGTGCGGCGCAGCCGCATGATTATCTGAAGAGGCGAGCAGACGAGAGACGAGGCGGTGCGCATACATAGAGGCGAGCAGAGGTCGTCCTCACCTCCTCGCATCATCAAATCACCATGATCCAGCGCAAACAATTCGACCCGAAAAAATTTATCGACCGCGAGTTTGAGCAGGAGCTTTTCGAGGAGTTGCTGGCGTTCCAGGATGCCGCACGCATCCTGGCGATCCGCGACGCCAGCGGTATGGGCAAAAGCCACCTGCTTGAACTCTTCCGCTACCGCTGCCGTGTCACCCGCCCACGCACACCAGTCAGCCTGATCGACCTCAAGCAACTGCCCGACCAGTCGCCGATGATGCTGGTCAAAGAAATGGTCAAAGACCTGGCCGACCTGGGGGTGGCTTTCCCGAACTACAACAAATATGAAAGCGCCCGTGTCTCGGCGGACTTTGACTTTATCCGCGCATCGGTCTATCTACAGGGGGCCTCTTTCAAAGAGGCGCGTGATATCCGCATCAGCGGCAGCATGACCAACGTTGACTATGCCGAGCGGGTGCAGGTTAGCCAGAGCCGCATTGAACTGACGGCTGAGCAGCGCGAGAAAGCCGAGGATGTGTGCGTGCGCTCGTTCCTCGACGATATCCGCGCCCACTGTGCCACACAGTCAATTGTGCTGCTGATTGACTCCTTTGAACGCTGCGGCGAGCGACTGCACACATGGCTGCGCGACCACTTTCTGGAGAACTATTTCTTCGATACTGACAGCCGTCCTGCAAAGCTACTGCTGGTGATTGCCGGACAAACAGTGCCCCACTTTGAGGCCAACTGGTCGTCAGAAGACTGCACCGGTACGGTGCAGTCGGTTGAGGCGTTACACCGCTGGACGCGGACTCATGTTGAGCAGTGTCTCAAAGTGCATGGCTTTCATTATGAAGAACAGGATGTTAATACATTTCACCGGTTGGTGGACCTGGGGCTACCACCTTCACAAATTGTGCAGGCCATAGAAACATTGCTGGCACAAAAGGGGGCTGCATGAGCGACCAACCCGGTACCCCCACCCCCACCGACCTGACGCAGGCACTGCAAGAACTGCTCGCCAGCGACGCCAGCCCGCAGGAGTTTACCCGGCGGCTGTTTGCGATCAATGTCGAGCAGGCCCGCGCCAGCGACCCGCTACTGGCCGAAGTCATGCCAGAGTGCGCCATCCCGCCCTCGTTCGATGCCGATATCATCGGCGTGCTGCGCAACACACCGGACGACACAGAGATCAACACACGCCTGCTGGACCAGCTTGCGCCCTTCAACTATGTGCAGCAGTACGAAGATGGCAGCTACACCTACCACGACACCATCCGCGACATGCTCCTGCAAGAGTGGCAGACTGAGGCAAAGCGTGAAGAATATGCCCAGATTGTGCGCCGGCTGGCGGATTTTTATTTTGAGCGGGGCAGAGTACACTTTGAGATAGGTAAAGATCAAGCGGCGCTCACGGCCTTCAATGAGGCAATAGCTCTGTGTTCCGAAGATCTCACCTATTACTACTGGCGAGGGCAGACATACTGCCGCATGGAGCAGTATGATCAAGCACTGCAAGATGCCGACCGTATTATTGCAGCCGATCCTAACGATGGCAGGGCATATTATGTGCGTTCATTGGCATATGAGGTACAGAAAAAGTACGAACAAGCGCTGATAGAAAGTAATCGCTCGATCGAATTCCAACCAGACGAAGGCAATAATTATAATCAGCGCGGCCAGATGTACTATTTTCTCAAGGAATATGAAAAAGCCCTCGCAGATTTTTCTCGTGCTATAGAATTAGAACCAGACGAACCGTTCCACTACTTCTGGCGCGGACGGGTCGACTACGCACAACAGAACTACGCCGCCGCCCTCGCCGACTTCACCCAGGCTATCCAACTCCAGCCGGATGATGGTGAGAATTACTGGTGGCGCGGGCGAGTGCATTACGATACACAGGACTACCCCGCTGCCCTCGCCGATTTCTCCATAGCCATCGAATTGCAGCCAGAAGACGGTGAAAACTATTACTGGCGGGGAAGGGTGTCTTTTGCGCAGCAGGACTACCCCGCTGCCCTCGCCGACTTCTCCCAGGCTATCGAACTGCAGCCAGAAGGCGGTGAAAACTATTACTGGCGGGGAAGGGCGTCTTTTGCGCAGCAGAACTACCCCGCCGCCCTCGCCGATTTCTCCAGAACCATCCAACTCCAGCCAGATAATAGTTACAGTTACTACTGGCGGGGACGGGTGCATTACGATACACAGGACTACCTCGCCGCCCTCGCCGACTTCTCCACAGCCATCGAGTTGCAGCCAGAAAATGCCGTCAACTATAACTGGCGCGGTGCAACCCACCGTGAACTCCGCCAATATGAGCAGGCGATTGCCGATTTCACCTGTGCAATTGAGCACGAGACCCGCGACGATGAACAACGTCTGAATTATGGGGGGCGCGGACGGGTCTACTACGCACAACAGAACTACCCCACCGCCCTCGTCGACTTCTCCAGGGCTATTGAGCTACAACCAGAGGATGGCTATAATTTCTACTGGCGTGCGCAGGTCTACCTTGAAACCGGCAATATCAACAGCGCCTTCCACGACTTGAACAAGGCATGTAAACTTCAGCCAGATGACATGATCAATCTCTTCTGGCGCGGCGTGGCGCAGCGTTTGCTGGGCAACGAGGAAGCCGCCCAATCCGACTGGCAGCATGCTGCCGAATTGCTGCAAGCTGAAAAGCAGAACGCCCACTGGCACACCAAAGCCGCCCGGCTGGCTTTGCTGCAGGGCGATATGAACACTGCCCGCGAGCACTATACACAGGCATTGCAGACCTTCACAAACCAGGGTGATATGTATGACCAGCACCGCAACCTGCAACGCCTGGCGCGGCTCTTCCCGGAACGCAGCGACATCCATGAGATCTGTGACTGGTTTGGGGCACAGCTTGCAGCGCAGGGTGATGATGGGGAAGGGTAGAGTCGTCACAAGTTGGTATGGAGAAGCATTGTGCCACGACGTTTTTTCGTGGGAGATTCCTCCCTTGCGGTCGGAATGACATGGAGGACAGCCTCGTTTCATAGAAAATCTATGTCACTTCGACTGCATGGGCGGGGGCTACATGGCAGATCTGCCGTTGCCGCATGCCTTGTGGAGACCAGAGGCATTCTGGTGCAACCAGAACACCTATCGGTCTCGACGAGGCATGATCCACCGACTGTACATACACGGCGGCCTTTTTTTAATCTGTCCTCAACATACAACCTGAATGCCCTGACCCGCTACGACTGTGCCGATGCGCTGGCAAAACTGACCGGCCTGGGCATAGGCCTGCTCCAGCGCGGTGGCATCGTCGGCGGGCAGTGCCAGCAGCAACCCGCCGGAGGTTTGCGGGTCAAACAGAAGATATTTCTGCCACTCCTCGACCGATGGGGCGTAGGTGACATAGGCATCCTGTTCCAGAAATTCACGATTGTTAAACATGCCGCCAGGGGCAATGCCGTCGCGGGCATAGGCGGCAGCGCCGGGCAGCAGCGGCAGGCTCGCGGCGTCGATCTGCAACCCGACCCGGCTGTTGCGCGCAATTTCGGCGGCATGACCAAGCAACCCAAAGCCGGTGATGTCGGTGGCGCTATGTACCGTGACGGTTGCGGCCAGCTCGGCGGCGGTTTTGTTCAGGCGCAGCATGCTTTCTATGGCTGCATCCAGGTGGGCCTGGTCGCAGACATCGCGCATCATAGCGGTAGTGATAATACCCGTGCCCAGTGGCCGCGTAAGCAGCAGCACATCGCCTGGTTGGGCGTTGGCCTTGGGCATGATCTTGCCCGGCTCGATCAGGCCGGTAACGCACAGGCCATACTTGGGTTCCTTGTCGACTACCGTATGGCCGCCAGCCAGTACCGCCCCCGCCTCGGCCACCTTGTCGGCGCCGCCCTGCAGAATCGCCTGGATAATGTCAACCGGCAGATTGCCAGGAAAAGCCGCCACCGCCAGCGCTAGAATAGGCCGCCCACCCATCGCATACACATCGCTCAGCGCATTCGCAGCCGCGATCGCCCCGTAGGTGTAGGCATCATCAACAATGGGCGTGAAGAAATCGACCGTCTGCACCAGTGCGGTGTCGTCGGTTAGTTTATACACGGCGGCATCATCGCTGACATCCAGGCCAATCAACAGATTAGGATGTGATGGTGGCCGCAGGTTTTTTAACACGTCGGATAGGGCACCCGGCCCCATTTTAGACGCTCAACCAGCGCACGCAGCCAGGCTGGTTAGCCGGATCTGCTGGCGTTGATCTCTGTTCATGACGATGAGCTTTCACTTACTTGAATGACACAACCTACGCGGTAGGAGATCAAACCACTGGTTTGATCTTCCTGATCCACCACTACGTAACTTCGGTAAGACATGGTTTCAGATTGACCAACTTTACTGTCCATATCACAGACGGATTGGTCGCGTGAGTCACCCTGCCCCCCTACCCTCTCAGGGGTAGGTGTTTTCCGCTGATGCCGGTGCCAGGCTGGATACCCCACCCCCCTTCCCCCTCCCCTGGAAGGGGAGGGGGAGACGATTCGGCGATGTCACGCGGCGGCTTCGCCGCCGCGTGACATCGCCAGGTGGATACCCCCCTCTCCCCATAGGGGAGAGGGGGGAAGGGGGGAGAGGGGCCATCTGGCGTCCTGATGCGATTCATCCAAAAAACCTACCCCTGTAAGCCCCCCGGCCTCCACCCCTGCAAGGGGCGGGGGAGTTGGACGGGGCGTCCTGGCGGCACACGCTCCGCGTGTGCCGCCAGGACGCCCCGTTTCCCCCCCTCTCCCTCAGGGGGAGGGGGGCAGGGGGGTGAGGGCGTATCGCCCACCAGAAAGTGAGTGTGCAGGTCAGCCAGATTGTAACGTATCCACGAACCATGCCTAAGATGCAATATTATGGCATAAGATAGCTCTCACGTAAAGTATGGTAGACTATATCATCTGTTCCGTTACGATGGTGCAACATGGAGAATATGCATGACAGATAGTCTGCACAATGAACTGATCACCGTGACATGTGATCTGATAGGCTTTGCGACCACGGCTGATCGGCCTGACCAGCTTGCTGCGATCAGCGATTATGTGGCCCACGCTATTCAGGATATTCCTGATATTTATATCCATCGCTCGGAGAGTCACGGCAAGCCGGCGCTGGTTGTAACTTTACATAATACACGAACCCCTAGCTTGATGCTCAATGGACACCTGGATGTGGTAGCGGCTGAAGCGGAACAGTTCAGGCCGCAGGTGCGTGATGGGCGGATTTATGGGCGCGGTAGCCAGGATATGAAGGGCAGTGTGGCGGTGATGCTGCGGTTGCTGAAGGATCTGGCCGCACAAGAGGCCCGGCCCGACGTGGGGTTTCAGTTTGTGAGCGATGAAGAAATTGGTGGTAGCCATGGCACGCAGCGGTTGTGTAACGAGGGCTGGGGTTGTGATATGTTTATTGCCCTGGAGCCGACCGATCTGAATATCTGTCATGCGCACAAAGGGGCTATGTGGTTGGAACTCCGGCTGCCCGGCCTACCTGCGCATGGGTCGCGTCCCTGGGAAGGGCGTAATCCGATCGAGGCGTTGCATGCCGGTCTGACCCGCCTGGCCGTGTATTATCCACCACTCACGGCAGAAGCCTGGCGGACAACCGTGACGCCTACGGTGGTGCATGCCGGGGCCGGGTCGTCGAACCAGCTTGCGCCTGAATTGCTGCTAACTTTTGATATCCGCCATGTGCCTGAAGACCGGCCTGAGGATCTGGTGGCTACCGTGCTGGCGTGTTTCCCGGACGCCGAGGTAATCAAGAACAGGAATGCTGCGCCGTTGGCAACCTCGCCAGAAGTAGTGGGGGTCAAGCGTCTGGCGGCGACGCTGGAACGTCTGCGTGGGCATGCGCCCCAATTTTATAGCGAACATTATAGTACCGATGCCCGCTTTTATGGTGCGGCAGGTATGGCAGCGGTCTGCTGCGGCCCGGTTGGCGCTGGCCTGCACTCACCTGAAGAATGGGTCGATATCGATAGTCTGGCCCAACTCTATACAGTCCTCTGGCAGCTAAGCCTGCAGTTGGATTAGAACGATCTGGATATGCTCTATTTGCTCCACACCATCCCCGGCCTGAGTGATTTTGCCTGGAATGAAGCTGAACGACGCTTAAATAACGACGACGCGAAGCCACGGCTTACCCGCGTTGGGTATCGCCTGGTTCCCGGGCGTAATGATATGCTGCTGGTACGTTATACCAGCAATCCCCAGGCCCTGCTCAAGCTGCGGGTCAGCGAGGATGTGTTTGCGGTGGCGGTTCGTGCGTTCAATATTGCCGCGGATCAGCAGGGACTGCGCCAGATGTATGCCGCCACCCGCGACTCGCGCCTGACCCAGGCGGCCATGGCCGCCTGGAAAGGCGTGACACATGCGCAGTCGGCCACGCACACCTTCCGCGTTATTGCGCGCAAAGCCGGTGATCACCGCTTTCGCCGCAGCGATATGGGTACGGCTGTTGCCGATGCGATCAAGGATAAGTGGCCGGGCCGCTGGCGGATGGTGGACGATGATGCGGCGGTTGAGGTCTGGGCAACCCTGCTGGGGCAGGAACTGGTCTGCGGTGTGCGGCTTTCTGGGCCAGAGATGCGTCAGCGCGATCGGGCGCAACATCTGCCAGCCTCTTTGCGACCGGTTGTGGCAGCAGCTATGATTAGCCTGACCGAACCAGCGCCTGAGGATCGTTTTCTTGATCCGATGGCGGGCAGTGGGACGCTGCTGGTAGAACGGGCGGCGGCTGGCCCGTTTCGGCATCTCTATGGCAGTGATACCAGTCGCGCTGCGCTTGCTGCCATGCGTACCAATACCCGCCATCTGCGTGAGGTAGATTGTGAATCGTGGGATGCCCGCACGCTGCCTCTGCCGGATGCGAGTATTGATGCGGTTGCTACCAATCTGCCGTTTGGCAAACAGGTTATCCCTGGTGCAGATCTGCCAGCCCTGTATCGGTCAGTGCTGCTTGAAATGCAGCGTGTTCTGCGGCCCGGCGGGCGCATGGTTGTGCTAGTGGGCGATACCCGCCTGCTGGATACGGCGCGTTCAGTTGCGCCGCGCCTGCGGCCTGGCTCCCGGCATCGGGTGAATATGTTAGGCATGTGGGCGACTATGTGCGTGTTTACGAAACAGACGTGGGAATAGGTATCAAGTTATCTGTTATATCATAGGACGTAGGTATTCGCGCTAAAACCGCGCAGGCAGTATACACAGACATGGGAATTACATGGCTTTCTGGTGAGCGATACGCCCTCTCCCCCCTGCCCCCCTCTCCCTCAGGGAGAGGGGGGAAACGGGGCGTCCTGGCGGCACACGCGGAGCGTGTACCGCCAGGACGCCCCGTACCAAAGCCCTTTCAGGTGTAGGGTTTTTGTGCTGGCGCATCAGGATGCCAGATGCCCCTCATCCCCTGCCCCCCTCTCCCCAATGGGGAGAGGGCAGTATTCGGTTGGCATCGCGCTGCGGCGGCGCCGCCGCAGCGCGATGCCAGCTTTTCTCCCCCTCCCCTACCAGGGGAGGGGGCAGGGGGGTGGGGTATCTAGCCTGGCACGGGCATCGTCGGAGAAACCCTACACCTGTAAGCTCCCAAAGCCCCTGGCGAGGGTTGGGTTGGGGTGATTCAAGGCCACCGCGTACATTCTGTCACATCAGAGGCTTTTTTATTGAGCGTACCTGGAAAGGATCTTTAGATTGCACACGTTTGAATCCTACGATGCCTATATTGATGCGCATAAAGAGCGCTTTCTGGATGAACTGTTTCACCTGTTACGGGTTCCATCGGTAGCGGCCCAGGGCCGGGGTATAACAGAGGCGGCCACGCTGGTGCGTGAGCGTCTGGAACGCCTGGGGGCATCGGTGCGCATGATCAGCACCGACGGCGGGTCGCCGGTTGTCTATGCGACGATTGGCAGTGGTACACGGACTTTGCTGATCTATGATCACTATGATGTACAGCCGGCTGAACCGCTGGAACGCTGGACCAACCCGCCTTTTGAGCCGACCATCCGCGCCGGTAAGATCTTTGCGCGCGGTGTGGCCGACAACAAAGGCAATTTGATGTTGCGCATTCAGGCGATTGAAAACTGGCTGGCCACACACGGCGATCTGCCGATCCGTATCGTGTTTGTGATCGAGGGCGAAGAAGAGGTTAGTTCACGTACCCTGGCAACCTTCTGTCGTACCTACGCCGATCTGTTGCAGGCCGATGGCTGTTTGTGGGAAACGGGTGGGCGTAGTATTGATGAACGCCCGGCGATCCACTGTGGCGTAAAGGGCATTCAGTATGTAGAACTGGTCACCCGTGGTGCAGCCTATGACTTGCACTCGGCCAATGCCACGATTGTGCCCAACCCGGCCTGGCGGCTCACCTGGGCGCTGGCAACCCTGAAGGATGCAAACGAGCGTATTTTGATTCCGGGCTTTTATGATCATGTGCGTCCGCCTGAACCGGCTGATCTGCAAGCCCTCGAGACCATCCCAACCAATGATGCGGCCCTGCTGAACGATTATGCCATTCCGACCTTCCTGGGTGGTGTGCAGGGTATCGATATGCTGCGTCGACATCTGTTTGAGCCAACCTGCAATATCTGTGGATTGGTATCGGGATATACCGGCAGCGGCTCTAAAACTGTACTTCCATCAGAGGCACGTGTTAAAATAGACTTTCGCCTGGTGCCAGATATGCAGCCTGACCGGGTGCTATATCAACTACGGGCGCATCTTGATGCACAGGGCTATAGCGATATCGAGATCATTGAACTGGGGGGCGACCATCCTGCACGCAGCAGCCTGCATGCCGCTGTGGTACAGGCTATTGTGGCCTCGGCACGTACAACCTATGGCATGGAACCGGTGGTGTACCCAACGATGGCTGGCACCGGGCCAATGCATACGGTCTGTCAGGCATCGGGTACACCTGCAACCAGCGGTGCAGGATGTGGCTACCATGGGGCACAGATCCATGCCCCCGACGAGAATGTGCGCCTGGAGGATTACTGGCTTGCTATGCGTTGGATGGGCCGGTTTATCCAGGCATTTGCCAGTGTGTAGTTTAACGAGGAGAGATGGAGATGAACAGCGTCCAACACCCGCGTCGGATTGCAATTGCGTGTCAGGGGGGTGGGAGCCATACCGCCTTTACGGCTGGCGCACTCAAAAGGCATTCACGCAGTGATCCAGACAAGTACAACATTACCGCCCTGAGCGGCAGTTCCGGTGGCGCTATCTGTGCGCTGCTGGCCTGGTCCCGGCTGCTCAAACAGGATCGTGAGGGCGCAATAGACATTCTGGATGCGTTCTGGAAAGATACGTCAGCCAACTTTTTTTATGATATGCTGCTGAATAACTGGGTTGTACTCGGCGCACGCTTGCAAGATATTGTGACAACGCCAGCCGTCAATCCGTATTTGTACCCCCCCTGGGGGCAAGAGCGCCTGCGTATCTTGCTTGAGAAGTATGTTGATTTTGCTCAGACGCATACCCTGATCCATCCATCACGCCCCTCTTTGCTGGTCGGCGCGGTCGATGTCCTGTCTGGTATGTTTCAAGTCTTCAAAGATCAAGCGATTGATGTGGAATCCATCCTTGCTTCGGCTGCACTGCCAACCCTGTTCCGGGCCGTGCATACAGCCGGTGGGGTCTACTGGGATGGGCTTTTCGCGCAGAATCCGCCAGTGCGTGAGTTTCTGTGTATGCAGTCATCAGGCGAACAAAAGCCAGATGAGATCTGGATCATCCAGATCAACCCGCAAATGCGTACCGATGAGCCGATGTCGGTGCAGGATATCCAGGATCGCCGCAACGAGCTGTCGGGCAATTTGTCATTAAACCAGGAGATTCGCTTTATCGAAAAGGTGAATCAGTTTATTCGCGAAGGAAAACTGACCGACCCGCACTATAAGTATGTGGTGGTGCGCCGTTTGTGCATGACGCGTACGCTCGATTATGCCTCGAAGCTCGATCGTAACCCGACCTTTATCAGGGATCTGATTGCCGATGGCGAAGAGCGTGCCGCAGCATTTTTGCAGGCTTTATAGCATAGATCGTAGATGGTGGATGGTGGACAGTGGACGATGGATGGTGGATGGTGGACGACCGACCAGGATACTGGTTCTTTCAGGTGTAGACTTTTTTGTCGGATCGCCTCAGGACGCCCGGAAGCCCCTCACCCCCTGCCCCCTTGCGGGGAGCTGCATGACCCACATGTTGGGGGCAAGCGGGGGCCAGAGGCCCCCGCAAAACAAGTATGTTCGGTTTGTTTTGGCGGCTTTGCCGCCAAAACAAACCGAACATACTTTTATCTCGGCGGGGCTTCGCCCCGCCGGTACCCGTGGAAGGTGGGAAGCTACCCCTGAGCGAACACTGGTTACGGTCGCCCACCATTCACTGTCTATTGGAGAAGACATCATGGACGAGCAATTCTTCAAGTCGCTTTTGGATAATCTTAGCGAGGGAGTCTATTTTGTCAACCGTGAACGGCAGATAACCTACTGGAACAAGGCATCTGAGCAGATCAGCGGCTTTACCGGCGAGGAAGTGAAGGGACGGTTCTGCTGGAATAACCTGCTCAGGCATATCAACAACGAAGGTATGCTTCTGTGCAAAAGTATGTGTCCGCTGGCCGCCACGATTGTCGACGGCGAGGTACGCGAATCTGAGGTTTATCTGCACCATAAGGCTGGTCATCGTGTACCGGTACGCATACGTACATCTCCAGTACGCGATGCCAATGGGGCGATCATTGGTGCGGTGGAAATCTTCAGCGACAACTCGGACAGAATTGATACCCAGCGTCGGCTAAAAGAACTGGAACAACTGGCCCTGCTAGATGAATTGACCCAACTTCCCAACCGGCGGTATATCGAGGTCAACCTGCGTTCGCGGTTAGAAGAGATGCATCGCTATGGCTGGTCGTTTGGCATGCTTTTTATCGATGTTGATCACTTCAAGCGCATCAACGACACATATGGGCATGATATTGGCGATGAAGTGTTGCGTATGCTCGGCCGAACATTTACGGTGAATGCGCGCTATTTTGATGTGGTAGGGCGCTGGGGCGGCGAAGAATTTGTGGCTATCTTGTGTAATGTCGAGCAAGAGCAACTGCGTATGGTGGCGGATCGTTTGCGTGTGCTGGCCGCCGAGTCGCGGCTGACTGTCTGGCCAACCATTGTGAATGTGACTCTCTCGATTGGCGCAACCATGGCTCGTCTTGACGATACAGTTGAAAGCATATTAAAACGTGCCGATGATCTGATGTATCAGAGCAAAACATCCGGCCGTAACTGTGTCACGGTTGAGGATGAAATAACATAACGGTCGTGTCATACACGACCGTTAGAGGGGAAAAGAGTAAGATGAAAGAGACGTTGAGTTTCTAAAACACTGTTTCTGGCTATTTCGCAGTTGGCAGCATAAGCATATCTGGCATGCGAGCAGCATATGCCTGAGTGATCTGCATCATTTCGGTAAGAAAGCGCTGCTGGCCCTTGAGCATATCGTCTACAAGTGCATCGACTGAATGACGCATTCCCATAGCAAGGCTAACGTTCTTATTCAGAATATCGAAAGCCGTATCGACATTCAATGCGATCATTTCATTTAGGGCGTTGTTATACTTCATTGCCATATCTTGCGCCGGTTGTGTCATTTCGAGAACCATAGTCTGGCTGGACATACCATACTCCTTATGTAGATAAAATTCTATTGTGATGGTATCTCACGCATCTGCTGTCTTGATTACATCACAACTTCTGGCTTAATCCTATCCTGTTCAGTTACTTTTGAGTTCATAAAGTGTCTTCTTATCCATATAAATCTCATTACTGATTTCATATCATTCGGATCAATTTGGATCAATGGAGGATTTTGCTCAGGAAGGCCTGTGTGCGTTCGTGGCCCGGCCTGGTAAACAGTTCTTCCGGATCGCCCGTTTCCACAATACGCCCCTGATCCATAAAGACTACCCGATTCGAGGCGGCGCGGGCAAAGCCCATCTCATGCGATACCACCACCATGGTCATTCCTTCGCGGGCCAGATCAAGCATCACATCAAGGACTTCCTTGATCATCTCCGGATCAAGTGCCGATGTCGGTTCATCAAAGAGCATGATTTTCGGCTGCATAGCCAGAGCGCGGGCAATCGCCACACGCTGTTGTTGACCGCCCGATAACTGCGGCGGATAGTTGTGGGCTTTTTCGGGAATGCCAACCTTCTGGAGCAGTTGGACAGCAATCTCGCGGGCCTGGTGGGCATGACGCTTACGTACAACGCGCTGGGGCAGGGTGATATTCTCTAGCACGGTGAGATGGGGAAAGAGTTCAAAGCGTTGGAACACCATGCCTACTTCTTCGCGGATCTTATTGATATTAAAGCCACGTCGGCGTAGTTCAACCCCGTCGATCACCACACGGCCCTGGTCAGGCACTTCCATATGATTGATACAGCGCAGCAGGGTAGACTTGCCTGATCCGCTCGGCCCGATAATCATTAACACCTCGCCTCGACGCACGTCCAGGCTGACATTATCGAGCGCCACGGTTGGGCCGAACACCCTGGTAACGCCCTCTATGCGAATAATCGTTTCACCAAGGGTATGCGGAATCGGGTTAATGTTTTCCACTGCTGGTTCTTCCTTCAATCCACTTGACACCAAGTGACAGAATAAGGCTCAAAATCAAATAAAGAAACGCCACTGTATTCCAGCCCATGAAGGTGTTTGCAGTTGCCGCAATACGTGTTTTACCCCAGTAGGTTAGCTCACGTACACCAATCGAAGAAAGCAGCGATGAGTCTTTTAGCATAGCGATAAAATCATTGCCCAGAGGCGGTAGTACCCGCCGGATAGCTTGAGGGAGTACGATATAGCGCATAGACTGGTAGTGACTCATACCAAGCGAGCGGGCTGCTTCCGATTGGCCCCGTTCCACTGACTCTATGCCAGCGCGATAGATCTCGGCCAGGTAGGCAGCATAGCCTAGTGCCAGGGGTACCACGCCAGCCAGAAAGTCGCTGCGCACCAGCGGCAATCCTAGCTGATTACCCGCCCAGGGCAGAATCACAAACCGGGCATAAAAGATAATTACCAGCAGGGGAACGCCGCGAAAAACTTCAACATAGAGGGTGGCGGGTGTGTAGAGGAACTGATTTCTGGATACACGCCCCAGGCCGATAATCAAGCCGAGAACCAGGGCTGCGCTAAAGGCCGTCAAGGATATCAGTACCGTAAAGATCAATCCCTCGGCCACAAATACCAGGGCTTCGCGATAGGTGGTCGAAGAAAGAATGTAGTACAGGGTGATGAGGAAAAAAGTGAGCAGGATAATGAGCCAGTAAGGAAACCGTTCAAACGATGGGCCAAGGCCATACGTCAGTCGCCCGCCTGTGTCTCGTTGAGTTTCTGTGGCCATAGTGTTCCTTGTAGTATGGACGCAGTTGCGCCCTCTCTCTTTTTACATCAGATGCCCATGCGAATTATTCGCACAATGTTCGCAAGAAAATAGGGATGTAAGGGCGAAAAATCTTGTTAGCGCGAATAAGTCCTGGGTTAACCAGACTCCATCATCCCCCTGCCCCCCTCTCCCTGAGGGAGAGGGGGGAAACGGGGCGTCCTGGCGGCACACGCGAAGCGTGTGCTGCCAGGACGCCCCGTCCAACTCCCCCGCCCTTTGCAGGGCTATGCATGACCCACAACTTTATTGCATCAGGATGCGGTAGAAATCACGTCTTCCTGCCATCCATGCGATCCGGCGGGGCGCAACCCCGCCGAGATTCTATTGTTTTCGGTTTGGTGTGGTGGCAAAGCCGCCACACCAAACCGAAAACACTTTTTTTGCGGGGGCCTCTGGCCCCCGCACCCCCGATTTGTGGGTAATGTATAGCTTTGCAGGGGCGGGGGGTATGGCGTTCGTAGGGGCGAGCGGCCGCTCGCCCCTACCGCCCATCGACTATTTTCACATTAGCCTTCCATGCGCGGTGCGCACACCGCCGGGATGAAAATGGCATGTGACACCGGCACGATGCCCGTACCCGGCCCTTTTCACATCAGAGCCAACCTACGGGATCGTGGCCACATCTTGCAGGTTCCACTTCTCCATCAGGGACTGCAACGTGCCGTCATCTTTCAACTGCTGCAGCGCTGCATTGATCGCCGACATCAATTCTTCGTCGCCCTGCTGTAGCGCAATTGCGTAGTCTTCGGTGGTAAAAGGTTCACCGACCGCTTTGATGCCTTCGATCTGGGCCGTATACTCGGCAGTAGGCGGACCATCGGCAATCACGGCATCGATCGCGCCGTTCGCCAGATCCTGGAAAGCCAGGTCAATCGTATCATAACGCTTGATCTGGTCTTCGGAAACGCCCGCTTCCAGAGCTGCCTGCTCACCAGTGGTGCCACCCTGTACCCCAACCAGTTCGGCAGAGGCCAGATCCTCGGCCGAGGTGATCGTATCATTATCCACGCTTATGGCAATCACCTGACCGATGTTCAGGTATGGGTCAGAGAAGTCGATAATGTTTCTGCGTTCTTCTGTCACCGATACGCTCGAAACAACCAGATCAAACTCACCATTGGCCAGTGCGGCAAAGATTGCATCAAAGTTAGGGAAGGTGACAAACTCAATCTCGGCGTTGATTAACTCGGCAATGGCATTCATCATATCGACGTCAAAGCCAACAATCTCACGATTGTTGTCGACATACTCCATCGGCGGATAGGTTGTATCACTACCGATTACCAGGCTGCGGCCCCCCAGGTCGGGAACGGCTATCGCGCCAGCAGACTCGGTGGGCATACTGGCCGATGCAGTCGCCTCTTCGCTGTCTGTTTCTGCGGTGGCTGAGGTCTCCAGGTCGGTTGATTCCATAACAGTTGGCTCGGTGGTCGGCTCTGACTGACTGGCAGGTGGGGTTCCGCCACACGCGGCGATCACCAGTGTCAGCATGAGGAGCATCAAGACAGGGACAAAACCAGAACGGCGGGACATATACAGGCCTCCTTGCATAAAGAAAGAAGAAAACACGCTCTCTCGCTGTACTGGGCATACAGGTACCACCTGACGCTCTTTTGACAGCCAGGCTAAAATGACCGGAGGATTTGCCAGGATGTCTATGTCAGCGAGAAGAGATAGCGCGTATTTTACCACACAGCGACAGACCCGCACGTGCCTGATCTGGAGCGGTCGCCGTGGGTATTTTATTGCAGAAGGTATGTGGGTGGTGGTACGTGCTATCTTTTTTTCCAAAATTGTTTGCCGTAGGCAAACAATTTTGGAAAAAGATCTTCTTCCACTCCGCTGGAGGCGAATCTAACCGCCCGATGTAGGCATGCCGGGCAGGGGCAGCGTTGTAGCCGGTGGCTGAGGAAAGATCGGCCGCGGCTGGGGATCCTGCGGTGGCGGTGGCGCTGGCTCCTGCGCTGGCGGTGGCTCCGCGGGCAATGGCGTTGGCGGTGGCTCCTGCACTGGTGGCGGGGCCGCTGGCGGTTGAGTTGGAATAATCGGTGCTGCGACATCCTGTGCCCGTACACCCAGTACAACAGTTGTGCCCGGAATCACCCAGTCTCCTGCGCGTGGCAGGCTGCTGATGACCGTTCCAGGCGCATACAGATCAAAGATATCCGGGATACGCTCGCGTGTTTGCGGGTCAGCATACACCGATGTTATCCCCAGGCGCGCCAGCACCTCACGCGCCTGTGCTTCGCCCAATCCAATCACACTCGGCATACGGATAGCGCCTGCTACCGGCGCAGATGGTGGTTCTGGCGTAGCTGTGGGTGGTGGTGGCACAGACGTTGGTGCGACAAACATACCGCCCGAACAGCGCGGAAAGTTAGGTACACCCGCGCCGCCGCCCGACCAGCGATACTGCACGCGGATATCCGGATCTTGCGGCGGAGTTTTCCAGATAGAGATAGTTGTTATGTTGCTATACTGTTCGCCTGCTCGGGGCAAGCAGTAATTGTCGGTGCCAGGAATCCGCACAACCGTCATGCGCGTATAGAAGTCACAATTGCCGCCAATCCGCCCCTGAAGTTCCGGTTGGGCGGTACTCTGGGGGTCGTACTGCATATCAGCCCGGATCATATCAGCGGTAAACAACTCCTCGCTTGTGCCACCAAATGCACCGGGAATGCGGCAGATCGCCTTGCGTTGCACGCCGGCTGTTAGCATAAAATCAGTTGGGAGTTGTTCATTTGGGAACGGTTCGCTAAAGAGATTGCGATATTCGGGACGAGTGTCGATCCAGGTAAACAACTCTTCCATAACATTACGCCAGATGATACCGCCCCCCTGGAGACTCTCTACCTTTGCGGTTGGCTCATTGTTATTATTACCGCTCCACACCCCAACAGTAACATATGGCGTAAAGCCGACTGTCCAGGCATCGCGCCAGTCGTTGCTTGTTCCGGTTTTGACGGCTGCGGGACGAGAGAGATTAAGCTGACTATTGCGCCCCCAGATCGGTGTACGGGCTTCATCGTCGCTCATCATATCGGTGATAATACTCACCAGGTCAGCATTCACAACCTGCCGTCCGCGTTGTGGCTCAAACTCCTCTACAACCTGACCATCACTATCAGTGATACGCAGAATAGATGTAGGTGGCAGATAACGCCCCTGATTAGCCAGCGTATTATAGGCACTGGTCAACTCAAGCAAGGTTACCTCACCGCCACCTAGCGTCAGTGACAGGCCATAGAAGCTATCGCCACGCTTCAAGCCTGATCGGATACCAACCCGATCCAGCAGATCGAGCGTATAATTCAACCCGGCGAAGCGCAAAGCCTTGACGGCTGGCATATTCAGCGAGTTAGCCAGGGCCGCACGCATGCGCACCGGGCCATTCCAGCGGCTATTGTAGTTTTCGGGCGCATACCACTCGCCGTTGGTAAGCGGAAACTCGGTTGGCACATCCCACAGGATCGTCGCTGGTGTCATACCACGTTCCATGGCTGCCAGGTATGTAAACGGCTTCAAGGCCGACCCCGGCTGACGTTCGCGTACAGCCACATTCACCTGCCCATCAAGCACATTGCCTTCTTCGCCAGGCGTGGTTGTGGACTTTACCGCGTTATAGTCAACACTACCAACCATCGCCAGAATCTGGCCGGTACGGGGATGCATCACCACCACCGACGCATTATGGATATTACGCGCCTCCAGGCTCTGAATATGTTCAGCGGCGAGTCTCTGCACGGTGCGCTGCATATTCAAGTCCAGCGTGGTATAAATCTCCAGGCCACCGCCGGTAATCAGTTGCTTGCCGTATTTTTCCTCCAGCAGACTGCGCACATAGAACACAAAGTGGGGCGCTTGCAACGGCACCTCCTGAGGCGCAAAAGTCAGATCCTCGGCAATGGCGGCACGGGCTTTGGCTTCAGTGACATAGCCCTCGTCGATCATCTGGCGCAGTACAGCAATCTGCCGCCACTTGGGGGGGG
>RRYU01000888.1_pt1 | contig 24878 bp, 27 predicted proteins | sample 2162651 | NCBI WGS metagenome assembly RRYU01 (sample SAMN10267283, study PRJNA491782) | microbial mat metagenome | isolation source: biomat in the production well | place: Japan: Minami-Kanto gas field, natural gas well KTG3 | collected 2017-06 | reverse complement strand
CCCCCGCGCCCCCGCTGGCGCAGGTACTGCCTGAACGGTTACCATCGCCGGAATGCCCACCGGCAAGATCCTGGTGCTACCCTCTTTTTACATCACGCCGCCGTAGCGGGCGTCCGTTCATGCCGCCGCCCGGCGCGCGCACCCGGCACAGCCACCGAGCCTAAGATATCACGGATCACCGCCATAGCAGTCACATCACGAATACGCGCCGCCGGGGCAATAATCAAGCGATGCCCCAGGATCGCCAGTGCCAGTTCCTTGATATCGTCCGGCAGCACATAATCACGCCCCTGCACGGCAGCGCGCGCCTGCGCCGCACGATACAGCGACAGCGCCCCACGGGTACTTGCTCCCAGATACACATCTGCATGTTGACGAGTTGCGGCCACCAGCGACACAATATACTCTTCGATCAGATCATCGACATAGATATCCTTGATCGCATCCTGAAGCTGCAACAACGTATCAACATCGATCACCTTACCCAAACGTTCTAACGGATGCATCTGACGCTGGCGTTTGAGAATGGCAATTTCGTCTTGCTTATCGGGATAGCCCATATGAATACGGAGCAAAAAACGATCCAGTTGGGCCTCGGGCAGCGGAAACGTACCCTCATACTCGATAGGATTCTGGGTTGCCAGCACAATAAATGGGCGCGGCAGTGCATAGGTTGTTCCATCAACCGTCAGCTGATCCTCTTCCATGGCCTCAAGCAGCGCACTTTGCGCCTTGGGCGTTGCCCGATTAATCTCATCGGCCAGCACAATATGGGCCACTATTGGGCCGGGGCGAAACTCAAACGCACGGGTCTGCTGATTAAAAATCGAGACACCGGTGACATCAGAAGGCAGTAAATCGGGCGTAAACTGAATGCGCTTGAAACTACACCCGATCGAGCGCGCAATACTCTTGGCCAGCATGGTTTTGCCCGTCCCTGGCACATCCTCTATTAACACATGTCCCTTACACAAAAGCGCAATCAACACCAGTTCAACCACCTGATGCTTGCCGATGATCACCTGTTCAACATTTGCCGAAACTCGCTCGACGACCTGTTTGATACTATTCAATGCTATTCCTCGGTTACCAACGCTTCGCGTATGACCGCTTCTGGCACATCATCGCGTATTGTTACAGCGCCGATCGCAGTTGGCAGCACCCAGCGCACCCGTTTCTGCTGCACCTTTTTATCGCGCAATGTCAGATCGAGAATCTGATTGGCCGAAACATCCGGGGGAAAGCTTGTAGGCAAGCCATAAGCCCTCAGCAAGCGTCGCTGACGTTCGACATCCTGTGCGGAACACAAGCCTATGCTAACGGCGATGCGTGCCGCCGCATGCATACCAATCGCAACCGCCTCGCCATGCAGCAGCGTCTGATAGCCCAGCGCCGCTTCCAGCGCATGGCCAAGCGTATGCCCATAGTTGAGGATCATGCGCGTACCCTGTTCGCGTTCGTCGGCACTGACAACGCCTACCTTCACGGCGGCGGCCCGGCGGATTACCTCACTCAGCAGTTCAATCTGTACCGGCACCTCGCATGGAGGCAGGTCGGGCGAATGCGTTTCCAGCAAGGCAAATAGTTCCGGATCGCGGATCACCCCATGCTTGATCGCCTCGGCCCAACCAGCCCGCAGTTCACGTACTGGCAGTGTACGCAGGGTGGTTGGGTCAGCTAACACCAGCCGTGGCTGATGAAATGCGCCGATCAGATTCTTGCCCAGAGGATGATTTATACCCGTTTTGCCACCGATTGACGCATCGACCATCGCCAGCAGTGTTGTTGGAAGTTGCACCAGGGCAATACCACGCAGGATGCTGGCTGCCGCGAAGCCAGCCAGGTCACCTACCACCCCCCCACCCAGCGCCAGCACGGCATCGCCACGTTCAACGCCGCCGCCGATCATCCAGGTATACACATGTTCCAGTTGGGCCTGGCTCTTGCTCATTTCACCTGAAGGCACAATATATGCCTGCACAGACCATCCCGCCAGGCGTAACTGCTCTTCTAGCAGTGGGCCATAGAAGGGAAACACGGCACTGTCGCTGATCAGCCAGAGCGCCCCACGTAAGCCGATCGCAGCCAGACGCTCAGGCACAGTTTTGAGCGCCCCTGGTTCGACCACTACACTGTAACGCGCCGTATCGGTTATGACGGTTAGATCAGCCATACACCTGTTCCTTCCGGGTCATGTCGTTGTCCTACAATTATCGTAACCGTTCAGGCGGTACGTGTGCCAGCGGGAGCGCGGGGGCTGCAGGCCCCCGCAAAACCTTCTTGTCGGCCCGTTTTGGCGGCAAAGCCGCCAAAACGGGCCGACAAGAAGAGACTCCCGGAGGGGCAACGCCCCTCCCGACCACCCCACCTGAACGGTTACCAATTATCATACACATCTGATGATATTTCTGGCTCTACATACAACACATCAACAATTTGCTCGTCATCAAGCAAAACATAGGCAAGCTGGTGATTACGTGGTAGCCACACACGATAGTAACCGGGATGCGCCTCAAGTTCTCGGGCTTTAAATGGTACGGGGACATTAGTAAGCGACTGGATCAGACGTCGTGCTACACACCATATGTCATCTGGTAGTGCTTCTAACTGACGTACCAGGCGACAATCATAGCGCAAACGGTATGTCATTGCTACTCACTATCCAGATATGCCATTGCTTCTTCCCATTGCTTGACCGTAACAGTAGTTACTGATTCGGGGTGTTGTTTGCGATATGCATACGTGGTTTCAATCTGTTGCCAGAGGTGTAATTCTTCGGCATGGCGCGATTTTACAAACAGAATGAAGTCAAGAACTTCTTCGGCTAATCGCACCGGTAGTGTATCAATCTCGTGTCGTAGCACATCATGGATAGTTGGCGGCGTCATCTTTATCCCCCTTGCATCAGCGGCCCGGTCACCAGCGCATCCAGTTCCTCACCTGCCATATACAACCGCTCGCCAGCAGGTATCTGCAACAGACCATTTGCACCGCGTAATGAAAGCAGACGGCTACTACTCTGTGAACCGGTACTCTGCGCCATCAACCGGCCCGCGTGCCATGCTATCACCACGCGGTGATATTCAGGTCGGCGTGATGCCTGGATCGCTTCTTGTAATACCACACGTACCACCGGTCGTTGGGGATGCGCATCACCCTGGAGACGCCGCAGCGCCGGTCGCACAAACACCTCAAACGACACCAGCGAGGAAACCGGGAAACCAGGCAACCCGAACACCAGGCGAGGCAGATGACCAGAAATATCGACGGTAGCAAACAGCGTGGGCTTGCCTGGCTTGAACAACACCCGTCCAAAGTGGATCGTCCCCAGTTCAGCCAGCAGCGGTTTGATCAGATCACGTGTGCCCATGGAAACACCGCCACTGGTAATCAGCACATCAGCCTGCGCCAATCCATTTATAATTGCATCGCGCTGTAGCTGCCTATCATCGCGGACGATGCCCAGCGAAATACCTTCACAGCCAGCCTCGCGCAACGCTGCCAGCAGCGCATAGCGATTACTGTCACACACCTGACCGAAGCCGCGCACGGCTGCCGGTTCAACCACCTCATCGCCGGTTGCCAGAACCGCTACCCGTGGCCGCCGATAGGCCTGAATCTGGGTACGCCCCAGCGTGGCAAGTAAGCCAATCTCTGCCGCACCCAGATGTGTTCCGCGTGCCAATACGGGCTGGTTTCTGGCGATATCCTGGCCAGTCAGTTGAATATGCGCCCCCCACTCAAGGGCCTGATGCAAATGCAGCATACCGTCATGTTCATCGGTATGTTCCACCATTACAACCGTATCGGCCCCCGACGGAACAGGCGATCCGGTCATAATACGCACTGCCGTTCCTGGTGTGACAGGCGGCGCAGCACCAGATCCAGCCGTCAGCTCGGCCAGCACCTGGCGCGCCGCCATGCCATCATCGTAGCGCAGAGCATAGCCATCTACCTGTGCCCTGGGTGCATCAGGAATATCTTCATCGGCAATCACATCCTCGGCCAGCACGCGCCCATCGGCTGTCAGGCTATCGATCGACTCAGCCGGCAGCGGAAAACAGCACGATGTGATCAGGCGTTGTGCATCTGCTACTGGAACCATGGGATAAGGCGATTCACGCCGCAGTTCATTCATGCATTTTGTCTATTCAGCGAACTGGATACCTTTTGTGCATAAAAATGATTGTACCATACCTCGGTGACCATTTTACTGTACATATCACAGACCGATTGGTGGGTGAATCACCCTGCCCCTGGCCCCGCTCCTTGCAGGAGCAGGGGAAGACAAATGGGGCATCCGGGCGGCACACGCTTTGCGTGTGCCGCCCCATTTCCTCCCCTTTCACGGGTAGGTTTGTTCCGTAGGGACGTGCTTCTGCGCGTCCGCAGGGCGTCCTGATGCGGAAAACGTTCTCACGGAGAGGCAGAAGCCTGTCCCTACGGATGGCGTTACGATGCGATCCGACCAAAAAACCTACCCCTGTGAGCATTTCCCCCTCCCTCAGGGCTGCATTACCCACGTAGCATCAGGATACGGTACAGCGTACAGCGTGCCGCCTTCCCGGGGTTGGGCGGGGCGTAACCTCGTCCATATCATGTGTTTTCGGTTCGTTTTGGCGGCAAAGCCACCAAAACGAACCGAAAACACTTTTTTTGCGGGGGCCTCCGGCCCCGCAAGCCCCCATTTGCAAGTCACGTACATATAACTCATGCTCAGGATGCCTGGTAAATGACATACATTCCCAGCAGATATAAACCGATCAGGATAAACCCATTCAGACTCAGGTTGAACGGCGAACGACGCGCCTCGCGGTACACCATGCCCACAATCGCCACAGTGGTCATAATAATCGCAATCACACTGGCAAATATATACACCATATTGATATTCATCCAGAAATTGCCCTGGATATAGGCCAGATCATAGAGCCCAAGAATAGCCAGATTAAAGATATTCGAGCCAAAGATATTAGACACAGCCAGATCGAGCGCCTTCATGCGCACCGCTTCCAACGAGGCAATCACTTCAGGCAGCGAGGTAGACGCTGCCAGCAGCAGTGCGCCGACAAACGTTTCGCCCAGGCCAGTCACCTCGGCCACCTGATCGCCCAGCATCGCCAGCCACACCCCCAGTACCACAATCATTGCGGCCAGCACACCAAACATAGCATAGGCACGCCATGGCTGAATATGGGCATATCGTGGCAATTCTGCGCCCGCATCGGGCACCTCTGTCTGACGACGTAGCTCAAACTGGGCTATCATACGTGTGCTGACCATATACAGCCCAAACAACAGCAGACTGGCCAGCGATACCCATCCTAGCATGGGTGCTATATTCATCTGTACCAGCAGCAGCGCAGCAGCAGCCAGGCCTAGCAGTATACTTCCCAGGCCAGCAGTAAGACCATGGCTGATATGAATGCGTTGAAACAACGGAACGGGGCCAGTGAGGCCATCAATAAGTGCCAGGATCAGCAAATTGAACAAACAACTGCCAAAAATGCCCCCGGCAGCCAGATCCGGCTCGTCCAGAGCAATGATTGCGCCCATCCCGGTTGTTAATTCTGGCAGCGAGGTTGCGCCAGCCAGCAGAATAGCCCCGACCCAGGAATGCCCCAGGCCGCTTTTCTCTGCCAGTATATCCGCGCTCTGCGAGAGCCGCTGAGCCACCAGTACGACCAGAACAACACATACGACCACCTGAATCACAAGAAACATGCTGCGCTCCTGAGAGATTGAATTGAACCATGCAGACGTGCAGATTGTACAGCAAATTTTTGTCTTGTGAACAAGCATTCCGACACCATCCGTAGGGACATGCTTCTGCCTGTCTGTAGGGACGTTTTCCGCATCAGGACGGCCTGCGGACGTGCAGAAGCGCGTCCCTACGGAACAAACCTACCCGTGAGAGCACTCGCCTACCTCCTCTCCTTCCAGGGGCGTATCAATACCCACAATTGTACCGCATCAGGATGCGGTACAGCGTACGGAGTGCCGCATCCCCGTGGGTTCGGGCGGGGCGTAGCCCCGCCGAGATTATCGTATGGTTTGGTGTGGCGGCAAAGCCGCCACACCAGACCGACAACACTTTTTTGCTGGAGCCGGAGGCCCAGCAAGCCCCCAGGGGAGAACGAACGCTTTGCCATCTCTATGGAATACCAGGTAGAATAAATTAGTATAATACTATAGTCTATTCGTCCTACCCATTTCCCAGTTCGCCCTTCCTGGAGGAAGTTGCATGAACATGAAAAAAAGGAGACACATTGCCTTTGCCAGGTCTTCCTCTCTACACGACATTATTGCCCGCAAGCAGGCAGAAGAGCAGAGTCGTTATCAATCTAGCTTGATCGAAAATGTGTCCGATGCGATCATTTCCACCGACCTGAACTTTATGATTCGCAGTTGGAACAAAGCTGCCGAAACGATTTACGGCTGGAAAGCGGAAGAGGTAATTGGTTCATTGGTGAGTGACGTCATTCCCTTTGGTTATACACATGATGCCAGCAACCAGGTGTTGCAGCAACTCCGCACTAATGGCTTTTGGAAAGGTGATCTGATCCAGCAGCGCAAGGATGGTACGCTGGTCAATATTCTCTCTGCTCTATCGTTCATCCACGACAGTGCGGGAAATGAAACTGGTACAGTATTTGTCAACCGCGATATCACAGAACGCAAACAGGCGGAACAGAGAATTCAGCGTCAGCTTGCGCGCTTGCGTGCTTTGCGCACTATCGATCAGGCTATCACCACTAGCCTTGACCTGCGCCTCACCCTGAATGCACTGCTTGAGCAGGTGCTCTCTCAATTAGGCGTGGACGCTGCTGTGATCCTCTTGCTCAACCAGCCGATCCAGCGGTTTGAATATGCTGCGGGCCGCGGCTTCCATTCTAAAGCCATCCAGCATGCCCATCTGCGATTGGGCGAAGGCTATGCGGGCCAGGCAGCGCTCGAACATCGCATCATTCACATCTCGAATCTGATCGAGGCAGGCGGTGATCTGGCCCGCGCTTTGCTCTTGCAGCATGAGTCTTTCATAGCCTACTATGGCGTCCCGCTGATTGTCAAAGGTGAGGTCAAAGGGGTACTGGAGATCTTCCATCGTACGCGGCTCGACCCTGACCAGGAGTGGATGGATTTTCTTGAGGCGCTGGCGGGCCAGGCGGCCATCGCGATTGATGCCGCACAGTTGTTTGATGGTCTGCAACGCTCGAACATGGAACTCAGGCTGGCGTATGATGCCACCATCGAGGGTTGGTCACGCGCGTTGGATTTACGCGATAAAGAGACTGAATGGCACACGCAGCGTGTCACTGAACTGACGCTAGAACTGGCACAGTCAGCGGGTATCAGCAATGAACAACTTATCCATATCCGGCGTGGTGCGCTTTTGCACGACATTGGCAAACTGGGTGTGCCAGATAGCATTTTGTTTAAGCCCGGCAGGCTGACCGACGAAGAAGAGGCGATTATGCGCAAACATCCGCAGTATGCTTACGACATGCTTGTGTCGATCAATTATCTGCGCCCCGCACTCGACATTCCATATTGTCATCATGAAAAATGGAACGGCACGGGCTACCCACGCGGGTTGAAGGGCGAGCAGATTCCACTGTCCGCACGTCTTTTTGCTGTGGTGGACGTATGGGATGCCCTGCGCTCTGATCGTCCGTATCGCACAGGCTGGCCGCAAGGGGCAGTCTTAGACTATATCCGTGCGCAAGCTGGAATACACTTTGACCCGCAGGTGGTGGAGTTGTTTGTCCAGGTGATGAATCAAAGAACGCAGGCGCATAACCAGAGGGCAAATTAACATTGAACAGAGTCCCAACTATATCCGGCGGGGGATTATTCTGAAATCTGCCGAGGTCATTTATGCGGAGTGATGATGCATTACTGCTGGATATACAAAGATTATATAATATGTTTTTGCAACATACTGCCAACATATATCGTCAGAGGAGCCGGTCATGGTAAGAGAACTCATCCTTACAACCACCATTCTACCTGGTGGCAAAATTGAAATCAGTTCGCCAGAGCTTGTATCAGGACAGACAGCAACTATTGTAGTGCGTGTCGAAGAGTCACCGGTAGAAAAAAATGACGATCACTGAACGTTTGGCCCGCGCCAACTACCAGGGCGGCACGCTCTTTCAAACGGCGGACGACGTCGACGCATACATCCAGGCGGAGCGTGATGCGTGGGAACGTTAATCCCAACGCCCGAAGTAACAGCACCCAACACCGCACACACTGCCCAACCATGGCATCCTGACCGGTTTCGGTCGCCAGGCCGTCGGGACATACGCATTTCGCGCCCATCCAACAAGGCATGTGTGGCTGTCTGGCGGGACGGATCGCGCTGATTCTCGCATTGATCCCACGAGGGGCATCCTTCCCATGCCCTCCACACGCCCCATCCATGCCCACATCTCCCTGACGCCACGCGGGGGCCAGGTGGCTGACGCGGGTCAGGATGCCATGGCTCTTTCAGCGATGTGCCATGGCATCCTGACCCCCATCTGCACCGGGTCGATCCAGGACGGGCACGTGCCCATGGAACGGATGGGCTAGATCGCCACTAGTCACTCAGCTGACCTGGTCGACCCACCCGGCAATAAATCTTCCACCGCTACGCCATAAAGCCTTGCAAAAGCAACCAACTCAATAGCATCTACCCGCCGTTCGCCAGACTCACATTTAGAAACATAGGATTGAGGCTTGCCCAGTCGTTGAGCAACGTCAGCCTGTGTCAGGCCCACACGTTTCCGTGCTGCCTTGAGCCGCTCTAAAAATTGCTTATACTCAGGAGTGTGAATATGACCAGACATATCGAAAGAATATATCCCATTGTAGAATATCCCAAAATAGGATAAAATTAGACGGAACACATCAATGTAATATTGCTGTGTTCAACTTTGATGAGAGGTCATAGATGGGTATGTATGGAGATATCCTGATGGTAAAAAAACCGATCTCACACCGCCCAATACGGCTATCGGACATAACAGATACTCAGCTAGAATTAGTAGAGTATCTACTGAATGATCTGAGTAGACATGGGCTGCGCGTGTGGCAGGATGATAGTGGAACATGGGTATGGGAATGGCATGGTCAATCTGCAAAAGCGGATGAACTGGGTAGTGCTGTGTTACAAGCCACATACTGGTATTTCGGACTACTGCCCGACCCAAATCGAATCGCATAATGATGGAAGAGATGCCTATATAAGTCTTTATTCCTATATGCCGGTAGTACGCTCAGTGACTATAATCGCCCTATCAGCCAGGATATGAGAAAGGCGACATGATGCTCGGGCTGTGGGTCAGGCAGGTGGCAGAACACAAGGGATTCAACATTCAGAAGCTGCATGAGCAGTCTGGGGTGTCCTATGATACGGTGTTGAAATATTGGCACAATCAGGTGCGGCGTATCGATACGGCGACGCTGGCGGCGCTGGCGAAGGCGCTGGAGACAACAAGTATGGCGTTGTTGGAGGAAGGGGCAGATGACTAAAACAGGCGCGGGGGTACATCGGCGCGGAAGATATTGCTGCGATGCCAGTGTAAAGTTTACTAGAGTTTAGCATTCAAACTGGCTTGTGCTGTGGCTCAACCTCAAGGCTGGACTCCTGGTACACCAGAACTTATTCGCGCTAGCAAATCTTTTTGAAACAATGTCAGCCTCTGGCATCTTCTCGGAAAGTACCAGGGTGTCCAGCGCATCAAAACAGAACCAGCCCTTTTTATTTAATTGACTTCCATCAATCATCATGTTACAATAAAATCCACAAAGTACTGTTGAAAGATACTTCCTATAAGTATTTAACATACTTCCATCCTAGTATCTACTCATATGCATCCCTCCAGGACAAACACACAGCCTGAGGGGATTTTGTCTTTTATGGACAGTTTTAATTATACATTTGCCGCTTTGCGGGGCATACAAGCCAGACGTGAATACTTTGTGGCGATGTGCCCCTTACGTCTGATACCCAGGATATTTTACTTCAACGAGGAAGAAATTCCGCCCGAGTTGCGGGCGCAGCGCATCCTGAATCGGGCACGTATTCCGGCGATCACGCATTACATTGTTGAGAATTCTACCGATTATGTTTTCTCGGCGATTACGGCATCAATTGATGGTGAAATCGAGTTTATCCCCTTTGCAGAGAAAGGTCGTCTCAGTCATATTGGTCAGCTTGTGGTGCCAATGTCAGCCCGGTTTATTGTCAACGATGGTCAACATCGCCGGGCTGCGATTGAGGAAGCTCTCAAGGAGCGTCCTGAATTAAGTGATGAGACTATCGCAGTGGTATTTTTCATTGACGCCGGATTGAAGCGCAGTCAGCAACTATTTGCCGATCTCAATACACATGCAGTACGCGCCAGTTCTTCGATAGGCATCCTGTATGATTTTCGTGATCCACTTGCGCAGGTAGCTCGTGCAATTGCAGAACAGGTTCCGGCCTTTAAAGGGTTAACCGAGCTGGAACGATCAACGATACCTAATCGTTCAATCAAGCTATTCACGTTAAGTGGGATTTATCACGCTACTACGGCCCTGTTGCGTAAATCCTCTCGAGATGAAGTTTTGCCGGTGGAAAAACAAATTGCCATCGATTTCTGGAACGAAATGAGTACAGTTATTCCTGAGTGGAAAGAACGTGTATTACGCTCAGTATCCAGTGCGGAATTACGCCGTGATTACATTCATGTACACAGTGTTACGCTACATGCAATGGGCATGGCGGGTGCAGATTTGATAGCTACATACCCAGAGGGATGGAAAGAGCGTTTGCAACGACTAGCGACAATCAACTGGTCACGTTCTAATACAAAACTCTGGGAAGGGCGAGCGATGATTGGTGGCCATATGAGTAAGTCACGAACCAACATCATTCTCACAGCCAGCGTGCTAAAGCAAGTTCTTGACTTGCCGCTCTCGCCTGAAGAAGAACGCCTGGAGCGACAGTCACACGGTCACATCCCGGACGATGAGCTAGAAGAGGCAGAAGCATGACTGTCCAGGATCTATCCACTGAAAAATCTATCTTCGAAATTCGCAGTATTGACCATATATATGCTGAAATTCGTGATGTATATCTCTCAAACACAATGCCCTGGGTGATTGGTTATAGTGGAGGTAAGGACTCTACGGCATCACTCCAGTTGATCTGGTATGCCCTGCGTGATCTGCCCCAGGAGCAGTTGACCAAACCGATCTATGTGATTGCCACAGACACACTCGTTGAAACGCCCGTGATCGTTGAGCATGTCAATGGGAATCTAGGCAAGATTGGGAAGGCCGCTCAGGAGCAAGGATTGCCGATAGAAGTACACCGATTAACGCCTGAAGTTGGTGATACGTTCTGGGTGAATTTGCTCGGTCGAGGCTATCCCGCACCCCATTCACGGTTTCGCTGGTGTACCGAGCGTATGAAAATTCGGCCAGCTGACAGTTTTATCTTGAGCCAGACTTCGCGATATGGCGAAGTAGTGCTGGTGCTTGGACAGCGGCGCGATGAAAGTACACGACGTGCGCATCTGATGGATGGTTATCGTATTACGGGGTACCGCCTCTCACGCCATTCTACGCTGCCCAAATCTTATGTTTACACACCCATAGAAGATTTTAGTACCAATGATGTCTGGACTTACTTATTACAGGTTGCATCACCCTGGGATAGTAATAACCGTGATCTCTCGTCGCTCTATCGTAGTGCCCAGGCGGGTGAATGTCCTCTCATCGTTGATCTTTCCACACCCTCGTGTGGCAATAGCCGCTTTGGATGCTGGGTCTGCACAGTTGTGGCTCGAGACAGAGCCATGGAAGCAATGATTGACAATGGCGAAGAGTGGATGGCTCCCATGCTGGAATTCCGCGATTTTCTGGCCGAAACCCAAGATCCTGAGCGCAAGAAAGATGTTCGCGATTATCGCCGCCGCGATGGTCTGGTAAAGGTGCGCAAAAAACAGAGAACACTTATTCGTGGACCATACTTGCTATCGTTTCGCAAGGAGTTGCTCCACAGGTTGCTATCAGTGCAAGAGCAGGTTCGACGCGAAAAGCCTGATCCAGAACTGACACTCATATCACATGAAGAACTCTATGAAATCCAACGATTATGGCGAGTTGAGGCGCAAGATTGGGAAAACAGTGTAGCTAACATCTATCACGCTGTTACTGGCCAGGTGCTTCCAATGCTAGATGATGATGGAGCAGTATTTAGCTTGACCGATCAGATGCTGCTAAACCAGGTATGTGCAGAAGAAGATGTTCCCGTTAATTTGCTTAAGGCATTAATTGAAAGCCAACGGCAACAACGAGGGCCACGTAGCCGTGCAGCTATTCATGCACGTATCAATGAAATTATGCAGAGCGAGTGGCGTAGCGAGACAGAGGTATTGACTGCCGTAGAACGCCACCAGCAGCATTGTGAAGCCTTGAGCCATAGATAAGAGTGTATGCACTTTACCGAGATCTGTTTGATCAACTTTGGTCAATATAATGGCGAGCAGGTGCTCGATCTTCGCTCACTGGAAGAAGACAATGGCATTACGAATCGCCCGATTATTCTGATCGGTGGAAAGAATGGCGCTGGCAAGACAACCATCCTGGAAGCAGTTAAACTTTGCCTGTATGGCTCGCAGTTTCTGGGTGTAGATGTCAGACGGCAAAGCTATGAAGCATATCTTACCAGTCGCATTCATCGCCAGTTTGGCGCACCCTTGCAAAATACGTTTGCCGGTGTCTCCGTCAGCTTTATCTATACCGCTGATGGCGTATCCGATACCTTTCAGGTTCGGCGTATGTGGCAACGCAAACGTCAGAGTATCGCAGAAACTCTGACAGTGATACGCAACGGCACAGAGCTTGTGCCAACGGAATATGCCTGGTGGGAACAATTTCTACACGATCTGCTACCGCCTGGTCTGGCCGATCTTTTCTTTTTTGATGGCGAGAAGATACAGGCGCTGGCTGATGATCCTGACTATACCGAGCTTGGTCAGTCGATCCGTTCACTGCTTGGTCTTGATTTGCTTGAACGGCTGCGTATCGATTTGAATATTTATCTTACGCGCCAGAAGCGGTCAAGTGAACCAGCCCTGGAACAACAGCTTGCGGCTGTGGAGATCGAACGTGCCACTATTGAAGAGGAGTTCAGTGCCGCATATATGCATCTTGCCTCGCTTAACCGTGAAATTGAGCAGAAACAGGGCAAGATCGAAGAACAGGAACGTCGACTGGCTAGTGAGGGCGGAGATATTGCCGCCCGACGCAATGAACTAAAGCTACATGCCGAAACATTGCGTGTTGAGATACACCGCCTCGAACGAGCTATCGAAGAGCAGGCCAGTACTTTGTTCCCTTTTGCGGTCATTCCCCATCTCTGTCTGGAGTTACGCGAACGGCTGTTGATCGAAACTCATAGCGTACACCAGATAGAAACCCGAGCGGTGGTCGATACATTTGCCCAGGAGGTGTTAGAACGCCTGATTCGCGATGATCAGCAGTTCATTGGGAAGAGTCTCACCGGGGAGGATCGGGCAAAGATAATTGCTGGATTTACCGAACTGGTGCAGGCAACAGTGATCGCGATGTCTGGTGATATGCAAGATTCTGGCTCTCTGGAAATACGGCATGATATCGCGCACCAAGATCGCCAGGAAATGCTCTACTGGTTGGATCAGGCCATTACTACTGTACCAGAGATGATCCATGAACTGGGGACTGCCATCGAAAAAGCTATCGGTGAATTAGCTCAGGTTGAAGTTACCTTACTGAAGATGCCAGCAGAAGAGACGATTCAGCCCATCCTACAACATCTGTCACAGCTTAACCAGGAAATCGGCGTACTCAAAAACCACCAGGCAAATCAGGAGCATCTGGTTCGCCAGATTGACTTGAAGCGTGAAGAGCTAAACCGCCGCGAGCAGCAGATCTATCTGCGCATAATGCGTGGTGATGATCCGACGTATCGTGGACAACTGGCCAGTCGTGCCCAGCAAGCTCTGGTCAAATATGCAGCGTTGCTCCGACAAGAGAAAATGCGTGACCTGGAAAGACATATTGTGGAATGCTTTGCCCATCTCAGTCGTAAGGGCAACTATATCAAGCGGGTGACGATTGATCCTGTCACATTTGAGACAACTCTCTTTAATCAGAAAGATGATTTCTTGCCACGTGAGCAACTCTCGGCTGGTGAGAAGCAAATTTATGCCGTGGCTGTCTTATGGGCGTTGCGCCTTGTATCGGGGCGCTCGTTGCCCATTATCGTTGATACGCCCCTGGGCAGGCTTGATAACGATCATCGCGAGCGTCTGGTGCAACATTACTTTCCCCAGGCCAGCCATCAGGTTGTTCTATTGTCTACAGATACCGAGATAGATGCTGACCTGTATGCCGATCTTGCGCCTACAATTGCTCGTGCCTATCACCTGATCTACCAGCCACGAGATGCCACAACACAGATTACCTCTGGATATTTCTGGGAACTGGACGAAGAAGATTCGCAGGAGGCATTCGCATGAAGCTGACCCGGTTGCGCTTCTGCGAGGAGGCCGATCAGCGGTTACGTGTCCTCAAAGGGCGTACAACAATTACACCTAATCTCTTGTGCCGGATCGGTTTCTGTCTCTCACTGGCAGAGCCGACAACACTTGATCCAGGCGATTATCCTGAAGATAGCCAGCGTGAGATAAATCGCTACACGCTGACTGGACAATACGACGGGATGTTTCTGGCACTGTTGCGCGAACGGTGTGTTAAAGATGGTTTGCCAATCAATGGTGATCTGTTTGAAGCACAGTTTCGTGCGCATATGAATCGTGGCGTGCTGCTGCTGTTTCAACGGGTCAAATCATTACCGGATCTATGCCGCCTGCTACCCAAGCCTCAAGTCAGCGATGCAGAGCCAGATCATGATACAGAACCTTTCACATAAACTTACGCAAAGCCGCCAAGAACTGCTTATTTGCGAGTTTGTACCACATATACATTAGCTCTGGGTTCTCTACGTGTAAAGGATCATCTATGGTACACCTACCCATCTATATGGATCACCATGCCACAACACCAGTAGAGCCGCGTGTGCTAGAAGCTATGCTGCCCTACTTTAGCATAGAGTTTGGCAATGCAGCCAGCAAGGATCATCTGTTCGGCTATCGTGCCAGCCAGTCGGTAGACCATGCCCGGGCACAGATTGCGGCATTGATTAACGCTCGACCGGATGAAATCATCTTCACCAGCGGCGCAACCGAGTCGGATAATCTGGCGCTCTTTGGTGTAGCCGAAAAGTATGCCGATAAAGGCAACCATATCATTACCTGTGTCACCGAGCATAAAGCCGTGCTTGATGCTGCAAAACGTCTGGAACACCTGGGTCATCGTGTCACCTATCTGACAGTTGATCAGTATGGACAGATTGACATGGATGATCTGCGACAGGCCATTACGCCCCAGACTGTGCTTATTTCAATTATGGCCGCCAACAATGAAATTGGCACGCTTGCGCCACTGGCAGAGATCGGCACCATTGCGCGTGAGCATGATGTTATCTTTCACACCGACGCAACCCAGGCAGCCGGTTATATTCCAATCGATGTGCAGAAGATGAAGATTGACTGCCTTTCATTGTCGGCACATAAAATGTACGGGCCTAAAGGCATCGGCGCACTCTATGTACGGCGCAGTAATCCGCGTGTCAGGCTTGCCCCGCAGATATATGGCGGCGGACATGAGCGCGGTTTACGTTCCGGAACATTAAATGTTCCCGGGATTGTCGGGTTGGGCATGGCCGCAGAGATTGCCCGCCGCGAAATGGATCAGCAGGCGCAGATGCTCCATGTATGGACAGAGCAGATGTTTCATGAACTCCAAGAACAGATTGGCCCACTCGATCTCAACGGCCACCCCACCAGTCGCCTGCCACACAACCTGAACCTCTCGATCCCTGGCATCGAAAGCCGCTCGTTTATTGTTGGCATGGATGATCTGGCTATCTCAACTGGTTCAGCCTGTACAACAGCCGCAGTTGAACCATCGCATGTCATTCTAGCCCTTGGCTCTGGTGAGGAACGCGCCCACAGTTCGCTACGTTTTGGTTTAGGGCGTAGCAACGATGCCGAACAGGTAGCATATGCTGTGGAACTGGTGGTAAAGCGCGTGAAGCAGTTGCGTGTCCTACGATCTATGCCTGTGCGATGAACAAGCAGGCCCTCCCGACATGCAAAAGCCCTCACTTTCGGCGCATGCCAAAGCCATGCCAAAACCGTGCAGACCCATTGCGTAAGCCACGCGTACGCCGTTCCAGTGGCTATGCTGCCCCTTCCACGCCTGTCTATTCTCCAATCTCCAGATCATCGCGCAAGAGTTGATCCGCACTGACATGGAACAAGTCGGCAACTTTCATGACAAACTTTGCCGTTGGCTCGCGTTTGCCATTCTCAAGCTGACTAATGTAGCCACTATTGGCGTATCCAAGTGCCTGAGCTACATCACGCACCGTCATCCCACCCCTTGTTCGCAAGAAGCGTAGCTTTTCTCCAAATCTGTCCATCACGTGATATCCTGGTACGTTGACTTTTCCCTGATCATGTGGTATACTTGCTTCCTATTAGGAAGCAAAGGAAACAAGACCCACCAGCGCCCCTGCACTGCACCAACCAGGGCAGGAAAACATATAGCAACGGCAGCATCAGCGCCCGTACCAGGCTATTGTAGCACGCAATAGCCCTGGCTTTGTATACGCATGATATGGTATCCTTCTTCGCATTGAACGGGAGACTCGCTCATGTCCAACCTGCGCATCACGCTGAACGGCCCGGCCCGCACCGTCCTGCTCTTCGCCGAGTGGCTGCAATGCCAGGGCATCGCCGTGCCAGAGGGCGAGCCGCGTGAGGTGCAGTCTGGTGGCACCGTGGAAATGCTCTCGCAGACGGCAGAACTCTGGGTGGAACTGCCGGGCTATCTGGTACAGAATACGGTGGATGCGAGCGCAACCACGGACCTGGTGGATGGGCTGGACGACACGGAGGAGGTGTTGTTCACCACGCCATTTCTACTCAAGCGCATGCTCGACGTAGTAGTCCCCATCCTGAACCGCCTGAGCCTGGCGGGGCTAGATCTGCGCCGGAACGACGCGGGCCTGTGGCACTGGGGCTGGACAGGCCTGGGCGTGCGCTCAGTGCGCGGCTACCGGCTGCTGGGCATGGCCCTGGATGATGCGGTGGGGTATCGGTTCTTACGACGAGCGGTGGCAGTGCGGGAGGAGTAAGGCTGAAGGAAAGACACGAATGATGTTGCATAAGCCTCCAACAAAACATCGTTGCATTATCTTCCGAACGAAGTACGGAAGCCTCATTGATCAAGGTTTGAAGCTCCCTCACTCCATTCGCAGTGGCAAGGTGATCAAAGCTTCGTAATCCTATCTACCGTAAAATTAACGCTGAATAGTTATGACTGCGGTATTAATACTATTAATCTGCTTCTGTTGGCAAACGTAATCCTTTATGCCAAACTACTTGTCGCTTCGAGTTTGTTGTCATTGACCAAAGATCGTCTTTTATGCGGTTACGAACATTTGCATTGTCTTGTATTTTAACTGTCCACTCTGATTTCCAGAAATCTTCATCCAACTGTTTTAAATAATTTGATGTTTGCTTCTCGAAACTATCTGGATCTAGAGCATCCAAGACATCATCTACCCAAGCACTTTTTAATCTATCAGTAATAAATTCATTTAGTGCAGTTATATTTACTTTAGTCATAAAAACATTATCTTTTCCCCAAAGATCTGGAAATCGATCTTTTACTGCTCTCCAGATGGCACAGAATATCTCTACTAAAGTATCCTCATCATCATCAAAATTCATAAAGTCAAATTGATCGCGAATATATCTAAGGCATGTCTCTATTGCAGTGATTGGAACTAAGATAATGCCTTTCTCTTTCTTCGCCACTCGATTATACTCCCAATCAAGCATATTTTTAAATGGGCTAATATCAAAATCGTTAATATCTTTTAATATAGCTGACTTATCGGCATAACTTACACCTGCTTCCATTAAACGTTTTTCTAATTCACGTTCGGCTTCTCTTGTCAAACTAGCTATAATTGATTTTGCATTATCTGTAGAAACTTTGACTGATTTACTGTTTATTACAATAAACTGAAATGCTTGTTCTTGGAGAGGTGTATTAATTAAAGCAACTATAAGAATTGGAAGATTTTCTTGCATGAAATTAGCCATACCATCAATACGATGTTGTCCATCGACGATTAATGCTGGGCGAAGATGTTCAGGTTGATTTGCTTCAAATTCGAAATCTATAACCCCCCAATCTAGTTGATCATCACAATCATTATCTATATGTGTACCTGGAATACATTTAATCAACTCATTCTTAAAAGATGTAAACTTTACAACTCCCGGTTCGAAAGCTAATAAAATATTGTTTGGTATTGTATTTATATTACCTCTTTCAAAGAAACGAGTAACAGCACGACTTCTAGACGGACGCAAAATACGCTGGGTTCCTTCACGAAAATCTTGTGTTCGTTTTATACCACACCAACTCCTGACATCCTGAACACGCGCATAAAACACGAAAAAAGGTATAGAACTTTCTACATTCTTACGTTGTAAGACATGGCAACCAAAGTATTGACGCTGTTCCATGATTTCCTCCTTGTTTTTACATTTTACTTCTTTTTCAGAAGTCTCATACAAGATTTGCAGTAACACTCTATGTTAAGAAAATGCCAACTATCGTTTGGCTCACGTCTTGCAAAGGTTAACTCTCCTACGCGCGATGATGGTTCACCACAGTTCATACATCTAAAACCATTCTTAGCCCATGCCGCAATACGGTATTCTCTATTAAATTCGTTTGTAAAAGTATTGTCTTTTTGATCGGTCTTTAATGAAATATGTTCAAAATGAAAATCGCTTGCGTCAATGTAGTTTTTCTTACTGCGATTGCATCTTCGGCAAGATACTCTTAAGTTTGTACTATCATTAACACCACCCATTTGATGTGGCCAATGATGTTCAGCTTCGGCATGTTCTAAATTTTCTTTATCAGCATAATCTAACGCACAACCACATATATAACAAGAAAGTCCTTCATTTCTAGTTGCTCTCATTACCTCGTTGATTTGACCATCTGTGATCTTTTTGTTGATAGTCTCGGAACATTGTCTTAAAAGCTCGACAATTTTTTCTATTTTGCTTTTGGGAATATGAGTATAATCTCGAATAAATGAGCGAAGTTCAATAACAAATCGTCTGTCATCTTTTTTATTCTTTCTATATATATATTCCGCAGTGTTTATTAATCTTCTGACCATATAATTTATTGTGCTTTCATAAGCAATGCTGATAAATTCTCCCTCGGCGATCAAGGCATCATCTATTCGTGAAACAAACGAAGATTCATTACTAAGAGGATATAAATCCTTAAGTAAATTTTGCAGTTTTTTTCCAGGACTATTGTTTTCTTCTACATATTGCATATCAAGAACCTTTTCTGCAAAGATGCAACCATACAGCCTCTTTTGCACAGGCCAACTGGATTTGATTATGAACTTCTTTATTATAACAAATAAAATTCTATTTCTATCCTGACAAAATATCTGCTAACCCCACCAAATTCCACAATGGTATCCCAGCCTGATCTAACAAATATGCCTTCACGTCGTGAATGCCTACCTGAGCATACTCCTCGGCAATAGTCAGGATGTCGCCATGCTGCTGTAACACTTCTACATCACCTGTCGTAGCTATGGCAATGGCTTTGAGCAGAATAAGGTCACGCTCGCTAAAAACTTCTTTGCGGATGGTTGTTTTAGCACCATAAGGCGCTTCGCGGCGAGCGCCTTTTTGATAACCCAGACAGACCGCCAGCATAAAAACATCTTTCATTACGCGGAATGGCGCTTGCTCAATGCTCTGATCTTCGGTCAGCGCCTTGTAGATATATACAACCGACTCGTCAATTCCGACCCGGTCGCTCCGTGAACTACCTGTCTCAGTCATTGGAACACTCCTCTTCGATGGTGGTACAACTACTCTGCGCATCAAAGTGCAACCGATACTCGGCTCCGATGCGTGGTTCCAGGTTCTGGCGTGCTTCGTCGCGTAGTTCCTCGTCGGTTACGAAGAGAATTAGTTGGTCAGCCAGATCCGGCAGATGGCGCGTAATGCTGTTGCGGTGCTGCGAGGAGAGCCGCCCAAAGGGTGTATCCATTATCAGGGGGGCTTCTTCTTCGCTGATACGCGACATAGCGGTGATAAACGCCAGGCTAAGGATCTGGCGTTCGCCCGCTGAGAGTTCAGGACGGGCGGGCAATCCATAGCGGTCAATCACTTCGAGGTTGTATTCGGGACTTAGCCGGACATCCTCAAAATGATCACCCTTCCAGGCCAGCAATTTGAAGATCTCCTTCGTTTTAGCCTCGATCCGTAGGCGCATATCATCGGCAAAGCTCTGGTAGATATCGCCAATGGCATCCGCCGACTTTTGAGCCAGACTGAGCTTGGTATTCAGCAATCGCTCACGCTTCTCTTCGGTACGCGCCTTCTCGATATCCTTACGTAGTTGAGCCAGTTCTTTTGTGAGCTTCTTTGCTCGTTCTCCAATTGCCCCAATTTCCAGAGTAGCACTATCAACATCCGCTAGAAAGCCCTGGCGCTGTTTTTCCAGGCGGCTAATTTCTTCAATTGGTGATCCCTGAAGTTGTCGCCTGATGTCGCTTAGTTCTGCCTCAAGCTGCTTTATTGCATCTACCAGTTCGGTGCGCCGCTTCATGACCGTATGAAGATCGCCCCGCTGGCGTTCGATCCGTTCACCAAAAGGATGCAGGGCAGCGGCTGTGTCCAGGACATCATTTTCCAAAGAGCCGGGTAGGCTTTTCTTGATCAGATTAAGCAAATTCTGATGTTCAGGACTACCATCAGTTATGGGGCGACCACAGATACAGCGCATTTCTGCAAGCAGATCCTGGACAAACTGCTGGCGAATATTGCTGGGGATCTCGCCACGCTCACGTTTTTCATTGAGTATCCGCAACGCTTCATCGACCGCAGGCTGAGCAATTGCAAAATAGGTGCTGGTCACTAGATCACGTACCCGACTAATAATGCCATCCTGTTCAGCATGGAGCTGGCGCAGGTTTTGCTCGATAGTATCACGTTGCTCTTGAAGTGCGCGGGCATTCTGGGTTTCACGGAGGTGCTGATCGATCTCAACGATTTTGCGCCGCGCCGACTCGATCTCCTTAAGCAGTTCACCTTTGCGACTCTCATCACGCTGCTGTTCCACTAGCGCCTGTTCTTCGCGCTCAACAAATGTCAGCAATTCTCCACTGGAAACCTTCTTCAATTCGCGGCGATAATCCTGGGCGGCACTTTCAAGATGACGGCGGCTACGCTCCAGGATCTCAAGCTTGAGTACCAAATAAATCGCTTCCTTCACATCTTTAGCAGACTCTGGTTTGGCAAAATTATCGATCTTTTCGCCATCAAACAAAAAATAGGTTCGTACATTCGAGGGCAGAATGGCATTGATCGTTCCGATGGGATTAGGCACCGTTTCTGCCTGACCCTCAGAACGAGTACGCATCAGGGTAAAGTATTCGCCATTGTCCAGCAACAAAGACCCATCTACATGTTTACTACCACGCAACGCACGCCGGGCAATATAGCGGTCGCCATTGTGGAAAAATGACAATTCTACCGATCCAATTAGACGATCACCAGGTACAGCACGGCTGAGTGCTTCTTTGCTCATTAGCTCGCCAACATTCTCCACAATCTTGACGTTATCAATGCTCTTGCCATACAAGCACCAGTTGATCGCCAGAAACAGCGAGGTTTTACCTGCGCCATTGACTCCATGGATCACCGTTACCCGATGTTGTTGATCCCGCGCAAAGTCGATACGATTGCGCCCAAAGTACTGGCGAAAATTTTCAACCACAATTCTGTCGAGCAGCATACGTTTACTCCGACGTTCTGGTTTGGCGAGGTTTACCTGAATCTTTGCCTGCCGCCTTCGAGATAATCTCGTCAATCTGGTCTTTCAGACGAGGACGATCATTCGAGATATGCTCTTGCTCCAGGGTCAAAACCTCAAAGATAACCAACTGTACTGCCGGATCATAGTTAATAAATAATTGGCGTAAGTGTTCACGTAGTAGCATGCCGTTCTCCTAAAAATCCATCAATCCATATCGTTTGGCAATATCCCACACCACATCCAGCGCCTGATGTTTGTTGAGCGCCGGATCAGCAAATTCCTTGAAACGTTCTAATTCCCGTCGCATAATACTACGTTCGGCTTCAAATGTTGGCGATGTCTGCGATATGCTCCAAACAGTCGGTGGCACGGCAACCAGATCGTGAATAATGGAAAACTCTTTACCTGGTGACTTGCGTAAGATCCGACCGCGGCGCTGGATAAACTCACGGGGATTACTGCTGCTTGCCAGGAAAAAAGCTGTGCGTGTGGTAGGAACATCCACCCCTTCATCCAGACATTTCATAGCCACTAAGCCCTGCAAATTCCCGCTGGCAAAGTCTGTCAGCAACTGTTGGCGTTCACGGGGACTTTCTTCTGCCGTGAACCTGCGTACTATCAGACCTTTTTCCCATCCTAAGAGGCTGAGGGCTTCGTCAATTTGCCCTGGCGCACAATAGAACAGTGTGTGTTCAATGTGATCCTGGGCATCCACGAGATCCGATAACGTCGACAGCTTGTTCTCAGCTTTGTTTAGCAACTCTGCCCGCCGGATCAGGAGCATTTTGAGTGCTCGCTGCCCCTCATCGTCTTTGCGGTGCATGAGCCGGGCGATTTTTGCCGATAGGTCTTCATACCGTACCAACTCATCATCTGTAAGGGGTACAAGATGAGGATGATAATAATAGGGCGTTAGACTAACCCCAATTGCTTTTTCTAGTGGGAAAGCAAAGACAGTCTTGCCAAAGTAGTCGCGTAATGCTTCTGTGCCAACATCATCGAACCATCGATCAGGGGTGGCAGATAAAGCCAGGCGAAAAGAGACATGCTCTGGATAGCTCTGGCGACTACGTTCTGCGCCAAGATGGTGGGCTTCATCGGCAAGCAATAGCGCAGGCCCGCTCAGCCGGGCAATACTTTTTTGAAAATCAGGACTGGCGAAGGTTGTGTGGGTGACAATCACGGAGATAAAATGCCGGTAGTTTCCGTTGAACTCCATAATCTGGCTGTTCAACTCATTTAGCCAGCGTTTTTTAGCCTGGTATGCCAACACTGGCTGGTAGCCAAAAGTCCGCGCTTCGGCATCCCACTGGTCTACAAGATGTTGATAGGGGACGGCAATTATCACCGCCAGCCGTCCCTCGCGCTCATATAGTCGAGCCGATGCCCCCAACGCCGTAATCGTTTTCCCCGTTCCCGTTGCCATTTCCAGCAGGCCCTGGCAGTCGTGGGCAAACCAGGCATCAATGGCTTCAAGCTGATAGTCACGCAGCACGATATCCCTGGGAATCGCCGGACGAAGCGGGCGATAGGCAGAATTGCGTTCACGCATGCGGCTCAGTTTCACCCATTCTGGTTCAGGATACGGTCGCTCACCTGTACGCAACTGTACGATCTGCTCACGGATTGCTTCGGGTAGATCAAAGACACGGACATTCTGGTCACGATTGTGCCAGAGTCGTTCAAAACGTTCAATAGTCGCCTGAATATAGGGCAGATGCGATGGTTCCCAGGAGCAAAAGATGGCAATCTCTTCAAAGTTTTCAGTGCCTTGAATACTATCATTATATGACCCACTAAAGCTGACCTGGTTGTCTACGTTGTCACGAAAGACACCGAACTTTGCGTGAAATTGGCCTTGTAGCTTATTGCGTGGCACAGCTAGTTTGAAGGTCAACACGCCATCTGCCACCATCCATGCCAGGGCTGTGAGCGTATCACGCTCCAGTGTTGCTGCCAGATCATCCACCGTGCGTCGCAGCACATCGCGCAGCACGCTATCATCCCGCGCCATGTCGCCTGCCTGAAGTGCCCCCCAATCCCGCTCGTCCAGGATCGGACTGGTGATCCAACGGGCCTGGCCGCCGTTGGCGGCAAACGCCAGCATGCCTGCCGCGTTGAGGCGCAGCCAGCCCGAACTGAAATAGCCCACGCCGCGATCATAGCGCCGGGCATGGCGTAAAAGTGGCGTAAAGAAGTCGCGCACCAGATTATGACGCGAGGTATCCAACGTCGCTGGCAGGTTCAGGTTCCGCATCGCCCCCATCACCGTATCCCCATGCCTTCCCGGATGTCCATGCTGCATCGCCGTTGCCAGTATAGCCAGATACAGAGTTTCGTCAACGGTGTCACATGCGGTAGTATAGTCGATGGGGGGAACGGGGGCATTACCAGCGTGTCTGCGCGTACAGCGCAATGCTACACACGGCACGCTATGGCGTGCCGAGAGCCGCGTACTACGTCTCGTATACTGCCAACTACTCGATCAGCGGCCCGAGGAATCGGCACCGAAAAAGACAGCACCCATCCATGTCATTCCGATGGGCCGCCCACCTCGCTGCCCGACATGCCAGCACCCGTACTGGCGGCCCGAGGAATCTCCCATGATCATCCATGAATCAGCATAGGAGATTCCTCCCGCTGTCGCGGCGGTGGTTGGCGTCCAGGGGCGGCCGGGCGGCGACCGCGGTCGGAATGACATGGGGGGCGCTGTGTGTACGCCGGGGATTCCTCCCGCCGTCGCTACCTGGGGTTGGCGTCCACGGGCGGCGGGGCGGCGGCGGCGGGCGGCATGACACCGAAACGCCATGTCATTCCGATGGGCCGCCCACCTCGCTGCCCGACATGCCAGC
>RRYU01008573.1_pt1 | contig 24893 bp, 29 predicted proteins | sample 2162651 | NCBI WGS metagenome assembly RRYU01 (sample SAMN10267283, study PRJNA491782) | microbial mat metagenome | isolation source: biomat in the production well | place: Japan: Minami-Kanto gas field, natural gas well KTG3 | collected 2017-06 | reverse complement strand
GTTCAGTCTGGTGATCTACCTGGTATCGGCGCGCCTTAACCGTGTGCTGAAGCGTATCGCCCGCTTCTCCGAGAGGGCTCTGGGCTTCAAACAGGACCGGGACGGCAAACTGGCCGGCGGTAACCAATTGCTGCTGCTGGAGGATCAGATCCTGCAGTTCATCCGCCTGGTGCAACGCACCCGAGCCGAGATGCGCCGTCAACACGAAACCGAGATTCGCGAGACGGAAGCCTTGAAGGAGGCGATCTTAGAGGCCTCGCTGGATTCCATCATCACCCTTGATGAGAGAGGGCGTATCGTCGAGTTCAACCCCACCGCTGAACAATCTTTCGGTTTCTGCCGTGCCGAGGCATTGGACCAGGCCTTCGATAGACTGTTCTTCCGGGGTGAGGAACAGAAGGCTTTCCACACCTTGCTATTGGAGTGCAGGGCGCGCCGGGACAGTCCCTCTCGGTCCTATGTGCGCAGTGAACTGGAAGCTATTCGTGCCGACCAAAAGCCGGTGCCGGTGGAGATATCCATTGTGCCCATACTGCTGCAATCCACCTTGTTCTACACCGTATATCTGCACGATATCAGTAGTCGCCGGAGTGCCGAGAGCAAGATCCAGTCTCTGGCCAAATTTGCCAGTGAGAGCCCCAGCCCGGTACTGCGCGTCAATTGTCAGGGAGTGATTCTGTACGCCAACACGGCCAGCAGCCCGCTGCTGGCTTACTGGGGTTGCCACCGCGGCCAGACCCTGCCGCTATTCTGGCGCCGCCGGGTCACCCAAGTGCTTGAGCGTGATTCGAATGGCGAATGGGAAATGGACTGTGGTGATCAATACTATTCCCTGTTATTCGCCCCAGTGAGTGATCTGGGGTATGTCAATCTGTACGGCCGCGACGTCACGGCCGTGCGGCAGGTGGAGAAGGAATCCCGCCAGCATCAGGCGGAACTGGTGCACGTCTGCCGGCTCAGTACCATGGGCGAGGTGGCCACGGGTATGGCCCACGAGCTGAATCAGCCTCTGTCCGCCATCGTTAATTACGCCAATGGCTGTTCGAGACGCATGCAGGGCGGTATAGGCGGTACTGCAGAGTTGGTGGAAGCCATGGGCAGCATCACCAATCAGGCTCAACGCGCCTCGGAGATCATACGCCGCCTGCGCGCAATGGTGGGCAAGCAGGCGCCGATTCGCGAGACAGTGGACTTGAACCACTTGGTGCGTGAGGTCTGTACCTTCGTAGAATTCGATGCAGGGCGGCGTGATGTCAAAGTTGACCTGGATCTTTATGTTCACGCACTGCCCGTGCGGGTGGATCTGGTGCAGATTGAACAGGTACTGCTCAATTTGCTGCGCAACGCTCTGGATGCACTGTCGGAGGTTCCCGCCGGGCAGCGCCAGTTGATTATTCACACCCGTCCTGTAAGCGGCAATGCCCAGGTAGAGATCATGGATAACGGTCCGGGCATGGATACGGACACCATCAGCCGCCTGTTCGATCCCTTCTATACCACCAAGGCCTCAGGTATGGGCATGGGGCTGCCCATCAGCAAGACCATCATGGACGAGCATAATGGTAAAATCTGGAGCCAGTCCCAGGTCGGGCAGGGTGCAAGCTTCTTTGTATCACTGCCCGGGACCTGGTCCGATGAAAATGCCCTGCTAGCCATGGGAGGCCAAGCATGAGATCCGATCCTACCGTCTTTGTCGTGGATGATGATCAAGCCATACGCAGTTCCCTTAAATGGCTGATCGAATCGGTGGGCCTGAAGGTGGAGGTATACGCAACCGCCGACGAATTCATGCACGATTATTACCCCGGCCGTGCGGGATGTTTGCTGCTGGATGTGCGCATGCCCGGCATGAGCGGTCTGGAACTCCAGGAGCACCTGGTGCAACGGCAGATCCACATACCCGTGATCATCATCACCGGACATGGTGATGTTCCCATGGCGGTGCGGGCCATGAAGGCCGAGGCGGTGGATTTCATTGAAAAGCCCTTCAATGATGAACTGCTGCTGGAGAGCATACGCAAGGCCTTGATTGTGGATGAAAAACAGCGCGGCCTGCAATCACAGCGCGCCGATATCGCATCCCGCCTGGCGCATCTTACACCGCGTGAGCACGAAGTGATGGAAATGGTCACCGAGGGCCGCTCCAACAAGGAAATAGCCCTGGATCTGGGCGTCAGCGCCAAGACCGTGGAGGCACATCGTGCCCGGGTCATGGAGAAAATGGAGGCCGGTTCCCTGGCGGAACTGGTACGAATGGTTCTCGCCGCAGGTCTGGGCTGAAGCATTCAATAGCTTCAAGGCCCGATCGGCTCAGGTATGGCTTGAAGCGCCCCCATCGATGCTGACAAGCGGGACACCGCGGCCAGTGGTTTAACGGTCTGTTTGGCAAGCTTCGGTCTGCGCATGGATATAAGATGGTGAACAGAGGGCTTACACCAGACACAGGTTTGATGATGCTGAGCCACGGGCCCTGGTGATCGCAGATGCGGATCTGCCGGACAATGGCGCCGCGCTTCCGTGTTGATGCCTTGGGTGCCTCACTAGCGGGCCAGGCATGGGCCGTTTGCCGGGCAATAACCCCAATGCAAGTCGACCATCGTCCTGCCGTTACGGCGTGGATTGTCACTCGCGCCCGGGGGTGCCTTCCGGATAAGCCAGGAAGCCCGTGAGGCGATAGACCAGGAATCGCCGGCTGTAGTCGCGCAGTATCGGGATCTCCTCCTTTATCGGTTGTTCAGCGGACTCAAAGGCCTGGAGTATCTGCTTCGGCAAAGGGATATCCGTGACATAGAGGTAGGTGGCGGCTGGGCGTTGCGTCAGGTCATGACTGATGTCGAACTGGTGGCGAATGCCGCCATCCGGGTTCCAGGTGGCGATCCGCTCGTCCGGCAGCCGTAATTCGTAGGCCAGGTGCGACAACAGGGTGCGGTCATGGGATAGAAATACCCCATCCGGGTTGGCTCGATTCAATGCCTGCAGGCGCCGCCCGAATTCATCCCAGCCGCGCAGGCGCAGGTAGGGGTCGTTGCGTTTGTTGAGTTCGATGCCGGCCGCCCCGGCCAATGTCTCATAGTGGTAGAGCACCGAACCCAGCGCCAGGTTGAGCAGCACGCCGGCAAGCAGCAGGCGCTGCCGCCCCTGCTGCTGCAGCCATGCGACAACCAGCACCGTGCCACCGGCATACGTGGGCGCGGCCCAGTTGGCATGGGCCCTGCCCAGCAGAGCCTGCACGCAGATGATGGCGAGAAAAGGCAGACTGAACAGCAGCAGGTAACGGTAACGTTCATCCTGCCACAGGTTTTTAGCGCGTGCCCCGACCCAAAGTAGAACACCGAACATGATGGGGCCGAAGACCCCGAACTGTGAGAAAAAGAAGACTGCCAACTCACCTGGTTTCAGCCCATCCTGGTCCAGCTTGGAGATATGCGCAGTGTGGCGCAGGGTGGGAAAGTCATGGATGATATTCCACCACAGGTTGGGTGCGAAAACCGCCAGTGCCAAGGCGGCGGCCACCCAGGGGCGCCAATCCCGCCACCAGCCCCGGTGTCGGGCGCTGAGCAACAGGTAAAGCAGGGCGAACAGCCCGAACAGCACCATGTTATATTTGCTCATCAGACCCAGCCCCAGGGCCAGGGCCGCGGCCAGCCACCAACCCCAGTGGCTGTTCTCCAATGCCCGCCACAGGGTATACAGGGCGGCGGACCAGAACAGCAACAGGGCTACGTCGGTGGATATGATGAGCGATGACATGGCCACCGCGGGCATGGTCAGATATACGGCCGCGGTCCAGAATCCGGTGCTCGGTCCGAACAGGCGCCGTCCCAGGAAGAACAGCAGCAGGGCGGTCAGCGGGTGTATGAACAGGGAACCGATGCGCACACACACGGCGGAATCCCCACACAGCCCAGTGGTGGACGCGATAATGACGGCAATCGCCGGAGGTTTGGAGAAGTAACCCCAGTCCAGATGGCGCGACCAGGTCCAGTAGTAGGCCTCGTCGATATACAGAGTGTAGCCGTGGTGGGTCAGCACCCACCAACGGTAAAGCGTCAGCAGGGCGATGATCAGCAACACCCCGGGCAGGGCAAAGCGTGCTGGCGGTGTGTTGGCGTCGGCGCCTGGCGGGGTGATCATGGGCATTGGGGTTCTGGGCATGTAGTAGTGAAAGCGTGCTAAGCTTGGCCGTCGCCGTGTAGCGACGGCGGATTCGAGCGATGAAAGATTCCGCCTGGGGTGCGACACCGGAATTATCCAGACAACGCCGACAAAGTACAGTTCGTGGAATACAAGGAAAACACCAGCGTATGGTCATGGGCCCTGTTCGACTGGGCCAATTCCGCTTTCGCCACCACTGTTATGGCCGGTTTTTTCCCGGTATTTTTCAAACACTACTGGGCCGGCGAACTGGATGCGGCTGACAGCACCTTCCAACTCGGGGCGATAAACTCCCTGGCCAGCCTGGCCATCGTCATATTAGCACCCATTCTGGGGGCCATTGCCGACCAGGCCGGCGCCAAGCGCCGCTTTCTTTTGGTCTTTACCGCTATGGGGGTGGTGGCAACCGGTTCATTGTACCTGGTAGCCGAGGGTCATTGGGGCATGGCCCTGTTGCTTTATATGCTCGGTGTCATGGGCTTTTCCGGCGCCAATATCTTTTATGATGCGCTGTTGGTGAACCTGGTTCCGGCGTCGCGGCTGGAACGGGTGTCAGCCCTGGGTTTTTCACTGGGCTATCTGGGCGGCGGCCTGTTGTTCGGCTTCAATGTAATCATGACCCTGTATCCGGCGACTTTCGGTCTGGCCGACGCCGCCGAGGCAGTGCGGTTCGCCTTCCTGAGCGTGGCCCTGTGGTGGGCCCTGTTCGCCGTTCCCCTGTTCCTGTTCGTGGCGGAGCCCAGAGAGAGCAGTGGTCTGAGCTGGGGTGCCGCCGCGCGGGCAGGGTTCGGTCAATTAGCATCGACCCTCCGTCACCTGCGCTCCTATCGGGCAGTCAGCCTGTTTTTGATCGCCTACTGGCTGTATATCGACGGGGTCGATACGGTCGTGCGCATGGCGGTGGATTATGGCCTGGCTCTTGGTTTTGCCTCCAACAGCCTGATGCTGGCCCTGCTCATCACCCAGTTTGTGGGTTTCCCTGCAGCCCTCCTGTTTGGCCGGCTGGGCGAGCGCCGGGGCCCCAGGGACGGCATTATGATCGGCATATTCGTCTACCTGCTGGTAATCCTTTGGGCCTACCAGATGACGGCGGAGTGGGAGTTCTATCTGCTGGCCGTGGCCATAGGACTGGTACAGGGGGGCATACAGGCCTTGAGTCGAGCCTATTACGCCCGTCTGATACCGGTGCAGCGCAGCGGCGAGTTTTTCGGTTTTTACAATATGCTGGGTAAATTCGCGGCAGTGCTGGGACCGGTTCTGGTGGGTTGGGTGGCGGTGCTCAGTGGCAGCGCCCGCCTGTCTATACTATCGATCTCGGTATTGTTTATCGCCGGGGCCCTTATCCTGGCCAGAGTGCCGGATCAAACGGGGACTGAAGCGGGAAACCGGGAAACATGAAGGTCATTGATCGCTATCTGCTGGTGGACTTGTTCAAACTGCTGTTTGCTCTCATGCTGGTGGTGAGCCTGCTCATGGGCAGCCTGATGTTCGTCAAACTGCTGGAGAAGGTGGCTCTGGGAAATATGAATCCGACCGTGGTGTTCCCCCTGATGGGTTATCAGGTGGTGCGCTATCTGGCCCGCACCATGCCGGCCGCATTCTTTCTGTCCATGCTTTTGGTGGTCGGCCGTATGTACCGGGACAATGAGATGACAGCCCTGGCGGCCTGCGGCATAGGGCCGGGCAGGGTCTACCGCTCGGTGTTCATAGCCTTGTTTCCGGCCGTAGCATTAACCGCCTGGATGGCTATATGGCTGCAACCCTGGGCCTCGGTCCAGATAGAGAACATCAAGCTGGAACAGCAGAAGGAAGGGGTGGAACTGGCACTCATTCAACCGGGACGATTCAATGAATACAGTGCGGGTGACCTGGTTTTTTATGTGGAGGAGGTCGACCAGGAGCGCGGTGAGATGCGCAATCTCTTCATCCAGAACCGGGAACAGGGTGAGGTTGGCCTGGTTACCGCGAAACGGGGGGTTCACGATTTCGATGTGTCGACCGGAGATCACTTCCTCACCCTGTACGATGGCCAACGCTATGAAGGCACGCCTGGACAAGGCGACTTCCGCATCGCAATGTTTGACAGCTATACCCTGCGCATCGCGGAAAGCGCGTCGAAGAGGCGGGACGACCGTAAAGGCAAGTCCTCCCAGGAGTTGTTCAGGTCGGAAAATGTGGTTGACCAGGCGGAATTCTGGGAGCGGGTCTCTTTCCCTGTCTCTCTGGTGACCCTGGCCCTGCTGGCCATACCCCTGAGCCGTTCGCTGCCCCGTCAGACCCTGTATGGCCGTTTGTTATTCGCTTTTCTTGTGTATTTCGCCTATATCAATCTCTCCGGCGTGTCGGTGAGCTGGATGAAGAAGCAGGTCACACCGGAGTGGATGGGTATCTGGTGGGTGCAGGTGTTATTGATCCTGCTGGCCCTGCTGCTGGCGGGGTATGACAGCACCGGAATGCGGCGTATGCTCAAGCGCTTGCGCCGCGGAAATTCATGAGGCTGGGATCAGCCGGTGAATGCTTCCTTGGAATTCAGCCAGTCCAATTCTTCCCGGGTGTTTTGCCGTGCAAGGATGGCGTTGCGATGTGGAAACCGGCCAAAGCGTCGAATGATCTCACGGTGGTGGCGGGCGAATTGTAGATTAGTCGACAGTCCCGCAAGCTCGTACAGGGTATGGATCTCCCGGTCCAATTCCGGCGTGGAACTGAACCAGTGAGAACGAACTGGTTCGGTGAACCAGAACTCAAGTGATTCCAGCTGTGTCATCCCGCCCCGGGAATCAGGTAGCGGCCACCGGCACCGACCAGTATGGTGATCACTCCGATGATGATGTTTATGCCCACCAGTTGGCGGATCTGCGCGAGGTGTTTGCCGCCTTCCGGCCAGTTTTCCGCCGCCACGGCCATTTTGAGCCGTTTGAAGGGGACGAAGAAAACGTGCATGAAGATGGCCATCATGACCAGCCCCAGGCCAAACATGAGGTGAATGTACAGGGCAGCGTGTTTGAAGCCCCCGAACGGGACTAGAATCATCCACAGGCCTGTCACCAGGATAGTGATGATCGCCACCCAGACCCAGGGGAAGAAACGGCCGAATACTCCGGACCACAGGCGCAGGCGCTCCGGTGGCTGCAACTGCGCCGCGGCCACCGGACGCAGGCATTGATGGGCGAAGAACATGCCCCCTACCCAGAGCACTACCGCGAGTAAGTGAAAAATCACAGCTATTGCCATAGTGAATTCCTTGGTTAAATGCGTTATTGGGATTCTATCAGATATACCCGCCTGCCGTATGTGTATAGGAAAAACGACAGGGCTGCTCGGTTTTTAAATCCGACTGGCCCCGAAAGAAAGAAGGAAAAAATAGTTGATTAGATAAAGATAATATAGTTATAATCGACCCAGCCTGATGTTGCATCAGGCACTCTTCAATCCTCCTTTGGTGGTTATTGTCTTGGAGCCGCATCCGTCACCGGACGCGGCTCTTTTTTTGCCTGAGATTCCTCCCGGGCGTTATTTCAGATCCCTATCCCAGTTCTGGCGACGATAAGTCAATTCAATCGTTACAAAAGCCGGAAAATTGGGCTATGAATTAAGCATGGGGAATAAACAATATCGGCGTAATCCGCCAATTCCCAGATCCTTCCCGTCAATCTCCATCTGGCGCCTGCATGGTCGTGTCTGTGCATCGCGTCCATCTGTCGGTGCTCTAGTGCACGTCCCCCGGGCGGTGCTGTGCCACCACATCATAGACCTGCGGCCCGCGCTGGCCGTGTCAAGGTCCAAACAAGCCATAGGAAGCGTAATATGAATCTACCGGTTGAAATTACTTTCCGCAATATGGGTGCCTCTGACGCCCTGGAAAATAATGTACGAGGAAAAGTAAAGAAGTTGCAGCAGTTCTGTGATCGCATCAACAGTTGCCGGGTGGTTATCGAGGCCAATCACCAGCATCAGCACAAAGGCAATTTGTTCCATGTCCGGATTGACCTGGCCGTGCCCGGCCATGAACTGGTGGTGAGCAGGGACCCGGCGGAGAATCAGGCGCATGAAGATGCCTATGTGGCAGTGCGTGACGCCTTCAATGCGGCGCGCCGCCAGGTGGAGAAATTTGTACGCTCCAACCGGCGCCAGGCCAAGGTGCATTCTGCCCATGAGCAGGTCCCGCGCGGACGTGTCATGGAGTTGATACCCTTGGAGGATTATGGCCGCATCCTTACCCCTGAAGGCCGGGAGATCTATTTTCACCGCAACAGCCTGGTCAAGGGCGATTTCGATAAACTGGAGATCGGCGATCCGGTCCGCTTCAACGAGGTGATGGGGGATGAGGGGCCTCAGGCCAGCGCCGTTCATTTACATTAGCAAACATCCTGTGGCCCGGGCTGTGCCCGGGTCACGCGACTGCGGGCTTTTCTAGAGATTCAACGGTGCAAAACCGGTGTGGTCTGGTGCTCCAGGGGCAAAGCGCCAGATATCCCGCTCGGGCTTTCCAGGGCGTTTGCACAGGGCGATGCAGGAGCTGGACAGAGTGCCGAATCCATCTTCCCTGTGAAAACACATGGCGGAGCTTACCGGTTCATCGGGCCACTGTGAACGATCCCCCAGCAGACTCTCCCATGTATCCCAGTCGCCCATCCCAGGACTCGGGAAGCGGGCGGATTTAAAGCGTGGCAGGTAGTGGCGGATGCGCGGATCCCGGGTATCATTCAATTCCATGGAGGTCAGCATGTGCAGTCCGGCGGGGATGGGACTCAGGCTCAGATTCAGACCGTCATTGCGTACCCAGCAGGCCTCCTGATGATCTCCTGTGATCAGATTGAAAGGTCGGTATAAACACGGATCGAGCATCGAGATAGCCTGGGCCGCCGCCCTGGCCCCAGTCTGGGCGAGGGCCTGGAGCACCAGCTCGCCCCGGCTGCGTTTACCCGAGGCGGGTCCCAGGGTGCCGACTCGGTTCATCACCACGGCTGCCGTACCCTGGTCATTGATGCCCATCCAGCTGCCGCCGGCCAATTCGTCCAGTCCCGCCACCAGATTGGGCTGGTCCGGCCAATGCCTGCCGGGAGGGCGCCAGGGACGGTTGGCCATTTCATCCCGGTTGCCCGCCAGCAGCAGGGGCCAGACGTGGCCGGGTCGGTGCAGTATGATCAATGTGCACATAAATCCGATAGTAGTTCACCAGAGTTGATTGCCAATGTACTTCGATCTCGAAAAACTGAGCCCGGGCCAGGTCTATGTTCGCATGATACAGACCTTGATACCCCGGCCAATCGCCTGGGTCCTGTCGGAAAATGCCAATGGCAGCCTGAACCTGGCCCCTTTCTCCTATTTCAATGCGGTGTGCAGCGATCCGCCCCTGATCATGTTGTCGGTGGGCAAGAAACCGGATGGCAGCTTTAAGGACACCCGGGTGAATATCGAGCATCGGGGACGGTTCGTGATCCATATCGCCCACAGGGAGCAGGCCCGGGATCTGACTGCCAGTTCTGCCACCCTGCCCGCCGGAGAATCCGAGTTGGAGCGTCTGGGCCTGGAAACACTGCCCTTCGAAGGTTTCGGCCTGTCACGCCTGGCAGACTGCAGGGTAGCCTATGCCTGCGAGCGCTTTCGCATCGAGGAGATCGGCGGAACACCCCAATCCCTTATCCTGGGGCTGGTGAAAAGCCTTTTCGTGGATGAGTCGGCGTTGAGCGAAGACGCCAGAGGACGGGTCAAGGTGGACGCGCAGCGGATCGACCCCCTGGGACGGCTGGGACCGGACGAGTACGTGGGTTTTGGCGATCTCATCCGGGTGCCCAGGCCTGATTGACTGCGTACCTCATTCGCCTCAAGCCGATATCCGGCATCACTCCACACGGACCCCGGGAAAGTATACAGGGCGTTAAGCGACAGTTGGCCGGAAATTGCTAAGGCACATGATCCTCACCTAATCAGTCCAACTCCGGGGTGCGGGGCGCAACGGTCCTGCCGGCTGCTGCACCCGCCAGGAGCAGGACCAGGATGAACAGACCGGCGAGCAGGGCGATGCGGACCCAAACTCCCGGCAATATCTCCTGTACCGGTAGAACAGCGAGCAGCCACAGGTTCTCCGTTCCCAGAGGCAAGGGACGGTAGCCCAGATACCAGGGCATGCCTGCATGCAACAGCAGCTGCTGGGCACTGCCCTGGGCATCCCGCTCCAGCCAGCGGTCGACGGCCTGGCGCAAGGGCTGGGTCTGCAATGCCAGTGGGGACGTGAAGTAGTGAGTGTGGTGCTCCAGACCGGTGGTGGAGGAGAAGTCCAGAAACTGGCCCTGGGCGCTGAGCAGGGCTGCCTGTCCGGTCTCGCCGATGGGCAGGCGGGTGATTTCCTGATGCAGTCCGGATAGCCGTAGCGCCACGGCGATGATCAGCCCGCGCTCATCGGTGGAGGGCAGGCGCATGGCCGCCATCAGGCCGGGGACGCCGGAGCCTGGCAGACGCTGGACCTGGGTCCAGATCAGGGTCCCCGGCCCTGCCTGAGAGGCCTTTCGATACCAGTCCTGCTGTGCGAGTTGGTAGCTGGACGGCCTCCGGGCGTCTTCCAGTAATTGATCCACGCCCTTCCAGGTCAGGAAACGGCGTGTGTCATCCGGGTTTTTTACAGAGCCGATGAGGCGGTTGAGCCAGAGGCCTTCGCCGTGGGGGCGCAGCATCCATTCGTTGCCATCGGTATCGGCGATACGCACCGAGTCGATTTCCCCCAGGCGGTCCAGCACCGGAATGAAACGGCGGTTGAGGCTGCGATGGTCCAGAGCAAGGTCACTGGCGGCCAGCCAGTCTGTACCTACCCGGATCAGTCTTTCGGCATCCGTGCGCAGGTCGCTCAGGCGGGATTCCAGGCGGGCGGCCATGGCTTCCATGCGCTCATGGGACGCACTGTGCAGGGCGGGCAGGGTGAGCAGCAGCAGACTGCCCAGGAGCATGGCCAGGCTGGTGATTGCCGTGACTCGCAGGATAACCCACCGCTGTCTGCGCCGGGCTTGTCGTTCGATCTGTTTGGCCATGTGGGTTTTTCACTACCAGAGGCGGAGACTATATCATCCATCAAGCGTGCGCTGATGTCGTGGATTTCCTCTTCAAAACCGGTGCAGGCATGCCGATGTCCACCGGCATGAGGTTCGGAGGGGCCTCGGGACAGGCGGTTGGCCCTGTGAAATGGATATGGGAATAGGCGGTTCGCCGAACGATTACAGATGTCCGGCGTCCAGTTTCTCCAGTAATTCGATGGAGACTTGGGGAAAACGCAGGATTGCTGTCCCCTTGTGGTCGTGCATGAATTCAATGGCATCCGCCTCTGTTTCCAGCGGAATCAACTCGTGGCCCATGGGCCCGAGTACATCAGAGCCAATCACATACCAGGCCTGACGGGCATCGATGCGGCTCAGGCCATAATACTCGGTCACGCCGATGCTCACTATATCGCCGGCCTGGTGACCGGATGCCCAGCGCTGCAGGTCCAACAGGTATTTAAACATATCCTTTGCGCCATCGAAGTGGTGGGCCTGAGCGTTTCGATAGAGCACGCTGGCGATCCACTCGGGATATTTCGCCACGAACATACCGCATACCGGGCAGGTGTCCCTGGCGCCGGGCATGGGGCATTGAACCGGCTCCGCCCAGGTGGCTGGGCAGGCCAGCACCAGTGTTAGCAACAGAATATGCCGGATTGAGGCGGACAGGGAGTGCATATTCAGTCTTTGAGCATCATCTTCTTGCGCCGCTCCGCCCGGCGCTTGCGGATGCCAATGGTATCCTTGGCCATATCGGCGTAGGCAGCGCCCAGGGCGCCGTCGAAATCGTTCAGTTCACCGCCATGTGAAGCCTGTGCCGCCGTAGCGGCATCCGTAGAGGCGAAAGCCATCTTGCTGCGCCGGGTCATGGTGCCACGCAACTTGGAACCCAGCAGGTAGGTGGCCTTATCCACCGGCACCAGCGGCTTGATCTCACTATTGGAGGCGAAATCCGCTGCATAGATGGCCTTGGGACCACGATCCAGGTTCAGGGACAGGCTGATGGCCAGGCAATGGATGGAGCAGGTGCCGTCCACCAGATCATCGTCGTATTGCACCAGATGCCGGCTGTGCTGCCACTGGGTACGATTCATGCCGCAATAGGGACAGGCCGGATATTTTTTCAGTTCATCGCTGAGCGGTGCCGTATCGGGTGCAGTCTTGGGGATGAATTGCAGCGGGCTGCCGTCACCCTCACAGGACTGGCCGGTGGTCTCCACCCAGCCTTTTCCCGGTACCATGACGCCGACTCCGGCCTGGGCCGCACCTTGCAGCAGTCCCAATGTGCCCCCTGCAGCCAGCAGGCCCAGGGTGCGGCGTCTGCCTTCGTCGTGTCCGTCGCACATACATATGCCCTCTATCGTTTGAATAGTGTGAATGCCTATAGCAATGGACGTGCCAATTATCGATCGTTGTTTATCAAAGGTTTATTCACGGCTGCTGAACACAATCCGGGGCATTTGCCTCACCAGTCGGCCAAACCACGCATAATGTCGAAAAAGACCCAGCCCTCCCAGCCGGTCCACAGGCCCATTCCGACTACCGTGATGCCGGCCAGTTGCAGCCAGCGTCCTTGTGCCAGACCGCCCACGGTTCCGCCCGCCAGGCTCACGGCGAGCATGCTGGGCAGGGTGCCGAGACCGAAGCTCAGCATCAGCAGTCCGGCGCGCAGGGGATCGGCAGTGGCGGCGGCGGGCAGTGCAACCGTGAACACCAGGCTGCAGGGCACCAGGCCGTTGAGCATTCCTCCCAGCAGGGGCAGGCGGTACTGGGGAAGGGTCGATCCCCGGCCGAACAGCAGACGCAGGCCGATTCCCACCACCAGCAGGCCGGCGCCTATCATCAGGATGCCCTGAATCTTGCCCGGCAGGCCGGTCTGTACCAGTACCCGCCCGGCCATTGCGCCGGCCATACCGAACAGGGTGTAGAGCAGTATACGGCTGCCGTGGTATTGCAGCAGTGAATACAGTGCCTTCCGGCGTCCATGACCCACAGCACAGCCGCCGGCCAGGCCGCCGCACATGCCCAGGCAATGTAGGGCCCCGACCACACCGGTGGCGAATGCCAGGCCGTAGCCGAATTCACCGTTCACAGCAGCTTCTCGAGCATGCCGGTGAATACCTGCGGGGTGGATTCCCCCAGGATTTTGCCTGCCAGGCGGCCGTTGCGGTCTATGAATACGGTGGTGGGCAGGCCGGTGACGCCGTAGGACCGTGCCACTGTACCCTCCTGGTCCAATAGCACGTCATAGTTGACATTCAGCTTGTCCATGAAGGCCTTGGCGGTATCCTGGTCCTGGCGCACGTTGACCGCCAGTATCACCAGTCCCCGGTCCTGCAACTGTTGGTAGACCGGTTCGATGGCCTGCATCTCGCTTTCGCAGAAGGGGCACCAATCGGCCCAAAAACGCACGGCCACGACCCGGTTTGTCTGTGGTAGACCTTGTTGACCCCCGCCCAGACGAGGCAGATTGAACAGCGGGGCCGGGTCGCCGTTGGCCAGGGGGGGAGCCGGATCACCACAGGCATTCAAAATCAGTACGAGTGAGATCAGGGACAATGACTTAAAACGGTGCATGTTTGGTTCCAGTGAGAAATGAGTGACATTATTGCTCCTAAACTGGAGGAGCCCCGTACCTTGATGTAACACCGCAGGCATTTCTCGAATATTCAGTTTTTTGTGCAAGGATCTAAAATGAAGCCAGTTGCTCCAGTCGTCATGTTTATGTCAGCCGACATCATCGAGTCTACGTCTTATAAGGTGAAGCATCCGGCAGATGAGGCCTCGTCAGAGTGGCTCGAGGCGTTTGAGAATTTTTTTCGGATCACACCTCTACGTTTTATCGGTCGCATCGCTGAGGCATACACCGAGCAAGAAGGTGTTCCAGAGTGCTCGGTTTGGCGCGTGCAAGGCGACGAAATCATCTTCATCGCGATGCCAACGTCAGAGGATGAGATGCGTTTAATCAATGCGGCTTTCCTTCGCACGATACACGATTGTAATGAAGTGATCATGAAACCCCATGGGCTCTCCGTGCGTGGTTGCTGCTGGGCCGCCCAGTTAGCGGGTCGGAATCGCGCAATCCACATCCCAGAACTTCACCCTTCCTATATGGATTACCTTGGTCCGGACGTCGACACCGGGTTCAGACTCTCCTCCTTTGCAGATGCAGGCGAGGTCTCCTTCTCCTATAACGTCCTTGGCGTTTTCGAGGCATTGCCCTCGTGCTCTCTTCCCTTTCGCCTAGCTGGAATGAGCGTGCTGAAGGGGGTTCTAAGGCACGAACCGTATCCGATCGTGATTACGAAATCAGCGTATGCACTCCCAGATGGTTCTGAGACGATAGATTCAAGCGACATGTCAGTTGCGGAGGTGTTGTCCACAATTCGTGCCGAGCATCCAAGCCCGTCCGTGCTGGAGCCAGGGGTGATTGTGTTCGGTTGAGCAATGCGATGCCCCGCTGGGGCATCTCTTGGGTTGTTCGCATTTCCTCACTTTCTCCCGCAAGAGTTGTAAACACTTGGTTTGCGGGCATCTAGTGTACTTGCGCACATGAAAATGTCTGGGCATCCTTGCCTATAGTCGCAACCAACACTTACCAGCTCCTTAGTCTTAGTAAACATTATGGAGATAGTTAGATTATGTATAGTAAGATAGCTAAAATAATACTCTTTTGGGTCTTTATTGTTGTTTCAGGATTATGTTTTGGAGGTTCATCAGGAATTGAAATTTGCTGGTCTGATGAATGCGACTTATACAAAGAGTCTTATTGGAAAGACAATACTGAGGGTGGAGGAATAGTTTTAATAGGGTTTGATGAAGCTGATTCGAAAGGGCCAAGACTATATATTGTTATAGCAAACTATCATGGTCCAGGGAAATATGTCATACAAGGTGGGCGAGAGCCTTATGACTTTTCTAGGTCAATTGTCACCTATGTTGGGGGAAGTGTATTATCGGTTCGGCCTGGATCTAATAGAAAATCTGTCGTTTTCATAACATCAGATAAAAACGGTTTAATATCAGGTTATTATGATGTTGCTGTCTATGGGGACACCCCAGAATCAGGTAATAAGGGGCGTTTTTACCACGGGCGTTTAATGAATATATCAAAGAAGTGAAGCTCAACAAGAATTTCCGCTGTAAATCCCGGGAATTTGATTTATACCCCGAGAAAAGCGATTAACAAAAAGGCCGTAAAATCCATTGCAGAGGATGACATTGTGGATGGCTGATTGTCATCCCTTAAATTCCCTGTTGATTGGACGGTTCGGTTTTCACACTCAAAATCGCAATTGTCAGTTTGAAACAGAATGTCGTTGATTGCAGGGGCGATGCAGGTCACCGCGACCCAGTATGAATCACCGTTACTGGGTGGCCGGCGGTTCCGGCTCTTCAAGGAGCAGGCGGCATGATCCGGTATCCGTATATTGAACACATCAAACCCGCTGCGGCGGGTTTTTTTATGCCTGGAGAAATGATCAATGGCAACTGGGCAGGAGAGGCGCAAGCGGAGTGTGGCGCAGGATTTTATGGACCTGCGGCAATCGCCAGCACCGAGAGGCTTGGGCTATGTGCAGGGTTTCATTCGGGTCGCTGAAACGAAGCGCCATTTGAAGGCGAAGCGAAATGCGGAACGCGCCGATGTGGCCGCGAATACGGCGCGCCTGCCGACTCTCGATGAGCCTTTCGGCTTGCATACCCTGGGGGAGCAGGATCGGAACTTGATGGCCAATATGTCCTGGCGGTGATGGATGGTGACAGGGATGCGGCGCGGCGCGCCAAGCGGGATATTGCCGATTTCAACCGGGCGCAGCGGGAGATATCGATTACATTGGATGGCCTGCGGCGCAGCATGCAGGCGCGCAGGTGCTACAGCCAGCAAGCGGAGCATGGGGTGGGTGGTGGTGAACCGGCGGCTCTCGCATTTGCGGGGGGCTGTGGCGTTTGGTGAGTAGTTCCTGAGTAGATTAAAGGGTATGAGTTGGAGATCAACTTCCGTCCGTCTGGTTTCGGTCCATGTTCTGATGATGTAGGGGGGTGTCCTGTATCTCGTGCAGTGCGAATGGCGGGGCGTCATCCGGGCATTGGATCCTGTAACCAGGGTCCGCCGAATCGATTACATGGTTTCCGTTCAGGTCGAAATAGAGTTCGGCCGCGGGCACCTCGGGACTCCAGTACATCACATGATCAGACTCGTGATTATTGACCGTATCGACAACTACACTCATGCTTTTTTGGGCTCCTGACTCCATGTCGGTCACGGTGCACCACTGCACCTCGTATAACCCCCTTATGGGGTCTAAATATTGCCCCCCCGGGGAGCCTAAATAACCAACTGAGCCGGTAATACGGTATTGTCCTGCCCAGTCACCCCCTACGACTTCGAATTGGCCTCTTTCGTGTCCGCTATCGAGAGTTGTTCAACAACGATGTCTGATGGCACATAGGATTGCCAGTAGTGGAAGGGTATCGACTGGGATGGGAAGAAGCCATCCGCCATGGCGGGCATCGATCCGGCGAGAAGGAACACTGAGACCATGCGGCGCAGCGCCTTAATCGGCACGAGACGCTGGGCCGTGGCGGATTGACCAAATGATACATACGTGGATCGGGCCTCTCCGAGTCATCTAGAGACATTCGAGGTTGGGGCTGCGAGTGCTTGGTTTATAACCGGTGAGCTGACGTTTACGCTAGCTCTGGTGACACTGTCCCCCCGTGTTGTGGTTTTCGGATGACCTTTACGCGAAATAAACGCTATACACTCCTAACATATTGATTAAACTCAATCGAAGATGCCCGCTGGGGGAACCGTACCTAGGCCTATCAGGGACGTGCCGTCTTCGCTTATGTAGCCGGCGTTCGAAGCAGAGATCCAGATCAATTCTCCGGTCCGTACAACGGACTCTACGATTACCGGTAAGGCTACCACCATACCTGATGCATGGTGAGGCCGGAATTCAGCATCGTCCAGGCAGCGACACCGTGGAACAGAATCAATGCGGCCAGGCTCAGTCGAGTGAAGCGTATGCTGTCCGTTGCCACAGCAGCGGCGATTCCGGGTGAATAGCGCCAATGGTTGATAGTGCCTACTCCCATGCTCCAGGCGGTGGCGGCGAACAGGGGCAAGTATAACCAATAGCCTATGTAGTCATGTCCGGGTTTGAGCAGGCAGAAGGGGCAATGGTGGTGCGGGTGTTCGTAGACATATAGTGCGAAGCAGGAGACTACAGCCACCAGGGCCGAGACGAAGTGGAACAGCCCCAGCGCGGCGAACAGCATGCCCCCAGTGCGTCTGCGCATGAGCCACAGGCCGCTCCCGAGCAGAACGGCGGCGGACAGGTAGAGCGCGGCAAGGGCAATGCCGGGTGCCGTTCCTGTTATTTCGGCGGCAACTCCGCTGCCCTCGGGCGTGAACAGGGCGCCGCAGCAGGAGGTGATTACATCCGGATCGAGTTCAAGAAAGAACAGGATTTGCACCGCGGTTTCGGCCCACACCAGGGGGATCAGCGCCAGTAACAGGGCGTATTTAGGACGCACCAGGGGATAATCGCGACCCTGCCTGTCCACCCGGTTCACCATCAGCCAGACGCCTCCGACGATGAATACCGCCATTTTCAGATACAGGGCGGGCCAGCCCCAGGGGTTGGCATTGAGCACCCCGGTGGCGCACATGGCCCCGACGAACTGCTCGGACAGGGCTTCTGCCGTGTACACGAACAGCAACAGGGACAGGATTTCGGACAGGAAGGCGAAAGCCATCAGGGTGGATATCAGATAGGTGCGCCGCTCCAGGCTCAACTGGCGCTCGGAACCGCTGGTGATATCCCAGTGCCGCAACACCTGTACGCAGAACACGCCGGCCAGGAGCAGCAGTCCACTTACCGCCAGGGATGCTACGCTCAGGGCCAGTATGGAGGGATTCAGCAGCATTCAGCCTGGCCATCCTGCATACAGATCATGCGGTCCACCGCCGGGTTGTCGAATACCAGTGGGTCATGGCTGCTCAGAATCAGGGTGTTGCCCGCCGTCACCAATTCGCTGGCCAAAACCATGAAGGCCTCGGATAAACGGCTGTCCAGATTGGCGGTGGGTTCGTCTGCGATCACGATTCGGGGACGGTTGATCAGGGCGCGGCAGATGGCGGTGCGCTGAGCCTCGCCTCCGGACAGCCACTCCACCCGCTGGGCCGCCAGCCGCTGCAGGTCGAAGCGTTCCAGCAGGGCCATGGCCCGGGCCTTCAGTTCCCGGTGGTCCGGGGCCTCCGGATAGGCGGGCAGCATCACGTTTTCCAGCAGTGTGAGACCCCGGATCAGGTTGAACTGCTGGAATACAAAGCCGAAGCGGCGCCGCCGCACCTCGGTCATGAAACGCTCCGGCAGGCCGGACAGGGTTTCGCCATCCAGGGTGATGCGCCCGGAAGTGGGCCGCGACAGGCAGCCGATCATGGCCAGCAGGGTGGTCTTGCCCGAACCGCTGGGTCCACGCAGGCAGGTGAGTCGACTGGCCTCGATGCTCAGGGATACGTCCCGCACCGCGTGCAGTTCGTTATGGCGACCCTGGTTGAAGACCTTGTTGACCCGATCCAGTTCAATCATCGCATCACCTGGTCCGGGTCGGTGATGGCCGCACGCCAGATAGGCACTATGGTGGCGGCAGTGTAGGGAAATACACTGAAAAAAAACAGGGTGCTCAACTGCAGACCGTCCACGTGGGGCAGGGGGGAGAAGGCCGGGTAGAGAACCGCCCAGCCCTTCAATACGGGGGCGAACAGGGTGGCATCGGCATAATAAACATGCACATAAGCGGCCAGATATCCGAGAAGAAAGGCGCTCAGTGAGATGATGGCCCCCTCCCAGAACTTCATCCGGATCACGTCCCCGGTCTCCCAGCCCACCGCCTTCAGAATGCCGATCTCGCGTCGTTCCTCAGCGGACAGGCCGGAGGCCTTGTCCCAGGCGAATATGACAAAGGCGAGCAGGGCGCCGGTCAGCAGAACGAAGACGATGCCCTGGCGCCAGGCGAACACGGCATCGTAGGTGCGTTGGATCTCGCCGCGCAGAATGGGCCGGCAATCGGGTAGTTTGATAATGAGCTTCTCGGCCACCTTGCGCACCTCACGCGGGTTGCGCACCGTCAGCACCAGATCGGTGTAGAAAGCATCGGCGATACCGAAGAAGCGGCGGAAGTCCGCTGCGGACACCAGGAACAGGTCGGCACTGACCAATTCCGAGTCCGCCTGTATCAGCTTGCGTATATGGAATGCATGCGGCGCGCCCGCGGACGAGCGGAAACTGAGCACGTCGCCCACGCCCAAGCCGCGGCTGCGGGCAATGGCAGCGCCAATCTCCACCTCGCCGTCGGGCGGTGCGCCTTCGTGTGGCACCATCAGCGTGTAGTTGGCACCGACGGCTGGGTCGTAGTGATAACCCCAGAGACGGCCCCGCTTGTCTGCCACGCCGCGGATTCTGCCGATGCGCTCCAGGTAGTCGGCTGGGATAAGGTCGTGACGGCCGGCCACCATCCTCTGCAGCACGATCTCCGGTGCTTCGGCCAGCAGCAGTCGCGCCTCCAGGCGCAGGCTTCCGGTGAACAGCATGACCGAGGCCAGCATGAAAACCACCAGACTGTAAACCACCAGCAACCCCAGGTTTTTACCTGGTCGGCGTCCCAGGGAGGCGAGCACATAGTCGATCAGGTAGCGTTGGCGTTGCAGGAATCTGTGCATGGCGGGGTCAGCGGCCGGGTATCACCAGGGAACCACTGGGGAAGTGTTCCAAGGCCATGGGGTGGTCCTGAAAGGCGCTGTGCCGGTCGGCCTGGCTGGGATGCCGGGTATATCGGGCCTCGGTGAACAGGCTCAGATCCGTCAGGCCCAGACGGGTGACCAGTTGTCTGGAATGCTCCAGCCGGTCACCGGCCTGATCCGCCGCATACCGGGTGTGCACCAGGCTCCAGCCCAGCAGACCAAATCCCACGAGGGTCAACAGCAACCAGATCTCAGATTTACGCATTGCTTAAGGTCTACATCCATTCGGGGGAGAATCCAGCCATGCGGATCAGCGTCCTGGCGGCGTCATGCCCGGTGTCACCGTAATAAATCGGAAAGGTGCAGCGAGCAAGCCCCGGTCGGTATGGACCAGCACCCTGGCCTCCCATTCCATGGCGTAGCGCACGCAGACCGGCAGCATGCCTTTGCCACTGTAGCCGGTGTTCCCGCTCGCCTCCAGTGACGCACGGTTGAATCCCATGTCCATATCGACTCCCTTGAAATCGACCTCCACTTTACGGGCCTCCAGCCCATTCAGTGTCACCTGTAATCTCAGGGGTTTGACCACGGGGATATCCTTGGGATCGATTTCAAAACTGACACTGCCGCCTGTTGCAAAACGCCCGGTGCAGGGACCTGCCCGCAGGTCGCAGTCCGGGTCCAGAGGTGCCATTGCGGCTATATCCGGGTTGAGCAGCGGCCAGATCTTGTAGGTAGCGACCCCGGCAAGGGCAAGGCACAGCAGGGCGATGAGGATCCACAGCAGGAAGCGGGTGTTTTTACTGGGCATGGATTCTCCCTGTCACGGCAGATCGCTGCGTCTGAACAGGGAAAATCCCAGCGCGGCGCAGGCGGTACCCAGCAACAGCGGGTAGATCAAGGCATATGCGATATAACCTGCCTGTCCGAAGGTGTCGATAATGATGTAGGCGGAGGGCCCCAGCAGCACCAGTTGCGGGTCGAACAGCATCATGCTGGCGGTGCGGAATACCTGCATGGGATTGGCCAGTGCGATGGCCACGGCGGACTCCGCCGGCAGGTGTTCCTGGATCATAATGCCGAGCAGGATCAGGTCGAGGAACAGCAGCAGGGTCAGCCAGACCACGAAGGCCGCCCCCTGGGCCACATCGGAGGAGCGCGCCACGGTTGAAATCAGCATACCGATGCCGAGAAAGCACCAGGCCAGCGCCATCAGCAGCGCCGTGTAATAAACCAGTATGTCCCAGGGGACATCCACGCCTTGAATGATGCCCCAGGCGATGGCGCCCAGCATGGCCAGGAAGACCGGCAGGAACACCATCAGAAAACGCCCAAGTATCTTGCCCCAGTACCATGCGCCAAGGCTGACGGGAAGCGACAGCAGGTATTCGAAGATGCCCGCCTCCCGGTCACCCGCCACCGAGCGTACCGTGGTGATCAGGACGAAAACGGGAAGAATGGCCATGGTGAGCTGGATGTAGGTCAGCAGCAGCCTGGACAGGCCGGTAAACCCCATGATGCGGGATTCGGCCAGCCCATAGGCGAACAGCAGGACCACCAGGCCGCCGAACACCGTGCTATAAACCATGAACCAGCGGGCACGAACCGACTCCACTATGTCGGCATAGGCGTTCAGCCAGAGATGGTTCATTTCTGAATGGTCTTCAGGTACTCGGTGATCTCGAAGACGGTTTTTATCTCAAGATTATCGCTGAAAATAGGCATTTTCTGTTCCTGGTTCTCGCCCACTTCGTGTCGGCCGTCGACCGCTTTCAGAACACGCTCGGCGACGCTTTCCTCGCCGGTCTGTTGCAGTGTCGTGAGATCCGAAGGCTCTATTTTCAGGAGTTTTGCATAGGGCCCGTTGCCGTCGGCATCCGCGCCATGGCAATGGGCGCAGAAAAAAAGATAGTGGGCTTCGCCCCGCTTGACCGCGTCCGTCATGCCCGGCTCCGCAGACGAGCCAGTATGGGTGCTAATACCGGCGATTGCCGATGTCAGCAGTACAACCCGCATTTTCATATTCATTAGTCTGTACCTCTTGAACGGATAGGGTGTTCAGATCAATACAACAAACGGCAAGCACAAGGTTGCAGGATCCATTATCTTGCTTGCTGTGCCGCCTCACGTTTCTCCGCCTGCTGTTTTAATCTGTCCAGCAACTGTACGCCCTGGGTGGTGAAACGTTTTTCCACTTCCTTGACGTGGCGTTTAGCCTGTTCGAAGTCGATACCTTCGGGAGCGGTTTCGGTCTGGGCGCCGAGCCCGTATTCCATGGGTGTGATCTTGCCTGGGACATAGGTTGCCGTGCGTGCATCGATCCAATGTCCATCACGGTGATCAGTAACCCATATCTCGGTGCCGGGCTTCTGGTCCCAGGATTTTCCCTCCAGCCACAGGGTGGCGCAGCCTATGTCGTCGAATGGGAACACCCTGGATCGCTTGCCCTCGGGAAAGACTCTCACTTGGGCCGCATAATGCCGGTCGCTGAGCACCATGCGGCAGCGTTCGCAGGCGTCTCGGTCCCACTTCACCTCTGTCGGCCCGCTCCCGGGATCGCCGGAGCAGCCGGGCAGTCCCTGAAAAGCCAGCGCCAGGACGGCCAGCCGGATCCATGTCATGGGCTCTGGTTTCAGCATTCAGGCGGCCTCATCCAGGTGGATACTGCCCAGCAAGGCGGCATAGCGGGACAGGACGCCGAGGAAGCGCAGGCGGTCTGGACCGGGCACATGGCCCTCCCAGAGCAGGCCCGCCCTCGCATCCTTGAAGCCCCATTCGCCTATGGTCCGGGCGAACGCAGCCTCGGCTCGCACCAGTGTCAGGCGGCAGAACAAGCTACTGGACAGGTCCACCAAATCTGCCACCCGGTCGTCCAGCACCACATTGCCCTGGTCCATCTCGATCACCCGGTTCACCAGGGCGGCGACCTCGTCCAGGCGGTGGCTGGAAATCAGCATGGCGGCAGTGTCCCGTTTTTCTGCCAGCAGCTGGAAAAAGATGTGCCGCGCCTCCGGGTCCAGATTGGCTGAGGGCTCATCCAGCACCAGCAGTTCGCTGTCACGGCCAAGGGCGATGGATATGAGCAGTTTCTGTTTCTGTCCACCGGAGAGCTTGACGAAGGGTTGGTTGCGGAACCGTCCCATGTCCAGTCCCAGGCGTTCGGCCACCGTCTGTATACGCTGGGGGTCGGCCTTGCACAGGCTGGCGGCGAAACGAACCAGCTGCTGCACCGGCATTTTCAGCGGCGGTGGCAATTGCGGCACGAAGCCTACCTTGGACAGCACTTCACGGCGATTCTCACGCGGATCCTGCCCGTCCACCGTTACCCGGCCCTCACAGGTGTACTCACCCAGAAGGCAACGGATCAGGGTGGTTTTCCCCGCCCCGTTGGAGCCTACCAGGGCGACCCGGTGGCCACGCTCAATGGTGAGTTCCACCCCCTTGAGCACCTCGTGGCGACGGAACTTTTTTACGAGCTTTTCAAAATGAATCATAGGTTATTTTTTTGCTTCCACGCAGCGGCATGGAAATGCACATTCGGGTTCAAGAAACCGGTGGCCATGTCTACTGGTGTTTGCCCAATCCCTTAATCACAAAGTTCAGCGAGTCGGTGGGACAAACATCCACACACATGCCACAGCGGGTGCAGTCGGCACCAATGTCCATATCGTAGTCGGTGGCGCGTCCCTTTACGGTCATGCTTAGTACATGGGGTACCAGGCAGACCTTGCGGCAGTCCCCTTCATGGTGGCAGTCCTTCACATTGTATGCCACCCGCAACGGTGAAATCGTACCCACCACGCCATAGGTGATGCCAATAGGGCAGACATGGCGGCACCAGGCGCGGCGCGAATAAAACACCTCGAACAGCAGCAACAGGCCCACCCAGGTCAGGGCGACCCCGGGACCGTAGATCAGCGCCCGGCTGAGGATCCCAGTGGGAGAGACCGTCTCGAACACGGTGTAACCGCTAATCAATGCCAGCAGGGCAAATATCACGTAGAAAATGCTGCGCACCTTGCGGTTGAAACTGTGGTCCTTGACAAGTTTTTTTCTGGCCAGCAGCAGGTGCAGCTTCTCCGCCCATTCTGACAGCAGGTGATAGGGACAGACCCAGGAACAGAAGGTGCGCCCGCCCAACAACAGCCATAGGATGAAAACCGTTACCGTGCCGATGAGCAGATTCAGCACGATGTGTTTATAGGCAAGAGCCACCTGCAGGGCGGAGTTGAGGTCCGCCATGTGGAAACCGACGAAACGGGAGGCGGTCAGTGCGCCTTCCAGTAACTGCACATCGAAAAAGTAGGAGAGCACGAACAGCAGGTTGACCAGGATCAGGGTGATCCAACGGCGGTTGCGCCACTTGGTTCCACCGCTGCCATGCTCTGCGTAGATGGCCTCGAAGTCCGCCTTGGAGAAGGGGTTCTGTTTCTTGTGTAAATGCACCTCCTGGGCCGCGGGAGAGATCTCCCCCTTCGCTGGTCGCCTGGGGGCTGCACCAAACAACTGGCGAAGTGATTCGGCTATGTATCCCACGATTACTCCGGGGCAGTTCTGCAGGGTCGGCAGATTTCCATGTTCCAGCGTCGGAAGCAGTGGTTATTCAGAACGGGTTCAGACATTTTTACTCAACCCCTTGATATCGAATTTCAGTGCCGAGGCGGGACAGATGTCCACACACATTCCGCAGCGGGTGCAATCGGCGCCTATTGGTACGCTCTCGTCCTTGGCCCGACCCATGATGGTGGCATCCAGGACATGGGGGACCAGGCAAACGGTGCGGCAATCGCCACCATACAGACAGGCCTCTGGTGAATACACCACCCGCACCGGCGACAGAGAACCCACCAGGCCATAGGTCATGCCGATGGGACAGGCATAGCGGCACCAGGCACGGCGCGAGACAAATACCTCGAACAGCAGCAGCGCCAGCACCCACAGCAGGGCCACGCCGGGTCCGT
>RRYU01005195.1_pt1 | contig 24921 bp, 22 predicted proteins | sample 2162651 | NCBI WGS metagenome assembly RRYU01 (sample SAMN10267283, study PRJNA491782) | microbial mat metagenome | isolation source: biomat in the production well | place: Japan: Minami-Kanto gas field, natural gas well KTG3 | collected 2017-06 | reverse complement strand
AATTTGTATTGTTTATCTCACAATTTTTTTACTTTTTCTATGAGTGACTGTTCTAATTCTAGAGCTCCTAAGTAGCCTTTGTCTATTAGGTATGATTTTAAATCTTTATCGAGACCGGTTAGAATAAAAATTCCAGTAATTATTAGGATTATAGCTAGAGTCTTTTTAAACCATCCTTTTGGATTTGAAGCACCTTTAAATTTTGACGCAATTTTTTGGCCTCCGTATCCGATTGCTAATAGTGGAATGCTCATTCCAACTACATATATAAATAAGTTGGTTAGTGCTAACGAAAAACTACTTGGTAATACTATTGCAAGTATTAGTGCGTATGTTGGTGAACATGTTGTAAATACTGGCCCTAGTGATGCTCCGAGTAAAATTGCCCCTTTTGCGTTTGATTCTTTTTTACCATCGGCAAATAAATTTTGACTTTTGTACAAACCCATTTTAAACGCAATGTTGCTCCATGTTTCTGGAAAAAGCATAGTTAGTCCAAAAGCTGTTACTAAGCCACCTGAGATGTAAGTCCAGACTGATTGTGGTATGCCTATTAGTGCAGTTGTTGCTTTTAAAAGTAGAGTGAAAATTATTACAGACACACCTAGAGACGCCACTATTATTAGAGGTCTGTATGGGTTTTTTTCACCCAAACTTCCCCCTATTATGATTGGTAAAAGTGTTAGAACACAAGGTGCAAGTATCGTTAGGATACCTGCCAAAAATGATGTGATTAGTAGTTGCATAATTTAAAGTGTTGAAGTAATTGCTTCATTGATTTCTGTAACTGTTGGAGCGGCTAATGTTGTAATTGCTTCTCCTTGAGCGTTTATTATTACTACTGTTGATTGTGATAGAATGCCGTATTTTTGTTTTAGTTTTGTTTCTGAGTCGTAGTCTGCTTTTAATATTATTGTACCATCTGCTAGTGTTGGGTTTGTACTAGATAGATCTGCGTTAATTGCTTCTTCCATTTGTTTACAAGTAGGACACCAGCTTGCGTGAAAAAATAGTGCAAATGGTTTTTGTCCTATAAGAGAATTATATAATTCTTCAGAATAGTCTTTATATACTGCTTTTTCTGTTGTCAAACTAGGAGTTTCGACGTTTGTCACTTTGGGTGTTGTTTCTGTGTCTGTTGTGTTTACTGTAGATTCTAAATTTTGAGTTGGAATTGTTGCATTATCAATGTTGTCGCTTTGAGTATCACAGGCAGATAGGGATGTGATTGCTGATATTGATAATATTGTAAAAATAAGCATTTTTTTCATAAAGTGTTTGTTAATTTATTAGGTCTATATGATACATGAGATTATTCTATTTATATAAATGTATATTAGTAAGCTGCTACTAATCCATATGTACAATTTTATCTCTTTTAAATAAGGATGGATCTTTAAATAATATTTTATTTTTTGTATATCCAATTGCCACAACATAATGGCCATCAATCCAGTCTTTTACCCATGTATACTTTTGATAAAGATTTAATGAGATTTATCCTTTTGACTCTTTTTTAGATTTTTTCTTCGCTTTTTTCTCCTTTTGAGACAGTGATGGTTTTTTATTAGCTTTTACTGCATTTTTTCCTTTACCCATATTTTTGTATTTATTTATTATAACTTTATTAAAAATATAGTACGCTTTTTCTTGTATTCTCGTCAAACTTGTATGATGTTTTTTTGTTAAAATGTTAGTTGATATTTGCAATTGAATTAAAAATATGTTATTATATTGTTAGTTCTTTGAAATATATTTAAATCTTGTGGCGCAATTAGTGATAATTTTGTTTATCGCTAGCTGCGCCTCAAGCTTTGATTAGCAAGAATAGGCCTGATTGTATTCTTTCCCAAAAGTTTATGGTCACTGTTAACTCGTTCTAAACGGGCTTGGTGTTTAGAGAGAAGTGATAGACAGATTGTAAATCGAGGTAACTTGATTTATAGAAAATTGATGTCAGTGATGTGTTAATTTTTACTTTAATCTCTTATCTGATGCTGAAAATGCTTTTTGAAACTTGAGGTTTTTTATATGTCTTTTTTTTTGAAGATAAATTTTTACTCTAAGGAATAATGTTTTTAAATGTATTTTTGTTATATGCTTCTTATTAATATGTGAAGTTGTGTAGTGAGAAAAATTATTTGATATTTATTTGCACTTATTTACGATGCGGACAACCAGGCCAACAACATGGTCTTTTTTTTCCTTCGATAATTTCAGAGCATAGTCTGGTAATGTGTTCCATTCTGGTTTCTGGTTTTTTTACAATAGTTGTCCAACAAATCCATTCATTGCGTGCTAGAGGCGTAAGTTCGTTCCATTTTTTGAGTATGTTTGGATTGGAATGTATGGCTTTCTGTAAATCCTCAGGCACATTATGCACCACTCCTGTGGCAATTGTTTTGTTTGTCATGTTTTTAAATTTAAGACTAAAATCTATTTAATATATGGGCTTTCCTTGTTAATTAACAATTTCATTTTTTGTTTCATTAATGGGAAGTAGTCTAGAGTCTTCTAAGGCTGCTGTTCTATGCCCAATACCCTTTAAATATTCTTGGTTCGACTCAAAAGCAAGGAAACTGTCTACATTTTTTTGCTTAACAAGAAGTATTGCATCCCAACGCTCATCAGTCGGTCCAATTAAATACTCGCCACCTTCTCCCATAAACAATACTTCACCACCTGATTTCTTTAGAAAAGGTAAGGTGTGGTCTATATAAAGTTGGTATGCCTGTTTACCACTTATAGGCTTGCTTGGTTTTAGTTCTGGTGAAGTTGAATAATCAGCAATTTCACGAAAACGAAGCAGATTTAGCATAATAACAGAGCCTTGAATTCTTCTCATTACAAAATTTCGTCCTGCTTCTTGTGTTGGTGTTAGATAATTTATTTTCATAGTGTTGTTATTGTAATTTAAAATTTATAAATATATTCATTTTTGGAACGATTGTTAAGAACAATACCATATTATCACCCTCTATAATAAAGAAAAAATCAAATTTATTCTCCTTTGAAAGCCTGTCTTAATATTTATAATGAACTCAATATCTTTTGAATTTCAGCTAACGTTTGCGTGTATGAGAAGTTGCGAAGCAATTTGGGTGGAAGCTTTTGTAAAAAGCCGTAGCCTCATACACGCTGTTGTACGATGTAATGAAAAATTCTTAATTCGCGATAGCGAATTATTTAATCGGGGCAATTTTTATTCATTTTTATTTGGATCAACATTGTCTTGGTATAATTTATACCCCAGCCCTTCAAGCTTGTCCTCTAATTCCGCAAAAATACCAATGACAACCTTTTTGATTTCAGCGAACTGGCTATATTCTCCATTTTTAACAATTTTAATTAGCTTAGAAAATCCTGCGGGTTTGTAGTTTAACTTCTTTGCGTCGGTTATGATTTTCGAAAATCTGAGAGTTTTTGCATTCAAGCAGGACAAAATTTTTAAATACTGAAAAAACATGTCGTTGATAACTGTAGCCATTCCTTCTCTGTTTTTGGTTTCAGCGGAGTTAAGTGTTTTTGTGGTTGATTCTTGCACCTTTTCCCATGTTTCCACGGCTTGCTCATATCGGGTCGCTTTATCTCTCATGCCAAATTGATCAGGTCGTTTTTTGCTGACAAGATTATCACTTGGCTCATAACCTTCGTTTTGAAGGAATGCTTTTATGTCTTGAACGACGCTTGCTGTCAAATCTTTAATCTCGGCAAATTTTCGAAAATCACCGCGTAGAATCAATGAGCGTAGTTTTAAAAAATCTTTTGGCTTGATTTTGAACGTTTTAGATTCATTGATTTTCTTGGAACTGCTGGAATACGGACTTTGATTTATGAAAGCTAAAAAATTTAAAATGTTCTCAAACATGTGATACACGGCTAGAGAGATTTTTTCATGTTCTTTTTGCTCCGCGATCTTTACAACAGAAGAGCTTGAAAAGAAAATACCCGGCCATAATGCCGTCGCTTGTTCCAGAGCTTTTTGCCTTATATTTTTTGGTTTATATCTGTTCAATTTGTCGATAAAGTTTTTGCCGTAGAGAGGTAGGAGCTTTTCAGAGCCAACGCCAAACCATGAGCCGTTGACTTCTTTTACCTCGTTTAAGTAAGCCTTTTCAGTAATCCAAATAAGTTCAACCGAGAGCCCATCTCTAATTTTGTGCATTTTTGCGTAAGGAAGTTTTTTCTGGCCATGTGGCATTTCTCTAAGAAAAGCAAAAAGTTCCAGATCAGAATATGGCTGGTCTGTTTTTCGAGCAAATGATCCTCTCGTAGTGATAGCTAAAAGATTTTTCCCGAATTTACGTTTAATCAGAGGAACCATTTCAAGAAGAACCGCCTCCCTTTCCTTGTGTGTATTTTTTTTTATGCCTTTCATAAGTGTTAAAAATGAATAAAAATTGCCCCGATTAAATTTGCCCGATAGGGCAAAAAGAATTTTTCATTATTTTGTATAACGTTCATGAATAACTGAAGTTTGCTGGCGGTATAATTTGGAGCGAAGCGACATACCGTCGCCAAATTTGGGTGAAAGAACGTAGCGGAGTGAGTGAACCAGTTATTCATTGTTGTACGATGAGAATTAAAAACACTCATTTAAGCATGTACTCGTTGGCGAGCGAGCCCTTTGTATACATAGTAAGCTGAGAAAATTGCAAAGAACACATTAAGCCAGAAGAATATCCAGCTTGCTTCAATGTAACTGAACAATGCTATTAAGACACTACCCAGTGTTAATGCTATGCTCCGGCGCAGCGTGCCCATTTGAAAAGCATAGCCAAGGCCGATTCCGCAAAGTCCAAGAATGAAAATTACAGTATTGTAGCCCTCAAAAAGATACAGTGACCAGATGATTAGGCCGAGGCTACTTATTGTAAGGATTGGTGTATCAATTTTGTCTGGCGTGTTTAACATCATGAGGATACTTGAGATAGCCACAAGAATCTCCAAAATCACGAAAAAAATGGGACCACCTTGTTGATAACCAAAGATAGCGTAAAGGAGCATGATTAATCCGCCGATAGCGAATAGCCAATTTTTGAGTGATTTTGTTGGATGCTTAACATCCTTTGCTTCGGGCCACGCTGCGCCGGTTACGAGAACAAGCGAGCCAACGAGCCCTGTGATAAAAATGTAGTCCATAGGAAGTGGTTAAGTTTATTTCATTATACGTTTTCAATTCTTTTCGTACAACGTTCCAGAATATGCGATGTTTGCTGGTGATATAATAGCGAACGGAGTGAGCTATCACTAGCAAATATGGGTGCAGCGACCAACAGGAGCAAAACCGCATATTCTGTGTTAGGCGTTGTTGTTGCCCGCGTCTTTTATCACTGTTCCTTGATGAAAAATCATTTGCCAGTTTTCACCACGCTTTTGCCAAATTGAACAACGAAGTGTCCAAATTGTTTCATTAGTTTTTAGAAATTCGATAGATGCTTTATATGTTAAAAGTATAGTATCTGGTGCTATTTCTCTTGTTTTGAAATCAGAGGCTTTATATCGTTCGAATTTTTCATCTTCTGAATTTGGCAAAAGCTCTACAAAATCCTGCTTAGAGTAGATTTTTCCGAACATACCAAACTCAACGAAGTCATCAGCGAGCAATTCACTGATTCTTTTTGCTGACCTTCGAACTTCGGGTTGAAGTAATGACACCTCCAAATCTTCTATATGTTTTGCGAGCTGATGATCCATAGTTTTGATTTTAATTAGTGATTTAAAAGCGGGCGACAATTGCGCCTAACGTTTGCTGATATCTGACGTTTTGTCACTTCCTTAAAAAATAAATTTAGTGTGGCAAAATGTGGCTTTAGCCCTTGCAGATATCAGCTGTTAGATGACCCGTAGGGCGAGCGACCTTAGGAGCGAGAGTCTTCTCTCTGGCTTCCTTATTATTTTAGTAAAAAATCCACGGCTTCATTTCTCCATTGTTCCAATTGATTTGGTTTCTCTAAATCATGATCGCCGTTTTCAATGATGATTTGATTATCAAAAGTCGTATTCAAACTTTCAATTGGAACTGCAACATCTTTTGAACCATGAATATGTAAAATTCTATCTTTCATAAAATCAAATTTGTTCGAAAAATCAAAATCTTTTGCTTCTAAAAAATACTTTGAATCAATATAATTTGCTTTTGTCATTTTGTCTGTTCTTTCACAATCTTTTTGAAAAGCACTTTCATCTAAATATTGTTTGTAATTTTGCCAATTTATTTCAATTTCTGGATTAGATTTTTTCATCTGAGATGTTACAAACCAATATTTCATAAGGTCTTTCTGATTTAATGCAGGAGCAATTAAAATTATCTTTTCTATCTCATCTTTTATTTCATCAATTTTTGTTGCTAAAATACAAGCTCCAAGACTATGAGCGAAAACACTTATTTTACTTTGTCCAATTTCTCCTTTTAATTTTCTTAAAGCCAAAACAAAATCATCAGCTTGTTTTTCTATTGTTGTATATTTGAAATCCCCATCAGAAAGACCGCATCCTGAAAAATCTAATCTTAAAACTGCCATCATTTTTTCAACTAGACTATCTGAAAGTGCTTTAAATTTTTTTTCGGTAGAAGAACATCTTTCAAAACCATGAAGGCAAATTATACCTTTTTGAATTTGATAGTCAGGCATTGAAATAATACCTCTAAGATTTTGATTTTCATTTTTTAGAATTTCTAATAACTGTGTTTTCATAAGTGGATTTTTTACGATTTAAATTATTGCCAGAGAGAAGATTTCATCTAACGTTTGCTTATGATCCGAAGTTGCTTTAGCAATTTTGGATATATGCTGTTAGCTGATGTGTTTATTTTTTTATAGCATATATAACCTGTTGTTCACCAAATCTTTTTAACTCTTTAGTTAATTTCATTCCACATTTTTTTAATAGTTTTATAGAGTTAATATTTTTTTTCTGTGTTTCAGCCCAAAGCTCTTTTAAATCTAGTACTGAAAATGCATATTTAATACCTTCTTTCACTATTTCTGTTCCATACCCCTTTCCCCAAAAAATTGGATTTAATTCGTATGATATTTCATAATTGATACCATTGTGATGCTTATCTATGGAAACTAATCCGATAAAATTGTTTGATTGTTTTTCTTTGACGCAAAAATAACATGTTGGTAGTTTAGCGGAAAAAAAATCTTTAAAAATTTCGTCAAATTTTTCTTTACTTATTGGACCACCAAGATATTTTCTAACTTCTAAATTTATATATAGGTTTAGAAGGTCTTTATAGTCCTCTTGTTTTGGTTTGTAAAAAATTGTTCTGTGTGTTTCCATGTGAAAAAAATAAATATTTCAGCTAACAGGTTGCAGGACGTACTTTTTTAAGAAAAATTTAGGTATTTTTTATAAAAGTTTAATCTTTGTTTGTCATAGTGTTTCTGCAATCTAATTTTGTTGTTTATGCTTTATAATTTAGAGGATTATTTGGAGAATGTTAAGCGTTTTTTGATGCTTAAAAATTATAGTCCGAAAACTGTTAAAAATTATGTTTATAGTTTGAGGAAGTTTTTTGAGTATGTGATTGATGGTGACCTTAAATTTAGTAAGAAGACTTTTGAAGATTATTGTTTGTATCTTTTGGATAAGCAGTACTCCCCCCAGACTGTGCACCTTTATATGAATGCTATTAGTTTCTTTTATAAAAATATTCTTGGGGTTTCTTTTAAAACTAAAATTCCTGTTCCTAAAAGGTCTAAAAAGTTGCCGGTTGTTTTGTCTCGTGATGAGATAAAAAAGATTCTTTCGAATATTGTTAATATTAAACATTATTTGATTGTTGTTTTAGCTTATAGTGCAGGCCTTAGGGTTAGTGAGGTTGTTGATTTGAGGGTTGCTGATATAAATTATCATGAAGCTACTGTATTTATTAGGCAAGCTAAGGGGCGTAAGGATCGAATATCGCTTTTGTCCAAAGAGATTGTTAAAGATTTATCTTTATATACTTTTGAGAGAGATCCAGTGGATTTTCTTTTTGAGAGTAATCGCGGTGGGAAATTGACAACTAGGACTGTTCAGAAGGTGTTTACAAATATGCTAAAGAAATCTGCTATTAAAAAGAAGGCTACATTTCATAGTTTGCGTCATAGTTTTGCTACACATCTGCTTGAGGATGGTGTTGATTTGAGGTTTGTTCAAAAATTACTTGGCCATAGCAATATTCGTACCACTCAGCTCTATACTCAGGTTACAAATACTATGCTTAGGAATATTAGGAGCCCTTTTTGATTTTCAAACTATGGCTATGCTATTATGCCTTTGTTACTGTTGTTGTTAAATTTATATATGAAAGATCTTGATCTACAATCATAAGATGAGGCTTGGAATGCTTTGACAGAGAAAAGAGATAAAAATGATGAAAAATTTATTACTCATGATGAGGTGTGGAGTTGTGAATGAACTTGTTTATATAATACTAATTATTAGGTCTTTATAATCAAAACCTATTTCTAAATCCCCTATATCTTCTATTGAATACCATTTTGCAGTTCCATCGTTTATTAATTGCCCTGTTGCTGTACCGAGGTATAAGTGGCTTATGCTTTTGATCTTATTGCTATGTGTTCTTTGATGCCTCCTTCTGTGATTATTTGTTTCATTTTTTTGGGGAATAAATTCTATATTCAAGCATCCTGTAGGCTCGGCCGTTCATGTTTTCTTCTGTATATTCTCTGTGTAATTTTCCTCCTAGGGCCTCGGGTATTCTTTTGCTTGCTAGATTTATGTCTACTACTGGGTATAGTATAAATTTGTAGTTTAGGTTTTCGTCGGCCCATTTTTTTAGGGCAAATATTGCTTCTTTGCCGTATGAATTGCCGTGTGCTGATTTTTTTATCCAAATTCCTAATTCGGGTGTTTTTCTATCAATGTGGTGTAGTCCGGCATTTCCTAAATACTCACCTGTTTTTTTCTTGAGTACAACCGCTTGAAAGTTAGTCCCCTCCTCATTTTCTTTCATGGAGGCTTCTATAAATTCAATTGTTTCCTCTATCTTTTCTGGGGCTTTGGGATACATATATTTAGTTATTTCTTCTGTAAATTCCTTAAAAATATCATCCTTATATTTAAGACTGATCGCCTTTATGATTATATTTTTGCTCTGGAGAGTGATGTTTGTTGTTTTCATGCCTTTAATTGTAGCTGATTTTTATAAAACGGCAATTATTTGATTTTAATGTTGATTTTTTTGAATCAGTAAGTAGAATGTGGGCACTAAAAAGAAAACAAGGGCGAGTGGTGGAATTGGTAGACACGCTAGTCTTAGGAACTAGTGGCGCAAGCTGTGAGGGTTCAAGTCCCTCCTCGCCCACCAGAAAAACAGGATTATAAAATCCGGTTTTTTTAGTTATTTCAAATACATTTTGCTCTTTTGTCAAAATTGCTATTGACTTAGAATGTTTCTTAATGTAATTTAGCTTACTTAGACGGCATATTCGTTATAAAACATTGTTGATTTTTGATCAAATATATTGCTTGACACGTGAACTGCAACTAATATATAAATGTTATATAACATTACTTGATAACTACTTAACGCAATATGGAATCCTTAGATAACACAACAGCGGCAACAGCCACTCAAGGCTCACTTAAAAATATAGACTTATCAACTGTGGTTGAGGAGATTTTTATGGTACTTACAAATAAGGAGAAAGATGTTATCACCCAACGTTTTAGTTTAGACAATAAACCTAGAAGGACTCTTGAAAGTATTGGAAAAAAGTTTTCAGTAACAAGAGAACGTATTAGACAAATAGAAAAAATTGCACTAGGAAAGCTAAGAAGGACAGTGCAGACAACAAGTTTACAAGATGTAAACGATGTCGCTGACAGAATTATTGCAGAAAATGGTGGAGTAATGCTTGAGGCTCGTTTGGTTAGTAGTGTATTAAATATACTTGGTACAGAGGGAGATATAGATGGTCATATTGTAAAGTTGGCATTTAGCATTAATCCAAACTTGATTAAAGAGGATAAAACAAACCAATATTACCCATTCTGGCATGTAAAAGATTTAAGTATTGTACTTGTGACATCTATTGTAAATTCTGGTAATAAAGTGCTTAAAAAGAAAGGAGATGTTTTAAATAGAACAAAAATTGTTGTTCAAGTTAGACAGCAGCTTGGTGATAAGATTGAGGGCCATTCTGATCCGCTTATTGTTTCATCACTTGAAGTTGATAAAAGAATAAAAACTTTAAAAGAAGGTTTTGGTCTTATGTCTTGGAGACATATCAATCCAAAAAGTATTCGTGATAAAGCTTATATAGTTTTAAAAAGAGAGGCTAAACCACTTCACTTTGTAGAAATTGCAAACAAAATTATGGAAGCTGGCTTTGATAAAAAGATGGTAACTGTACAAGCTGTACACAATGAACTTATTAGATATGAGCAATTTGTACTTGTGGGTAGAGGTTTGTATGCACTTAAAGAGCATGGATACACTAAAGGTACTGTTGCTGACATAATTACAAAACTACTTAAGGAGAAAAGTCCAATGACTAAGCAGGAAATCATCGATGGTGTTCTTTCTCAACGTCATGTTAAAAAAGGAACTATCTCACTAAATCTACAAAAAAATCCACAATTTGTACGTGTTGGTAGAGCTGTTTATAAACTAGACGACTCTAAATAGTACTTAATATAGGATACGGTGTTTAAAAATACACTTATGGCTGTGTGTAGCTGTGACTTTTGAATGTTATGGTTTTTATTTGGGCTTATTATATTGAGATACATATTTATATATGTGTATTTTTTTACGTTATAATTTTTATCTGCTTTTCAGATTGAGAGTTCTTTGTTATTTTACATGCACAATAAATCTTAAATATGTTTTATGGGCGACTGTATTTTTTGTAAAATTTCGAATGATACTCTTGGAACGGAATTTTTGTATGAAGATGATACTGCTGTAGCTTTTGACGACATACATCCAAAGTCTAAAACGCATATTTTGATTGTCCCTAAAAAACACATAAATACAATCATGGATATGGAGGATGGGGATGAAAATATTGTTGGTCATTTAGTAAAAATTTCAAAATTTTTGGCTGAAAAATATTCATTGCCAGGCTATAAATTGCAATTTAACGTTGGGGAGTCTGGCGGCCAAGAAGTATTTCACATACATTTACATATGCTTTCTAACTCATCTAAATAATGGCTTTTGCAAATCTCCATACACACTCGCACTATAGTTTACTTGATGGATTTGGGAGTCCTAAGGCTATTGCAGCTCAGGCTAAAGCACTTGGATATACTGGTGTTGCGCTTACAGATCATGGGACTACTCATGGATTAATTGAGCTTTTTGAAGCGTGTAAGGATGAAGGAATTAGACCGGTTTTGGGCTGTGAGATTTATGTTGCTCCTCGATCGCGTTTTGATAAAGAGGCAAGTTTGGATACCAAACCTTACCATCTTGTGCTTTTGGCGGAAAACAATGTGGGCTACAAAAACATTTTGGAGCTTGTGTCGGCGGCAAATTTAGAGGGATTTTATTATAAACCACGTGTTGACTACGATATTTTAAAAGAAAAAAGCGAGGGGATTATTGCGCTGTCGGCTTGTATGGGTGGACATTTGCCGCGCGCTGTTATTGCAAATAATGATGATAAAACTGAGGAAATTATAAAAAAACATATAGAAATTTTTGGTAAGGATAATTATTTTTTAGAATTACAGCATCATCCCCTACTGGAGGATCAAGAAATGGTGAATAAAAAATTAATTGCGCTTGCAAAAAAAGCATAGTCTTGGCTTGGTTGCCACTTGTGATTCTCATTATCCTAAAATTGAGGATAAGGATGTGCATGATATTATGCTTTGTATACAGACTGGTTCGATTGTTGATGATCCAAATCGGATGCGCTATAGGGATGATTTTTCGCTTAAGACTGTGGATGATATGAATGAAGCTTTTAAGAATATTCCTGAAGCTTTGGAAAACACTGTAAAGATTGTGGAGCGATGTAATGTGGATTTTACTTTTGGTGTTAATTTGATACCAAAGTTTGATTCGCCGGATGGAATGGATTCTGAGGAGTATTTAAAAAGTCAGTGTTACAAGGGGCTTGATGATAGGTTTAAGGATGTTAAGGGCGGTATACCAGAAAATTATAAGGAAAGACTAAAGTTTGAGTTAGATATGGTGCATAGTATGGGATTTGATACTTACTTTTTGATTGTGCAGGACTTTATTGATTATGCTAAGGAGCAAAAGATTATTGTGGGGCCGGGGCGTGGGTCGGCGGCTGGGTCACTTATATCTTATTGTCTTGGAATTACAAATGTTGATCCGCTGTTTTATGGACTGTTTTTTGAGAGATTTTTAAATCCGGAGAGAATTAGTATGCCGGATATAGATATTGATTTTGCTGATACTAGGCGTGATGAGGTTATAAAATATGTGACAGAAAAATATGGAAGGGAGAATGTTGCTCAGATTATCACCTTTGGTACTATGGCTCCACGTGCGGCGATACGTGATGTTGGTCGTGCACTTGGATATCCTTATCCTGAAGTGGATGCACTATCAAAGATGGTACCGCCTCCGGTGTTTGGTAAAAATCCCCCACTGACTGTTTGTGTAAAAGAAGATCCGACTTTGAAGGAAGAATACGAATCAAATGCGCGTAGTAAAAAACTACTTGATTTGGCTGCTAGGATTGAGGGAACAGTGAGACATACTGGTACTCATGCTTGTGCGGTGATTATTTCTGAGAAAAAATTAACAAATTATACAGCTTTGCAATATGGTGCAGGGTCTAAAAGTGAGGTTGTAACACAATTTTCTGCAAAGCCATTAGAAAAACTTGGTCTACTTAAGATGGACTTTTTGGGCCTTAGAAATCTGACTATTATTGAGACGACATGTAAGATTTTAAAACGGACTCGTTCTATCGTGGTTGATATTGATACTATACCTATGGATGATGATGATACTTTTGATGTGTTTAGGCGTGGTGATACTACTGGAGTGTTTCAGTTTGAGTCTCCCGGCATGCGGCGTTATCTGCGTGAGCTAAAACCTACTGAGTTTGATGATATTTTTGCGATGGCTGCACTTTATAGACCAGGACCTATGGAATGGATTCCGAGCTACATCTCTGGAAAGCATGATCCAAAAACTGTAAAATATTTTGATCCGTCTTTTGAGACTATATTGTCCAAGACTTATGGTGTTGCGGTTTATCAGGAGCAAATATTGCAGTTGGCGCGGGACTTTGCGGGTTTTTCTCTTGGAGAGGCAGATATATTGCGTAAAGCGGTGGGTAAAAAAATTGCTTCCTTGCTCGCTGAGCAACGTGAAAAGTTTGTTAAAGGTGCTGTAAATAATGGTCATGATGAAGAATTTGCGCGCGACGTGTTTTCTAAAGTGATCGAGCCATTTGCAGGATATGGTTTTAATAAAGCACATGCAGTTTGTTATGGTCTAATTGCTTACCAAACTGCTTATCTCAAGGCTCATTATCAGATAGAGTTTATGACTGCTCTGCTTTGTAGTGATGCGACTAATACTGATCGTGTTATTTTGGAGATTAATGAATGTAACGAAAAAGGTATTTCTATTTTGCCTCCATCGGTCAACGAGTCTCTTTCAAACTTTACAGTGGTAGGTGAAAATGCAATTAGATTTGGTTTGATGGCTATTAAAGGTGTTGGTGAGGGGCCTGTTGATCTTATTACTGAGGAAAGAAAATTAAATGGTAAATTTGAATCTCTGGCGGATTTTGCTACCCGTGTGCCAGCTAAAATTATAAATAAAAAACTAATACAGGCCTTAGCTTGGAGTGGTGCTTTGGATGAATTTGGTGATAGAAATAAGGTAGCTGAAAGTTATAGTGAAATTTCAAAATTTGCAAAAATTGTACAGGATGATGTAGATAATGGACAAACTGACATTTTTGGAATTATGGATTCTGATGCAAATACTGTTGAGTCAATAACTATGGTTGATGTTCCGCCACTGGGAGATTTACAAAATTATAAGTGGGAAAAGGAATTGCTTGGTATGTATGTATCTGGTCATCCACTTAAGGGGTTAAAAAGTTATATATCTAAAAAGGGACGCTTAATTGGAGGTCTTACTGATGCCAGTGTTGGAAAAACTGTAAATATTGTGGGGATGATTAGTGATCTTCGTGTAATTGTTACAAAAAAGGGTGATAAAATGGCAATATTTACTGTTGAAGATCCTAGTGGAAAGGTGCGCGCGGTTATGTTTCCTAAAATTTATGCAAAATTTGGTGATGTCATTGAGCAGGATAATATTGTAGCTTTTGCTTCTAAATTTGATTTTAGTCGTGATCAATATCAGGTGAGTGTAAATACAGCTAAGAAGCTTTCTATAAATGCTATGATTGAAAATGCAAGAGAACAAAATACTTATGATGAAAAAGAGGAATTTGATATGGCTATGAGGTTTGTTGATGAAATTATTTTAAGTAAAAAAGATAAAAGTCATGAAGAACTTGCGGGAAATCTAGATATTTTTGCTACTACTGATGAGCTTTGTTTGATAAAAATACCGAAGGGAGTTAAGTCTTCCAAAATGTCTGAATTAAACAAAATTTTACAAGCAAACAAGGGTGAAAAACCTATAGATATCAAGCTTGAATCTTCTGGAAAAGTCATTAGGCTGCCGTTTGGAGTAAACGTCAGTGAAAAACTAAAAGTTGAGGTCGAGAAATTGTTGAGTTAAATTGTCTCATGGCTTATAATCCCATGTGAAATTTAACAAATATTATGTACAGAACTCATACTTGTAGTGAACTTAATGATGCCAATGTTGGTCAAACAGTGACTTTGTCTGGCTGGGTGCACCGTAGGCGCGATCATGGTGGTGTGATTTTTATTGATCTTCGTGATAGATATGGGCTTACACAGATTGTGTCAGATCCAATTAATTTTGATGATGTACATAATGCGATGGATAAAGTTCGTAGTGAATTTGTGGTTAAAATTACTGGTGATGTTAGACTTAGGCCAGATAGTCAATACAATGAAAATCTTGAAACAGGTAAGATTGAGATAAATGTTACTGATTTTGAAATTTTGAGTAGCGCAAAGACACCTCCATTTGAGATAGACCAAGACAAACAGGTTTCTGAAGATTTAAGACTTAAATATAGATATTTGGATTTGAGGCGTGAAAGGATGAAAAATAATATTGTCCTTAGACACAAAATGGTTAAATTTATGCGTGATTATTTTAGTGATGATGGTTTTTTGGAGATTGAAACTCCAATTTTGATAAAGGGTACTCCTGAGGGTAGCCGTGAATATCTTGTACCTTCTCGCCTTTATCCTGGTAATTTTTATGTACTTCCACAGTCGCCACAACAGCTTAAGCAGTTACTTATGGTTTCTGGGATGGATAAATACTTCCAGATGGCTAGATGTTTTAGAGATGAGGATCAGCGTGGAGATAGGCAGCCGGAGTTTACTCAAGTCGATCTTGAGATGAGCTTTGTGACTGAAAAAGAGATGATGGCTCTTATTGAGGGACTTTTACTTGAAACCACTAAACGTTTTGCTCCGGATAAAAAGATTATGACTGAGCCATTTCCTGTGTTTACATATGAGCAGGCCATGAATAGATTTGGTAGCGATAAACCGGATATTCGTTTTGGACTTGAATTTAGTGATGTTACTGAGATTGTTAAGGACTGTGGATTTGGAGTGTTTAGCTCGGTTGCTACTTCTGGTGGTGTTGTTAAAGCTTTAAAAGTTGATGGCGCATCAAAGCTTACTCGTCGTGAAATTGATGAGATTACTGAGGTTGCAAAAATTTATGGTGCTAGGGGACTGGCCTATATTGTTCTTGAAGAAGATGGTAACCTTAAATCCCCTATTGTAAAATATTTTGAAAAAGGAGAACTGGAAAAAGTTATTGAGTTAACAGCTGCTAAGCCTGGTGACATCGTCTTTTTTACTGCTGCTGACTTTGTGACTGCTTGCGAATCGCTTGGTGCTGTGCGTCTTGATATTGCTAAGAGATTTGATCTAGTTGATCCTAATCTTTTTGCATATTGTTGGGTAAATGATTTTCCTATGTTTGAAAAAGATGCAGAAACTGGCGCCCTAGCTGCAGTACATCATCCATTTACTTCACCTCAGGATAATCAAAAGTTTGTAAAAGATCCGGCAAGCTCAACTTCTATTGCTTATGATGTTGTTTTAAATGGTAATGAAATTGGGGGTGGGTCTATTAGGATCCATGATGCTGAAATCCAGGCAAAGGTATTTGAGGCTTTGGGTATAAGTTTAGAGGATGTAGATAGGCGTTTTGGGCATATTTTGCAAGCGTTTGAATATGGTGTTCCGCCGCATGGCGGTCTTGCGCTGGGGCTTGATAGACTGGTTATGTTGTTTGCTGGTGAAGCAAATATTCGTGAGGTAATTCCATTCCCTAAGGATCAAAAGGCTAGGGATTTAATGCTTGGTGCTCCTTCACAGATGCCTAGTGAGCAAATTGATGAATTGCACATAGAGCTAAAGGACATCGAATAGACTAGTCAAACATAGCGATTTTGTGTTATAATTAAGCGATTATTATAAATTAATAAATGATACTTGCACTAGAAATTTTGGCTTTAATATTGGTTTTGGGATTTTTCTCATGGTTTTTTGTGCTTTATTTACGCAAAAAGATCGCTTTAAAGCGTGCTATAGATATGGTGTTTTTGGAAATTAAAATTCCTAAAAGAGAGTCAAAGGATGATAGAGAGCATGATAGTGAGCAGTTTGCAAACAAGGATTTTAAAGAAATGTCTTGTGGAGCGATGGCTCAATTTTTTGAATCACTTTATAGTACTTATTCTGGTGGGTGGCATCGATTTTTGACTAAGCAGGATCCAATTTCGTTTGAATATGTGGTTTTAGATGGTCTGATATATTTTTATGTGGCTTGTGTCTCTGACTTGGCTCCAATTATGGAAAAGCAAATTACAGCTTTTTATCCAGGTGCAGTAGTGGAGATAAAAGAAGATTACAATATTTTTGATCCTAATAGCAAAGTTGTTGCTACTTATCTTACGGCGAATAAAGAATATTGGTTTCCATTTAAAACATATGAAAATATGAATGTTGATCCTTTTAATGCAATTGTTAATTCCTTATCAAAAATTGCAGAAAACGAGGGAGCTGCTATACAAGTAATGCTAAGACCAAAAAAATCTGGTTGGCAAGAAAAGGGCCGAAAGGTTGCAAATGATCTCTTTCAAAATAAAAAATCATCTGGCTACTCTTGGTACAATCCAATTGGATGGCTTGCAGGTATATTTGAATTGTTGATTAAAGGTGAAAAAGTTGTGGACTCAGGTTCTCAAGCAAATGAGCGCAATACTCCACTTACTGATGAAGAAATAAAGGCTATGGAGTCAAAAAATTCTAAACCTGGTTTTGAAACGTTGATTAGACTTGTGTCTTCTGCTTCTACACTTAGAGAGGCTCAAGTAAATTTATCTGCTATGAAGAGTGCATTTACTCAATATACATCTTCAAATGCTAACTCTTTTGGATTTACATCATGGCATAACAAAAATAAACTTATATCAAACTTTGTTTTTAGAAATTTTGATTCTCCTTTGCATGTAAAGCCAATGATAATTTCGACTAATGAGCTTGCTAGTATTTTTCATTTTCCTAATGCTAGATTTAATACAAATCCAAATATTTCGTGGCAAAATTATAAGATTACGCCGGCTCCGAGCAATATTCCAACTGAGGGACTATTACTTGGGCATAACACTTATAGAGGTCAAAAGAGAAAGATATGTATGAAAGATGAGGATAGATTTAGACACTTTTATGTTATTGGACAAACAGGTACTGGTAAGTCTTCACAATTTGAAACGATGATTAGACAAGATTTTAAAAATGGTAAGGGACTTTGTGTTATTGATCCGCATGGTACTTTGATTGAAAACATTATGCCTTTTATACCCCGTGAGAGGGCTGATGATGTGATTTACTTTAATCCGTCTGATCTTGAGAGACCGATGGGGCTAAATATCTTGGAGGCTAGTAGTCCTGAGGAAGCTGAGATGGTGGCGCTTGATGCGATGAATATTATGATTAAGCTTTTTGATGAAGAAATCTTTGGACCGCGTATTCAGGATTATTTTCGTAATGGTTGTTTGACGCTTATGGCTGATCCTGCTGGTGGTGCTATTACTGATATTGTTAGACTGTTTACTGATGATGATTTTCAAAAAATGAAGGTTAAGCATGTTAAAAACCCTATTGTTCGATCATTCTGGGAAAACCAAATGGCAAAAACTGGTGCACGTGAAAAACAGGAGATGATCCCCTATTTTGCAGCTAAGTTTGGTCAGTTTGTGACAAATTCTATGATGAGAAATATTATTGGTCAGGCAAAATCTGCCTTTGATTTTTCTGAGGTCATGCAGGGCAATAAAATTTTACTTATGAATCTTTCTAAAGGTACTGTTGGTGAGATTAATTCTAAGCTACTTGGTTTGATTACTGTGCAAAAAATACAAATGGCTACGCTTAGACGTGAAAAAATTAAAAAAGAAGAACGTAAAGATTTCTTTCTATATATTGATGAGTTTCAAAATTATGTAACTGATAGTATTGAATCTATACTTTCTGAAGCACGAAAATATAGATTGGGACTAAATATTGCCCATCAGTATATAGCGCAGATTGATGATAGTGCTGGTAAAAAAGGTGTAAATCTTAAGGATGCGATCTTTGGTAATGTGGGTACTATTATGTCGTATAAGATTGGTGCGCAGGATGCGGAACATATGGCAAGAGAGTTTGCTCCAGTGTTTTCTGATCAAGATTTGATTAATATGGACAAATTTAAGGGTGTGATTAGATTGGCGGTTGATTCGCAGCCGAGTCGGGCGTTTAGTATTACTCCTGTTAATCCTGGTTTAGAAACAGGAGATTATGAGGCTGCAGAGGCGTTTAAACAGCTTTCACGCTTAAAATATGGTCGAGATAAGGATTTTGTAGAACGAGAGATCCTGAGGCGTATTGGTGCGGTGTAATAACACTTAATATTTGGTATTTATACCAATTTGTGCTATAATGTTTTGAATTAATTTTAACAAATGAAAACAATTAGAAACATTATATTTTTTGCACTGTTTGTTGCTGTTTATGCGCAATTTAATACTGTGACTGTACATGCTGAATATCAAAAAACTTTTAGAATTTCAGCTTATTATTCGCCACTTCCTTGTCAGACACGCTATGTTACTGGGTCATATGAGGGTGATATTCGTCTAAATGGTCGAGGTACTAATGGAGCAGATGGTACTGAGGTTTATCCTGGTATGATTGCCGCTCCAAAAACTTATGCTTTTGGTACTAAGATAAATATTCCTGGTATTGGTATGACTACTGTGCATGATAGAGGTGGTGCAATTGTTGACTCTGGGAGCTATAGTGGAGAATATGATCGTCTAGATATTTGGATGGGATATGGAGATCTTGGTCTTATTAGAGCACTAAATTGGGGTAAGCGTAATATTACAGCAACTGTTTTTGGAGTTGATTCTAGTATTGCTGATGATGTTTATCTAATTGGATATACTCCTCATGAAGCTGTTATTAATACTTGTTCTGCAGGTGATTTTTTAGTTTCTAACCCTGCACCACTGCAAAATACTGTTGAGCAAGCTGGGGCACCTGTTGCGCCAGTTGTTACTCAAGCTGTAAATGCTAATTACTTTGTTCAAGGCCTTGGTCTTGGTGATGCTGGATCTGAAGTTAGAAAGCTGCAGGAGGAATTGGCTATTATGAATTTTTATAAATCTGATTACTCTGGTAATTTTGATACTTTAACTGAACATGCTCTTTATAAATTTCAACAATCTCAAGGCATTATTATGGATGAATCAAGTCCGGGTGCTGGATATTTTGGTCCCAAAACGCGAAATAAAATGAATGAAATTTTAGCTATTCGTGATCAAAATTTAAAATTAATTGCTGAGGCAAATCAATCTAGTATGTACATTGCAAATGAGATGGCTTTTGGAGATCGTTCGTTGCAGGTTGCTAAATTGCAGGAATTTTTGATCTCTCAGGATTTATATGAGGGTAGTTTTACATCAAACTATTATGGTGAGATTACTCGCCTATCTGTTTTAAACTTCCAACTTGAGCACGGTATTGTGACAAGTGAATCTGATCTTGGGGCAGGTCGAGTTGGTCCAGCTACTCTTGCAAAGATAAATTCTTTATCTTAGGTCTGAATCCATTGTAATTTCGCGGGTTTCTGAATCGACAAACTCAAGCTTTACATTGAGACGTTTTTTAGGCAAGTATTCCTCTAATTTATCAGCCCACTCAATAATTACGATATTTTTGTGGTCTTCCATTATTTCTTCGATCTCTAGTAATAATAATTCATCTAGTGAGTCGATCCTGTATAAGTCAATATGATAGATGTTGTTGTTTGGATATCTTCTTATGTATGTGTATGTTGGGCTTTTTATTTTAAAATTTTCGATACCTAGCTTCTCTGCGATGGCTTTTGTTAGGGTTGTTTTGCCTGTGCCGAGGTCTCCGTATAGTGCTACAACTCCCCCATTTTCTATTTTTTTAACTATTTCTAGTGCTATTGGCCCTATTTGAGCTTCTTTGTATGTTTTTTTCATGTTTGTGGAATTGATTTTTTCTTAATTCTATGTTATAATTTACAGAAAACTAAATTAATTATCAAAACAAAAATAAATATAAACCATATGATGAAAAAAATATTCAAAAAAAAGTCATTCCAGGCACTTGCCCTTGGTTTTTTAATGACTGTTTTACTTATGCTCCTTGTGGGCTCTAATTCTATGCTACTTCAAACTAGCGTATTAAACTTGCCAGATCATAAAGCTTTTGATGGGACTACGTATCCTGTTGAGCTTGTACCAGACTGGGTTCATCTTGATGCGGATAATTATAAATCTACTTATAGCGTTATTGGTTCACTAAAAAAGTTGATTAAGGTTCCATATTATGACCCTGCACAGCTTAAAAAGTCTGTTTCAAATCTTGTTTGGGGTAATGCTTCTGATGACAAAGTAAGGAATGCAAAAATTACTTACTCTGTTCCTTATCTTGGTAATTATAAATTGGATGGAGTTGAGTATGGAGGTTCTCATCCTGCGGTTGATATTAAAATACCTTTAAATACACCTGTTTTTGCAATTGCAAATGGTGTTATTGCAAAGGCTAGTAATCAAGAAGATGGTTTTGGTCATCATATTGTAATTCAACATAATAATTTTCCTAGTTTAGATAATGAAAGTAAGAAAGATGTTATTTATTCATCATATAGTCATTTAAATACATTGTTAGTGTCTGAAGGAGATGTTGTCATAAAAGGACAACAGATTGCTTACTCTGGTTCTACAGGTACTTCGACTACTCCACATTTACATTTCCAAATTGATAATAGTAGCGCACCTTGGCATCCATATTGGCCGTTTACTTGGAAGGAAGCTCAGGATGCTGGACTTGATTTTTATTCTGCAATCAATGCAGGACTTGGGGCGGATAAGGCTAAGTTGACTACTATTAATCCACTTATGTATGTGCAAAAATATTTGGATAGAGATGTTGTAAATTCTGTTGTTGAGGAAGTTGTTGTAAAACCTGTCGTTAAGCCTGTTGAAAAAGTAATCAAGGATTTGCCTGCTGCATCTGTGCCTAGTGCTGGTGCAGGATCTTATGTGGGTGTTTTGGACAAGACGGATAATACTGATGTTAAAGTTGAGGATACAGTTGTGTCGGAGGTTGATGTTGTAGAGATTGAGAAAGTTGTGGAAGAAGTTAAACTTGAGGAAGTTCGTGATCCGAGTGTTATCAATTTTGAGTTTGAAGTTGATGAAAGCTACCTTTTTGATGAAAACGGTAAGTATAAATTTAAAGTTTTAATGAGGGATCAATATGGTGATGTTTATAATGATGGATTTTCTGACTCTGTGCTTGTAGCTACTGAAAATAGTAATGTTAGAGTTGATAAGACTTTGGTTAATAATATGTCTTTTGGATCTGATGGTGTGTTGGAAAATTCATTCACACTAAGAAAATCTGGTCAGGAGAGGTTTAAAATCAATTATGATGGTAAAGAGTTTACTTCTGATTGGTTTGATGTGATTGAAGTGGATGCTGAGTCTCGATTTAAAGATATTAGGACAAACAATAAATACTATGATGCTATTGAGTATTTGGCGGATGAAGGTGTTATTTCTGGTTATGATGATAAAACATTTAGACCAAATCAAACTGTAACTCGTGTTGAGGCATTAAAGTTTATCTTTGAAGGAACAAAAGCAAATCTTGAAGGAGGAGATTTAAGCTTTAGTGATCTTGATGACTCACCGTGGTATTCTGAGTATCTGTTTACTGCTATGAAAAAAAATGTGGTTAAAGGGTATGACGATGGTTCATTCAAACCTCATAAAACTGTAAATAAGGCTGAATTTTTAAAGATGTTATTCTTAGGAATGGGAGTTGATGTTGAAGAAAAAGTTTCGTATTCACCATTTATGGATGTTAAAATGAAAGAATGGTATGCACCATATTTTATCAAAGCTTATGAACTTGGAATAATTGATGACAGCTCAAAATATATCAATCCTTCTGTAGGAATGACTCGAGGAGAGGTTGCTGATGCAATTTACAAAGTTATGACTTTGGAGGATTAGTCTTTGATAAACTTAATTTGGAAATTTTCGTCTAGTATTAGTTTTGCTTCGAACTTTTTATCATGCATTTTAAGCCCCTTCATCTTTGGAGTCTTACCTTTTGTTAGGAGTGTGTGAGCTTGTTTTTCTGTTAGCTTTTTGCCGTATAGCTCAAATGGTACTACAAACTTGCAACCATCTTTCCAACCTGAGCATCCGTATGCTTTCTTGCCGCGAATGATTTTTGCAGATTTACATTTTGGACATGTGATTGGGTTTTTATTATCGTAGTCTACTTTTCGACTTCTTTTTTGTGGCTCTTTTAATGCTTTTTCTTCTTCTGGGTCTTTGACAATTTCTATTTTTTTTGATTGTGAGCGTTTTACTGTTTCAACTACGTCTTTTACCATAGCTTTAAGCTCTTGCATAAAGTCTTTTGATGTTACTTCGCCTTTCTCTATTTGGCGTAATTTTTTTTCCCAAAGTCCGGTTAGTTCGGCAGATTTTAGCATATCGTTGGATATTGTTCCGATTAATTGAACACCTGTGACGGTGGCGTGGAGGTTCTTTTTTTCTTTTGTTATATATCTGCGACGAAATAGTGTTTCGATGATTGACGCGCGAGTTGAGGGTCTACCGATACCATTTTCTTTCATAAGCTCTCGAAGTTCCTCATTATCGACTTGTTTGCCGGCGGTTTCCATAGCTCTAAGTAAGGTTGCTTCTGTGTAGTATTTTGGTGGAGTTGTGGTTTTTGATTTTAATGATGGAACGTGTGGACCTTTTTCACCTTTTGTAAAATCTGGCATTATTGCTTCTTCTTTCTTTTTTGAATCCTTTTTGTATAGTACTCTCCAGCCATCTTCGAGTATTTGTTTTCCTGTGGCTTTAAATTCTATCTTTTCTACTTTTGCAACTACTGTTGTATTGGAAACAATACAATCTGGATAAAATACTGAAATAAATCGTCTAGTAATGAGGTCGTAGACTTGTTTTTCTGGCAATGAAAGATTTCTGGGCATTACTCCTGTTGGGATGATTGCATGATGGTCTGTTACTTTTTTGTCATCGAAAACTTTTTTTGATTTGCGAATTTTATCTTTGAGTATTGGCTCAACCATAACCTTGTATGGTTCAAGTTTTTGTAGGATACCTTTAATTTTTGGGTAAATGTCGTTTGTAAGATATGTGGTGTCTACACGTGGGTAACTTGTGAGTTTTTTTTCGTACAGGGTTTGAATGTACTTAAGTGTCTCATCAGCCGAAAAACCATATTTTTTATTACCAGCTACTTGTAGTGCAGTTAGATCAAATAGTTTTGGTGGGTGTTCTTTGCCTTTTTTACGTGTAAATGATGTGATTTTAAGTTCTTTATCTTTTATTTCTTCTACTAAAGTTTCTCCTTTTTCTTTTTCATTTTCTTTAAACTTGTATTTTGTTGCAGAAAATTCTGTGTCTCTATATATAGTTTTTATTTCAAAATACGTTTCTGGCACAAAATCTTCTATTTCTTTTTGTCTTTCTACAATTAGCGAAAGTGTTGGTGTCTGTACGCGACCTACAGATAGTACGTCTTTGCCGTTGCCGTATTTGAGTGTGTAAAGTCGAGTGGCGTTGAGTCCAAGTAGCCAGTCACCTATTGCACGCATTGATCCAGCTGCGTAGAGTGAGTCAAATTTTGCTCCATCTTTGAGGTTTTCAAAGCCTTCTTTCATTGCTTCTTCTGTAAGTGAAGAAATCCAAAGTCTTTTTATTGGTACTTTACAGTTGGCTTTTTGTAAAACCCATCGCTGAATAAGCTCCCCTTCTTGCCCAGCATCGCCGCAGTTTATGACTTCGTCAGATTTTTGCACCAAGCTCTCTATGATTTTAAATTGTCTTTCTATTCCATCGTTTTTTTTGACTCTTATTCCAAATTTTTCTGGAATCATAGGTAGGTAGCCAATCCCCCATCTTTTCCAATCTTTATTGTACTCACTAGGCTCCTTAAGCTCGCAAAGATGACCAAAAGTCCAGGTTATGTAGTACCCATTACCTTCGATATATCCTTGTTTTTTAATATTTGCACCTAGCAATTTAGCAATTTCACGCGCAACGCTCGGTTTTTCGGCTATGCAGAGTTTCACAGTATTTTATTATTGTTATTGGAAATTTAGCATATTAGGAGGGATGTTTAAATATTTAAAACACTTTAGTGAGTAGCATTCTATTTGATTTGATACATTAAAACATAATACATAAA
>RRYU01010549.1_pt1 | contig 24933 bp, 15 predicted proteins | sample 2162651 | NCBI WGS metagenome assembly RRYU01 (sample SAMN10267283, study PRJNA491782) | microbial mat metagenome | isolation source: biomat in the production well | place: Japan: Minami-Kanto gas field, natural gas well KTG3 | collected 2017-06 | reverse complement strand
CTGGTTGGCGGCGTGGGCGGCGACAGTATTTACGGGGATGCGCCGACCGCCGGAAGCGCTGACCGTGCCGATGTCATCCTGGGTGACAACGGCTTCATCAGTTTCGTCGGTGGAACGGATACCGATCCGGCGACCCTCGAACTGATCGAAACCCGGGAGACCCTGCTCGGCGGGGCCGACACCATCAGCGGCAATGCCGGCGATGACATTATCTTCGGCGGCAAAGATGGCGACCTGATCCACGGTAACGAGCATGACGATCTGATCTTCGGTGACTTCGGCCGGATGGAACTGAGCGGGACGACAACCATCTCCCTTGAAGAAACCTACGACAAGGTCTTCTTCAACAGCATCGCCCGGGTGGCGACGATCACCGATAACGAGCAGGGTGATGCAGACACCATTTATGGCGATGGCGGCGAGGACATTCTCATCGGTGGTGCCGGCAGCGACAACCTCGACGGTGGCAGCGCAGATGACCTGATCTTCGGCGACAACGTCAGCCTGACCCGCCTGGACTCGGCCTACGAAGATGACAGCAACCCGCGCTTCCGTACCCTCAGCGGGGCAACCATCTATGGTGAAGAGGCTGCCAATGACGGGGCAACCCTCGAGGATGGTACCCATCGTCTCGTCCCCGATCTGACCGGCACCCCGGTCTGGCAGGACTGGGACATCGAGCTGCTGGATCACGATATGGCCACCGAAGCGGCCGGCCTCAACAACTTCGGCCACGACTACATCGCCGGCGGCGCCCACGACGACACGATCTTCGGCCAGCTGGGCGATGACACCATGCAGGGCGACGGCTCTATCGACAGCAAGATCGACGCCGCGAACCCGGTCGGGGCCGGGCGCGATGGTGACAACCTGCTGGTGGTTAACCCTTCTTTCGAGGCAGTGACGGACGGTGACGATTATATCGAAGGCAACGGTGGCGATGACGTGATCTTCGGCAACCTTGGCCAGGATGATATCGTCGGCGACAACTCGAGTCTCTTCAGCCTCGCCTACCATGAGCGGCTGCCGGCCGGGCGGGACCTGATCTTCGGCGGTGCCGGCACTGATCTTGCGCGCAACAATGACGGCGATACCGATGCCACCGGGCACGCCCGCGATGCCGACATGCTGTTGGGCGACAACGGCAATCTCTACCGGCTGGTGGCTGTCACCGATCCCGGCACGGGGGCAACCTCTTACCTGCAATTCGCTTACGACCAGACCAGCAGCTATGAAGACCGCGGCACCCTGCGCATCATCCCGCGGGCCGCGGAACTGCTCGACTACTCGCCGGGAGGCGCCGACTACCTGCCCAACGCAGCGACGGTCGGTGATGACATCGGTGCCGCCGACGAAATCCACGGTGAATCCGGCGACGACTTTATCTACGGTATGGCCGGCAGCGACGTGCTCTTCGGCGAAGGCCAGGATGATGATCTGGTTGGTGGCTACGGCAACGACTGGATCTCCGGCGGCACCGGCCAGGATGGCGTGATCGGCGACGATGGCCGCATCTCCACCAGCCGTAACGACCTGGTGGCGGAACCTCTCTACGGGATCGACGGGTTTGCCAAAAACGAGCTTGATGCGTTTATCTATACGCCGGGCAAGATCCAGCAGGCGACCATCAACGGGGAAGGGCTGTTGAAGAAAACCGTCAACCTCACCCCCTTCAAGCTCGGCGATCCAAACCTCACCCAGTACCAGGAATACGATCCCGAGTACAATGCGACACCTTTCGATCCGCAGCAGGCTGATGACATCATCTACGGCGGCCTGGGCAGCGACTTCCTGCACGGCGGCGACGGCGACGACGCCATCAGCGGCGCCGAGGCTCTGCCCGAGTTCTACGCGGACCCGGTCAACCTGGGCAACCTCCTGCGTTTCGGCGAGGAGAAAGCCGGCGAGTTTGCGGCCTATGACGAGTACAACCCGCTGCGCAAGGTCATGGTCGACGCCAACGGCGTCTTCGACTGGAGCGGCAGCGGCGGCGAGTTCCAGCTCAACTTTAACGCCGGAGAGGGTGCGGGGAATGACGGCAACGACGTCCTCTTCGGTGACCTCGGCAACGACTGGCTGGTCGGTGGCACCGGCCAGGATCATCTCTACGGTGGTTACGGCTCCGACCTGCTCAACGCCGACGATGATCATGGCACCAACGGCAACGAAAACGACATGCCGGATACCGATGCCAGTTACGAGGACATTGCCTACGGCGGCTCCGGGCGCGACGTGCTGATCGCCAATACCGGCGGCGACCGGTTGATTGACTGGGTCGGCGAATACAACAGCTACCTGGTGCCTTACGCCCCTTACGGCGCATTCAGTATCAGCCGGACCATTCAGCCGCAGCTGCCGGTCTATCTCTACGCCCTGTCGGCCAGCGACGGCGCCGATCCCACCCGCGCCGGCGACACCGGCGGCGACCCGCTGCGCAACGGCGAATCGGCCGGGGAACTCGGCCTGGTGATGCAGAAGGATGTCGATTGGCAGTCACAGACCGGGGCACCCGACGATCCGCAGGCCGGCAACATCCCCGGCGGCTCACGCGATGTGCTGCGTTCGGCGACCTTCAACACGACCACCAGCTTGAGTGCCGAGGGGTTTGCCCCTGATAGCGGCGAATTTACGATCGCCAAGGGCGTGCTGCAGGTAGCGGCGGTGGATCTGGGGGGTGACGCGGTGAGCGTCTATCACGTCGACCAGTACCTGCCCAACTATTTCGAAGTTGCGACCACGGTCAACCCCGGCAAACCGACGGGCGGCTGGAAAGCGAACGCTTATATCATCTTTGACTACCAGGGGCCGGAGGACTTCAAGTTCGCCGGGGTCAACGCCTCGACCAACAAGATCGAGATGGGGCACCGCTCGGTCGACGGCTGGGTTGTCGACGTGCAGACGCCAGTACTGGTCAAGTCCGGTACCAGCCACAACCTGTTGCTGGCGGTCAATGGCAGCACTGCAAGCCTGATGCTGAACGACAGCAAGGTATTCAGTTTCAATTACCAGACGGTCGACCCCGATGCCATTGACGGGCTCAACCAGGGCTTGGTGGGTGTCGGTTCCAACAACGCGCGCGGCACCTTCGATAACATCTCCGTGCAAAAGCTGCCGCCGGCTATCACCTACGAAAACCTCATCAGCTTCGATGACGGGTCGGCCGACAATCTCACTCTCCAGGCAGGCGACTGGGCTGTCGAAAAAGGCCGCTATCTCGGTGACCCGGCCGGCGCTGCGGCGGCTCTCAGCCTTGCCGACCTCGACCTCGCCAAAGGTCTTGCCCCGGCCTCCATCCTGCTTCTGGAGAGCCGTGTGACTACGGCCGACCAGGCCGGCTTCGTTTACGACTACTACGGCCCGCAGGACTTCAAGTTTGTGGCTATCGATACCACGAGTGGTGAACTTCAGCTCGGCCACTCCACCGCCAAGAAAGGCCTTGTGATTGACTCGGCGGTGGACCAGGGGTTCAAGGCGGGCAAGGACTACACCCTGGGTGTCACTATCAAAGGGGCGACTCTCAGCGTCGTCATCGACGGCAAGCTTGCCCTCAGTCACGTTTACCACAGCATCCTGGTGGACGGCAGCTTCGGCCTGCTCGCGATGGGCGGCGCAGGCTCCTTCGACGACGTCAGCATCAAGACCGACGACCCGGCTTTCCGCACCGACTTGGCGGATGGTGACACCGACCTGGCGGATGCCGCCCTGTTGGCTGCCGCGCCGGCACCGGTTTCTGATGAGCCGGTGACGGCGATCGCAGAGGTGTCCGGCGAACTCATTGCGGCCGCCAGGGTTTATTGGCAAGAGATCCTTGGCGATGCGGCCGTGGTGCTCGATGGGGTCAGCGTCGAAGTGGCCGACCTGTCCCTGGCCGATTCCCTCATGCTGGGGCAGATGGCCGGCAACGTCATCCGCATCGACGATAATGCCGCCGGATACGGTTGGTTTATCGATGAGACGCCAATGGAGAGCAGTGAATTCCTGCGCCGCGGCGGGCAAGGCCCTGGAGGCGATGATTCCCTGCTGGCAACACCGGCGAGCGAGGCCTTCGGTCGGATGGATCTGCTGACCGTGCTGACCCATGAGATGGGACATATCCTGGGGTTCGATCATGACGCGAGCTGGTCGGTGATGGATAACGACCTCGATGCAGGCTCTCGCGTTCTGCCGCAAAACCATGACACGGCACCGGTGCCTGCGAAAACTGTCGCCATGGCCGCGCGCGAAACCATGGTGTTCGAGGAAGGGAAGGGCGTTTTTCGGCAGCTGCTGCCGGGCACTCTGCCACCGGCAGCCAGGTCCGGGCATGGATTGGGCCATTACGACGGCCCGTCATCGGGAGCCGGTTGGCCTTTGGCGGAGGATGCCTTCTGGGTTCTCGAGATTTGATGCTGCGGCCTGAATCGGTGCAGAGTTGACGCACGTGCTCCCCAGCAGTCGGCCTGGTGGTTGTTCCCACCGCCAGGCCGACTGTTTTTCTTACGGGCTGCGGCCGGACCAGGGTGCAACCGTCGGATTGAATCCGTCTTTGATGGCAGGCGGCTATCTTGCTTTGGAGGTGTTCTCGGCTATACTTCTTGTAACGCGGATTTTATGTTTTACTCAAAGATTTTAGGGAGATTACAGCATGAGCAAAAGCAATGAAGACAAAGTCACGACAGAAACCCCCAAGATCAAGTGGGACGATAATCGGTTGAAAACCACCTATGCCAACGTCTGCAATGTGACGAGTACGCGCGAAGAGGTGACTCTGCTGTTCGGAACCAACCAGGGGTGGCACGCCGGGCACAAAGAGCTGACCGTGGAGCTTAGCGATCGTATTATTCTCAATCCTTATGCAGCCAAGCGTTTGCTGGTACTGCTCAGCAATGTCGTCGGACAGTATGAACAGAATTTTGGCACCTTGAACATTTCACCTGGCCCTGTGCCCGCTTCTATCGACAAGACTTAACAGGCTGTCGGTGCCGATAGCCCCTGAACATATTGGCCGGTCGTCCAGGAGATCGAGGAGTGATGTCCGATAATCCGCACCAGGAAGGAACCAGAAAAAACCAGACAGCCCAGTCTGCCTCGGTCACCTATCTTGAGCCGGCCCTTTGGCAGCAGTTGACCGAGGCGACGAGCGACCGTGAGTTCTGTCTGAGCTGGCTACGACTTCAGTGCCGGATGATTGAAGAGGTCTATCAGGGCATGGTCCTGCTGGGCCCGGCGGAAGCCGGCCCCTTCCTCCCGGTCGCAAGCTGGCCCGAGCAATCCGCAGCTCCGGAGATCTTTGATGCCCTTGTCCAACGGGTGGTCCGCGAGGGCAAGGGGGTTGTGGTGCGCTACCAGGCCGAGCTTGCCGAGGCGGCTCCCGATCGTTATCATCTCGGCTACCCGGTCAAACTCGACCAACGGCTCCATGGCGTCGTCATCCTGGATATCGGCCACCGGCAGCCGGAGGGGTTGCAATCCGTCCTGCGCCAGTTGCAGTGGGGCTGCGCCTGGCTGGAAAAACATCTGCTGCGCAAGCAGGTGGCGCCGGTAGAAAGTGCCCAGCAACAGTTAATCCAGACTCTCGACATGACGGCCATCGCCCTGCAGGAAGAACATTTCCGGGGTGCCAGCATGACCAGCGTGACCGAGCTGGCAACCCGTCTGGTTTGCGATCGCGTCAGTATCGGCTTTCGCAGAAATGCCTTTGTCGAGGTTGTTGCGCTTTCCCACAGCGCCCAGTTTGGCAAACAAATGAACCTGATGCGTGCCATTGGTCATGCCATGGACGAATGCTTCGACCAGGGCCGGCCGATTCTCTATCCCCCTGCAGAAGCGTCCCTCAACACCGTCACGCGCGCTCATCGAGAACTGGCAAATCAGCACGCCTCGGCTGCAATCCTCAGCATACCGCTGTTCACTTCCGGAGGCGCCGGCTGTGGTGCCCTGGTTTTCGAGCGGGGTTCCGGTCCGGCTTTCTCGATACGCGAGATGGAATTGTGCACGGCCATCGCGGCCATCCTCGGGCCGATCCTCGAAGAGAAACGGCGGAATGACCGTAGCCTGGCAGCTCGCTTGCAGGATGCGTGGACCCTGCGTCTTGCCCAGCTGGCCGGACCCGGTCATCTCGGCAGCAAGTTGGCCGTTGCCTGCCTGTTGGCTGTCGTGATCTTTCTGGCGTTTGCCGTGGGGGATTACCGCGTCACCGCCAAAACACAGCTTGAGGGCGAAGTGCAGCGGGCGGTCACCGTGCCTTTCGACGGATATGTGGATGAGGCCTTGGTCCGTGCCGGGGATCTGGTCACAAAGGGGCAGCTGATGGCCACGCTCAATGACAAGGACCTGCTCCTGGAACGACTCAAATGGGCGAGTATGCAGGAGCAGTCCCAGCTGGAATACTACAAGGCGCTGGCCGAATTCAATCACGCTGCTGCCAACGTCTACCAGGAGCAGGCCAACCAGGCCGCCGCCGAGTTGCGCCTGATCGATCACAAACTTTCGCGGGCCAGGCTCAGCGCGCCCTTCGACGGTGTGGTGGTGAGCGGTGATTTGAGCCAGTCCCTGGATGCCCCCGTTGCGCGTGGGGATGTTCTTTTCGAGGTCGCCCCCTTAGACAGCTACCGCGTCATTCTCGAGGTCGACGAACGGGACATCGGAGCCGTCCGGGCCGGTCAACAGGGTTTGCTGAAATTGAATGCCATGCCTGACCAGGAACTGGGTTTCTCCGTCGAGAAGATAACCCCGGTGTCGACCGCGAGCGAGGGACTGAATTATTTCCGTGTCGAGGCCCGCCTGCAAGAACCCTCGCCGCGACTGCGGCCCGGCATGGAAGGCTACGGCAAAATCGAAGCTGAGCGGCGGCGCCTGATCTGGATCTGGACCCACGAACTGATGAATTGGGTCAGGCTTTGGGCCTGGAAGTGGCTGCCCTGACTGGAGGATAGGCATGGCAGAAAATCTGTTCAGCCCGCCCTGGTATCGGGTTGCATCATTAAAGCCGAAACTTCGCAGTCAAAGCCAGATCCATCGGCATACTTATCGCGATGAACTGTGGTATGTCCTGCAAGACCATGCTACGGGTCGTCACTTCCGTTTCAGCCCGGTCGCCTACAGCATCATCGGCCTGATGGATGGGACCCGCACGGTTCATGACCTTTGGGAAGAGGCCAATCGCCGGTTTGGCGACGAGGCGCCCAGCCAGGGTGAGATGGTCCGCCTGCTCGGCCAGCTGCACGCGGCAGATGTCCTGCTCTGTGATGTCCCCGCAGATACCGTCGAATTGCTGCGTCGCAGCGAACGCATCGAAAAGACCAGGCTTTGGTCAAAATTGCGCAGTCCGCTGTTTCTCAAATTCCCGCTCTGGGACCCGGAAACCTTCCTGGCCAAGACCCTGCGGTATTTTCGGCCGTTCTTCAGCCGTTGGGCGTTCCTAACCTGGCTCGCCCTGGTTCTCTGGGGAATCGTTACCGCCGGACTGCATTGGACCGAACTGACTCACAACGTGGTCGATCGGGTCTTCTCGGTACAAAACCTGCTGGTTCTCTGGCTGGTCTACCCCCTGGTCAAGACCCTCCATGAATTCAGTCACGGCTATGCGGTCAAACGTTTTGGCGGCGAAGTCCATGAAATGGGCATCATGCTGCTGGTCCTCATGCCGATTCCCTATGTTGAGGCCTCGGCAGCATCCTCCCTGCGCAATAAATGGCACCGGGTCGTGACCGGCGGCGCGGGGATCATGACCGAGATGCTGGTGGCTGTCCTGGCCTTGCAGGCCTGGGTGCTGCTTGAACCGGGATTGTTGCGCTCGGTTGCTTTCAATATTGTGCTGGTGGGGAGTGTCTCCACCGTTTTGTTCAACGGCAACCCGCTGCTGCGCTATGACGGTTACTACATGCTGATGGATTGGCTGGAAATCCCCAATCTGGCCCAGCGCAGCTATCTGTACCTCGGTTATCTGGTAAAACGCTATCTGCTGGGGATGAACTGGGTGGATCCGCCTCATGTGGCTCCCGGAGAAACCAAGTGGCTGTTCAGCTATTCAATTGCGGCATTCATCTACCGGCTGTTTGTTTATGCCGCGATAATCCTGTTCATCGCCGGGAAGTTCTTTGTCGTTGGTATCCTGCTGGCAGTCTGGGCTGCGCTTAACATGATCGTTTGGCCCTTGCTGAAAAAGCTGCATTTCCTGGTATTCAGCCCGGCCCTGCGGACATGCCGCGGCCGTGCGGTTACCGTGGCGGGCTGCGGGCTGGCCCTGGCTGGATTGGCCCTGTTTATTCTTCCTTATCCGAGTTGGACCAATACCGAGGGTGTGGTCTGGGCCAGTGAGAACAGCCTGGTCAGGGCCGGCGTGCATGGCGTTGTCGAAACCATCGTCACGCCACCGGGCGAACGGGTCAAAGCGGGCGATGTGCTGCTGGTCTGCAGCGATCCCGAACTGGTTGCCCAGCTTGATGTCTACACGGCACGCCTGGCTGAACTGCACACTAAATATGCGATGGCCCTTGTCAGCGACCGCGTAAGGGTCAATGTGCTCCTCGAAGAAATCGCTCAGCTGGAGGCTTCCCTGGCCAGAGTGCAGGAGTTGCTTGACCTGTTGACGATTCGCAGTGCCAGGGACGGCGTGTTCATTCTGCCTGATGCAGGAGATTTGCCGGGGCGTTTCGTACCGCATGGGGCACTGCTGGGGTATGTGCTCGGTGACGAGGCCCCCATGGTGCGCACTGTGGTCGCCCAGGAAGATATCGACAAGGTGCGTCGGCGTACCCGGGAGGTACGGATTCGGTTTGCTGATCGTCTCGCCGATGTTGTCCCTGCGGTGATCCGGCGGGAAATTCCCGGAGCCAGCGAGCAACTCCCCAGCACGATTCTCGGTTTTGGCGGTGGTGGCGAGATCGCCATAGACCCCAGTGACGTCAGCGGCCGGCGGGCCTTTGCCAAAAACTTTCAATTCGAGATCGAGGCTACGGCCGGCGACCTGGCCACTTTGATCGGCAACCGGGTCTATGTCAGGTTCGAACATGAGCCCGAACCGCTCGGCAGCCAGCTTTACCGCAAGATTCGCCAGATTTTCCTGAAGCGCTTCAATGTCTAGGCGGTGAACTGATTTAAGGGCTGAAGCGAAAGTCCGGTTCTTTGAGAACGGATTTTCGCTTGGTTGCAGGAGCCCGGCTGTCGTTTAGGATCAAAAAAGGAACGCAACAATGGGCCGAACAAGCGAGGTTGCAGCAGGTTCATGGCGAGTCGGGCCGCAGCCCGGGCTTACGTTAACCAGCAAGCTCGCGCACGGATTTTACCCGGAGCGGAACACGCCGTTCGGCCGGAACTGGCAGCGGAAGTTCGAAAGCATGGCCACGGCGCACCGGCCGCTGTTGCTGAAGTCCCGGTTCCGGCCCCTTTCGCGACGGGTGAATGCCTATGGGCAGGGGCTCGAAGTCTTCGACGAGGCCGCTTTGCAGAATGAGGTCTTGTGCCTGCGCGAGGCGCTTGCCCGACCACGCTGGACCCTGGACGTGGTTGCGGACGGTTTTGCGCTGATCCGTGAGATGGCGGCGAGGCATCTTGGACAACGACACTTCGCGCATCAACTTTTCGGCGGCTGGATCCTGCTCAACGGCATGCTTGCCGAGATGGCGGACGGAGAGGGCAAGACCTTGACCGCAACGCTGCCGGCTTGCACCATGGCTCTGGCAGGCTTCCCGGTCCACATTGTCTCCGCCAGCGATGATCTGGTCCGTCGTGACGCCCGCGGGATGCAGCCCCTCTACCATGCCCTGGGATTGACGGTTGGCGTGGTCGCCAATGGCATGAGTGCGGCAGAGCGCCGGCAGGCCTATGGCTGCGATATTACCTACTGCACCAGCAAGGAGCTGGTGTTTGATTACCTGAAAGACCGACTGGTGTTCAAGCGCAAGCCCGGCAGCATCCAGGCCCCCTTGCAGCAGCTGGCGCATGCCACAAATACCAGCACCTTGCTGCTGCGTGGCCTGCCTTTCGCGATTATCGATGACGCGGACAGCCTTCTGATTGACGATGCCAGGGCCCCAGTGGCGATTTCCGGCGCAGTTGACGGGACCTATGAGACGCAGGTCTACCGTCAGGCGATCGATCTCGCGAGGGAGCTGCGCCGGGATGAGGATTTCCGGATTCCGGCGCCGCAGGAAAAGGTCGTCCTGACCGAGGTCGGGCTGCTGCGCCTGGCGCAACGTATCGAGAGCCTCGATGCCATCTGGGCGGGCCGGCGACGGCGTGAAGACCTGGTCGGGCAAGCTCTGACGGCTCTTCATCTGCTTCAAGAGGTACGTGATTACCTGGTCCGAAACGGCCGGGTGCAGACTGTCGATGAATACACGGGGCGTCCTTTCTCGCCGCGCTCCTGGCAACGTGGCCTGCAGCAGATGGTCGAGATCAAGGAAGGGGTTGAGCCCACCGCTCGCAGGGAGACCCTGATACGCATCAGCTACCAGCGATTTTTCAGGCGATATCAGTTGCTTGCCGGCCTGACCGGGGGTGCCCGGGAAACGACGACCGAGCTGTGGTCGATCTATGGGTTGCGACTGATCCGGGTACCGCTCCACCGGCCTGTTCAGCGGCGCCTGCTGCCATGTCGATTGTCCCTGCACCGGGATGACAAGTGGTCGGCGATTGCCTCGCGCAGCGCTGAAGTCCATGCCCTCGGGCGTCCCGTTCTGGCCGTTACGCGTTCGGCTGAAGCCGCGGCACATTTGAGCGGCCTGCTGACAGCCCAGGGGATCCCGCACCAGCTACTCACCGGCCAACAGGATGAGGATGTGGCGCAGGCGTTCAGTCTGGCCGGACGGTTGGGGCAGGTGACCGTTACCACCGGCATGGTCGGGCGCGGCATGGATATTCGCCTTGGCCCCGGCGTCGCCGAACTTGGCGGACTGCATGTCATCGCCACGGAACCCAATGCGGCCAGGCGCCTCGACTGGCAACTGTTCGGCTTCTGCGGCCGGCGAGGGGAGCCGGGCAGTTGTGAGCTGTTTGCCTCTCTGGAAGATGAACTGATGGCGGCACACTTCGGTGATAGGACGATGCCCATGGCCCTGGTCCGGTGGCTCATGCGGCGACCGGGCAGCAAGCTCAGCGGGTTGTTGCCGGCGATGGCGCAGCGCCGCATGGAGCGGCGACATTATCAGATGCGTGCCGAACTGTTACATTACGACGAAACGATGGAGCAGACCCTGGCGTTCTCGGGGATGGGCGATTAGTCAGGCTCCTGTGCCGGTTGAATGGCATTCAACGAATGCCTGGGAGGTCAAGATGATGCGATGGATCATGGTTGCGGCCGGGCTCTGGAGCCTCCTTGCGGGAGCGCTGCCGGAACCGGCAGCGGCCGCCAGGGTCGAAGCGATCACTACACCGCAAGCCGATATCTTTCTTGGTTTCGTCACTGCCGGCCTGGTGGATGCGGTCCTGGCCAAAGAGGGTGATTCAGTCAGAAAAGGAACCCTTCTGGCCAAACTCGATGACTCGGTCGAGCGGATAGAGCTCGAGCGCTTGACGGCCCTGGCCGAAGAAACCACTCGCCTCGAGGCTGCCGAAGCCGACCTGGCGCAAAAGCGCGCCGATTTGGGCAAGTTGCAACTGGCCCAAGCCCATGGGGCCGCTACGGCAATGGAAATCGAACATGCGACCTTGGCGGTGAAAACCGCTGAACTCCAGGTTCGCATGGAGAAATTCCAGCGCCTGCAGCACGAGCAGAACAGTCAGGTTCTCAGGGCCAGGCTGGCCCGCATGCGCATTGTCAGCCCGATCTCGGGCAGCGTCGAAGAGGTCAAGATCGAACAAGGTGAATCGGTGGAGGCTCTTGCGCCGGTGATCCGCGTGGTGCAGAACAATCCGCTCTGGATGGATGTGCCGGTGCCGCTCAAGGTCGCCCGCGCCCTTCAGGTCGGTGCTCTGGTCCAGGTGCAGTTCCCGGGTGTCCCGCAAGAATCTGCTGAAGGGCGCATCATTCATGTTGCCAAGGTGGCGAATGCCGCCAGCGATACCTTGCGCATCCGGGTAGAGGTAGACAACCCCGGCCGGCGGAATGCCGGGGAACGGGTCTGGGTCGAGGTGCCGGAAGAGTGAAGGACCTTAAGCGAAAGGTGGCCTTAAGTGACTTTTCTGGTCAGAGGAAGGTTCGATATGATATTGAAATTTTTCAGGATTGTTCTCGCCGGGCTGGCGATTTTAGCCCTTGCCGGTCATTCCGCAGCCGCGGCGAAACCGGCCGGGCCTGCCAGGGAGCTCGCCGGCTCTGAACGCCCTGTAATGGGGCTGACGCTGCGGGAAGCCTTCAGCATGGGGCTGGCCAACAGCCGCGCAGTGCAAAGCGCGCGGTTCGTGCCGCTCCAGGCTGAAGAAGATTACCGGAAAGCCAAAACCATCTACGATCCATCGGTCTTTCTGATGAGCTCCGCCGAGCGAGCCGACCGACCCACGCAATCGCTGCTGGATGGCGTGCCAATGGATTCGGCTCTGCTGGAAGATCAGTGGCAGATACAGGCAGGGTTCAGGAATCGCTTGCCGACCGGCGGATCCCTGACCCTTTACCAGGAAGGAGAGCGACTCGATTCAACCAGCAGTTATGTATTTCCTGACCCACAGTATCAGTCCCGGGTGGTGATTGCTCTCAGTCAATCCCTGCTCAAGGGGTTTGGCGACAAAGAGGGGGCAACCGCCATCGAAGTTGCTGATCTGAATCGCCAGGTTGCAGAAGCAGCCTTCCAGCGGGATGTGGTCGATGTGCTGATGGAGATAGCCAGCCATTACTGGCAGCTCTACTTCGAACTTAACGCGGTCAGGGTGAGTCGGGAGTCGTTGCGGCGGGCCGAAGAGGTCTATCAGCGCGAAAAAGTTCGTGCCGAGCAGGGGTTGCTCAAGACGGTCGATGTCGACCGGGCTTTGAGCGCGATGAAAAGCCGCAAAAACAGTCTCCTGCGCGCGCACAACCAGGCACGGCTCAGCATGCGCCAACTCTGGCTGATTCTCAACCCGTCGCGGATGTTCATTGCCGAGCCCATCCCGGATCTCATGGTTGAAGAGACGCCGCAGCTGGCGCCATATCCCTGGCCGCGCGCGACCTTGCTGGCGAGCGCCTTGACGCAGCGCCAGGAACTGGCCATCGCGCGCGACAAGGTTGAAATCAGTCAGCGGCAGCAATCCCTGGCCGGGCACAACCAGCTGCCCGTGCTGGATTTGAAATTGTCATACGGATTCAGTGGCCTGGATGATACTCAGCAAAGTCTGGCCAGCGAGCCCTACGATAGCGAACATAACAACTGGCGGGTCGAGCTTGGTTTCGAATGGCCGCTGGGCGGACGCAGTGCCGCCGCTGAAAAACGCAAGGCCGATTATCAGCTGCTGCAAGCCAGGTCCGAAATGCGCCTGGCCGCCGAGCGCATCGCGCTGGAAGTTGATATCGTTCTGGATGAACTGCGCCTGGCCGAGGAGGAGCTCATCGCATCGCGTGAAGCCATGGAAGCCGCGCACAGGGTCATGTCGGGTGAAGAGGTGCTTTTCGAACTCGGCCAGAAAGACAACCAGGACCTGCTGACTGTCCAGGACTACTACGGCTCGGCGGAAAAAGATTATCTGCGGGCCCAGGCACGTTATAATCTGAACCTGGTTACCCTGTCCCGCGCCAAAGGGACCTTGCTGTACGATTATGGCCTTTCTCCGGTCGTTGCCGACGCGGTGGATGGTCCATGAAGGATCCTGAGTCTTCGAAGCACCAGGGAGGGGAGTAACGCGCCACGCTCAGGGCCCCTCCGGTTTTTGTAAAGTCTCACCCTCAGACTTCCAAACGTCCGCTAGGCCGGCCCTTTAAACGCCACCCCCTGTTGGGGTCAGCAGCGATGAGTTGGCGAAGGCCGAGGACCTGGAAGCTTGCCGCTACTGAGGCTGACGATCCAGATGGTGCAGGACAGCCTGGATAAATGCCGGCAGATCGGCAGGATGACGACTGGAGACCAGGTTGCCGTCTTCGACGACCTGCTCATCGACAAACTCCGCGCCGGCATTCTTGATATCCTGCACAATCGACTTATAGCCGGTGATTCTCCTGCCGCGCAGCACGTCGGCAGTAATCAGCAACTGCGCGGCATGGCAGATGATGAACACCGGCTTGCCGCTGCGCACGAAATCTCCGGTGAAACGCACGGCAGCCTCATCCACCCGCAGCTTGTCGGGTGAATACCCGCCGGGAATCAGCAAGGCATCGAAATCTTCCACCGCAACATCGGTCACGGCTTTTTCGATCGTCACGGTCGTGCTCCCTCGCTTGCCGTGCACGGCCTCGCCGACCTTGAAGCCGATATGCACCAGCGTGTGATCCGCGCTGCGTAAGGCCTGCGCCGGTTCGGTGTATTCGGAATCTTCGAACAAGTCAGTGATAATGACGGCGACCTTGCTCATAAGGTCCTCCTTTCCTGGTTGAAGTGACAGATCTTCCTGCTTGCCTCTTGAACTTGCCAGGCAAGGGACAATATCGGCAAGGAAATCTCCTCACCTCAAGCTTATCTTGAAAATGCCTCAGATCAAGTTTGTCCGAAAATGTCAAGCAGTGAGGTTGAGGTGTCCAAGTTTGACCCCAAAAAAACCGCCCGTGTGCCGGGTGAGGATTAAGCCAGGAAGGCCGGCCAGGTCTCTGGCCTCTGCCATCAGCAATGGCGTAAGCCGGGATGTTTTTTGCTGGCGGGCTGTTGTTTTCGGCCCTCATCGACCGTTTGTCACCCATGACCCCTGGTTCAGCGGTGTCGCAAGCCAGCATTTATCGGTGAAAATTTCCGTTCTTGTTGAGCGCCATATATGGGATAATCTTCAATAAGCACACGGATAATGGCTGATGGGGTATTAATCGAGAGGGTATGGAAGCGACGGGGACATCGCTCCTCGTGGAGAGTGAATGATGACACAGGAACGCGCAGTGCTTGCAGGTGGCTGCTTTTGGGGTATGCAGGATCTGATCCGCAAGTTGCCAGGGGTCGAGGCCACGCGGGTGGGCTACACAGGGGGTGACGTGCCCAACGCCACCTACCGCAACCACGGCACGCATGCCGAGGCCATCGAGATTCTGTTCGATGCGGACAGGATTTCGTACCGCCGGCTGTTAGAGTATTTCTTTCAGATCCACGACCCCACCACGGTCAATCGGCAGGGGAATGACCGGGGCCTGTCCTACCGTTCAGCGATCTATTATGTCAGCGAAGCGCAGAAACAAACGGCCCTGGAAACGATTGCCGATGTCGACGCCTCGGGGCTGTGGCCTGGCAAGGTCGTCACGCAGGTCGAGCCCGTCGGTTCTTTCTGGGAGGCGGAACCCGAGCACCAAGACTACCTGGAGCGGATACCTCACGGCTACACCTGCCATTACCCGCGGCCAGGCTGGGTGTTGCCGCGACAAGTCCTCAAATGACGGCCTGCGCACGAGAAAACGGCAAGCGTGACCAGTTAACGAATAAGCCGGGCCGTTGGTTTCTGAAAAGTCACTTCTTTATATGGAGGGCAACCTTTTATACGCTGATGGATGAATTAAAAATAAACCTGTCCTCCTTTTCTACTGACAGACGAGATTGCGACGATTCGATCGATAGGACCTCAGAGCGACGGGGGGCCACCCAAAAGTGAAAACAACAGCAGCAGGATAACCCTCTGAACGATCCAACCGATCGCGCAAACACCCACGGCCCGTAAGGTGCTCGTGTAATCTAGGGCCTGCCTGACCGCGATCACCATTGTGACCAGCATCCAGATTGAAGCCACTGCAATAACGCCTGTGCCCAATCCCGGGATGATCCCCAAAACCCGAATTAAGCCGGGTGAGCTCGAAAAGCCGGTGGTGCGCAACAATTGACCAAGATCGGCCTCGGTTTGCGGTTCTGCCATAAATCTCGTGCCAATGAAGTAGGTAAGCCAGACCCAGATATACCACCCGGCAAGGGCGGCAAGGGTCCCGAAAACTATTCCACCAAGTCCGAGGGTCCCGATACTCCCCACCCCGGCAGCCAGGCTGGAAAGAATAACAACTCCCATGGCCTGGCGCATTGTGCCCTTGTCGGCTTCAACCTCTTCATAAAGATTGACATCAAATTTCGCTGCGCGGATCATCCGATCCGTAAAAAGATTCATCCTGGTTCCTTTCGCTGGTTGAATGTTAAGACAGAATGATCTTAAGCTCTAGCGCACACAAATTCCATGGTTAACAATATTCTTGTAGCGGCCGGGGTAACCGGATGGAGCCGGGTCGATCCAACTTAACCGGGTGGGGACCGGCTCGAACCAACTTAACCTATTGAAATCATGACAAGTCGATGTCAAGTTCTGCCGTGATTTTTTACTATGGGCTTATTTTCAGGGGCTTAATCAACTCCATATGTTTTTATTGGCGGTTGGGTGCCTTCTGGCACTGAGGGGACGGCCTCCGGCTGTTCGGGTAGATGCCCCACTCAACTAGAAATGATGTCAACCTGAGTGGCTTCACATCGTCCTTGAAGATTTTCCGGCCATATAGTAAGAAAGGACATGGGCTTTGGCAGACTTTTTGTTGATAAATCAGCAGCCTGATCCGCCACATACGACTCAGCTGATTGTCTGGTGCGATTTTTTTTGGTCGAATTTTCGTATATGGGTCTGCCTTTTGAGAAATTTTTGAGATCCGTTTGATATAGTCCCTCACGCTGGAAGGTGTTGCTTTGCAGCCATTCAAATTCAATCTGAAAGACAGCCTGAGGTCTTTGCCCGTGAATCTCGCCGATAAACGCGCCTGGCTCATCCTGCTTATCAAAAGCATCGTGATCATCACGGCGTTCCTTGGTGCGTTCCTGCTGCGTTTCGACCTGAGTATTCCCCAGGTTTACTGGCCGCATATCGGCCAATTGATCATTCCGCTGGTATTGATCAAACTGGTCGTCTTCCGCAGGATGGGTCTGAACCACGGTTGGTGGCGCTATGTGTCGCTGGCGGACGTGTTCGACATCTTCAAGGCGAATCTCGTCGCTTCGGTGGCGTTCATCCTGTACGTGCTTTTCGTGCACGGCCCCCAGGGCATGCCGCGTTCGGTGCTGATCCTTGATTTTGGCCTTTGCTTCCTGCTGGTGTGCGGCGTTCGCTTCGTGACCCGCGCCTACCGGGAGAATTATTTCGTGCGGCCGGGCACGCGGCTCGACCATCTCACCCAGACCCTGGTGATCGGCGCCGGCGCGGCCGGGCAGATGATCGCCCGGGAGATTCGCCAGAATCCCGATACCGGCAAGAACATCGTCGGGTTCATCGATGACGATCCGAGCAAGGCCGGCATGAAGTTCCAGGGTGTGAGCGTGCTCGGTAACCGTCGGACGCTCGATTCGCTGGTAACAAAAATCCGCATCGACGAGGTGGTGATCGCCATTCCTTCGGCGGCAGCCGACCAGATTCGCGAACTTTACGAGCAGTGTGCTGCCCTCAACCTGAAAGTCAAGACCTTGCCGGGCGTCAGCGAAATGCTCAGCGGTAATGTTTCGATCAACCAGATTCGCGAAGTCTCATTGATCGACCTGCTCGGCCGTAAGCCGGTGCATCTTGACACCCGGCTGATCAGCAGTCAGTTGCAGGGCAAACGGGTCCTGGTGACCGGCGCCGGCGGCAGCATCGGCAGCGAGATCTGCCGCCAGGTGGCGCGTTTCAGCCCTGCGAAAATCGTCCTGTTCGAAAATGCCGAAACACCGCTCTTCAACATCGAACGGGAACTGATCGAGAAATTCCCCGAACTGCACCTGACTGCGATCATGGGCGATATCCGCAGCCGGGCCAGGGTCGAAGGGGTGTTCGACGAATTCCTTCCCGAGGTGGTGTTCCATGCGGCCGCCTACAAGCATGTGCCGATGATGGAGGCCAATCCGGCCGAGGCTGCTTACAATAACGTGAACGGCACGCGCATCGTCGCCGATGTGGCCGACGCGGTCAAAGTCGAGCGCTTCGTGATGATTTCCACGGACAAGGCGGTCAACCCGACCAACGTGATGGGTGCCACCAAACGCGCCGCGGAACTTTACGTGCAGGCTCTGGCGCAGCGCAGCAAGACCCAGTTTATAACGGTGCGTTTCGGCAACGTACTCGGCAGCGCCGGCAGCGTGATCCCGATCTTCAAGGAGCAGATCGCCGCGGGCGGGCCGGTCACGGTGACCCACCCCGAGGTGACCCGCTACTTCATGACCATCCCCGAGGCGACTCAGCTGGTGCTGCAGGCCGGCAGCATGGGGCGCGGTGGCGAGATCTTCCTGCTCGACATGGGGGAACCGGTGAAGATTGTCGATCTGGCCGAGGAATTGATTCGTCTGTCCGGCTTCGAGCCGCACAAGGAGATTGAGATCGTGTTCACCGGCCTGCGCCCCGGTGAAAAGCTCTACGAAGAGCTGTTGACCGCCGGAGAGGGGGTGCGGCCCACTACCCACCAGAATATTTGTGTGGCCCGTTCGATACCGGTCGACTGGGAGCTGATTTCATTGCAGGTCGAAAACCTTTACCAGTATGTCCGCAATATCGAGCTCGACGGCGTCCGCAAGGTGCTATGCGAAATTGTGCCTGAATATGCCCCGACCGACAACGCCCCTCTCCGCTTGGTTCGGGAACCGGACAAGAACAGGCTGCGGGCGGTCCCATGAAAAGCCGCCTGAAAAAGAGCGACATTTGATTTTTTTGGTTAAGGCGCGGCTGGGCGCCGCCCGCCGCTTCCCGGGGCAAAGGCTGAAGCGCTCGCTCGCTTCCTGCGACTTAGCCGCCCGGCTCGACCGGCTCGATTTTCACCCTGTGAATGGCCGTCTGCGTGACTTTGTCACAGGTCATCAGGTAATGGCCCCACTGAATCCGCTCACCCTTGACCGGTAGATGATTCAGTTCGAAAAGGATCAGCCCGGCAAGGGTTTCATAAGGGCGGGTGGCGGGAAAGCTGACCTTTAACAAGCTGGCCAGATCATTGATGGGCAGCAGACCGTCGACCAGATATCCCCCTTCCGGCAGACGCTGAATTCGATTGGGACCCACCAGGTCACGTTCATCCTCCATTTCGCCGACCAGCTCTTCCAAGAGATCCTCGGTGGTGACGATGCCGCTCAGGCCGCCGTACTCGTCCACGACCATCGCCATGTGGATGTGCTCGTGCTGCATATCGCGCAGCAGATCGTTGAGCTTTTTCGACTCCGGTACAAACAAGGGCGGCCGCAGCAGGCTTTCAAGATCGAACTCGGGGTTCTTTACCGCCTCGGCCAGCAGGTCCTGACCATGCACAAAGCCAACCAGGTTGTCGATCTCGCCCCGACACACGGGGAAACGCGAATACTGACTCTCCAGAACAATATTGAGGATCTGTTCGCGACTCTGCTCCAGATCCAGGGGCAGAACCCTGGGGCGCGGCACCATGACCTCGGAGACGCGCAGCGAACCAAACTGAAAGAGGTTGGTAATAATGAAGGATTCATTGTCACTTAAGTGTCCGGTTTGCTCGCCGATCCTGGCCATGGCCAGGAATTCCGTTCGACTGAAAATGTGGATATCTTTGCCGTGGGAAATGAATTTGGTCAGGGACTCCGAGATGCGGACGATCGGATAAAGCGCCACGATGAGGCCGTTCACAAAAAAAGCGGTTGGCCTGGCGAACTTCGGCCAGTAGAGAGCGCCTATGGTTTTCGGAATAATTTCGGATAAAAACAGGATCAACAGGGTCATGAATGCAGAGAAGAGGCCGAACCAGGTGCTGCCAAAGACCACGGTCGCTTTGGCCCCGGCCATAATCGCTCCGACCGTATGGGCGATGGTATTCAGGGTCAAAATCGCGGCGAGAGACCGATCGACATTGTCTTGTTTCAAACGCTTGAGGAGCGCGGCCAGTTTTGGCTTTTTTTCCGCCTGCTCCTCGATGTAGGAAGGCGTAATGCTCAACAGCACCGCTTCTGCCACCGAACAGAGAAATGAAAAAGATAATGCCAGCATCACATAGGCAATTAACAGCACGGCATCGGCATTCATAGGTATGACAGTCCTTTATGGTTGAAATCGGCACGTGATCAATCGTGCGTGAACATTGCGCCAGCGAATGTTCTCACGGCTTGCCAATTTTTTCAAATAGCGATTAAGTTTCCGGGCTGACTTCTTCTGGTGCTGACGCAGTCAGCAGCGGCTGAAGGATCTGTTTGGTGCCACTGGCCGGACGTCGTGCGGCGGTGCGACTCCGGGTTGAAGAACGGGTCATCCAGGGGAAGCCGGCTGATCAGGCCGCCATTGCCTGCGCGTCCCGTAAGCCGGCCTGATGGCTAGGTTTCAGTGGGGCCCGCCTTACTCCTCCCCCGCGAGGCGCAAGATCTGCATGGTCGAACTGTAGTTGAGGGCAGGGTCTTCCGTGTAAATGTACAACCAGTAGTATCGGCTGGCATTCATGCTGTACTCGGTCACGTCCGGCGTGAGGACGGTATAGTTGATGTTTCTGCTGGCCGGATCCCAGTTGTTTGATGCCGAGTAGATTCTCATCTGCTTGATGGACCCGCCCGTGGCGCTGAGCGTGACCGGAACCGGGTCCCAGGCATAGGGATTGCTGGGGTAGCCGTCGAGCGCGATTTTCACCCACTGGTCATTGTAGGCGGTCTGGTCCGTCACCACGGTGGCAACGCCGGTCTGCCCCTGGGGAAAGTGAGCCTTGATGGTCCAGTCGCCGCTGGGATCGGAGAAAAAGACCGACGAACTGTCGCCAGGATCTCCGGTGTCGCCGCAGAACTCCTCGATGAGGCCCAGCGCCGAGAGCGGTAATAATGACCGTTGACGCTCGGTCTGGTCGCCGCACCTGGCGTCTTCTGCGGCATCGATGGCATCGTTGACCGTGATTCCGCTTGAAATCAGGGTGATAAGCATGGCCCAAGCTTCTTCAGAGGCGGTGCCGGCGGCAGCAAGGGCCACCCGCACCAGCTGTTCCAGGGCTTCCCTTGTATAGTCGTAGGCTGGTCTCACCGTGGTCGAGTAGGCCTCGTGCAGGCGCTCGATAATCGCGGCAGATCCCAGCTCGTAAAGCGCGGCCAGGCCGGTTACGGCGAGCGCGGCCGTCCCTCCGATCATCGCGCCGACGGGCCCTCCGACGTAAAGGCCTGCCGCCGTGCAGGCCAGAGTGGCGCCGCCGAGAAATACATTGTTCCAATCCTTGCCACTTTCCAGAGCCTGCAAGACCTCCTCAATCGCCTGCTGCGGTGTGGTCCAGGATCCATCCGGGTTTGTCGTGCGCGGCAGAGTCGCCGAGGCTGCAAGGAGGGGCTCGGCGAGGGCGTTGCGGGCGCCCCTGAACCAGGCGGTGAGCCACTTGTCGATCTGCAGAAGTTCCTGCGATCCGAGGGTGACGGTCTGACCGTCACCGAAGGTGACCGCAACCGCCCCAGACTCGATCTGGCTGATCAACGTCTGACAATGCGCGATCCGCGTCAGCAGTTCGGTTCTGGCCAGGTTCAGCCTGTTCACGGCCTGCGGATCCCAGCCGACTTCGATGAGGATATCGTTTTCCAGGGTGGCCAGCGCAGCTGTGTAGGATTCGCTGGCTTTTTCGAGGACATACCGATAGACCGTGCCGGCCGGCAAGCCGAGGTCGGGAATGGCGCGGATGATGAAGTTGCCATCCACCTCGTGGCCGTTCACCCGGATCCGGGTCTGCACCTCGACGTTGCTTCCCGTGAGCGGATCGATGTAAAAGGGTATGGCGACACGGGCGGTCCCGCTACTGGTGTCGGCGATACTCGCTGTCATGGTGCCGCCGCCCGGGAAGGTGAACACGATGTCGCAGGCCAGCGCGGCTGTCAGGGTGCTGTGAAAAACCGTGACGAACTCGCCGGGATAGGCGCTCATGGTGGAAAGGGTCCATTTTTCCTCGCCGCCGCCTTGCTCACAGGGCAGATCCACACCATCGCAATCCTGGTCGAAACCGTCACCGCAGATCTCCGGGGCCCCGGGGAACATCGTGGTGAGGGTGTCGTTACAGTCCCCCTGCACCTCCGACCAGCCATCACCATCATTATCGGTATCGTAAATGACGTCATGGGTCCACAAGCTTTGCACCTGATCGGGTTGGTCCATCACTTCGGTCAGGGAAGCGCCGGTCGTGAAGATGTGGTCGAGGATATTTTCTGCGTTGTAGCGTGTGACGTAAAAGGAGGTGACCATGGCCAGCAGTTCATTGATCGCGGGATCAAAAGCGACTTCCGGCTGCCTGGTCAACCGGTTGACATAAGACAGGGCGACTTCGTGCCGGTTCATCAGCAGGCTGCGGTCTTCGCCGCCGCTGGTGGCTGCATAGGCGCCAAGCAACAATTGACCGACAAAGGCACCGCGGTTGTTGAGATATTCAGGGTTCTGCGGATCGAGCCGGTTGAGTTCCGTCTCCCAGTAGTTCCAGCCGGCCGGGTCGGGTTCGCGGCCGAAGCAATTGCGATAGACGGTGCGGATGAATTCGCGGTTGTTGATGCCCTGCTGAGGGTAGAGGGTTTGTGCTTCACCACTCCAGGAGAAATCCTTGGAGATGGTCGCGAAGTCCCGTCCGCCCTCGAGCAGCCGGTTCTGCCAGTACTCAAGGCCGTCCACGTCCGGGGCGCGCCCGAAGAAAGCCAGGTAGAGGTCAGTGAGCTTCATCACCTGATCCTGGGCCCGATTGGTCAGCAGCTCGGCTACCGGCAGCCGCGTTGGATAGGTGCGGCCGAACTCGAAGTATTCGATGCTGTCGAAAAGACTGGTGAACCCCTGAAAATCGGCCAGGTACTGATCTGACCCGTTCTGGCGGAAGCGGTAGGCGTTTGGAAACAGCGGCACAGCCACACCATCAGTGCCGGCCCCGCCGTAGACCGCATAATCCCCGTAATCAATGGTCAGCAGGTCGTCCTGTTCACTGCCGACCAGGGTGGTTGGTTCCGCCGCAAATCCGGCAATGGGCAGACAGAGACAACAGGCAATGGTTACCAGCCAGCGAAGCAGAGCGAATCGTGGCGTTGACATGTGGATACTCCCTGAGTCAGATAGGCGTTAACAGGTGGAACCCCCGGCCCCTGCCGCCAATGCGGCCCGCCGGGCGCTGTCCTGTCTTGGGCGCGGCAAGGGCAGAGCAGACCGAGTTGGGCAACGAGGCGGTTGCGATGGCAATCATGGTTCCCTTTGTTAAATTTAGCAAATTTCCCTGATTTTGCATCCGCAGGGAAAGCTTATCTTTCGAAAAATCGGCCCAACCGGCAGGGCGTCAGACGACCCCCAGAGCAGATCCGCAGCCAGGCTTTGCTGTGTGGCCGCCGGGTCGTAACCCCGCCCGGCGCCAACGGGGCGATGGCGCCGGGCAGACCCAAAAGTGACTTTTGTGATACGCTGAGCCAGAGGATACCCCTAACGGGCAAATTGTCACGGTCATGTCAATTTGTCTGGAGAAGCCAAGGGGACAGAGTTAAACTGGTCTGGCCGCGCAAACGGCACGGCTCAGGACTTTTGCCGGCGGGCGGGCACAGCACAAACCCTGCAGGGACCTGGCCGCCCGGTTGCCGATAACAAGGAGGATTTGTGTATTATTTGACGGCTGTGACCCTGCTCTGGGCGTTTTCCTTCAGCCTGATTGGTGTTTATCTCGCCGGCCAGGTCGACGCCTGGTTCTCCGTGGTGACCCGGGTCGCCCTGGCCACCCTGGTTTTTCTGCCTTTCCTGCGGTCACATGCCGTTCACCGCGGACTGGCGGTCAAACTCATGGTGATCGGGGCCGTGCAGCTCGGCCTGATGTACTGCTTCTATTACCATTCCTTCCTCTATCTGTCAGTCCCCGAAGTGCTGCTGTTCACGGTGCTGACCCCGGTCTATGTCACCTTGACCTATGATGCCCTCAAACGGCGCTTCTCCGCCTGGTACCTGGTCACCGCGGCGCTGGCAGTGGCAGGCGCCGCGCTGATCAAGTCTTCGGCAGTGGGTTCCGATTTCCTGGTCGGGTTTCTGATCACTCAAGGGGCCAATTTGTGTTTTGCCATCGGCCAGGTCGGTTACAAGTACGTGATGGAGCAGGAACCGCAAGGCCTGGCGCAGCATACGGTGTTCGGCCTGTTCTACCTGGGTGCGCTGGCGGTGGCTTTGCCGGCTTTTCTACTGTTCGGCGATTTCGGCGGGCTGCCGACCACCGGCACGCAATGGTCGATTTTGTTCTACCTGGGCACGATCGCCTCGGGCGTTGGTTACTTTTTGTGGAACAAGGGGGCCACGCTGGTGAATGCCGGTGCGCTCGCCATCATGAACAATGCCCTGGTGCCGGCGGGGGTGCTGGTCAACCTGCTGATCTGGAACCGCGATGCCCACCTGGGCTCACTGGCCATCGGCGGTCTGATTATCCTGGGGTCCCTGTGGCTCAACGAGACCTGGATCAAAAGGCGGGTGGCCGCCGGGTATGCGGCCCGGCAAGCCGGCGACCTCCGCTGAGCCCCACGGCGCTTGGCCGCGAGAGGCTTGCCGGTCCGCCTATTCGCCGCGCAAAGGTTGCTCGGCGACACACCTCTGCACGTTCTCCAGCCAGTTGCCAATAAATTCAAAGCTGATCGGTTTCTGTACGACCGTGCAGCCGAGCCGGTCTGCCTTCTCGCGGTCTATGCTCGTGGCATCGCCGGACATCAAAAGGATGTTTGCTGTGATGCCCCTGCAGCCACGCTGGGTCAGGACCTCTATGAAATCGAGACCTTTCATCCCCGGCAGGTGCTGGTCGATCAGCAGCACGTCGGTGCACGCTACGCCCCTGGTACAGTCGCCGCCCTGATAGACATGGCAGTCGAAGGGCGAGTCGCCCGCAATCACGTTATGCCCTAAATCTTCAAGATACCACTGCAGGGAATCCCGGATGCATTCTTCATCTTCGATGATCATTATGCGCAATGGACATGTCCCCCTGAAGGCCTTCGCTGGAGCCGTTGCGGATTAATCTTCCCTGCCATGCGCACCGTCGGC
>RRYU01005424.1_pt1 | contig 24972 bp, 22 predicted proteins | sample 2162651 | NCBI WGS metagenome assembly RRYU01 (sample SAMN10267283, study PRJNA491782) | microbial mat metagenome | isolation source: biomat in the production well | place: Japan: Minami-Kanto gas field, natural gas well KTG3 | collected 2017-06 | reverse complement strand
CCATGCCGGGACCACGAGGTCTGGAGCCCACCAGGAAAGCCTGGTTGATCCCATCAAATGCATCGTCGGCGTTATCAAACATCTTGATCTCAGCCAGAGTTGGGAAGGCGCAGTCGGTCAACTCCATGGCCACACCCTCCAACTTATCCATCACCTGCGGGATCTCAAGCAGATGAAGATGTACTGGACGGTCTGCTCCGAATATCTCACCCGAAGCAATGCGGAACAACAGGCTATAGGAAATCTGACCGGCGGCACCGGAAACTGCAACGCGAATTGGAACTGACATTATTTTGAACCCTCCAGATATTTTAAATAGTGGTGTTACATTGCATCTATGGCGTTATTCCCTTCTGCCAAGTTTTTAAGACAGTTGACCCCGCATTTATGTCCAACATACATGCAAAGACCGGTCACCAACGATGCGAACTGGCAAGCATAGCACCTAGATATTGGTGGATAAATGTATTTATCTGATTTTTGTTATATCAATAGTTTAGCAATTTCTGTAATTGCCAATTCGAAAAACCCTCGATTTGGAGTAACTGTGATCGTACTTGATGCACATACAATTCAGTCACGATGAGTCTGATCCGCCATCAACCTCAACTGCACCCTCTCTGGCGGTAGACATACCTTGTCATTACATGCCTGCACTCTAAATTGTAGAGGTAAAATACGCCCACTCTTTTCATCTCTCTTGAATGACGCCTTGATATTAACAACATCTTGATACAGCAACAGAGGATCAGACTGAAACCCAAGCCGCTGAGTTTCGGCTGGAGGATAGCTGACCGATTCCAACTCCCAGCCAGCAGCGCCATCCGCGAGACTCAACTTAGTCGCGATCAATCCTTGCTGTAGAGGTTGGTCTGAGTTGATATGCCAACCCCTCGGTATCTTTACCCTAACCTGTAGAGTTGTGGCGGAAAGCAGTTCCGCCTCAATCCGAATCCCTCCCTGGGCGGCATAGCCGCGTGCGGAGATCTCCCCCTGCTTCAACTCTAAAGCGGCCGACAGCATATAACCAAACCCGGCAGGGTGTGATTTTATCAGTCCAGCAAAACCCGCCAGAGTTGCATCTGCCCGAGTGCGATATTCAAGCTTATCCGTTCGACGCGCAAGCATCTGCAACACCCGCAGCGCCACCGAATTACCTGAGGGGATAGCACCATCACCACCGGTATCTCTAGGCCGACCCATGGCCGCTACCTGCTGGTCAGCTAATCCCATAAAAAAACCACCACCAACGCTATCCCAAAACCCTTCCAACATTGCATCGGCCACTGTTCTGGCACGCTCCAGCCATATCGGTTCGGCCGTAGCGTCATACAGTTGCAACAACCCTTCAGCGTAATAGGCATAGTCTTCCTGACTGGCCGCAACTGAAGAACGACCGTCCAGATGGACCCGCAGCAACTCTCCCGTTTCTTGCCAATTGTGGTCCCACACAAAATTGGCGGCTCGCTTCGCAGCATCCAGGTAACCTGACTGTTGCAGCAAGTCTCCAGCCTGTGCCAGGGCTGTTATCATCATGCCGTTCCAGGCGGTGATGATCTTCTCATCCCTTAGCATCTGTGGTCGCTTTTCTCTGGCTGTATACAGAGCCTCACGTATGCAGTCCAGCCGCTGGTATAGCTCTGACGCCTCTATTTCCAGATGTTTTGCCGACTCATCTACCGAAACAGGCAGATGCAAGATATTGCTACCTTCAAAATTACCAGCCTCTTCTATGCCAAAGACCTCAATGGCCAGATCAGCATCCACTTTTGGTAACGCCTCTGTTATCTGTTGCCTGGTCCAGAGAAAAAAGCTCCCTTCACTACCATCTTCGCTGTCCGCATCTGTCGCTGAGAAAAATCCACCTTCTGGTGAGGTCATATCCCTGAGCACATAGTCAAGAGTTTGAACTGCAACTCTTCGATAGTCGCTCTTACCAGTTAGCCGCCAAACAAGCAGATACACCCGCGCCAGATGGGCCTGGTTATAGAGCATTTTTTCAAAGTGAGGCACCAGCCACTCATTATCAGTGGAATATCTGTGAAAGCCTCCACCCACCTGATCGTGAATACCGCCTGCGGCCATAAAATCCAAAGTGGTCTTCAGCGCCTCCAGTACCTTCCGATCAGAATTGCGCTCCGCTACTTGCAGCAACAAAAACAGCAGCGGTTCCTGAGGAAATTTGGGAGCCTGACTAAAACCACCCTGCAACTCATCATGACTTTCCAGCGCTTGATTTACTGCAGTCTGGATCACCTGCTGATCGATCTCGCCGGATTGTTCCCTGCGCTCACTGGCTCGAGCCACTGCCTCTGCTACCCGATCCGCCTGTTGCTCCAGACTGGCCCGGTCCTGCTCCCACAGTGCCGCTATCTGAGCCAACATGCTGCTTAAGGTGTCTGGCTTAAAGTAAGTGCCACCGTAGAACGGCTTACCCTCTGGGGTAAGAAAACTCGACATCGGCCAACCACCATGACCGGCGGTTAGCATCACCGCCAACATATAGGCCTCATCCACATCGGGGCGCTGCTCACGATCAACCTTTATGGAAATGTAGTGCTGATTGAGGATCCTGGCAATGGCCTGATTCTCAAAGCTCTCCCGCTCCATTACGTGACACCAATGACAGGTCGAGTACCCTATGGAAAGGAAGATAGGTTTGTTCTCACGCTTGGCTAGAGCAAATACCTCTGGACCCCAGGGATGCCAATCCACCGGGTTATGGGCATGCTGGATCAGATATGGCGAATCCTCCAAAATCAGGCGGTTAGTGTAGATAGGCGAACCGTCCGTCCGCAGGTGCTCAGTGCGCGGCTGGTATCCCGCGCCCTTGGCCTGCAATGCATCAGTGATACGTTGAGTCAGCTCCGGTGAACGCGGAGTTCCAAGCATGACTACAACAGATAGATCACCGGGAGCCGCCGCCATAAGAGTTGAGACAAGACCGAGATTAATCATCAGAAAGACACCTATAGCCGCAGTTATCGGGAATACGCACAAACGGAAAATCAACTTATACATGGAGTAATTATGGACTATTAAGGGATAAGTGCTTTACTCTCAATATCAAATCCGGTCCAAATCTCACATCAATGCCAGAGGAAATAATAACTCTATAGAGCTACAATATTTGACATGGACAATCCAAAAGACCACTCCGCCCCATCACGTCTTACCCCTGAGACCCATCACCGCGGAGCGGAAAAACTTTCCCGTATACCGGTAAAGATTCAGCCAACAACCAAGTTGAAACGCAAACCATCATGGATACGTGCAACCGCAGCAGGTGGTGAAGCGGTGACAAGAATAAAGCGCATTCTGCGCGAGCACAGCCTCAGCTCGGTTTGCGAAGAGGCATCCTGCCCCAATCTAGGCGAGTGCTTTAACCATGGCACAGCCACATTTATGATTATGGGAGATATCTGCACCCGCCGCTGCCCGTTCTGTGATGTTGCCCATGGAAAGCCAGAACCACTGGACCCGGATGAACCAACCCATCTGGCCGACGCTGTAAAAATCATGCAACTGCATTATGTGGTAATCACCTCGGTCGACCGGGATGACCTGCGCGATGGCGGTGCCAGGCATTATGCGAACTGTATCCGTGAACTGCGTCAGGCAAGTCCGGAATTATCTATCGAGATACTTGTTCCGGATTTTCGCGGTCGTGAAGCGGTTGCTCTGGAGGCGTTCAGCCAGACCCAGCCAGACGTATTCAATCACAATTTAGAGACCGTACCCCGGCTATATAAAAAATGCCGCCCCGGTGCCGACTATCAAGGTTCGCTAAGGCTGTTAAAACAGTTTGGTGAACTCCACCCAGAAGTAGCAACTAAGTCAGGTCTAATGCTGGGGATAGGTGAGACCATAGAAGAGGTAGAACAGGTAATGCAGGATCTGCGGACACATGGCTGCAACATGCTCACTCTAGGCCAATATCTGCAGCCCAGCCTGCAACATCTGCCAGTGGAGCGATTCGTGGAACCGGCTGAGTTTGATCGTCTCAAGAAAATCGGAAATGAGATGGGATTCTCAAACGTGGCTAGTGGCCCTATGGTACGTTCGTCTTATCATGCAGATCTACAAGCAGGTCAAATACTAGACCAATAATAAAATATTACCGACAGGGTGCGCATATGGACCAGGAAATTGTAATCATCCTTAAGAGCCTGATACTCCCACCGGGAGGGTTGATCCTGTTAGGAATCATCTCCCTGCTATTCATCGGTCGCCTGTTCGGCAAGATTTTGCTCGTCATCACCCTGGCTCTGTTCTATCTATTGAGCACGCCTTTTGTAGCCACAAACCTAATAGCCGGATTGGAACAACAGGTCTTTGTAACTCCAGAGGAGATCCTATCCAGCAATGCCGAAGCCATAGTGGTGCTGGCCGGAGACCGTTATGAAGAGGCACCCGAATATGGCGGAGATTCAGTAAAAGGCATGCTTCTAGAAAGATTAAGATATGCCGCATGGCTGCACAAAAGAACCAACCTTCCGATCATCGTAACCGGCGGTGACGTAGAACAAAAGCAGATATCAGAGGCCAAGATTGCCAGCCAGGTACTTAAAGAAGAGTTTGGCAGCAAGGTCTTAGCTATTGAAGAAAAAAGCAAGAGCACCTGGGATAACGCTCTTTTAACCAAAAGAATATTGAAGACTCATGGGATAAAAAAAGTAGTACTGGTCACACACGTCTGGCACATGCCGCGCGCAATGCGAGTCTTCAAGATGAACAAGGTAGATGTTATAGCAGCACCGACCATCTTCTCGTCTGGCAGACGCACTATCACCAGCAGCCTTAAAAAAGATTGGTTGCCAAGCTCCAAAGCCTTCAGAAAAAATTATCTGGCCCTGCACGAATATCTTGGAATGGCTTGGTATCGGGTTAGGGATCTAGCCGACCTTATATAGTTCAGACAAAAGACTTAGGTTAATCATCATCTCGATGAAACTCGCCCTCGATAATACGCGGCTGACTGCTATCTGAATTGTTTGGCGGTTGAGTTGGTGTCTGAATTACCCGAGCACGCTTTAGAAAAGTCACCACCATCCATCTGCGTATTACAGGCACTAATGCCAAAAAGCCTAGGATGTCGGTAAAGAAACCTGGTAGTAACAGAAAGAAACCACAGGCCAACAAAACGACGCCTTCAAGCATCTCGATAGCTGGCATCTCACCCATAGCCATAGATTTCTGGACACGCATCGCAGTTGCCAACCCTTGCATGCGAACCAACATCCCACCCAGTACAGCGGTGAATACCGTCAAAAAAACAGTGGGTATAGCACCAAGGTAGGAACCTACTTCGATCAACCAGTAGAGTTCAAACAGGGGAATGCCTACAAACATAAGCAGGAATAGAAACAGTGGATTCATGCAGGAAAATCTTACGCCTTCATAACCAAGGGTACAAGCCAGCATATTTTGCGGCCTGACGATCAATCCTGTATCTTTCGCCTATGGATTCCAACACATTAATAGTACTCTGCTCCTGCCCCGACCAGGAGTGCGCCAGTCGTATAGCCAACCATCTGGTAGAAAACAGACTGGCTGCCTGCGTCAATATATCTTCCCAGATCAAATCTGTGTACAGATGGCAAGGCGAGATTGAGACAGCAGATGAATATATGTTATTCATCAAGACAGCAGCGTCCAGCTATGACGAGTTGGAGCTAGCCATACTTTCAATTCACCCATATGAACTTCCTGAGATAGTAGCGGTCCCTGTTGAGAGAGGACTGCAGAATTACCTCGGTTGGATAAACCAATGCACCAACAAATAACTCCTAAGACGTTCATATTTCTGCTTCTAGGTGCGTTTCTCTCCCTCATAACCATAACAGCCACCGCCCAGAACTATTCAGAAAGCTCTCAATCCACTCCAAGCCTGCAAAGCTTATTCGGAGATAATGGGGAAGATGAGATCATCCCGCCTGAAAAGGCATACAAATTTTATGCTGAGGTTGAAAGCCCGGACCAGCTTCGCCTGAAGTGGACAATAGCCAAGGGAACATACCTATACCAGGAGAAGATCAAGCTCAAGATAAAACAGGGTGAAGGAGTCACTATTGGAGAATACCAACTACCTCCAGCCAAGATAAAAAAAGATGCCCTGCGCCCAGATGGATCTACAGGTGACCTCCCTGTTTACTATAAAGGCATCGACCTTACAGTTCCGCTGGTCAGGACAAATACTGCCGCAACCAACATCACCCTGGAAGCCATCTACCAGGGCTGCGCAGATCTTGGAGTATGTTACCCACCACAGATAAAAAATATACGGCTTGATCTACCATCCACAACTACAAAGAAGACAAGAGCAACTTCGGCAGATACTACGGCTGCGGCAATTACACCAAGAATAGATGATGCCGGGCCAGCATCTGAACTCGACAGCCTTATTGCAATTCTTAAGGAAGGCAACTACTGGCTGATCATTGGAATATTCTTTCTGGCCGGCCTGGGTCTGGCTTTGACCCCATGCATCTTCCCCATGATCCCAATTCTCTCTGGGATCATAATCGGTCAGGGCAGAGAGATAACAACATCCAAAGCGTTTAGCATATCTCTAGTCTATGTGCTGGCTATGGCAATCGTCTACACCATTGTCGGTATTCTGGCCGGTCTTTTTGGGGAGAATCTACAGGCCATCTTCCAGAACCCATGGGTGCTCAGTGTCTTCGCTGGGATCTTTGTATTACTGGCACTCTCTATGTTCGGGTTCTACGAACTGCAACTACCCAGAAGTCTCCAAAGCAAGCTCACGGAGATGAGTAATAAACAACAGGGTGGAACCCTGATAGGTGCTGGAATCATGGGCATACTCTCGGCACTCATTGTTGGACCCTGTGTAGCCCCGGCCCTGGCAGCGGCCATTTTGGTCATCGGACAGACCGGAGATCCCGTCCTGGGCGGGACTGCACTATTTGCTCTGAGCATGGGAATGGGCGCTCCGATCCTCGCCTTTGGCACCTCCGCTGGCAAACTGCTGCCAAGGGTAGGCAGTTGGATGGATATCGTAAAGAGTGTATTCGGAGTAGGCATGCTGGCCGTGGCCATCATAATGCTGGAACGGATAATACCTGCCGCCGTATCCATGGTCCTGTGGGGAACTCTGCTGATAGTGTCCGCAATCTACATGGGTGCCCTACACGAGTTACCGGTAGAGGCCTCAGGCTGGCAACGCCTCTGGAAAGGGCTGGGCGTTGTGCTGCTGATATATGGTGCCCTGATGCTGGTAGGTGCGGCCGCGGGCGGCAAGGATACGGTTCAACCCCTCCGTGGTATAGCCATGTTCCAAGGTTCGGCACAACAGCAACATCTCAATTTCAAGCGTATAAAAAGTGAATCTGACCTGGACCGGGAGCTAGCCACAGCTTCAGCCCAGAACAAACCAGTGATGCTAGATTTCTACGCCGACTGGTGTATCACCTGCAAAGAGATGGAGCGCTACACCTTTTCAGATCAGGCAGTGATTAAAGCTCTTGATGGCTTCGTGCTGTTGCAGGCAGATGTAACTGCCAACGACGAGACAGACAAGGCTCTACTTCAAGGCAGATTTGGCATGCCAGGACCACCCAGCATCATGTTTTTTGATCGCAGTGGAAACGAGCGGAAAAATTATCGTGTTGTGGGATTTGTACCAGCAGATGAATTTGCCGCCCACGTAAAACAAGCAGCAAGGTAACTATCTCTAGTGAATAAAACAAAGATCGCAATAAACCTTATCCTGGCGACAATCGTGGGTACAGGTATTTGGTTTGCCATGCATAAAAGGCCAACAGCCCCTGAGGCTCCAGTGGCTGTAGTATCTGTGCCAGAACAACTCACGGCCTTCTCCCTAAAAGACACAGACGGAGTTGCCAGAAACAGCAGTGAATGGGCGAGTAAAATACTGATTGTTAACTATTGGGCCACTTGGTGCCCACCCTGCCTGGAAGAGATGCCGACCCTGGTGGATTTTCAAACCCAATACTCCCCCAAAAATATTCAAGTAGTGGGGATTGCGGTGGATAATCTAGAACAGGTAAAAGACTTCATGGACACCTATGGCATCAACTTTCCAGTGCTAATTGGGGGCGATGACGCCATCCAGCTATCACAGAAGATGGGCAATCGTATCTCTGCGCTACCATTTACCGCGATCTTTGATCAAAATGGCAAGACCATCTATGCCCAACCAGGCAAAATAACCCATGAGAGCCTGGAAAAAGTGATAAAACCTCTGTTATAAGTCAAATCTACATAGGGCAATAGTCGGAAATAAGCAGGGAAACTGATGCTATCTGGCCCTATCTTGCAAGAAAGCTGGACAATTCAAAATACACCGTGCAGAATCCAATGCTTAATATTATGTAAGAGATGGATAACGCAGCAAATAGCGAAAATCCACCCAATCAGGTAACCGGAAAAGAAAATTATGGCTAGCATTTTGGTGCTGAACGGCCCCAACCTGAACCTGCTGGGAACGCGCGAACCGGAAATCTACGGCAGCGACACCCTGGACTCAATTCACGCAAAACTTGATAACATCTCGAATGCTGCAGGTCACACACTATCTTTTGTGCAAAGTAACGCCGAGCATGAACTGATAACCGAGTTACACCAGGCACAAGCTGACGGAGTCGCCATTCTTATCTTCAACCCAGCGGCTTTCACCCATACCAGCGTGGCACTACGTGACGCCATACTAGGAACGTCAATTCCGTTCATAGAAGTGCATCTATCTAACATCTATACCCGCGAAGAGTTTCGTCAACACTCCTTCTTCTCAGATATCGCCATAGGCGTTATCAGCGGACTTGGAGCCCAGGGTTACGAATTGGCTCTCCAAGCTGCAATATCCCGTATAAACAACTAATCGCGAGACGGCAACGACTTGCATCAACAGACCTAGAGACGAAAAGAAAATGGATATCCGTAAGGTAAAAAAACTTATTGAATTACTCGAAGAATCAGATATCGCAGAGATTGAAATACACGAAGGTGAGGAGTCCGTGCGAATAAGCCGCGCGACATCTCAGGTAACAATAGCTGCCCCTGCCCCCATGGCTGCGCCTATTGCCGCAGCGCCAGTTACAACCGTAGCTACTGAGGCTCAGGCAGAGGCCGAAGAGATAAGCGGTCACCAAGTCAAATCCCCGATGGTAGGAACCTTCTACCGTGCGTCTTCTCCTGAAGCGAGTTCATTTGTGGAAGAGGGACAACAGGTGAATGTGGGCGATACTCTGTGCATCATTGAGGCCATGAAAATCCTAAACCAGATTGAGTCAGACAAGGCAGGAACAGTCAAAAAGATTCTGGTAGAAAACGGTGAGCCGGTTGAATACAACCAGCCCATGTTCATCATCGGATAACAGGTCCTACAAACCATGATTGAAAAAGTTGTTATTGCCAACCGGGGCGAGATAGCCCTGCGTATACTCCGGGCCTGTCGAGAACTTGGGATCAAAACAGTTGCTGTCCATTCAGAGGCAGACCGTGACCTAATGCATGTAAAGTTTGCAGATGAGACTGTATGCATTGGTCCCGCTCCTTCAACCGACAGCTACCTTCAGATTCCAGCCCTGATCAGTGCCGCAGAAGTAACCGATGCTACTGCCATCCACCCTGGTTATGGCTTTCTTTCTGAGAACGCAGATTTTGCCGAGCGCGTAGAACAGAGCGGCTTCACATTTATCGGACCTAAAGCCGAAACCATTCGCCTGATGGGTGACAAAATCACAGCCATCGAGAGCATGAAAGAAGCCGGAGTGCCAACCGTGCCAGGCTCAGATGGTCCGCTAGGAGAGGACCGTGAAGAGATCATCAAGATGGCCGCTAAAATCGGATACCCAGTCATAATCAAGGCCTCCGGCGGCGGCGGTGGGCGCGGCATGCGCGTAGTACACACCGAGGCCACACTGCTCAACTCCATATCTCTTACTCAGGCAGAGGCCGGTGCCGCCTTTGGCAACGCTACCGTATACATGGAAAAGTACCTGGAAAACCCACGCCATGTAGAGTTTCAGGTACTTTCTGACACCCATGGCAACGCAATCCATCTTGGAGAACGCGACTGTTCCATGCAGCGCCGTCATCAAAAGGTGGTGGAAGAGGCACCAGCACCTGGAATAAGTGAGGAACTGCGGGCGAAGATCGGTGAGCGCTGTGCGGCTGCTTGTCGCAAAATAGGCTACCGAGGTGCCGGCACCTTTGAATTCCTGTATCAAGATGGAGAATTCTATTTCATCGAGATGAATACCAGAGTACAGGTGGAACACCCGGTAACCGAGATGATCACGGGCGTAGACATAGTCAAAGAACAGTTCCTAATCGCATCCGGAGAGAAGCTTTCATACAAGCAGGAAGATATAAAGATTAATGGCCACGCCATTGAATGCCGGATCAACGCGGAAGATTCGAAGACATTCATGCCCAGCCCAGGCCGAATTACCCAGTTACACTTTGCCGGAGGTGCCGGAGTCAGAGTAGATTCCCATATCTACAACGGCTACATGGTACCGCCCTATTACGACTCCATGATCGGCAAGCTAATCACCCACGGCAACACCCGTGAAGTGGCCTTAAAACGGATGCAAATAGCCCTTTCTGAGATGGTAATAGACGGCATCAGGACCAACATACCCCTACAGCAAGATATCATGAATGACTGCAGTTTTGCCGCCGGTGGTGCCAACATCCATTACCTGGAAAAGAAGCTGGGCCTCTAAAACACAGAGATGCGATTCCGGGACAGACATCCCTGTCCCGGACCCAAATCCAGAAACTCGCGCCATGACATGGATACAAATTCATCTAACAACAAATAAACAGACAGCGCCTCTGGCCGAACTTCTACTAGAAGGTTTAGGCGCGCTCTCGGTAACCATGGAAGATGCCGCAAATGAGCCCATGCTGGAACCTGCTCCAGGTGAAACTCCGATATGGTCCCGCACTCGGATAACCGGCCTCTTCCCAGAAGACTGCGATCCCGAGCAACTATGTCAACACATCAAACTAAAACTACCGACATCATCCATCTTCGGCCTTGAGGTGGTACATCTTGCGGACCAGGTGTGGGAACGCGTATGGCTAGATGACTTTCATCCCATGCAATTCGGCAATCGACTATGGATAGCACCTGACGGCCAGACTCCAGAACAGCCAGATGCGATCACTGTCCAACTGGATCCAGGTCTAGCCTTTGGCACCGGCACCCACCCAACAACAGCCCTTTGTCTCAACTGGCTGGACCAGGCAGAAATTGAAGGAAAAACCGTTATTGATTTTGGTTGCGGTTCAGGCGTCCTCTCCATCGCGGCCTTACTGCTCGGTGCCAGAACCGTAGTGGCGATTGATCACGATCCACAAGCACTACAGGCCACGGCAGATAATGCCGAAAAAAACAGGGTTCTTGAAGGACTAACCATCCTCAACGCCAAACAACCGCTTGAGACTCTGGCAGATATAACCATTGCAAACATCCTCGCTGCAACCCTTATTGAACTAGAACCACTATTTGCAACCCGCACCAAAAAAAGGGGCGAAATTATTCTTTCCGGCATTCTAGAAGAACAGGCCAATTCAGTTATTGAGGCCTTTCAAGAGAATTTCGATATACAATCACCAACAATCCTTGACGGATGGGTGCTTCTACACGGCTTTCGGCGCTGAGATATCAAAACAACGGCAATTTATGGCAATATACATCTATTGCGGATATGTAAAATAAACCACTAAACGGATTCAGCTACAAGTGCATACCCAGTGCCCAGACTGCAAAACCAGATTTCGTATCAATGACAACCAACTGCGTGCTGCGCAAGGCCAGGTTCGCTGCTCCCGTTGCCACATTATCTTTAACGCACTTGAGTTTCTCCAAACACCTCCTGAGACAGCATCGGCGACAATCGACAACCATAAGGTCGAGCTAACGCCTCCAGATACAGTTACTGACTTTCTATCCGATGTAGATCTGGAAGAGTTTTCCGACCTCAAAGCACAGATATCAAATGACTGGTGTCCATTTGAAGACAGTGATACGAAAGACACACCAACACAACCGGACCAGGGCATTGATGATGAACTATCGGACGTACTGAGAGAGCTCGAAGAATACGAGATCGGCTCTCGGAAAAAGGCCGAACCAGCTGCTCAGGAAGAACCACCCCAAGAGCAGGCAGCATCTGACAAGATACCATATGAGAAAGATAAACAAGAGAAGCCTCTACCATTTGAGATACCTGCGAACCTCAAGAGCATAAAACCAGCGGCCCAGGCACCGCTTGGGATAGATGAGATCCTGAGCATAAAAAAACCGGTAAAAAAAGGAGGGGCATTGTGGTCAATCGGAATACTCACCCTTTTGGTGATATCCATTTCACAGCTCGCATGGTTTGGTCGTGACAAACTGATGCGCTACCCAGAGGGCCGCTTGCTGTTACAAAGTACATGCGAATACGTAGGATGTAAGTTGCCGACAATCAGAGCACCTGAGCAGATACAAGTTCTAAGCCGCTCCATAACCACACACCCCAAGATTGAAAATGCGCTACTGATACAGTTAACTATTGTAAACAAGGCCAATTTTTCTCAACCCTATCCCATACTACAGATTGGCCTATACAGCAGCGATGAAATGCTAGTGGTTCAGCGTCGATTCGATCACACGGAATATATCTCCCAAGAACCAGAGATTAGCGGACTTAACCCAGGAAAGGCGTTGTATGTGGAACTGGAGATAGTAGATCCAGGCAACGACGTTACAGGGTTTAAACTAGAGTTCTTTTAACCGCAAGAAAACCCCACAACCAATTTCTCAATACACGGAAATCTTGCGTGATAAATATTTCGGCGTACCATGTACAGCCCCTTGATTATTAATTAGATGAAATGCGCATCGGACCATACACCCTAAAGAATAACATGCTGCTGGCACCAATGGCTGGGGTAACCGACCTCCCGTTTAGAAGGCTATGTAGAGAACACGGTGCCGGTCTGGCAGTATCAGAGATGATTACATCAAACTCCACTCTTTGGGCCTCACCCAAGAGCGTGCGCAGAATGGACTTCTCAGGGGAAACTGGCCCGGTATCAGTGCAAATTCTAGGATCAGACCCCGATAGCATGGCCGAAGCGGCGCGCATCAGCATTGATCTCGGAGCCGACATCATCGACATAAACATGGGCTGCCCGGCAAAAAAAGTCTGTCGTGTAGCCGCCGGTGCCGCACTGTTACAAAATGAAGACCAGGTAAAAAAAATACTGGATGCAGTAGTAGCGGCGGTAAACGCCCCGGTAACTCTCAAGATACGCACCGGGTGGGACCAAAAGAGCCGTAACGGTGTCAAGATTGCCCAAATCGCCGAACAATCGGGCATCCAGGCCCTGGCCGTCCATGGCAGAACCCGCGCCTGTGGATTTTCAGGAGAAGCTGAGTTTCACACCATACGCGAGATAAAACAGTCCGTGTCCATACCGATAATCGCCAATGGTGATATTAATACGCCAGAAATCGCAAAAAAGGTCTTGGCAAGCACTGGCGTTGACGGCATTATGATAGGTCGCGCGGCCCAGGGTCGTCCTTGGATCTTTCGCGAGATAGAACACTATCTTGCCAGCGGGAAAATACTGTCTAATCCGTCATCAGAATGGATCAGCAGTCTAATATTAAAACACCTGGAACAGCTGTACGATTTTTACGGGGATTACCAGGGTATGCGCATAGCACGCAAACACCTCGGATGGTATTGCAAGAGGTTTGAAGGAGCGTCCGAGTTCAGAACAGAGATAAACAAAACGGTGACAACCCAAGAGCAGCAACAATTAGTAAAAGGGTTTTGCTATAAGCTAAACGCCAACAAGGAGCTGGCAGCATGACTATGGACGCCACCATGGTTCAAGAGAAAACCATTGAAAGAACACGATTTCCAGTTAGATCTCAAAAAAGGACCGAACTACTGCGTGACTCGGTATCCGAGGCAATGGAAAGCTATTTTGCACAAATGGATGGGCATGATGTATCTGATCTGTACAAAATGGTCTTAACAGAAGTGGAGCCACCTCTGTTTGAGACAGTATTAAGGCAGACCAGTGGCAACCAGAGCCGCGCCGCCGAGATGCTTGGCATCAGCCGCAGCACACTGCGCAAAAAACTGGCCTTGTATAACCTGGATTGACCGCTAGGACTATTCGTCTATCCTAACCACAAAGCCGACACCAGTCGGCTCAAAACAAACAACCCGACTGCAAAACAACCTTGCTGCGCCAGCCCGCTGGCTGTAGCAATTACAGATAACTAAATAACCCGCAAAAGAGATTCAACTATGTCATCCATTACCAGAGCCCTCATCAGCGTATCCGACAAGACCGGCATTGTGGAGTTCGCACGCGCCCTCAGTGAACGCAAGGTGGAGATTCTCTCAACTGGCGGCACCGCCCGCCTGCTGACAGACAACGAAATCCCGGTGATCGAGGTATCAGAGCATACCGGATTCCCAGAGATGATGGATGGGCGGGTCAAGACTCTACATCCAATGATCCACGGTGGCATCCTTGGGCGAAGGGGTATAGACGACAAGGTAATGCGCGAGAACGAGATTGCTCCCATAGACATGGTCGTTGTAAACCTATACCCGTTCGAACAGACCGTAGCCAATCCTGATTGCGATCTTCCCACGGCAATTGAGAACATCGATATCGGCGGCCCCACCATGCTCAGGGCCGCAGCCAAGAATCATAAAGACGTAACGGTCGTTGTAGACGCAGCAGACTACGCTCGAGTACTAAAAGAGATGGATGCAAACAACGGAGCTATTACCGACAGCACCAAGTTTGATCTTGCAGTAAAAACATTCGAACACACCTCCAGCTATGACGGTGCTATCGCAAACTATTTGGGCACACGCCTGGAAGATGAGCCAGAGGCATTTCCAAGGACCATCAACCTCCAATACCATCAGGTTCAAACCATGCGCTACGGTGAGAACCCGCACCAGAAGGCCGCTTTCTTTGTGGAAAAAGATCAGCCAGAGGCCTGCATCTCAACCGCACGTCAAATCCAAGGCAAGGAGCTGTCTTACAACAACATCGGTGATACCGATGCCGCTCTGGAGTGTGTAAAACAGTACGACGAAGGTCCTGCCTGCGTAATCGTAAAACACGCCAACCCATGCGGCGTTGCCATCGGCTCCAGCCTCCTGGAATCCTATGACCGCGCCTACAGCACCGATCCTGAATCCGCATTTGGCGGCATCATCGCCTTCAACCAGGAACTGGATGCAGAGACCGCCCAGGCCATCATCGACCGACAGTTTGTTGAGGTAATCATCGCCCCTAAGATTTCGGCGGAAGCCATAGAAGTTGTCAGTTCTAAAAAGAATGTACGCCTACTTGAGTGTGGCGAATGGACCGCAGAGGCCCTGCACAGACAAGACTTCAAACGGGTAAATGGCGGCCTACTGGTACAGGATGCTGACCTGCAACTACACAACGAGCTTAAGGTAGTCACCAAACGCGCCCCAACAGAGAAAGAGATGCAGGACCTACTCTTCACCTGGAAGGTAGCCAAGTTCGTAAAATCCAACGCCATAGTCTACGGCAAGAACAATATGACTATCGGCGTGGGTGCCGGACAGATGAGCCGGGTAAACTCAGCTCGTATTGCCGCCATAAAAGCAGAGCACGCGGGCCTAGAAGTACAAGGATCAGCGATGGCGTCTGATGCCTTTTTCCCATTCAGAGACGGACTGGACAATGCCGCGTCTGCAGGCATCCGCGCTGTAATTCAGCCCGGCGGGTCCATGCGAGATGATGAGGTGATTGCCGCTGCTGACGAACATGACATCGCAATGGTATTCACCGGCATGCGTCATTTCAGACACTAAGAACCACCGAACTGACTAACACCAAAAGTTGAACAAAATGAATATTCTTATTATCGGCAGCGGCGGACGTGAACACGCACTGGCCTGGAAGACAGCACAATCACCTCTGGCAGATACCGTATTTGTCGCCCCAGGAAACGCCGGAACTGCTCTGGAACCAAAGCTGGAAAATGTAGATATTGCATCTGACAACATTGAAGACCTGATCACCTTTGCCCGCGCTAAAGAGGTTGGACTTACCATCGTCGGGCCAGAGGCACCCCTGGTGATGGGCATAGTGGATGCATTCCAGGCAGCTGGCCTGCCCTGCTTTGGCCCATCCAAGGGAGCGGCTCAACTGGAAGGCTCCAAATCCTTCACCAAGGATTTTCTAGCTCGGCATAACATCCCCACCGGCACCTACGAGACCTTTACAGATCAGGAACAGGCTTTAGCTTATGTTCGTCAGCAAGGCGCACCGATTGTGGTCAAAGCCGACGGTTTGGCTGCTGGTAAAGGCGTGATCGTCGCTATGACTTTGGAACAAGCAGAAGACGCAATCAAAGATATGCTTTCCGGCAACGCCTTTGGTGAAGCCGGTCATCGTGTAGTCATTGAAGAGTTCCTGGAAGGCGAAGAGGCCAGCTTCATCGTCATGGCCGACGGCAAAAACATTTTGCCCATGGCCACCAGCCAGGATCACAAACGTGCGGGCGATGGTGACACCGGACTAAACACCGGCGGCATGGGCGCATACTCACCTGCACCAGTAGTCACCGATGAGATCTATCAACGCATCATGGATGAAGTAATCATACCTACTGTGAGCGGCATGGCTGAAGACGGCCTACCCTACACCGGTTTTTTGTACGCAGGTCTAATGATCGCCGCAGACGGAACCCCAAACGTAATTGAGTACAACTGTCGTTTCGGCGACCCTGAGACCCAACCTATCATGCTGCGCATGCAGTCTGATCTTACCGCTCATTGCCTGGCCGCCATTGAAGGCAAGCTGGACTGTGAAGAAACAAGCTGGGACCAAAGAGCATCCCTGGGAGTGGTATTGGCTGCAGGCGGATACCCGTCCAGTTATCGTAAGGGTGATGTTATCAGCGGCCTTCCTCAGAAAGAGAACGAAGGTGAAAAAGTATTTCATGCCGGAACAGACCTGAAAGACAACCAGGTAGTATCTGCGGGTGGACGAGTCCTCTGTGCTACAGCCTTAGGAGCAACTGTAGCCGAGGCCCAGCAGAAGGCCTATGCATTGACCAAACAGATAAGCTGGAAAGACTCCTTTTACCGTAACGATATCGGCTATAGGGCTGTCGCAAGAGAACAGAATTGACCCTGACCAAAAACCGAATCTTTCAGCTACTGCTGTTCCTGACATTGGGCATTACCATAGTGGTGGCAACCAGTCAGACAGACCACTCATCCACAACCGGTATCAATGACAAGGTCGCACACATCCTGACATTCCTACTGCTGGGCCTGTTGGCCCAGCAGGCATTCCCCCGCTTGAAAATGTCTCTGCAACTATATCTCTGGCTGCTCGGTTATGGCCTGGCAATTGAGGTGATTCAATACTTCATACCAAACCGTAGCTTCTCGCTACTCGATCTTGCTGCTGATGGAGCTGGGCTGCTCATCGCATTTATTTTTATGCTTTCTTTAAGGCAGGCAGTACGCGCTCGCTAAGAAGTCCGGCCAGAGAATTCAACTCTGGATAATCTTCACCCAGATCTACAATGTAGTTCAGGGTTCTTGGAATATCCTTTAGATAACCCGGCTTGCCATCACGAATATTCAGCCGTGCAAAGATGCCGGACGCCTTTAGATGTCTCTGCACCCCCATGAGATCAAACCAACGCAGAAAGGATTCTTCATGTTCGTTACGCAAGACACCAGACTGCAACGCAAGCTCATAGTAGCCGAAGACCCACTCCCGCACCTGCTCTCTGGGCCAACTGATATAACAGTCCTTTAGCAGGGAGACCAGATCATAGGTAACCGGCCCCATAACCGCATCCTGAAAATCCAGAATGCCTGGATTGTGTGCAGGCGTGACCAACAGATTCCTGGAATGATAATCACGATGCACAAACACCCGCGGCTGCTCCAGCGCATTAGCAACAAGCCGTTCAAAGACCTGATCCAGCATCTGCTGATCACTATTATCAAGGGACAATTCCAAATGCTTTCCCAGCAGCCAATCACGAAACAGATTCATCTCCCGGAGCAACAGATCAGAGGAATATTCTGGCAAACCATCCGTGCTACCACAAGCCTGCATCACCACCAATACACTTAGTGCATCGGCATAGAGACGTTCGGTGCGGCCTTGATTGAGACGATCTAGATAGTGTTCACTGCCAAGATCACTCAGCAACAGAAAACCCTGATCTAGATCCGCCTCATAAACCACCGGCACGTTCAATCCCAGTCCTCCTAAATGCTTAGCCAATTCAACAAATGGCCCACAATCCTCATTTTCTGGAGGAGCATCCATGGCGATCCTGGTTGCACCATCCGCCAGGTTAATACGAAAATATCTTCGGAAGCTCGCATCACCAGAAGCCAGCTCCATGGAAAATCCTACCAGACCAACCACGTCAGCTAGCCAGCTCTGTAATAATCTCTCTCTGATGGGCATATCTTTCCTGAAATCTTAGAGTTTTTGGAAAAAAGAGGTATTTTGACAGATGTGGATGAAATAATCGTACTAAACCATTGAAGAATTTCTAATTCTATGCGATTTTATCCCACCTTTGATACACTAGGCGGCGACTCACTTGCCTGCACGCAGGCGCACCGAGTGAGCAACCAAAAAACCAGACAAGAAACAGAGAGTTATAAAGTGTCAGGAAAAATAACAACTATATCCGCCGCTATTAGCGCCTTTCTGCTAGTTTCCACAGCCTGGAGCGCCGAACCAACATGGGACTGCAAGGCAGGTCCTGACAACTCCTGGGAATGCGCCAAAGGCGGTGTACCCAGCACCAAGCCGGTACCAAAAGCATCCGAACCGACCCAACCAGTTGCCACTACACAACCAGCATATGCAGCAACCCCAACAGCCATCTCTGAGAACAATGAGGATGCGCCTAGCAGCACCCAGACATCGCCAGAAGAATCCGAGTCAAACCAACCAGCTGTCACTACACAACCAGCATATGCAGCAACCCCAACAGCTGTCTCTGAGAACAATGAGGATGCGCCTAACAGCACCCAGACATCACCAGAAGAATCCGAGTCAAACCAACCGGATGCCACTACGCAACCCGCGCATGCAGAAACCACAACAACCGTAACCGGGTACAAATTAGCAGACAAGGCCACGTGGGATTGCAAAGCAGGTTCTGGCAATGCATGGGACTGTTCTAAAAATAAAGTTAAACACCCAGTTTATGCGTCCACCTCCAACTATAGATACAATAAACCCGTTTCGGGCCAAAGAGTGGCCACGCCTGAAGGCGTGCTACGCATAGACCGAGACCTGAACTGGAACCAATGCGGACCACTGAATGATCCGGCTGAGATCTCCACTAAACGCGTCAGCGATACAACTATCACGGCAGATGCCGCCGATTTCTCACGTGAGAACAAACAGGCCTCCTTCTCCGGTAATGTTGTAGTAACCAAGGGAGATCAGCTACTGGAAGCTGACCGAATCACCTACAACGACAAGGAAGAAACCATAGAAGCAGACGGGGCCATCTACTATCAAAGCCCAGGACTACTGGTCAGTGGAGACTCCGCGAGAATGGAGCTTGCCGAAAATAAGGGGCATTTGAAAGATGTTCAATATCGTCTCCCAAAGAGGCGCGCCCGCGGAAGCGCATCTCTGGTCGAGATAAAAGATCCTGACCAGAGCCACTATGAAAATATAAAATACACAACCTGCCGCCCTGGCAATGAAGACTGGGTTCTAGAAGCAGCAAAATTAGACATCAACAAAGGAACCGGAATTGGCGTAGCCCACGACACCATATTCAGATTCAAGGGCGTACCATTCTTCTATCTACCATATGCCAGTTTCCCTATAGATGACCGGCGCAAAACCGGGTTTCTCGTACCAACAATCGGTCGATCAGATGAGACCGGGGGCGACATTTCCATACCCTACTACATAAATATCGCACCAGATATGGACGCCACCATCACACCACGCATCATGAGCAAACGCGGTCTGATGCTGGGAGGTGAATTCCGCTATCTCACTGAAACCTACTCTGCCGAGACCAAACTCGAGATACTTCCAGACGACCGGGAGAGAAAGAGCGATGAAAACAGCACCAGGGGAGCATTCTCATACCTAGGCCACGGCTACCTGACACCCAGACTTGTCCTAGATGCAAATATAAATTACGCATCTGACCACGACTACCTTGAAGATCTGGGCGATAGCCTCGCCATATCCAGTAGCAGATACCTGGAACGTCGCGGGGACCTCACTTACTATGGAGATAGCTGGAATATTCTGGCACGAGCTCAATACTATCAGACCATGGACGAGACAATCGCACGCGCCGACCGTCCCTATGCCCGTCTGCCGCAGGTTCTGTTTAAATACGAAAAGCCTGATCAGATTGCAGGACTGACCCTGCACCTTGGAGCAGAATATGTCTACTTTGACCGAGATGAGACCGTCAGCGGTCACCGTGTAGATTTCAATCCAGCAGTCAGTCTTCCCATGCGCAACAGCTGGGGCTACATCACACCCAAGCTGGGGGTGCGTTACACCAGTTATGACTTGAAGGATCAAGTCGTTGGCATGTCTGATTCACCGGACCGCACCACCAGCACCTTCAGTCTGGATAGCGGGCTCTATTTCGAACGAATCGGCGAATCCAGCACATCAACTTTAGAGCCGCGTCTGTTCTATCTCTACACTCCAAAAGAGAATCAGGACGATCTTCCGATTTTCGATACCGCCGCATACGACTTCAGCTTCTACAACATGTTCCTGGAGAATCATTTTAGCGGATCAGACCGTGTGTCTGACGCCAACCAGTTAGCCCTGGCCCTTACCAGCAGAACCTTTAGCAACAGCACCGGCGTGGAATCATTTCGCTTTAGCATCGGTGAGATCTTCTACTTTGAAGATCGTGAGGTGCAACTACCAGGTATTGCGACCATAGAAGATAGCAGTTCCGCTACAGTCGCACAGCTAGCAATGCAACTCAGCCAGAACTGGAGCACCCAGGCCGATCTGGAATGGGATCACAACAGAGGCAACAACAAGACATCGCAATCGGCAATTCACCTGAGATACGACGACGATGACAAGACCTTACTCAACCTGGGTTACCGCTACGCGCGAGACGTGTTCGAACAAAGCGACATATCATTCCGCTTCCCGATTACTTCTCACCTGAATGCTGTAGGACGCTGGGACTACTCTTTGCGTCACAATAAGACCACGGAGGCATTTGCCGGACTAGAGTACAGCAACTGTTGCTGGGCCTTCCGCGCAGTTGGTCGTCACTACATCAACGATGTTGATGCAGATGCAAATACAGCATTCTACCTACAGCTGGAGCTTAAAGGACTGACCAGCATAGGTAATAAGGTAGGAGATTTTCTTGAAGATAATCTTCTCGGATACTCCAGAACCGAATAAGCGCCATGACCAAGTTCCAGATTTGCAACAACCCCATCATGTTGCTGCTCCTCCTCGCCATCGCCGGAATCAACGGCACGGCACTGGCGGCAAAGGTACAGGATGTTGACCGCATTGTTGCAATTGTCGATGACGCAGTTATTGTTCGCAGCGAAATCAATGAAAAGCTAGTCCAGATAGTAGGCCAACTTAGGGCAAAAAAGGCCAAGCTACCGCCAAGAAAAGTACTTGAACGCCAGATTCTTGAACGCCTAATTGTAAACAAGATTGAACTGGCGGCGGCGGCTAGAGCCGGAATTAATGTTGGTGAAGAGGTGCTAGCACAAGCCGTCAGTAATATTGCCCGCAATAACAAGATGAACCTATCTGAGTTTCGCAATGCTGTCGAACAAAGCGGCATGTCCTTCAACAAATTCCGCACTCAACTCCGCAATCAAATAATAACCGAACGCTATAGAAACAAAGAGATGCGAAGCCGCATCCACATCACGGAACGCGAGATAGACGCCTATATAGCCAAGGGCATGAACGCCCCCAAAGGCGGAAAAAAATCGGCCTTCCACCTATTGCATATCCTTATAGCTACTCCCGAAGGGTCATCCGCAGAGAAGATACAGAAGGCAAAACGCAAGGCGCAAAAGTTAGTAAAAATGCTACGTGACGGCGGCGACTTTCACAATACAGCCCTTACAGAATCGGATGGACAGCAAGCCCTGGAGGGAGGAGACCTAGGTTGGCTCTCAGCCAATCAGCTACCTTCAGTCTTCGCTGGTATCGTGCCTAAAATGGAACGCGGCGATATAACAGACCCAATCAGGACATCCAGTGGTTACCACATAATAAAGCTGACAGACTACAAAGGCGGTAATGCGAACAATCTGGTCAAACAGACTAAGGCACGACATATACTGGTCCGGACCAATGAAATAACCTCAGATGATGATGCCAGAATAAGACTGGAACAGCTAAAACAACGACTTGATGGCGGTGAAGATTTTGCAGCACTGGCCCGCTCCCATTCCGATGACCAGGCCTCCTCCATCAAGGGCGGTGAGCTTGGATGGATTAGCCCCGGCGATGTGGTGCCGGATTTTGAACAGGTAATGAACGACCTGGCCGAGAACGCAATTAGCAAACCATTCCGCACCCAGTATGGGTGGCACATCGTGCAGGTGCTGGAACGTCGCAGGCACGATATGACAGGCGATATCCAGCGCTCACAAGCCCGAGAGGAGATATTCAAGCGCAAGGCAGCGGAAGAGACCCAGCTGCTGTTGCGTAGACTGCGTGATGAAGCATATGTAGAGATACGCCTCGATGAACCCTAACGGTACCTGCTGATCCAAACGAGTTGACTGCCCAACCATCCACAGCATCGGTGAGTCATGACCAGGAAAACCACCAGAATTGTTTTCACTCCAGGTGAGCCGGCAGGAATTGGTCCTGACTTATGTGTACAGCTGGCTCAGCGCCAACTGGACGTGGATTTAGTGGTTGTGGCCGATCCACAGCTGTTAGCTGAACGCGCGACTCTGCTGGACCTGCCACTTCAAATCGACCTGTTTTCCCCCTTAACTCCAGAACAGGCAGAACAGGCAGGAAGAATCCGCGTCCTCCCCGCGTCTCTGAAAAAAAAATCCACTCCCGGCCAACTCGAGCCAGGCAATGCCGAGTATGTACTGGAATGTCTCCGCATAGCCACCAGAGGCTGCATGGACGGGAGCTTCCATGCCCTGGTTACAGGGCCGGTACACAAAGGCATAATCAACGACGCCGGAATCCCTTTTTCTGGTCATACCGAATTTCTTGCGGAACTAACTAACGGCACCCCAGTGATGATGCTGGCCGCACCTGGTCTCAGAGTGGCTCTGGCAACCACCCACTTGCCGCTAGCGGAGGTCAGCCAAGCCATAACCCCAGAATTACTTGAACGGATAACCCGCATACTCCACACAGATCTTCAGACAAGATTTGGTATAAGCGACCCGGAGATCCTGGTATGCGGACTAAATCCACACGCCGGCGAAAACGGACATCTGGGAACAGAGGAGATTGAGGTAATCACCCCGGTATTGGAGAGATTGCGGCAGGAAGGAATGCGACTGAAAGGCCCTCTACCGGCCGATACGCTGTTTACCCCACACCACCTGGAAAAGGCAGATGCCGTGCTTGCAATGTATCATGACCAGGGACTACCGGTTCTAAAACATATGGGGTTTGGACGAGCGGTAAATATAACTCTGGGCCTGCCCATCATCCGCACATCAGTCGATCACGGAACTGCCCTAGATCTTGCAGGGACTGGCAATGCCAATCCTGGGAGCCTTGATGTGGCCTTGCAAACAGCCATGGAAATGGTATCGCACACCAAACCCTAAGATGCCCCGGCATCCTGCAGTAACTTTAAGACCTCCGGATGCTTACCCTTCTCAGCCCTCTGTACTGCAGTGGTGCCGGCCTTATTCTTTAGATTAAGATCAGCCCCAGCCTGAATCAGAGTCTTGACCGCCTCGGCATGGCCAAAGGCCGCAGCCTCCATAACAGCGCTAGCACCAACACCATCCACTGCGTTCACATCCGCACCTGCGGCAAGAAGAGCTCTTAGAGTCCGCACATTTCCATTGAATGCCGCCAGCACCAAAGCCGGTCTGCCAGCAACATTTTTGGCATTGGCATCGCTACCCTGGGCCAATAGTTTCTGCACCATCACCGCGTCTCCGTCTGCGGCGGCTGCAAGCAGCATGGGTGCCAAATCAGCTGCCAATAGATGAGTCCATCCGACTAGTAGCATTGAGAGAATCAGACAAAATCGCTTCATATTAATATCCTGAGAATCGTACTATTTCCCAATATATCGACCGTATCCAAAAAAACCTGAATCAACTTGCAATTGCGCTTCTCTATCGATAATGTCCCGGGGCATGACGAATACCAAAACAAGTAAGCCAAATAACCATTGTCATGCTCTCACTCCAAAACCCAAAAACAGGTAACAACTAGGTATGGCCGTTTACGCCATTGGAGATGTCCAGGGTTGTTATGAACAACTACGCAATCTCCTTGACCAGATAAAATTCGACTCGGAAAAGGATAAGCTCTGGTTCGCCGGAGACTTGGTAAACCGCGGGCCAGACTCCCTCAAGGTTCTGCGTTTTGTTAAAAGCCTAGGTGAGCGAGCCATTAGTGTCCTGGGTAACCACGATCTGCATCTGCTGGCCATGTCTGAGTCGATTGATAAACACAAGGATCCGAGCCACACCCTTGACCAGATTCTAAACGCACCGGATCGTGAAGAGCTGCTGTATTGGCTTAGGCATCGTCCAGTAATGTACCACAGCAAGAAGCGCAACTTCAGCATCATCCACGCCGGGCTTCCACCGCAGTGGGATCTCCAAACGGCCAGAAAATGCGCGGCAGAGTTGGAAGCAGTACTGCGCAACGAAGACTTCCACGACTATTTTCAACATATGTATGGAAACCTGCCAGACCTCTGGGACCAGG
>RRYU01022804.1_pt1 | contig 24985 bp, 22 predicted proteins | sample 2162651 | NCBI WGS metagenome assembly RRYU01 (sample SAMN10267283, study PRJNA491782) | microbial mat metagenome | isolation source: biomat in the production well | place: Japan: Minami-Kanto gas field, natural gas well KTG3 | collected 2017-06 | reverse complement strand
TTCTCATTACATCCGACAGAGGACTGTGCGGTGCGTTCAATACCAATATCATCAAGCTGGCCAACAAGGTCGTTGCGGAAGATTATGGTGATTTGCATCGTAACGGCAAGGTGGAGTTGGTTTGTGCAGGAACAAAAGGGTATGATTTCTTCCGTAAACAGGGGTTTTCTTTTGACAAGTCATATCCCGGTGTGTTCCAGAACCTGCATTTCAGTGTTGCCAGGGAGATTACCGAATATGCTTCGGAAAAATATCTCAAGGGCGAGGTCGACAGGGTGATTGTTGCCTATAACGAGTTCAAGTCGGTTCTTGCTCCAACCCTGAAAAGCGAGGTTCTTCTGCCTATTTCTCCTGAACAGGAACAGGACGCAGAAAAGGAAAAAGGAAGTGCAAGCGATTACATTTACGAGCCATCTCCTTCGTCCATCATCGATGTTCTGGTTCCGAAGCATCTCAATACCCAGCTCTGGGGAATGATGCTCGAATCGAATGCTGCCGAGCATGCTGCGAGGATGACGGCTATGGATTCCGCAACGGAGAACGCAAAGGAACTGCTGCGTATTCTGAAGATCAGTTACAACCGTGCGCGTCAGGCGGCAATCACGACAGAGCTCAGCGAGATCGTCGCGGGTGCCGAAGCTTTGCAGGGTGAATAATTTTTCGATTTCATTTTTTTTAAGGCGCCCCGACGAGTCGGGGCGCTTTTTTTTTGCGTCAGCATCACGATCGACCCTGTGGGTTTGATCGTTTGTATAAATGATTTGTATCTTTGACTCTGCTTTTCTCACAGTGTCAAAACATATACCACATAAATGCACGAAGAGCATGAAGGTTTTGAAATTTGGCGGTACGTCGATAGAGAATGGTGGCAGGATCCGGAATATCCTCGACATTATTCGTAATGCAATGCAGGATACACCTGTCATCGTAGTGGTTTCCGCTATCCGCAAGGTGACGGACCTGCTTCTGGATGCCGGAGTTATGGCCGGCAAAGGAGATACCGGTTACAGGAAAAAGCTCGATGAGATAGAAGCGCTTCACAAGGCACTTGTCGATGATCTTATTGGTGTGCCCGGGAGAACAGAGGTGGAAGCATACCTGCAGGCTGAACTGACCGAGCTTGGAGACGTATTGCACGGGGTGTGCCTGCTGCAGGAGCTTTCCGATAAAAGCAGTGCATTGATCATGAGCTTCGGTGAGCGTTTTTCGGCCTGGATTATAAGCAGCTTTCTCCGTCAGGAAGGGGTTGACGCATCATATGTCGATGCAAGAAACATGATCGTAACCGACAGCAATCATTGCGATGCCAGAGTCGATATGGCCGCTTCGAAAAAACTCATCACGGCATGGTTCAGGAGTTCAGGCGGTGTTCCTGTCGTGACCGGCTACATAGGCGCGGCGCCGGATGGAACAGCGACAACGCTTGGACGGGGCGGTTCGGATTACACTGCTACGATAATAGGATCGGTAACCGAAGCAGATGCTATAGAGATATGGACCGACGTCGACGGCTTTTTCAGCGCCGATCCAAAACGTGTCCGGGATGCCTATGCGCTGCCGTTTATCAGTTACGGCGAGGCAATGGAGCTTTCCCACTCGGGGGCGAAAGTGCTGCACCCTTATTCGGTTCACCCTGCAATGAAAGCCGGGATTCCTCTACGTATCCGGAATTCGTATAACCCCGATGCAGAGGGAACGCGTATCGGGATACCGGGAAAAAGCGATGTCTGTGCAGAGCGGCCGGTGACCGGTCTCAGTTCAATCAACAAGGTTGTCCTGCTCAATCTTTCCGGCAGCGGGATGGTTGGTGTGCCGGGTATCGCTTCAAGGCTGTTCAGTTGCCTGGCGAACCATATGATCAATATCATTTTTATATCGCAGGCTTCGTCCGAGCAATCCATCAGCCTTGTTATCAACCAGGCCCAGGCGGAAAAAGCCAGAGGAATTCTTGAGGAAGAGTTTGCTGTGGAGCTGGCAGCCCGCCAGATAGAGTCTCTGACGCTCAGGAGACATATTGCCATTATCGCGGTTGTCGGCAACAACATGTCCGGGCATCCGGGTGTATCCGCGCATCTTTTCGAAACGCTCGGTAAAAACGGCATCAACGTTATTGCCGTTGCGCAAGGGTCCAACGAGATGAATATCTCGTTTGTGATCGACAGCCGTGATGAAGACAAGGCGCTGAACTGTGTGCATGAGTCGTTCCTGCTGTCCCGTCGAACGGTGCATGTTTTTATCGCCGGAACAGGAACAATTGCGAAAAGTCTTATCGGGCAGCTCCGGGACCACACGCTGACACTCAGGAAGGAGAAGGATCTGGATGTTGTCGTCAGCGGCATGGCGAATACGCGAATGATGGTTGTCACAGATGACGGCATCGATCTCCGCAACTGGGAGAAAGCTCTGAAGCCCAGGGAGGACGGGAAAACGGTCGGGGGCTATATCGAGCGTATCAAGGCAAGGAACCTGCATAATACCATCTTCGTAGATTGTACGGCGAGTGCTGACGTTTCGGAGAGTTATCCCGAACTTCTTGCTTCGAACATTTCCGTTGTTACGGCAAACAAGCTTGGCATGGCCGGGCCATGGGCGCTGTATGAAACCATAAGAGATGCCCAGCGATCATCGAACGCAGGTTTTCTCTATGAAACCAATGTCGGAGCCGGTTTGCCCATCATCAATACGCTCAACGACCTGAGGAACAGCGGTGACAAGATTATTAAAATTGAGGGAGTTCTTTCGGGAACGCTGAGCTACATTTTCAATGAACTCCGCAAGGGTGGAAAATTCAGCGAGATTGTCAGAAAAGCCAAAGATGCGGGCTACACCGAGCCTGATCCCCGTGAAGACCTTTCAGGCGCGGATTTCGCCAGGAAGTTTCTCATACTCGGCAGGGAACTCGGCTACAGGCTGGATTATGAAGATATCGAATGTGAGAGCCTTGTGCCGGAGCATCTGAGGACAGAGATGAGTGTCGAGACATTTATGGAAAAGCTGAGCTCAGCCGATGCCGGTTATGAAGAGGAGATCGGGAAAGCTGCAGAAAACGATATGACCATTGCCTATGCAGGTGAAATCAGTGAAGGCAAAGCACGTATCAGCGTGAAAAGGCTGCCGCTGTCAAATCCTGTTGCCGGTTTGAACGGTACGGAAAACATGGTGGTGTTCACTACCGACCGGTACCTGGATACACCGCTTGTAGTGAAGGGGCCCGGCGCCGGAGGAGAGGTGACGGCAGGAGGGGTGTTTGCCGATATTCTGCGTATTGCCAGTTATCTTGTGTAACCAGGAAGTGAGACGTCCGATTCAGGTGAGGCCGCAATGATTGCTGAAATACTCTCCATCGGTGATGAACTGTTGACCGGGCAAAAAGTCAATACCAACGCCCGGTTTATCTGTTCTGAGCTTTCCGGTGCCGGTGTCGGCGTAAAAAGGATCATAGTCTGTGCCGACAGGGAAGACGCTATTGCCGAACAGTTTGCCGAATCACTTCGGCGATCGGATATCGTACTGGTAACCGGTGGGCTGGGACCGACCCGGGACGACCGGACGAAGCTGTCGGCGCAACGCCTGTTGAAAAAAGAGCTTGTGTTCGATCGGGATGTCTATTCCCAAACGGTTGAGCGCTATCGCAAAACCGGCCGGAAGCCTTCTGATTATCTGAAGGAAAATGCCATGGTGATCGACGGAGCCGTGGTGATTCCCAATGAAAAGGGGCTCGCCCCCGGAATGATCATCTCCTGTACAGATGATCTTGATGGCCGTTACCTTGTTCTGATGCCAGGTGTTCCACTGGAAATGGAAGCCATGGTGCGGAGCACTGTTGTCCCATTCTTTTCCCGGAAGTCGGATGATGTTATTGTTCATTCGCATATCAGGGCGACAGGAATCGGCGAAACAGGTCTTGCGGACATCATTCGTGATATCGAGGACAGGTTGCCCGATGGAACATCGCTTGCCTATCTTCCTCATGCGGCAGGCGTCAGTCTCCGGGTTAGCTCGACGGGATCGGATAAAGGCGTTGTCGAATGCGATAACCGCAGGATTGTCGATGCAATTGCCGGTGCTGCAGAGGAGTTTGTCTATGCGACAACTGACATATCTCTCGAAGAGCATATCGGCAGGATGCTGCTTGCCGGCGGGCTCAGCGTTGCCACGGCGGAATCCTGTACCGGAGGACTTGTTGCCAGCAGATTGACCGATGTCCCCGGTTCTTCACGCTATTTCGAACAGGGTTTCGTGGTGTACAGCAACGCGTCAAAGGAAACGTATCTCGGGGTACGATCCGGGACGCTTGCTCTGCGTGGAGCGGTGAGTGAAGCGGTTGCCGGAGAGATGGCTGAAGGGTGCCTGTTGAAGTCAGGAGCGGATTTGGCGGTTTCATCCACAGGTATTGCAGGCCCGGACGGGGGAACGGAAACGAAGCCTGTCGGAATGGTGTGTCTCGGCCTTGCAAGCCGCAACGCTGAGGGATGTGTCGAGATTCGAACGACAACCGTTTATTCGCATGGGGATCGTTTGCGCAACAAGATCCGGTTCAGTGAAGCGGCGTTGAGAATGTTGTGGAAAAAACTCAGAGGTTCACCAGAGCCAGATTGAACGTGTAGCGTATACCGTCCTGATATTTGTATGCCTCTACATGCAGGGTGTCACGGTCGGTAATGCTGTAGGTTCCGGTTATGGTTTTGCCTTTCTTGTCCTGTTTTTTCTTTTTTTCATTGATACTGATTATCCCTTCGTTTATGGTCAGGGTGAGTTGTTTTCCCTGAACGTCGATATCCCCGTTGCCCAGATAGCCGTATGTGCTGCCGAAAAATGAGCCGTTTGCCTCGATAGTGTAGGTATTGCTGCCGGTTACCGATCCGGTGGCGTCAAAGGTGTTGATCGGAATAGGTACTTTGAGAAAACCGGGAGTAACGGACGCTCTGACAAGCTTCCAACTGCCGATAAGCTGTTTACTGTCCGTTACTGTTTTGGCTTCGGCTTTCGTGACATTGAGTTGCGCCGGAGCAGATCCGTTTTTTTGCTTCAAGGAAGCAATGCTGACGGCTCCCGACAATGCAAAGAGAAGCAGCAGCGTCCAAATCGTTTTTTTCCTGTTCATGGTGGTCGTTCTCCTGTGCTGTTCATGGTTCGAGGTGTTCACATAAGCGTCAAAAAATAATTTAGAGGTTTTTTCCCTAATAAGGGTTTTTTGTGCTGAAGTTTTTTAGCTATTTGAATTGTCTTGCTTCCCGTCCGGGCCGGAAAAAAGAACGTGTCAAACGATGGTAAAGAGTTGCCGTCAATGTCAATTCCAATACGATTAACCCAGAGCGATCCATGCCGAGAATTAACAGGTTACCCGATATCGTAGCAAACAAGATTTCAGCCGGGGAGGTCGTCCAGCGTCCGGCTTCGGTAGTGAAGGAACTGCTGGAAAATGCAATAGATGCCGGTGCGACAAGGATTACCGTGTCCGTTAAAGATGCGGGCAGGCAGCTTGTTCAGATTATCGATAACGGGGGGGGGATGGATGAAGAGGATGCGGGGCGCTGTGTTGAGCGTTTCGCAACCAGCAAGATTTCACGTGCCGAGGAGCTCGATGCTCTCGGAACCCTGGGGTTCAGGGGGGAGGCGCTTGCCAGTATATCTGCGGTTTCTCACTTTGAAATCAGGACCCGGAGGGAAAGCGACAGTGTGGGGATTCAACTGAGCTACGAAGGAGGAGAACCCGGCGAAAAGAGCAAGGCGGCATGTGATTCGGGTACAACGGTAAGTGTCAGAAACCTCTTTTATAATGTTCCCGCCCGTCGCAAGTTTCTCAAAACAAACGCTACGGAATTCAGGCATATTTTTGAAAGCGTCAAGGCCCAGGTGCTGGCCTATCCCGAGATTCAGTGGCAGATGTTCAATGATGAACAGGAACTGTTCGATTTCAGAAGCACTGATATTCACGAGCGTCTTAACTTTTTTTTCGGAGAAAACTTTGCCGAAAGTCTTATAGAGGTGCATGAGGATAACGATTTTCTGTCCCTGCATGGCTATGTCGGTAAACCGGCTATGCAGAAACGCCGGAAAAACGAACAGTTTGTGTATGTAAACCGGCGTGTGATACAGAACAGGATGCTTTCTCAGGCATTGCAGCAGGCTTACGGTGAGTTGCTCATCGAGCGCCAGTCCCCTTTCGCGCTTCTGTTTCTCGGGCTCGACGCACAGCAAATCGATGTTAACGTTCACCCTTCAAAGCTTGAGGTGAAGTTCGAGGATGAACGAAGTGTACGCTCGATGTTTTACACGATCATCAAAAGAGCTGTCCGGTCACAGAACTTTGCTCCCGATGTTGGCGCTGAACGTTTTCCTGAAGGAAACCGGGATTTTTCCCGTGGGCATGCTGAACGGAGTGATGCCACACTTGCGTTCCGGAATGTTTCTTCAGGAGCCCCGACTACCGGAGCACTCTATGGAGACTACAGGGCGGGGACCCGGGAGAATAACGATTTCGGCAGAACGGTTGTCGGTGAACAGGAGGAAATGTTTTCGCCAAAGCCGGATCTCTTTCACGAGCCTCAAAGAGAGCTGCGCAAAAGCGATTACCTTCAGGCTTCAGGAGGGCTTGCGGACGGGGAACTGCAGAGTGAACGGGAAGCGGACCCCAAAATCTGGCAGCTGCATAACAAGTACATTATCTGCCAGATCAAGACCGGACTTATGCTTATCGATCAGCATGTTGCGCATGAAAGGGTTCTCTATGAGCGTGCAGTGGATATTATGGATAACAATGTTCCGAACTCCCAGCAGCTGCTGTTTCCCCAGAAAGTGGAACTGAAACCCTGGGAGCTTGAAATCTACCGGGAAATATGCGATGATCTGGGCAGGTTGGGTTTCAACCTGAGTATGCTGGGAGCCCGGACCGTCATGATTGAGGGGGTTCCCCAGGATGTGCTTAGCGGTTCGGAAACCTATATTCTCCAGGACATGATTCAGGAGTACCGGCAGAACGCTGAAAAACTGAAACTTGAGAAACGTGAAAATCTGGCGAAATCCTACTCCTGCCGCAATGCGATAATGAGCGGCCAGAAACTGAACCTCGAGGATATGCGCTCGTTGATCGACAGGCTTTTTGCGACGAAAATGCCCTACGTTTGTCCGCACGGGCGGCCTGTTATTATCAGGATATCCCTTGAACAGCTCGACAGAATGTTCGGGCGGAAGTAGATTTTGGGTGGATGGATAAAAGTATTACATTTACCCCCATACCCTTGTAGCTCAGTGGATAGAGCAACAGTTTCCTAAACTGTGGGTCGGCAGTTCGAGTCTGCCCAAGGGTACATCCATCCCTCTTTTTCAATGTTTCAGTGCGACGTTGCCTTTATGTGTCAGCGGCAGTTGCCCCGTGTGTCAAAATCCGGATCGTATTGATCCCAGAGCCATCCTGAAACTTTTTCCAGTTCCTCATCTGCCATGGTCATTGCCGGCATCAGGCCGAAACGTTTTATGGCATTAGGGCCGAGGGCGGTTTTTCCGGCATCGGGTTTCTTCATGAATGAGGTTATTGCGGCGACAGCGTCTTCCCTGTTTCCATAGACGGTCCGGTGCCGTGCGGCAAGCCCGACAATGGGCGGTGCTGTTTTTGCAGGAGGGCGCATCGAGTGGCAGACTGCACAGCTCCTTTCATAGATTTGCTGGCCGCTCAACACCTCATTTCCCGTGTTTTCCGCGGCAATCGCAGATTGAGGGGAAATCCCTGCAAGTTCATGGCCGGTCTGACGGAAAAACGGTATTGCTGACAGTGTTGCCGTTATCAGCAATATCGTGCCGGCAAAGAGAAAAAAGCGTTTCATGTTCATGGTTGATTATTCCTTTGGGGTATCATGTAAAAAGATTCCGGTCCCGATTCCCCTTCCTGCCGTTGTCTACTGGCAGTCTGCGTCGCCTTCGAAATTTGGGTCGTACTGGTCCCAGAGCCAGCCTGCGACTTTTTCCAATTCCTCATCCGCTATGGACATTGCCGGCATCAGGCCAAAACGTTCGAACGTTCCTGAACCGAGAATGGATTTGCTTACTGCAGGTTCTTTCATGAAGGAGACCATATCGGCAACAGCACCCGCTTTCTTGCTGTATCGTGCCCGGTACTGACCGGCAAGTGCAATAATAGCAGGAGCGCTTTTTGCAGGTGGAGCCATCGCGTGGCAGGATTGGCAATTGTTTTGATAGATGGCTTCCGCCTCTTTTTGCGCGATTTCAGCAGTTTCTTTTTTTGCAATGTCTTCGGCGTTATCCTCTGAAACGGCTTTTGCTTTTGTTTCCGGGGAAACTTCCGCTTTTGCGGGGGCGCCGGACTGCTCTTCAGAAGAAGGTGCCGATTGCTGCTGGCAGGCAGAGAATGTTGTTGCTGAAGTTATCAATAATGCGCCGAGCGCAAGAGTGGGAAAAAAACGTTTCATGTTTACCTCAGGTTGGTTCAGTAATGCCAATGGCATTATAATAATAAGTAATCTGCACTGAAAAATCGGCGCAGAAAAAAACAAGGTTTCTTTTTGACCGGATGAGTGTCGGGTGGAAAAGCTTTCCACCTGGTGAACCATGATAAAAAACTAAAGACCGGGATGCAACGCCGTTCTGTTTTTTTGCACAATCATCGACTTGTATGAGATTGATTATACAAATAACCGGGCTTTTTCTGCTGCTGGTAATCGTCGATATCGGCAGGTATGTGCTTGTTCCGGATATAGGGCACCTCAGGGAGAACAACCCTGAAACAACCGCTTTCATGCATTATCGTGAAAAACAGTGGCGCGACGAAGGGCGTGAAAAACAGATCGGCCAACACTGGGTACCGCTTTCACGTATTTCGCGTTATGTGCAAAAAGCCGTGCTTATTTCAGAGGATGACAAGTTCTGGGAGCATGACGGCTTTGATTATAGAGTGATTGAACTCGCCATTGAAAAAAACATCAAAAAGAAACGGTTTGCTTTCGGTGCCAGCACGGTAACGCAACAGCTTGCCAGGAATCTCTATCTGTCGCCTTCAAAGAATCCTGTCCGCAAGCTGAAAGAGGCCATTCTCACCTGGCGGCTTGAGCGGACGCTTTCCAAAGAGAGAATTCTGGAGCTTTATCTCAACGTCGCGGAATGGGGGGACGGAATTTTCGGTATCGAGCAGGCCGCCCGATACTATTACGGGAAAAACGCCCGATGGCTTACCGCAAGGGAATCGGTGAGGCTTGCCGCGGTACTTCCCAATCCGGTCAAATACAGGCCTGACAGTTCTTCGCGTTATGTTCAGCGAAGAGCGGAACGTATTTACCGGATTATGCGGAGACGCTAACTTGCATTATAAGGGCACCTCTATATTTGTTCCGCGATCCGAATACTTCGTTGGTCCCGACCTGTCGGGATACACTCCGGCTTCTCCGCTCCGTCAGCCTTGTCTTCAGGTCGCTCTCGACAATTTATAGAGGTGTCCATAATGCACGAATTCAATGCTTTTTCGGCTGTCGTTAGCCGGGTCTCATGCATTCAGCAAACCGAAACGATTCCGGTATACACTACTTTGGTCGGGCCTGAAAGAAAAACCTCGCTCATGGTATCGGAAAAATCCACTTTCAGGGTATCGCCGCTTCTCACGGTAACGTTCAGGCTGGTCGAGGATACTTTGCCCAGTCTGTAGCTCATCAACGCAGCGGCAACGGCCCCGGTTCCACATGCAAGCGTTTCGGCTTCAACTCCCCGCTCGAATGTCCGTACATTGAGGCTGTCGGGTCCGGTAACTTCGAGAAAGTTCACATTGGTGCCTTCCGGGAACAGTGTGCTGTTGTTGCGAATGGTGCTTCCTGCGTCCTTGACATTGAAAGTGTCGAGACTGTCGGTATAAATAACCGTATGCGGTGACCCGGTGTTGACAAAATGGCAGGAGAAGCCGTTGGCATAAAAATTATTTCTGAAATCCTCAGGTGGTGTCATTTTCAGTTTTACGTGTTCCGCGCCGGTTATCCAGGCATCATAACGGTGCCCGTTTGCCTGGAACGATGCCGTTTCGCCGGTAATGCCGGCAACCCAGGCAAAGTAGGCGGCACATCTTCCACCGTTACCGCACATCGAGCCGGGCTTCCCGTCTGCATTGTGGTAGCGCATACTGAAATCAACTTTTTCGGAAGGTTCAACGAGGATAAGGCCGTCTGCTCCGATCCCCGTTCTTCTGGTACAGAGGGACAGAATTTGAAGTTCGCTCAGGCTTAAGGTTTTCCGCATATTATCTATAACGATAAAATCGTTGCCCGCACCGGACATTTTTGAAAAGCTGATCTGCATAATAGATGGTCTTGGTTGTATGATGAATTCAGGAGAGCCCTGCACCGGTGAAGCTTTTGTCAAAGCCGGTATCTTCTGTTATTATAACAGATCAAGTTGCCCCGCCCTGTGGGCGGCATGCCCAAAAAAATTTATTATTAAATAAATTTTCTTATCTTAATCGCTACAGTAACCGGGATTTTTTTTAGTAAATTAACTGTCGATAGTGTTTTGTTAAAGATTTATTCCGATCTGTTCAGGACTGCAGCACATGATAACGATCCGGTCAGTAACACCCCGATACAAAGCAGGGCAAACACAACGGTTGCATAGATGAACTCTCTGATTTGCATGCAGTTATAGGTGAGCTTCATATTTTCTTTATGGTTTTTTCAACCAGTTAATATGTCCAAATAAAGGAGAGAATACAATGGCTGATCAAGCGAACCCAACAGGAGTCAAGCCAAAGGGGAAAGTGCCCCCTCCAAAGGGGAAGGTGCCTCCTCCGAAGGGGAATGGTGCGCCTGCGGGAGCATCCGTTATTAAAGAAAAGGATGCTGCTCAAATGAGGCGTTTTCTGTTCCAGCGAACAGAAACCCGGTCAACGAAGTGGTATCAGGTTTTTGATACCGACAAGGTTGACGACGAGCAGGTGGTCGGTGGTCATCTGGCATTGCTGGGTGTACTCGGGTTTATCATGGGTATCTACTATTTATCGGGAATGCAGGTGTTGCCGTGGAACGGTGCGCCGGCTTTTCATGACAACTGGTTCTACCTGACCATCAAGCCCCGTATGGTTTCGCTGGGTATCGATACCTACAGCGCTAATACTGCGGATTTGACCGCAGCCTCATGGAAGCTCATTGGATGGGCTGTTTTGCATTTTGTTTCCGGTTCTATTCTTCTCTTCGGCGGCTGGCGTCACTGGACACATAACCTGACCAACCCGTTCACTGGCCGTGCCGGTAATTTCCGTGAGTTCAGATTTCTCGGTAAATTCGGTGATGCAGTGTTCCAGGGTACCAGTGCCAAAACCTACAAGGACGCTCTTGGCCCACATGCCGTTTACATGTCTTTGCTGTTCCTCGGCTGGGGTTTGATGATGTGGATTGTGCTCGGTTTTGCTCCGATTCCTGATTTTCAGACAATAAACTCGGAAACGTTCATGTCGTTTATCTGGTTTATTGTCTTTTTTGCTTTGGGGGTCTACTGGTGGAAAAATCCGCCGAACGCTGCGATTCATCTGAATGATGATATGAAAGCGGCTTTTTCGGTGCATCTCACCGCTATCGGGTATGTCAATATTGCTCTCGGTATTATCGCTTTTGTTGCTTTCCAGCAGGACTCTTTTGCGCCTTATTATGCCGAGCTGGACAAGCTGGTTTTCTATATCTATGGTGAACCGTTCAACCGTGTCAGTTTTGATTTCATGCAGGAAGGTGGACAGATCATCGCGGGTTCGAAAGAGTTCGAGGAGTTCCCGGCCTTTGCGATTCTTCCCAAAAACGGCGAATCATTCGGTATGGCCAGGGTTGTTATCAACCTGATTGTTTTCAACCATATCATCTGTGGTGTTCTCTACGTTTTTGCCGGTGTTTATCACGGTGGACAGTATCTGCTCAAGGTTCAGATCAACGGTTTGTACAGCCAGATCAAGTCAATCTGGGTTGCCAAGGGCCGTGACCAGGAAGTACAGGTCAAGATTCTCGGTACCATAATGGCGCTTTGTTTTGCCACGATGCTGTCGGTCTATGCGGTTATTGTATGGAACACTATTTGTGAGCTGAACTTTTTCGGCACCAACATCATGATGTCGTTCTACTGGCTCAAGCCTCTGCCTGCTCTGCACTGGATGTTTGAAGATCCAAGTATTAATGACTGGGTGATGGCTCACGTGATTGTTGCGGGTTCACTGTTCTCGCTTATCGCGCTTGCCCGTATCGCATTCTTTTCACATACATCACCGTTGTGGGATGATCTCGGGCTCAAGAAAAACTCATATTCGTTCCCATGTCTCGGACCGGTTTATGGTGGTACCTGTGGTGTTTCCATTCAGGACCAGCTCTGGTTTGCCATGCTGTGGGGAGTAAAGGGGCTGTCGGCTGTATGCTGGTATATCGACGGCGCATGGATCGCTTCGATGATGTATGGTGTTCCTGCTGCTGATGCGAAAGCATGGGATGCGGTTGCAGGGTTGTCGCATCACTATTCCGCCGGTATTTTCTACTATTTCTGGACGGAGACCGTGACAATCTTCTCGAGCTCTCATCTGTCGGTTATTCTGATGATCGGTCATCTTGTATGGTTTATCAGTTTTGCCGTCTGGTTTGAAGACAGGGGATCCCGTCTTGAAGGTGCTGACATCCAGACCCGTACCATCAGGTGGATGGGCAAGAAATTCCTTAATCGCGATGTGAAGTTCAGGTTCCCTGTGCTGACGATTTCGGATTCGAAGCTTGCCGGTACGTTCCTGTACTTCGGCGGTACATTTATGCTGGTCTTCCTGTTCATTGCCAACGGTTTCTATCAGACCAACACTCCGGCTTTGCCGCCGGTTGGCGATGCTGCAGGTGCAGGACAGCAACTGTTGACTCAGGTTGTTGACTTTTTCATGAAATTGATTGCCTGATGAACAAGGCAGAAGGAGCCGGATAGCGGCTCCTTCGCTTCGATCGTTCCGGTAGAGAAAATTATCGCTATTTAACAAATAGAGGAGGGTTTATGGCCGATCCTGTAAAACAACAGGGTACAGCGCCTGCTAAGGAAGCGGCAAAGCCAAAGCCGTCGGCTCCTAAAGCTCCGGCTCCCAAGGCAAACGGAGCTGCTCCTGGGGGAAAGCCGGCACCCAAAGCAAAGCAGGCTGCCGCCTTGAAAGGGGGAGGAGCTTCGCCAGTCGCAAAAAATCGTATGAGTGCTCTTGACGTTAATCTTGGACGTACCGGTCGCAGAATGGAATCTGCTCTTCCGACTGTCAAGCCTAAACCAAAGCCTGCGGCGAAGCCAAAACCGGCTGCACCAAAAGCCAAGGGAGCTCCACCGGCAGCCAAAGGTGCTCCTGCTGCGGGAGCAAAACCAAAACCGGTAGCCAAGAAGAAGGCTCCTCGTGCGAAAAAACATTACTTTATCCTTGAAAACCTGTGTGTCGGTTGCGGCCTGTGTCTCGACAAATGTCCGCCGAAAGTCAATGCCATAGGCTACAAGTTCTACGGTGATCTTCAGGAAGGAGGTTTCCGGTGTTATATCGATCAGGATGCATGTATTTCCTGTTCGGCATGTTTCTCTTCGGATGAGTGCCCGTCAGGCGCCCTTGTTGAAATACTTCCGGATGGAGAGACTCTTGATTTTTCTTATGCGCCGCCTGAACGCCTTGATTTTGATCTTCGGTTCCTGCACCGTTTTCACAGGGAGAACCGGTAGGACTGGTTTCGCGTAAATGAACGTTGTACAAGCATTGCCCGTTTTCCCGGGCAATGCTTTTTTATTGCCCCTGCGCTGAGAGTATTCATAACCTTGATTCTAATGTCAGAGAGTAGTAGATCGCTTACAGGAAAAACGCTGGTTGTTATTCCCACCTATAACGAGTCTGAGAGCATCATCCGGCTGCTTGACGATATTTTTACATCCTATCCCGAAAAGCTCGATGTTTTGGTTGTAGACGATAATTCTCCTGATGGAACAGCAACTCTCGTGAAAAAGAAACAGCAAAAGAACGAACGTCTTTTCCTGCATGAACGCCCTGGCAAGATGGGGCTTGGTACGGCGTATATCGATGGGTTCAGCTATGCGTTGGCGCATGGCTACGAGAGAATTATAGAGATGGACGCTGATTATTCTCATGATCCGAAGGTTATCAGAGAGATGCTTGATAAATCCCTTAACGCAGACCTCGTGATCGGTTCGCGATATATCGGCAATACGGTAAATGTCATTAACTGGCCGCTCGGCAGACTGGTACTTTCAAAAACAGCAAGCATCTATACACGCCTCATTACCGGCATGCCGGTATCGGATCCCACAAGTGGTTACAAGTGTTTTCGTGCCGAAGCCCTGAAAGCCGTTGATCTGGACAAGGTGAAGTCTCAAGGCTATTCTTTTCAGATAGAGATGAATTTTCGTGTGTGGCAAAAGGGGTTTACAATCGACGAGGTTCCCATCATTTTTATTGATCGTTCGGTAGGGAAGTCTAAAATGACGAAAAAGAATATCGTCGAAGCGGTCTGGATTGTCTGGTGGCTGAAAATGTTGTCATTGTTCCGCCGTCTGTAACCCTCAGTGGTTTTTTACAGCGGACGGCACTTGTGAATGCAGAGCCGTCCGCTGTTCGGGATTATACGTTATTCTCGTCTTCTTTTGTCGTTACAATCCGGGCGGCAATGTCCTGCGGTACCTCTTCGTAATGGCTGAACTCGTAGGTGTAGCGTGCACGTCCCTGTGTCAGACGGACAAGCTGCATGTGAAAGTCGCGTAACGAGGACTGCGGAATATGCGCGTTGATGGTCTGAAAGCGCGAGTCGGCATCCATACCGATAATTTTTCCTCGCTTGCCGGAAATTTCCCCTACGATTTCACCGGTATACTGCTCGGGTGTCTGAACACTGAGCGTATAATACGGTTCGAGCAGAAGGGGTTTGGCTTTGTCGAATGCGCTTTTGAAGGCCATGCTGGCAGCGATTTTAAAGGCGAATTCAGAACTGTCTACCGGGTGATGCGAGCCGTCATACACCACAGCGTTCAGGTCAACTACAGGGTAGCCGCAGAGAACGCCGTCCCTGACTGTTTCCCGAAGACCTTTTTCGACAGCAGGCAGGTAACGGGTTGGGACCACGCCTCCGACAACCTCGCTCGCAAAAGAGAAGCCGGAATTTCGTTCAGTCGGCTCGATTCTTACCCAGACGTCGCCGTACTGGCCTCTTCCACCCGACTGTTTTTTATACTTGCCCTGTGCGTTTGCGGTAACCCTGATCGTTTCACGGTAGGGGATCCGGACCGGCGTGGTTGTAACCGAAACGCTGAATTTTTTCTCAAGACGGTTGAGAATGGTATCAAGGTGCGTTTCGCCGAGCGTCTTGATGATCGTCTGGTTGAACTCGGTATCATGCTCAATGGTAAAGCTCGGATCTTCTTCGAGCAGGTGGTGGAGACCTGAAGAGATCTTTTCCTCGTCACCCTGTGCGGCAGGTTCTATTGCCGTGGCAAGCAGTGGTTCCGGAAAAACAATAGGAGTGATCCTGCAGTCGGTGCCTTTGTCGGCCAGCGTGTCATTTGTGTGAGAATCTTTCAGTTTCACAACCATGCCGATATCTCCGGCAAGCAGTTTGTCAACGGGGATTTTTTTCTGTCCCTCCATGGTATAGACCTGGCCGATCTTTTCGAGCTGTTCCGTTTGGGCGTCAATGAGTTCATGGCCGGTTTCAATATGGCCTGAATAGACTCGCAGATAGGAGATTTCACCGACCCTCGGTTCCGACATTGTTTTAAAAATGAACGCTACTGTTGGGCCTTCCGGATCGGGATCAAGCAGCTTTTCACTGTTTTTCGTGCTGCAGTATGCGTGTTCAGGTCCGCGTTCAATCGGTGAAGGGCAGAGGTTGACTATTGCGTTGAGGAGACGCTCAGACCCGATAAGATGAAGCGGGGAGGCACAGAAGACCGGGAAAAACGTTCTGGTGAGCAGGGCGGACTTGATTCCTGCCCGAAGCTCATCCTCAGTCAGATTGCCGACTTCGAAATATTTGTTCATCAGTTCTTCATCAGTCTCTGCAACTGCCTCGACAAGTTTGAAGTGCAGATCTTCAGCACGTTTTTTGTACAGGTCGGGTATTTCGGAGACGGTCATGCCGTCAGGATTGTCGGGACTGAACGCAAGCTGTTTCATCAGAAGAACGTCGATAATGATATGATGGCCGAGTCCTTCTTCGGCAGGGAACTGTATCGGCGTTACTTCGTGGCCGAAATGATCCTGCAATTCTTCAACGGTTTTCGCATAGTTCGTCCTGTCCGCATCCAGTTTGGTAAGCACGAACATGGTCGGTTTGTAATACTCTCTGGTGTAATCCCAGATAAGGTCGGTGCCTACTTCGACGCCGATAGAGGTGTTGACCGTCAGGAGTACGGTGTCGGCAACTCGCATGGATGACTTGACGTCGCCGTGAAAATCCGGGAGACCGGGAGTGTCGATGATATTTATTTTACGTCCGTTCCATGTGCCGTGAACAAGGCTTGAATTAAGACTGTGCTGTTTTGCGATTTCATCTTCGGCATAATCGGAGATCGTTGTTCCTTCTTCAATTGTTCCGAGACGGTTGGTGACTTGCATGGAAAGCGCGAGAGATTCGGTAAGGATGGTTTTTCCCGAACCGGCATGGCCGGTGATGACAATGTTGCGAAGTTGATCAGATTGGACAGCTTGCATAGGTAGAACTCCTTGTTGTTGTATTGCAGGCGCCCGGAAAGCCGGACGAATAAATTGCGGGGCTGTACGAGGTCGAGTTGCATCAGCCGATAAATGGAAAAGTAAAAAAAAGTTTCATAAGCTGATGCCGCATTGGTGAAAAGCTGGTGAATAGGTGAGAAATTCTTATGTTTAGCGGAAGAATTGTACCCGTTGCGTATCTTTTTACTGTACTTCCTGAAATAAACCTAACCTGACATTACTATGCCATTAATTACCAATGTAATCGCCCGGCAGATTCTTGATTCCCGGGGAAATCCTACTGTTGAGGTAGATGTTCTGACTGAAACCTCATATGGGCGTGCAGCTGTGCCCAGCGGAGCATCGACAGGTATTCATGAGGCAGTTGAATTGCGTGATGGTGATGCGGGGGTCTATCTGGGCAAAAGCGTTATGAAGGCCGTTGACAATGTCAACACGGTCATCAACGACCGTTTGAGAGGGATGCATGTTACCGATCAGACTGAAATCGACAACATCCTGATAGCTCTTGACGGTACGCCGAATAAATCAAACCTCGGGGCCAATGCCATGCTGGGTGTTTCCCTGGCGTGTGCCAAAGCTGCAGCTGAATATTCCGGTCTCGCTCTTTTCCGTTATATAGGAGGAACGCTTGCCAATACGTTGCCTGTCCCGATGATGAACGTGCTGAACGGGGGGGCTCATGCGGACAATACGGTTGATTTCCAGGAATTCATGATAATGCCCATCGGCTTTTCTACCTATTCGGATGCGTTACGCTGCGGAGCGGAAATTTTCCATGCACTGAAGGCTTTGCTCAAAAGCAGGGGGCTCAGTACCGCTGTCGGTGACGAGGGCGGTTTTGCCCCGAATCTCGGTTCAAACGAAGAGGCTATCGAACTGGTTATTGAGGCTGTCAGCAAGGCAGGCTACAAGATCGGATCGCCTACAAATGCAGGAGGTCTGGGAGATGCACAGGTCATGATTGCTCTTGATCCGGCAAGTTCGGAATTCTATGATGCTGACAGGAAAAAATATGTGTTCAAGAAATCTTCGGGTAAAGAACTTGACTCGATCGAAATGGCTGAATATTGGGAGAAATGGTGCGCAGACTACCCTATCATCTCGATAGAAGACGGTATGGCCGAAGATGATTGGGAGGGCTGGAAAGTGCTTACCGAAAAGATAGGTTCACGCGTTCAGCTTGTCGGGGACGATCTTTTCGTCACCAATACCAGCAGACTTGCCGACGGTATTGACAGGATGGTCGGTAACTCGATTCTTATCAAAGTGAATCAGATCGGCACCCTGACGGAGACGCTTCAGGCAATAGACCTCGCTAAACGTAACGGTTATACCTCCGTCATCAGCCACAGGAGTGGAGAAACCGAAGATACAACCATAGCGCAGATAGCGGTTGCGACCAACGCCGGGCAGATAAAAACAGGCAGCCTGTCCCGTTCGGATCGTATAGCAAAGTACAACGAGCTGCTGCGGATTGAAGAGGAGCTTGGCGAAGAGGCGTTCTATCCGGGTGCGAAGGCATTCAGGGTATGATTTTTCAGCTGGAACCCTCATGACGAGGGTTCTTTTTTTCCGGGTTTGATGAAAGACTAAACGTGACACCGTTGAAGCAGATCGTGGCAGACATATGGGCTTATGTCCTGTCTCATCCCAGAAAAATATTTTTACTGGCTCTTGCCGGTGTTGTTGTTCTGTGGGTTGTTTTCGGCAACTACGGGGTGGTTGCGAGATTTCGTATGGAAGCGGAGAACCGTATGCTCAAGGATCGTCAGGAAGCGGTGGAGCTGAAAATCATTGAAAATACCCGGAAAATCGGTAGCGCGAATGATTCCGGGACAATAGAGAAGGTTGCCAGGGAGAAATACAATTTTTCGAAGGACGAGGAGACCCTGTTCATTATTGAGGATGAAAAATAATCGAGAATAGCTTTCCTGCCATCGATCCCGACGAGTCGGGAAAGCAAGCGAACATTACTATACAACAGAAGTATGCAGCATTTTCCGGTATCAATGTATCATTACAGCCGCAGGCTCACCCATGAGGTTGGTTTTGGGCAGCTATCTCTCGGAGGTTACCAGCCTATAAGGGTGGAGTCGATGACGACGACGCATACAATGGATACAAAGGCTTCTGTCGAGCAGTGCAGGAGGCTTTATGAGGCGGGTTGCGAAATTATCCGTCTGACCGTGCCGACGGAAAAGGATGCTGAAAACCTTAAGGTTATCCGTGACCAGCTTCGCCGGGATGGCATCACCACTCCACTGGTGGCCGATATTCACTTTTCCCGGAAAGCTGCTCTCAAGGCTGTGGAGTCTGTCGAAAATGTGCGCATAAACCCTGGAAATTTCGCCAACAAAAAAAAGTTTTCAAACGAGGAGTATTCCGAAAAGGATTTCAGGGCCGAATTTGAGAAGGTGCGGACGGAGTTTCTTCCCCTGATTGCGAAAGCGAGGGAGTATGGGGTGTCGATGAGGATCGGAACAAATCACGGTTCGCTTTCCGACCGCATTGTCAGTCGATACGGAAATACTCCTGACGGGATGGTTGAGGCGGCCCTTGAGTTTGCCCGAATCTGCGAGGACGAAGGGTATTTCGATATTCTATTCTCGATGAAGTCATCCAATGTCAGGGTAATGATACAGGCATACCGGTTGCTTGTCATGAAAGCTGACGCGGAACTCCGTTACGCATACCCTCTGCATCTCGGGGTTACCGAGGCGGGTGATGGGGATGAGGGCAGGATAAAGTCCGCGATGGGAACCGGCGCGCTTCTTGAGGAAGGCCTTGGCGATACCATAAGGGTGTCTCTGACCGAGGATCCGGTCAACGAGGTTCCCGTAGGGTTTGCGCTGGTTAAAAAGTATAACGATTTCCTGAAGGTTAAAGGTGAAAAGGGCCACCAATCGGTGAGCCGACTCATAGAGTCCCGTGCCGAAAAGCCCTCGTTTGAACCACCGCCTTTCGATCCTGTCAGTTACCGGAGAAGAAAATCCGGGGTGATCGGGACAGGTTTCAGCGACATCGGCGGGGAGAGCCTGCCGGTCGTCGAGACAACAGCGAGGGAGTCCGTTGCAGGAGGAAACAGGTTGCCCGGGGAGCTGAGGAGTAGGCTGGGCGTTGAAAATCCTGATGCCGAGATGCAATCAGAGTTTGTAACCGTTCCGGTTTCTTCACTGGAAGAAGCCGCTTTGCTTGAGACGGTTCTCTGTGAACTTGGAGCGGACCGGAGCCGTGTCGGTGTTTCTTTAAAAGACATTTCGCTTGCCCCGGCATTTCTGGATGTCGCCGCCAGGGTACGTATTGATATTACTGAAGGGGAGATGATTGATAAATGTGTTCTGGACCGTCTTCATGACAGGAAGGCTGTGATAGAGTTTTGTTTCGTGCATGAAAACGCTTCTCTGAACGTTCCTGCCGATGTCTTGAAACGGGTTGCGATGAAGATGCAGAAGACGGGTTTGCGGCGCATTCTTTTTTCCATTGACTCTGCCGCTACCGTGTATGTCTACCGTCATCTTGCTCGCAGTTTCAATGAAGCAGGGATCGATTATCCGCTGGCAGTCAGATATCGTGCGGGAAAAAAAGACCGGCTTGAAACGCTCATTGACTGCGCGACACAGACCGGAACCCTTTTCTGTGACGGTATAGGCGACCTGCTTGCGGTAGAGACCGCTCTCGCTGAGCGTGATGAGATAAACCTTGCGTTCAATGTGTTGCAGGCTGCAAGGGTGCGCATGTCGAAAACAGAATTTATCTCCTGCCCCGGCTGTGGAAGAACCTACTTCGATCTTGAAAAAACCGCTGCTGTTATCAAGTCCAGAATGTCCCATCTCAAGGGACTGAAAATCGGTATCATGGGTTGTGTGGTCAATGGCCCGGGGGAAATGGCGGATGCGGATTTCGGTTATGTCGGCTCAGGCAAGAACGGAGTCAGCCTGTATGTGGGGAAAGAGTGTGTCGAGTCGAACATTCCTGAAAAGGATGCCGTCAACAAGCTGGTTGAACTGATCAGATCGCACGGGCGATGGGTCGAGAGGGCCGAATAGCTATCAATTAGGGAGAGTATGTCTTGTACGTTGATAACCGGTGCATCTACCGGAATCGGTGAGGAGTTTGCGCGCGAGTTTGCCCGGAGAAAAAGTGATATGGTGCTTGTCGCCCGATCCGAGAGCCGGTTGCAGCAACTCAGTGCGGAGCTGAGCTCCTCGGGCAGTCCGGAGATTCATATTTGTGCAGAAGATCTGGGGGATCCGGAAAGCCCCCGGAGAATCTATGAATACTGCGCCCGGAGAGCGTTAAGGGTAGGGTTGATTATTAACTGTGCCGGCTTCGGTTTTGCCGGGGAATATGTGTCGATGCCCGAGGACGAGTTGCAGGAAATGGTTCAGGTGAACACTGCTGCAATGGCGGTACTCATGCGCCTTTTTATTCCCGATATGGTTGCGCAAAAAAAAGGAGCCATCATAAATATTGCATCGGTCGGGGGATTTCAGGGCATCCCCTTGCTCGGGTTGTATGCTGCAACGAAGTCATTTATCATTACGTTGAGCGAGTCACTGCACGAGGAACTGCATGACAAGGGAATAAAGGTTGTGGTTGTCTGTCCCGGATACATAGAAACCGGTTTTCATGCCCGGGCCCGCCAATATCCCGAGCATAGTATTCTTCCTGTATCCAGTCCTTCCGTTGTTGTTAAAGCTGCGATTAAAGGTTTGTATAAAAACAAGTTATGCGTGTTTCCGACAGTTCTCGATTTTTTGCTTGTTTTTCTTCAGCGTTTTCTTCCACGACGCGCAGTATTGAAGAGCGCTGCTTTTCTGGCTCCGCTCAAGTACAAGGGTGATTCGTGTCCGTCGGGAAATGCTCTTTTTTGAAATGTCCGGTGAACGTGCCAGGGATTTTTTTTGGATTTTTATTTAATAGAAGTATATTACCTGCCCTGTTTTTTTGAAGCTGTGCTGGTGTAGCTCAATTGGTAGAGCAGCTGATTTGTAATCAGCAGGTTGCGGGTTCGAGTCCCATCACCAGCTCGGAGTTAAGACAGTAAAGCGGGTAGGTAGCGAAGCGGTCAAACGCAACAGACTGTAAATCTGTCGACATATGTCTTCGGAGGTTCGAATCCTTCCCTACCCACGATGGTTTTCTGATAGCCAGGCTGATGTAGCTCAGTCGGTAGAGCACTTCCTTGGTAAGGAAGAGGTCATCGGTTCAAGTCCGATCATCAGCTCACACGTTCATGTGGTTATGCAGACGTCAGTAGCTTAATTGGTAGAGCAGCGGTCTCCAAAACCGCAGGTTGGGGGTTCGAGTCCCTCCTGACGTGCCGGTACAGGAGTCAAGCGCAAAAAGATATTCTATTTTTGGAAGGCAGCTTATGAAGAAATATCTCGACAAGGTGGTCCGGTACTATCACGATGTCGTCAATGAGATGAAGAAGGTTGCCTGGCCGAGTCCCGAGGATACCCGTGATCTGACGGTTGTTGTTCTGACCGTTTCCGGGTTACTTGCCCTGTTTACCTTTGTGGTGGATTGGGCTATAAACTCGTTTATCGGAAAATTGTTGTAAGAAAAGAGAGGCTAAGGTAGGAATGAGCGAAACTATAAACGAGCAGGTGGCTGAAGGGCTTGCAAAACCTCGCTGGTATGCTTTGAGGATTTATTCCGGCCATGAACGCAAGGTAAAGGAAGGGATCGAGCTTGAAGTGGAGCGCCAGGCCCTGGGGGATAAAATCCTGCAGGTCTACGTTCCCTATGAAAAGTTTGTAGAGGTCAAGAACGGCAAGAAAAGAAGTCTCACCAAAAACGCTTTTCCCGGATATGTGCTTATCGAGGCGGTGCTTGACAAGCAAACCAAGAACCTGATCATGGATATTCCTTCCGTCATGGGTTTTCTGGGGGTTAATGATATTCCGACTCCCCTGCGGCCCGACGAAGTGGAGAAAATTCTTGAACCGGGTGGTACTGTCGAGCAGCGTTCTGTTGTCGAAGCTCCTTTCGATGTCGGGGATTCCGTCAAAGTGATTGATGGTCCTTTCAGTTCGTTGATCGGGGTTGTTCATGAGGTTTGTACCGAAAGGATGAAGGTCAAGGTAATGATTAACTTCTTTGGGCGAAGCACTCCTACCGAGCTTGATTTTTCCCAGGTTAAGTCAATTTCTCAATAACACGGCTTGAGTATTATTCAGCTGTTGAAACAGTGATGTTGTATGGCAAAAAAGGTAGTTGGGTTTATTAAGCTGCAGATTCCGGCTGGCGGAGCAAATCCTGCACCACCCGTTGGACCGGCTCTTGGTCAGAAGGGCGTGAATATCATGGAGTTTTGCAAGCAGTTCAATGCAAAAACCCAGTCACAGGCAGGAACCATTATTCCTGTTGTGATTACGGTATTTTCCGACAAATCATTCACGTTTATCACCAAGACGCCTCCTGCTGCTGTTCTGCTGCTCAAGGAAGCCAAGCTGCAGAAAGGTTCCGGAGAGCCGAACAAGAACAAGGTGGGTACGGTGACGGAAGAGCAGGTTCGCAAGATCGCGGAATTGAAAATGCCGGATCTCAATGCATTTGATGTCGAGGGCGCGATGCAGATGGTTCGGGGTACTGCGAGAAGCATGGGAATCGTAGTCGAAGGCTGAGTTTTCAGCGGAGTATCATGATTGTGGGAGACCGTAAGGTCGTTTTTTTAACCACTTGCAGAAAATTATAATGGCAGGAAAAAAATACAAAAACGCTTTTGGTAAAGTGGCCGCTCAGGGCGAGTACGACTTGCAGCAGGCCGTGGGGCTTCTGAAAGAGGTCAGTGATGTCAAGTTCGATGCCTCGGTTGATGTCGCAATGAGGCTCGGGGTAGACCCGCGCCATGCGGACCAGGTTGTTCGCGGTACCGTCATGCTTCCTCACGGGACAGGTAAAACCGTATCGGTTCTTGTGGTCTGCAACGAGGCCAAAGCTGCTGAGGCACAGGAAGCCGGTGCCGACATGGTTGGCTTTGAAGACTATATCGAGAAAATCCAGAACGGATGGACTGATGTGGATGTCATCATCGCAACACCCGATGTGATGGGCAAACTCGGCAGGGTTGGTAAAATTCTGGGTCCCCGGGGTCTTATGCCAAACCCGAAATCGGGTACGGTGACAATGGATGTCGCCAAAGCGGTAAAAGAGGTAAAGGCAGGTAAAATCGAGTTCAGGGTTGACAAGGCCGGCAATGTTCACGCGCCTGTCGGAAAAGTATCGTTCGAGGCAGACCAGCTGATGGACAACGTGATGAGTTTTATCAAGGAAATTGTCAGGTTGAAGCCTTCCGCCGCAAAGGGGCAGTATATCCGGAATATTTCCATCTCCAGCACGATGTCGCCGGGGATCAGGGTGAAAAAAGAGAAATTTGTTGCCTAACATAAACGGTTTACAAGATGAAGCGCGAGAAAAAAGAGCAGATTGTTAAAGAGGTTTCTGAAAAGCTCCAGAAAGCACAGGGGATATACCTGACCGAGTTTCAGGGACTCGATGTTGCCAAAATGGCAGAGTTGAGAAACGAGTTCCGTAAGGCGGGTGTCGAGTACACGGTTGTGAAAAACACACTGGTAAAGAAAGCGCTCGAAAATGTCGAGGGCGGTGATCGTCTGGCTGACGGACTGGTGTACACGACCGGGTTGGCTTTAGGTTATGATGATCCTGTCGTTCCGGCAAAAATTATCGAGAAATTCGGCAAGAACAATGAGTTGCTGAAATTCAAGATGGCATCCATCGACGGTTCTGTTTTTGAGGCAGACAAGTTGAAGGTGCTGTCCGGGATGCTCAGCAAAACCGAAAATATCGGTCGTGTTGCAGGTCTTGTCAACAACGTCATCAGTTCCGTCCCGATGGTTGTCAACGCGGTAATGAGAGACCTTGTTTCCGTTCTCGACCAGGTGGCGAAACAGAAGCAGGATTCATGATAAAGAATTATTACGCACTCAAAAAAATTGTATACAATAAATAAAAACAAGAGAGGAAGATAATGGCATCTATTGACACACTTGTAGAGGAAATTGGTAAGTTGTCGCTTACCGAAGCTTCCGAGCTGGTGAAAGCCCTGGAAGAGAAGTTCGGCGTGAGTGCTGCTCCGGCTGTTATTGCCGGGGGTGTGGCGGCTGCTCCTGGTGGAGAAGCTGCGGCTCAGGAAGAAAAAACCGAGTTTGACGTAGAACTGAAAGCGATCGGCGGCAACAAAATCAACGTTATCAAGGTTGTCCGTTCTATTACCGGTCTTGGCCTCAAAGAGGCAAAAGAGATGGTTGA
>RRYU01010376.1_pt1 | contig 24991 bp, 16 predicted proteins | sample 2162651 | NCBI WGS metagenome assembly RRYU01 (sample SAMN10267283, study PRJNA491782) | microbial mat metagenome | isolation source: biomat in the production well | place: Japan: Minami-Kanto gas field, natural gas well KTG3 | collected 2017-06 | reverse complement strand
TGGTGCGGGAGCGAGTGCCGCCAGATAGTCGCCCTCAGCAATCACGCCCCGCCCCATCAGGTAGCCCTGCGTGTTGGTCGTGAGCGTCGCACCAGTTGTGTCACTCAGCGCCGTTCCACCCCGATCTTGGTCGTTCGCTAACCGATAGACCATGGCGTTAGCCACGGGGCTGTCATCGAGTAGCACCCGGATCTGGGTTCCGCGTACACGGAAGAGCAACGTACTACTTGACCCCATCGCCCGTGGTACGCTTCCGGCTGTCTGGCTGGTGTAGCGGTAGACACCAGGATTACCAATACCTGGCCCGGAAGTGACTGCCGCTTGCAACCGGAGCATGACTGTATCGGAACTGCCAAAGAAACCACTGAGGAAGGTGTCCCAATTTATGGTGAAGCTATTCCCATCGCTCGGTGCTTCGATACCTTGCAGTGTCGTAGCACTAATCTCCGCTCGTTGCCACGTCCCGCCACCATCGAGTGAGTAGAAGGCGCGCAACGTTCCCACCCGATTGGCCTGCGGATCAGACACACTGACCGGCAGCGAGATGCTGCTTGTTTGGATGTAGCGCGCCGTTGCCAGCAGATTGGCCGCCGGGGTGTCCGGGGCATGGATGTGTACCTGGGGCGGGGTATCATTGGGTGTAGCAATACTATCCAGCCCGTTGAGGTAGATTTGGCTAGAGGCACTAAAGACAGCCACGGCCAGATCGAGATCACCATCCAGATCCGCATCGCCTAGAGCCAGACCTCGGTGTTTGAGCGTTCCGGTTTGCCAGTTGCTATCGAGGCTAAGGATGCCTTTGGTATTGCGGTAGAGTTGATTCGCCTGATCGCTATTCCCCACTACCAGATCGAGGTCGCCATCATTATCTACATCACCTAAGGCCACAGCGACAGTAGCGGCTAATTCCGGCAGCCAACTCGAATCGAGGATCAGCGTACCATTGATATTGCGGTAGAGTTGATTGGGTTGGTTCTGTGCTCCAACCACCAGATCGAGATCTCCATCAGCATCCAGATCGCCCCATGCGAGCGCACGGGCTTGGCTATTGGTCGTGGCTTGCCAGGTTGCCGAATCGAGCGTGAGTTGGCCGTTGGTGTTGCGGTAGAAATGGCCGGCTTCACTTGAATTGGCTAGAGCCAGATCGAGATCTCCATCGCCATCTATATCGCCCCATGCAACAGCGTAGGTGTCTGCGGTTGCACTGGCAGACAGATCACTACGCGCACTGAACCCACTCCCCTGACAGACCCCCGCTGTGTTAGGGTTGCAGTTGTTCTGGTAGAGCACACTTCCTGTATCAATTCCGACTGCCAGATCGAGGTCGCCATCACCCTCCACATCACCCCAGGCGAGGCTACGCACCGTGCCACTGCTGATGGTGATGGAGGGGCTGAGAGTATCGAAACTACTACCGTTGTGTTGCAGCAGCATGACGCTGCTGCCGCCCCCTATTGCCAGATCGAGTCGTCCATCATGGTTCAGATCGCCCCAGGCGATGGCGTTCGCGTTTAGCCCGCTCGCATCTTGCCAGAATGGTGAAGGATCAAAACTGGGTGTTTGGCTACACATCCCATTCGCGTTAGGGTTGCATCTATTGAGCAAGACCTGGCTATTGGTATTGGCCGCAATTGCCAGATCGAGATCGCCATCGCCATCTACATCACCCCACGCCACTGCCCGACTCGCCAAGGAGGGCACGTTCCATCCACTGGCCAGATTGAAGCCGCTACTCAGGGTATTGCGATAGATCAGGATGGGTTGATCTTCGTTCACTAGAGCCAGATCGAGACTACCATCATTATCCAGATCGCCCCATGCAATGCCTCTGGTGTCGAGTGAGGCTGAGGGTGTCCATGTTGGTTCGAGCGCCAAGGTTCCGCTCGTGTTGCGATAGAGTTGGCTACTACTCCCTAGGTTGCCAATGGCCAGATCGAGATCCCCATCCCCGTCCATATCGCCCCAGGCGATACTATTGGCGCTACTACTGCTCAGGGTCTGGTTGGGATCAGCCTCTAACCCTCCTAATCCATCACTATTCACAAAGATGGCATGGTTGCTGCCATTATTCCCCACTGCCAGATCGAGGTCGTTATCACCATCCAGATCACCGAAGGCGAGGGCATAGGCATTGGAAGCATCACTATTCGGAACCCAAGCATGCAGGCTCATACCAAAGGGCTGGCTACACACCCCCGCGCTAGGGTTACAGGCATTCAGGTAGAGTTGGGCGGGGCTGCCCGCATTGCCCATGGCTAGATCGAGATCGCCATCACCATCCACATCACCCAAGGCGATGCTCTGGGTAGAGGGGAAGGTGCTGGATTGCCATGTCATAGGACTTCCCATATTCCCCAAGCCATCGTTGCGGTAGATCTGGCTTGCTCCGCTCTGGTTGCCCAGCACCATATCGAGGTCGCCGTCACCATCCACATCGCCCCAGGCCATGCTCGTGGTGTTGGGGGTATCGCTGGCCTGCCAGATGGTCTGCCGACTAAGGCTGATGCCGATGGCCATGCTGCATGGATCACCAGGTTCGCCACTACGCACACTACAGTTACGGTAGATCTGGCTCGCTGCCCCCTGGTTAGCCAAACTCAGATCGAGGTCACCATCACCATCCACATCAATCAGGGCGATGCCAACACTCGGCGCTGCTGTAGGTGCCTCCCACATCAGGTTGTTGCTCATGGTGCTGCTCGTACTGCATGGATCACTGGGCGCACCACTCCGGATGGTACAGTTCCGATAGACCCGACTCGGTTGCCCGTTATTGGCCACTGCCAGATCGAGGTCGCCATCACCATCCACATCACCCCATGCCACCGCCCGCCCTGTTTGCGAGGAGGCTGACATCCATTCCAATACGAATGAGTCATTTGCTGCCTGCGCCGTTGGTGGCAGCAACACCGGGATCATGCTTAGCACAATACTGATCAGCATAAAGATGCCGATCATTCGCATCCAACGCGGCTGGCTTGTAGACGGTATGATGGGGTTCATAGAAAGAGCCTCAGGAAACCCGCCCCTTTAGGGGTGGGAGGAATGAGGCTTTGAGCTGCCTCACTCCCGGTAGGTGTTCGCCCCCACACCGCGTTCAGCGGTGTGGGGCAACCACGTGGGCATGGTATACTGTCTCATGTGCGAAGGCACAATGCGGGGCAATGCACCCGTGGACTCGGTTTGCAGCACATTCCCACCTGAACCTTGCTGGTTCTGTCGAGGAATCCTTCGACAGGTAAAACGTTCAGGGTCAGATGCCTGTGCATCTGCAATCGCTGTCGGGTTCGCCCGACAGGGCACTCGTAAACGTGCCGTACTGCTCGGATGCCGACTTGTCGGTAGCGCCAGAGCAAAGCCCCCGCCTTGAGGCGGGTGGTGGTTTACAAGGGGTTATTCCCGGCCTGATGGAGTCCGAAGAGCCTCTTCAGGATTCCAGCTACATGGGTCAATGGTATACGCACGACACTCATCACTCGTGAAGTCACGCATCGCCCGTTGGCTGGCTCGTTCTATAAGTTGTTGGGCATCAAGAAGCGCCAGACGTACAAAGCCACTCGCATCAGCAATAATGACCTTATTCCCATCGGGGCTAAATCGGGCATCGTTGGGGCTATAACTGCCAACGATCATGTTGACCAGTTCGCCCGTCTCGGTGTCCCATACCCGCACACTGCCATCGGTGTTGGGTAGGACGATCCAACTACCATCGGCGTTGAAGTGAACCCGCTCGGCACCGCTGGGATTATCTTCCAATGTCAGTTTACTACCATCTCCCATATTATACACGCTTGGTGGCTGATTCTGCCAGACTACTGCCAGTCGCAAACCTTGTGGGCTCCACGCAACCGCCTTGGTATTTGTGGTGGTGTCGGGGTTGGCGATTGCTTCACCAGTTGCCACATTCCAGATCAGCAGGTCTTGTTGGCTCGCTGCTGCCAGCATCTGCCCATCAGCACTCCAACTTAGGCTAGGGATATAACTTGCCTCGGTAGGGAATGTCCGTTCAAGGCTCAGATCCTCAACCGACCAGATACGCACCTGATCCTCGGCACCACTCGTGGCCAACATGCGGCCATCTGGGCTCCATGCGACATCGTAGCAGCCCCCAGGGTGAGCCATCACTGTCCGTGGGCTACTCAGGTCGTCCAGTGACCAGAGGTAGGCCATGCCACTTCCCCCCGCCACGGCTAAGGTCTGGCCATCGGGGCTAAAGGTGGGGTTGATCAGGTAGTATTCGTTGCTGGTGAGGGTGTGGAGCAAGGTCTGGGTTGTTGCATCCCAGATCTTGACCTGATTACCGTTGGCGGTACTGACGATCAGTTTGCCATCAGGGCTGTAGGCTACCCCGTAGATGGCTTGTCCATGCACCATGCGCAGATCCCAATGCCGGATGGTACGGTCATAGCTGGTACTGAAGAGTGATTCACTGTCAGGTGTGAAGGCAATCCGAAAAACGGGTTTGGTATGATCGCGTAGGCTGAACAACTCCTTCCCAGCCGCAATATCCCAGAGCCGAATGGTTGTATCGTTACTAGCAGAAGCTAAGAAGGCACCATTGGGAGCAAAGGCGAGGTGAAAGATCGAATCACTATGCCCAAAGAGGGTGCGCATTTCACGCTCGTTGGCTATATCCCAGACGTGAATGAGACCATCTAGGCCACTGCTGACGAGCATAGCACTATGGGTAGGATGGAAGGCAATAGCGTAGAGGGGTTTCGCTATATCATCCGCATTACGTCGCTGATCCAATGCTGCTACCAACGCCCCACTCTGAGTATCCCAGATTCGAGCCACACCATCATTGCCTGCCGTGGCTAACCAGCCACCATCGGGGCTAAAATCGAGTGCATGCACCAGATCGGGATGCACGAGCGGGTCAGTGGCTGGAGTGAGATCTGTCGTCTTGAGCAGATATACGGTAGTGCCATCATAGCTCTGCGCACTCAGCAGTTGCCCATCGGGGCTAAAGCGGATCTGGCCGGGCAGATTGGGGCTATAGATCATACTCGTCTGCACCAGCGACATCTCCGGGAAGTTCCACAACCTGATCGCCCCATCCCCCCCAGTGGTGGCTACCCGGTTCCCCATCGGGCTGAACGCTACCCCATACGTGCCGCCCTCATGGGTCGGGAATGTTTGTGGCTCTGCGCTACTCCCATCATTCTTCCAGAGCAGCAACGTGCCCTCAAAGGTCGTCCCGGCAATATACTGCCCATCCGGGCTGATCGCCATATCAGTCAGATCGGGGGTCTCTAGTACCCACCGCACCCGCGATTCCTGGGTAGCTTGTTGGAGAATCTGACGGATTTCGGGCAGGTCAGGATCGCCCGTCTCTGTCGTGTTCACAGCGCGCAGAGCCAGCAAGAGGGCACGCTGGGGGTTACTCCCGACCATAGATTGGGCACCAGCGGCCAATTCGCGGGCACGGCTCGTGCGTGAGGAGCTTTCGGCGGTCATGCGCGCCATTTCGGCACGCTGGTAACTCTCGTTCGCCTGGGTATAGAAGTTGAAGGCCACCATAAAGGCGACCAGTGCCAACCCGGCGGCAATCGAGGCTCCAATGGCGAGGTTACGCATCCGGCGAGCGGTGCGGGCACGTTCCTCAAGGCGGCGCTGTTCTGCCCGACAGTTTTCGAGAAAGAGCGTCTCCTGGCTGGTCAGTTCATCCTGATGCGTGGCTGCCCACTCCTCTGCTGCGACCAGTTCGGCTTCGCGGAAGAGCAGGCTATCGGGTTGGCCCTGCGCCAACCAGATCTCGGTTTGGCGCTGCAAGGGGCTGAGGTGTTCTTCAAACCAGCGCGCATTATTCGCCCGTACCGGGGCAATCAGGCGGTCATGGGCAAGTTCGAGCCATGATGCTCCTCGGCGGCGCTCTTCGCGTACCACATAGGCGTTGGTGAGCGTATCAACTGTGGCCTCATTCAGCCCAAAACTGCTCTCGTTGCCAGCAAGGATCTGGCTACGGAAGCCCTGGCGGGTGATCAACTGGGTATCTACCCACGTGCGCACTGCCCGTTCACCCACCTGCCCATCGGCGGCTGCTCGCGCCACCCCACTCGCATAGTACTCCTCTAGGGCATTGTCAATGCTCCCCAGCGCCGCCACATCCGCCGCACTGATCGTCTCATCTGCTACCCCCCCGTTGGGGAAACGCCGCTCCCAGAGGCGGTAGCAGACCACCTGTAGCTGCACGGGTTCAACGTGCAATCCCACCCGCTCCACCGCCTGGCCACTGCTATCCTGCACCACAACCGTTGCCAGATCCTGGGCTAAGGATTCGGCTACTTCTGCCTCAAACGCCACCCCCTGGCTGGCCGCTGGGCCACGGATGGCATCAACTGCAGCCTCAACACCGAGCAGGTTGAGCCGAAAACTGTTCCCAAAGCGGGTCGGCACGAGGTGGGCATACGTTTCGAGCAGGGCGGCCACATACTCCTCACGGATGGCAAAGAGCGCCCAACGCCATGGATCAGCCAGGGCATCACCAAGCTGGGTGAAGAATTCCAGCCGCTCGGCCTCAGCACTCGGATCGAGGGTCAACACCTCTTCAAACTGATCGAAAATCAGGACCTGCCCACTGGTCGCATCTGGTGGTGTACGCTGCTTCAGATAGGCATCCAGGGTGAGATCGGCCAACTCGGCGGGCGAGAGTTGCGCATTGGCAGGGTGCGCCTCCTCCAGACTCTGCATGACACTGAGCAGGTAGCGATTGGCTCCCGCAATAGGGGAGGGCGCCCCAACGCGGATGGTCGGGCGCACCAGAAAGCGACGCTGCTCAAGGCGGGGGATGAGTGCCGCTTGAATGAGCGAGGTCTTCCCCGCCCCAGAGGGTGAATTGAGCAGTACAATGCGGTCGCCTACTAAAAGACTAAGCAGATCGCGCGATTCACGGGCACGGCCATAGATCGTCTCGTGACGGCGAAAGGGGCGTGCGCCGATGTAGGGCGGCAATGGTGCTGGATTGGCAGACATAGACATAATGTATCTCAAAAGAAGGGATTCTCATCCGCAGCGGCAACCGGAGCCGGCCCTGCTTCCTCCCATTTGGTATGCAGTTCCTGCATAAAATCATCAATACTCCCCCAGAAGAGACTGATCTCAGAACCACGCAGGTAGCTCTCCATATAGCGGCGGGCGCGTTCGGGATCGAGGAATAGCCCCTCTTCGGGCAGGATCTGACCAGCGATATTGGCGTAGCGCGAGCGGCGCTGGTGGCCTTCAGGGTTGATGACACTGCGGAAGAGGATGCGAAAACTCCAATCTTCCAGGCGGAAACCGAGGAAGAGCAGGCCACTATCGGCGAGCGCATCGCTTACCACCGGTGGAATCCACTTCTTGTTGCGGGTTACACCGATCAGGTAGTCGAAGTAGTCATCCTCTGTCAGCACCAGCGAGTCGGGCACTTTCGTGACACCAAAGAGGTAGAAGATGAGTGGCTGTTCGGGGCTAGGCGTATAGTTGGGGTTATCCAAGACCGAAGGGAAGCGCATCAGACGCTCATTCCAACGGCAGATCTCGACCTTCGGGTCTTTACCGGCGGCGCGCAACGCTTCAACCATGAGATTATCGGTACCAGCACTAATGTAGATACGGAAGGGCAATTCGGCCAGCACCTTATACGGGTCGGCCGGATTTTGGCTACGACACACCTTACCAACAGCAGCAAACGTATCTTCAAGGCTGGCATCAGGTTTGAGATCAGGCAATTGATCGCCAAAGCGTTTGAGTAGCTCGCTCCGCATATAGGCGTTGAGTTCTCGGCGCGGCAACTGGGCATCCTGATTCACCGTGAGGAACTCCGCCACCTGGGGGATTTCATCGCGCTGATCGGGCGCCATAGGGAAGCGGTACTTCTCGGCCAGCACCTCCGCCGCATGACGTGGCGACCCCACCAGTGCCTCATTCATCTGCGGGCCAAGAATGGGGGTACACAGACCATCGCGGATATTTCCGATCAGCGCGGGCCACTTCTCCAGGTTACTATCACCACTAAAGCTCGGCACGTACCAGATCTGACCATTACGCAGCCGCATGTAGAGCACCGGCATCCAATAGTCAGTCGCATCGCGCACCATCCCCCGCGCCACCGCCATAGCGCGATCAACCATCCCATCCTTGCGCAACTCCTGGAAGAAGACCGGCATAAAGCGTTCGATGGTACGCATCGAGACCTTGCCCTGCATCGCAATCACGGCTGGGATACCAGCACGAGCCAAACGTGGCCCAAGTGCATTCAGGGGGCCACCTTCACTAAAGTTTGGTATTGCGGCGCTCTCACAAGAGGCGAGGATAATCATGCGTGGGCGTTCGCGCAATTCACCTAGGCGTGCGACTAGATCAAGCCCATCGGTGGGAGCCGTTTCACCGTTGCTACCCTCCAGAAAGAGAATCGCCTTGCCCTTGGGCGTCAACGCACCATGGGCAACAATATAGAGAATGTCATAGGTGTCACGCAGCACCGTGATCATCGCATCAAGGCTTGCCCGTGTCGTTCCATCACTCGCCAGCGTTGTCACCTTGATCGCCTCACCCATCCCGGCACGGGCGCGAGCCACCTCCCCAGCCACATCCACCGGAGCTAAGCGAAACTTACTCTCTAGGTCGGACGGGTTGGACACCACTACCAAGGCACGCAAGGCACTCTGCGGGCGCAAACGTACCGGTCCCCAATCATAACTACTCAGGAAGCGTGAGAAGATGATCCGCTCACCCGTGAAGAGGAGCGATCCATCCTTCGGATCGCGTAACATCTCCCAGCGGATTGTCTGAAGCTCCGGGACACTCGGATCAAGAAAGAGGCGGATACGCAACACCCCATCCTGCGCGGCGGTAGTGGCACGAGCCTCGGCGAAGGCAGCCAGCACTTCTGGTTGGGCAAAGAGCATATCGCTCAGTGCCCGCCCATATGCCTCGTGATCCGTCTGTAATTCAAGAAGTTTAGGAAGATCGAGGTTTGCTAGTGCAGGGCGATCAGTACTGAGACGAATATCAGCAGCATCATCGGGGCGGGTATAGCGCAGCTCAACGGTAAAGCTCTCTGCGTCACGCCGATAGAGGCCAATCTCCAGGTCGGCGAAGCCAGAGGTTGCCATAGCAGCCAACTTTCAGCAAAGCATCGGATGTCGTACCATGTGTCTGAGTACGATTAAGAATACGGAATTTAGGGGTTTTCGTCAAGGGATTGTAATTGTTGTATCAGGGCATGTGCAAAGTCACCTCTGGTGGGGGTTCGGGGGTGGCTTCGCCACCCCCGAAGATTTTTTTGTTGTTTTTTGGCGGCTTCGCCGCCAAAAAACAACAAAAAGTGGGGCTTGGGGCGCAGCCCCAAGGACTTTGCACATGCCCTGATTGTTGTATTACTATTCTTGCATATACCGAACAAATCTGCTAGTATACTGGTGTGCCATGAAATAGAAGAGCATAGCATGAACAAGATCTTCTTCATACCTGTTCGTAGCATTCTGTTGCTCCTCATCATATTGTTGGGAGCCTGTGTCAGCCCGCCTGCCCCGATTGCCCCAACGGCAACGGTCATTCCAGCGGCATCGCCGCTGGTTGAGGCTAGTCCGACACTCATACCAACCGAGGCGACGGTACTACCCATCCCCACAGAAACGCCGATCCCCACCGCGCCGCCGCCCTTACCCTCGCCGACGCCGGGTGGCCCGTTAAGCCGCGTGGCTGCATGGGGGGCCGGGGTGCCACTGGCTGCCGCATACCTCCCCGATGGCCAGAGCGTGGTTGTGCTACGCCCGCTCGCGCTTGAACTGCGTGCAGCCAATCCACTTGGCGATCTGCGTTGGCGGATACCCCTCGCTACCCCACCGAGTGCGCTCGCGGTTAGCCCAGATGGAGCCACGATTGCCCTGAGTGTTGGGGCTGAGGTTGAACTCTATGCCAGTGCGGATGGCCACCTGTTGGGGCGCATCCCTGGGCTAGGTTCGCCAATTGCCGATATTGCCATCTCGCCCGATGGGCGCTTGTTGGCCGCTGCCCAGGCCGATCAGTCCATCTCGCTCTGGGATGTAGCTGAACGCTCGATCCTCACCGAGTTGCGCCTGCCGCTTGATGAGGCGGGCCTGATTGTGCCCGGCAGTTTCACCAGTGTTGCCTTCTCCCCCGACAACCAGTTTCTTGCTGCCGGGGATGATGGAGGCAATGTGGGGGTGTGGGCGATGAGTGACTACGTGAACCTCCAGGTGTTGAGCGTGGGGCTGCGGGTAGTTGCAGATGTGGCCTTCTCTCCCGATAGCCAGCAGGTGGCGGGAGCCTCTGAGGGGTGGCGTACCGAACCGGGGGCGATCTGGATCTGGGATGTGGCTACAGGTGAAGAAGCGCACTGGCTCGGTATTGCCGATGAGACCCGCTTTTTGGCTCCGGCGCAGCGCCTCGCTTTCAGCCCCGATGGCTCCGAGGTGCTGATGGGGTTGGCCGATGGGAGCCTACTGCGCTGGCGTCTGGCCGATACTTCTACGTTGGCGCAGGATCTGGTTGGACATACCGCTGCGATTACAGCTCTGGCAATGGCTGTGGATGGCCGTATCCTGACCGCATCGCGTGATGGGAGCTTGCGTATATGGAACACCGATGGTACTTCTGCCGATACCCTCAGTGATACCGGGGCGGTAGCGGCACTGGCGCTGAGTAGTGATGGCAGCCTGATCGTGAGTGGCGATGAAGGCGGCCAGATCAGCATCCGTCAGCCCGATGCGACTCTGCTTACTCAGATCCAGAGTCCTGGGGGTAGCCTGCACAGCCTCGCCCTCAGCCCCGATGCCAGCCTGTTGGCGAGTGGCAGCGCCGATGGTACCCTACGTTTGTGGAGTATGCCCGATGGCGCATTGCAGAGCGAACTGGTCGGTCACGAAGGCCCCATCTTCAGCCTCGCCTTCAGCCCCGATGGGCAACGGGTTGCCACGGTGGGGTACGATGGAACCCTACGGCTGTGGCGTACTAGTGGAGTGGCCGAGCGGGTGGTACTGCTACTCCAGAGTGATGGGATCAGTAATACCGCTCTCTACCATGTTGCGTTTGCCCCTGATGGCCAGCAGATTGCCGTGGCCAGCAGTGCCGGTGAGATCAGCCTGTGGCGCAGTGCCGATCTCACCCAGATCGAGCGCCGCAGCATCGAGCCAGATCGTGCCCTGCAACTCAGCTTCACGCCCCAGAGTAGCCTGCTGGCACGCACCGCCAGCGGCAAGATCCTGGCCTGGGCCGCAGGTAGCCCCGTGGCGATCCTCGATGCCAATACCAGTTCCTACGCCCTGCTCGGTGACGCGGGAATCGTGACATTGGGTGGCGGAACCTTCCAGGTGTGGCGCGGGCCACTCAGCGCACTTACCCGCTATGCCGATGTGCCAGCACCGGAGTTCAATCGGTTAGTTGCGAATACCACTACGATAGTGATCGGGTCGAGTATGGGGATGATCGAGGTTTGGGCAGTGCGGTAGGGGCGCGTCGTGACGCGCCCTATCAGAGCATCCAATCTTCCAGGTGTAAACCGGGGACACGCTGAAAATGGCGCTGATTATGCGTTACCAGCGTCGCCGCATAGCCGAGAACCACAGCCGCAATCTGGAGGTCAGCATCCGCAAGACGTTCACCGCGCCGTTCCAAGGCAACCTTCAGGCTTCCGAAACGATGGGCGGCAGCATCGTCATACGGCAGGACAATGACCCCGGCGAGAAGGGTATCGATCTGGAGCAACTTCTGGGTAGCTTGCACCGAACGCTCTGCACCATACACAAGCTCGCCAACACTAATGGTCGTGATCGCCAGATCTTCATTTGCCGCAACCTGACCGCGTAGGTCGAGTTGCCCGCGAAGCAGGGCGATCCAGTGATCGCTATCGAGAACTTTCATAGTTTAGGTGCAGGGCGGGGAGCTTGCCCTGCCCGATTAGCTGCAATACGTTCAGCAAGATCGTCAAACTCTGGATCGTTACGCCACAGACCAAAAGCAGCCATTGCGGGATGTACTTCGCCCCGCTCAATTGCTGCCAGGAGATCCGCATCTTGACCAAAGAGCGCGGCCAAGCGCCCTGAGAGTTGCGAGACGCGCTCAATACGCTGGAGTTCAGCGGCTCCGATTAATACCGCCACTGGGCGCTCGCGACGCTGAATCGTGAAGCGTTCTCCTGCCAGTACCCGGGAGAGCAATTCGGATAAGCGGCTTTTTGCCTCGGCGACATTTATCGTTTCCATGAGGTACTCCTAGTCATAATGACTCTATGGCACATAGTCTACTGCATGGAAAGACGCTATGCAAGGTGGTTTATCTCTATTCCAGGGCTAGACAACTACCTTGTGTATGCTATAACAATGATCATATCGTATTTGCCAAACCAAGGAGCTTTGCATGAATCCGCAACGTCTGCTTCGTTGGCTCGCCCCGCTCCTCGTTCTCGCCGCCTTCGCCGCCTTTCTCGCTGCTCCGCCGCCTGCCCGTGCCGTCTCCGACCGCCCGATTATGGCCTTCTACTACCCCTGGTGGGAGATGAGCGACTGGAACTACAGCCGCATGAGCGATCTGCCTGCGCCCACCTATTCGGGTGGCGATGACGAGACCCTCAAGCGCCACATCCAACAGGCCGATGATGCTGGGATTGATGCCCTGATCTGTACGTGGTTCGGCCCCGATGAGGAGCGTTTGAATAAGCGATGTCTGCGCATGATGGAACTCTCGCAGCAGATGGGGCGTGATCTGCAATTTGCGATCATTCCCGATCAGTCTGCATGGGGGACGCTCCAGAATGTGGATAATCTGGCGCGGGCGATTGGTGTGCTCCAGCGCGACTTCATGAGCAAGCCCAATTACCTCACCTTCCAGGGCAAGCCGGTGGTCTTCTGGTTCTACCCGCCCTCGCTCGGTAATCTCGATACGTGGAAGCAGTTACGCGCCAAAGCCGATCCTAACCGCCAGCAATACTGGTTTGGCGGCACCGATAATTTCAGTTTCCTTGAGGTATACGACGCGCTCTACTACTTCGACATCACCTGGGAGTCGCGGCCCGGTGCGGCGATGGCCTCGTATGCTGGACGCCTGGATCGCTACAATAAGGCCAATGGCCAGAATCGCCCCTTTATTGCTACGGTCATGCCGGGCTATGACGACATCAAGTACCGCAACGGTCATGCCCGTGATCGTCAGGGTGGCGAGTATTACCGAGGCACCTGGCAGACGGCGATTGATCGCAATGCCCAGGCTGTTGTCCTGACCAGCTTTAACGAGTTCTTCGAGGGCAGCCATATTGAACCGAGTGAGCAGTTCGGCGATCTCTACCTGCGCCTGACTAAGGAACTGAGCGACAAGTTCCGAGCCGAGGTAGGCCGTGGCCCCTGCCAGACCTTCCCCGAAACCGGGTTTAGTGTCTGCGGGCGCATTCTCGAATACTGGCAGCAGAATGGCGGTCTGCCCGTCTTTGGTTACCCGATTGGCCCGCAGCAGATGGTGATGATCGAGGGTAAGCCCTTCCAGGCGCAGGAGTTTGAACGTAACCGCCTCGAACTGCACCCGGAGAATGCGCGTCCGTATGACGTGCTGCTCGGTCGTTTAGGGGTTGACGTGCTAGTACGCCAAGGTCGCGACTGGCAGCAGTTCGCGAAAGTAACGTCTGCACCCAATGGCTGCCTCTACTTCGCCGATACTGGCCACTCGTTGTGTGAGCCATTCCTGACCTACTGGAAGACCCACGGCCTGGAGTTTGATGGCCGCTCTGGCTACAGTTATGCCGAGAGTCTTGCTCTCTTTGGTATGCCGATCAGCGAGCCACAGACCGAGGTTATGGTTGATGGCAACAGCTACATGGTGCAGTGGTTTGAACGCGCCCGCTTCGAGTCGCACCCACAGAACAGACCACCCTATCATGTGCTGTTGGGGCTGTTAGGGGTGGAGATTAAGAAGTAGAGACGATCAATCGAAATCGTATGGGGCGCATCGCGATGCGCCCCTACAATCACCCCCACCTACATCAACATATCCACCGTGAGGCGCTGGGTAAAGTTGTGCATCGCCAGATTCACCAACCAGACCCAATCGAGCTTACGACCCGCCATGCGCTTCATAATCCCCGGCCACGAGTAGACCGCTCGCTGCACCTTGATGAAGTTCTTCAGGAACTGCTCACGCTCCATCTTGGCTGGCTCGTACATGTAGTGGAACGTATCATATTTGTCCCAATCAAAATGTACCAAGCGCGGCTTAATCTCCTCGAACCAGGGAGTACCGGGGAAGGGCGTTGCAATCGTGAAGACCGGGAACTCGATCCGATTCTTCATGATGAAGTCGAAGGTGTGTTGGAAACTGCGATTAGTATCGGTGTCAAACCCGAAAATGAAGTAACCCTGAATGGCGATACCCTGCTTATGCACATTCGCCACCACATCTTCATAGTGTGAGACGCGGTTAGAACCCTTATGCACATACTTAATCGTCTCAGGATCAACCGACTCGAAGCCCACATTAAACATCTCGCAGCCAGCGGCAGCGGCCAACTCGACAAACTCACGCTTTTCGAGGAAGTTCATCGAGATATTGGCATTCCAATGCACACCTAGCTCGACCATGGCATTGAACAACTCGTTGGCATACGCCGGTTTGAAGCAAATGTTGTCATCCATAAACGAGAAGCGCACATCACGCTTGCCCGCGAAGTTCTGATGCGCCTTGATCTCATCAATCATCTGGTCAGACTCGCGGATGCGGAAGGTCTTGCCATAGATACGTGGGGTACAGCAGAAGTTACACCCCACCGGGCAGCCCTTGGTTGCCAAGAGTGGCAGGCGCTCAGAGTAGTTACGGGCATTCTTCGAGCTACGTGCAAAGCGGAAGTCGGTGCGCGCCATCTCATTGAGCGGCTTCCAACCCGCATTGGGTTCCGGGCGATAGACCGGCTTGAGCGTATCCTCGTAGATGTCCTGGGTCAATTCCTCATAGATCGACTCAATCTCACCGAAGATGACCGTCGTGGCGTGCTGCGACGCCTCTTCGGGCAACATCGTCGGGTGTACTCCGCCCAGGATCACCTTCTTGCCCTGTGCGAGCGCCCGGTCGGCAATCGCATAGGTGCGGCTGGCGTTGAGGGTACGTGACGTAATCGCCACGATGTCATACGCACTCAAATCCTGCGGAACCGTATCACCGATACGTTCGTCAATGAAATCAATATCAAAGTGGTTATTGGCCACTGTAGCAACCATCATCAGGTTGAGGGGCATACTCACCTTGCCCGAATCGACCATTAGGGGAGTATTACTCTTGGGCTGAATCAGGAGCCACTTCTTGCGCTTGGTTGGTGCGACGAACGGCTTCCGTGGCAGCCCAATCGCCTCAGGCTCAATCACACTACTCATGCAGAACCTCTTCTCAATGGGCTTCCACAACCGTCTCGGCCGATTCGGTCGTTACTGGTGGTGGAGGCAGGTTATCCTGGGCTACTGGGCGGCGCACACCCTGCTTACAGTTTTCGAGTTGCTCCTCAAGGTTGCGGCGGAAGAGCAAGCTGGTCACAGTGGTGATCAGTTTATTCTTATTGAGTAGCACACGCCGAACAATTGCCTTCCAGGTGAACATTCCCAGGAAGTGCTCCAAATACTTGATCTGGTAATCGTAGGGATCATAGCGATCACAACGTACCACTAGATTATTCGCCGTATACTTATCCCAATCCTCGTCCACGATCAGCCCCTTGGCCTTATAGTCCTTGTAGAGTTGGGTACCGGGATAGGGCGTCAGGATCGAATAGATCGGCATCACCAGTGCATTCTCCACCACAAACTTCATGGTGGCATCCATATCTTCATAGGTGTCAATGGCCGGATTGACCAAGAAGTTGCACTGGATCGGCAGACCCGACTTGCGGCACGACTCGATGATGCGTGCATAGTCGGCGGCGGTGTTGATGCGGCCTTTGTTGTACGCCTTGAGCGTCTCCTGGTTGATCGACTCAAAACCGACCAACGCCATGGCGCACCCGGCCTTCACCAGCAGATCCACCGTCTTACGATCATCAAGGAACTTGAGGCTAATGAAGCTGCTAAAACGGATATTCAGCTTCGCCAGTTCCTCCATCGTATCCCACATACTCTGCTTATTCACCCCCAGGTTCTCATCGGTAAACATGAACCAGGGCGTATTGCCATAGCGCGACTCACGGAACCAGACTCGCTTGGCCTCCAGCACTTGACGCCGGATTGCTTCGGGTGACTGGGTGCGGTAGAGGCGACCGGTAAAGTTCGGGGTGACGCAGAAGGAGCAGACGAAGGGGCAACCACGGGTTATGTAGATCGGAATTGACTTACGAGCATCAACCTTTCCGCGCTTACTGGCACGGAAGATGCGTTCATAATCAATCTCCGGTACCTGATTGACGGGCGCAAAATCCTTAGAATCGTAGCGCCGTTGGAGGACGCCATCAGCCACATCCTGAATGACTTTGGCCCACAGATTCTCGGCCTCACCACTCACCACACAGTCGGCATGGTCGAGCGCCTCTTCATAGTTGAAGGAGACATGCACCCCACCAAGCACCACCGTCTTGCCATGGCGACGGAACTCATCGGCGATCTCGTAGGCACGGTTGGCATTCAACGAGCGAGTGGTAATCCCAACCAGATCATAATCGCCCGTATAGTTGATCTCATCATCAAAGAGCTCATCGGCAAGTTCAATCTGGTGCTGGGGCGGTGTGATGCTTACGAGTACTCCCACGGCCATCGAGAAGAGCGCCTTTTGGCTGGATTCTTCTTCCTTTTTGCCTTTGGGGGTGATGAGTAAAATCTTGAGGGGTCGAATCGACTCAACTGGGCGGAGTGATTGCAGCGACCCATCGGGGGTTGGTTTGGCTGCGCCCTTCGTGGTGGCTTCACGACGGGACGGGGTAACTGGGGGCGTACCGGCACTGGTCATCGTGACCTCCCTAGACATCCTCGTAGGCGAGGGGTAGCGTGACACGCGAATCGCAAGGCACATGATCCCGCCCGCAGGCAGAAAGAAGGCTGCGGTATCGCTATGGCTTCCACGTTGCCGAGGAGAGAAAGAGTTCGCATGCTTTGATAATTATACAACAGGCTGCCCTATATGTCCAAGGGTTTTGCAAGTAAAACCGTTTCTTTTTTGCGAAATAGGGCATATCCCCATTATCGCGCCGCTTGTGTAAATTCACAAGTTGTGCATAGATGGGGCAAAGGTGTGGCAATTATTCAGTAAAAAGGGTTTGACCATGCGTACCTCAGCCCGCTATAATGCTCCAAGTTTGAGCAATACTATGGTGTCAAAGGAGACGAGTTGATGAGCACCTCAAACCAGCGTGGACGCCGCGTTTCGCGCAACAATCGCACATTACGTACCTTCTACATGGGCATTGCGGCGGTGCTGGTCTTTGCCATCGGCTTTGTGGGAGTCTTTAGCGGTTTAGGGGGCTTTTCCCGTGAGGTGACGCCTGTTACCGCTCAGATGGGGCGTACCGCAGATGGCTACTACTACAAGGGTGATCCGAATGCGCCGGTGAAGGTGATCGAGTATGCCGATTACGAGTGCCCTGCATGTGCGGAGTATGATCGTAATTTGGCTCCGTTGATTGATCGTGACTATGTGAACACGGGTAAGATCCAGTTTATCTACCACGAGATGCCACTGAACCACATCCACCGTAACGCGCAGGCCGCAGCAGAGGCGGCGCGTTGTGCCGGGGATCAGGGGATTGGGAACTTCTGGAAGATGCACGACATGATCTACATCAATCAGGATCAGTGGGCGAGCCTCAACTCGGCACAGAATGTCTTTGCCAGCTATGCCGGACAGCTAGGGATGGATCGTAATGCCTTCACTTCCTGCATGACCAATGGTACGCATCGCACCGCTATCGAGGCTGCCATCCAGGTGGCGATAGCTACCGGTGTCGAGGCCACACCTACCTTCGAGGTGAATGGGCAGCGGGTGAATGCCAGCCAATTAGATGGCGCTATTCAGGCGGCGTTGGCCGCCGCTGGGCAGTAAAGATGATTGACACCCATCTTTGACATGACTATAATTGCGCGGTTTAGAAGCAGAACTTAACGGAACCGGGTGGCTTATCGTGCGTAGTCGAGATCTCTATGCGCTGCTGGTAATCGCAGCAATTGCGGCTCTGGCTCTCGTGATCAATCTTGCACCCAGCCAGACCTTCCTGGGGCGTGATGTACGCTTTCGCCTTGGTCTCGATCTTCAGGGTGGTATCCAGGTGCTGTTGCGTACCACCAGTGAAACCGCAACCGAAGAAGATGTTGAGACGGCGGCAGGCGTCATTGAGCGCCGCGTGAATGGCTTGGGTGTCGGTGAGACGGTGGTGCAGTTGGCGGGTAGCGACCGCATTATTGTCGAATTGCCCGGTATTGATAACCCCGAACAGGCAGTCGAGACGCTGCGTGGTACCGGGCGGCTGGAGTTTATTAACTCGCAGGGTCAGTACTTGCCCGATGGGACGGTGGTGCGTACCACTGGTGAACCCAATCCGCCCCAGTTGGCTGGGACGAGTATGATGACCGATACGGCCGCGCTGGGGCCGATCTATCAGAGTATTACCGATGGCCGCGATCTGGATACGAGTCAGGTACAACCTGCCTTTTCGCAGGGTGGCACGCTCGGTAGCCGTCCGGCGGTTTCATTTGCCTTCCGGGGGCAATCGGCCACCAACCTGGCCCAGTTTACCGCCGCGAATATCGGCCAGCCGATGTGTATTGTCCTGGATAGTACTGTGGTCAGTTGCCCGGTCATCAATGGTGCCCTCAACGATGGCTCCGGGGTGATCGAGACCAATACCGCCGAAGACCGCGACCGTATCTTCAATCAGTTGAAGTATGGGGCGCTGCCCATCCCACTTGAAGTCGAGACGAGCCGCACGGTCTCGGCAACCCTCGGTCAAGCCTCGGTTGAGACGAGTATTGTGGCCGGGATTGCTGGCTTGCTGGTGGTGGCTGTCTTTATGATCGTCTTCTATCGCCTGCCCGGTCTTCTGGCTGCCTTGGCGCTGCTCATCTATACCCTGATCAGCTTCGCGATCTACCGGCTCATCCCGATCACGCTCACCTTGCCCGGTATTGCCGGGTTCATTCTCTCGATTGGTTTGGCGGTTGATGCCAATGTGCTGATCTTTGCCCGTCTGCGTGAGGAGTATCGGCGCGGGCGGGATATACGGACAGCCCTCGAACTCGGCTTTGTCGAGTCATGGCCGGCCATCCGCGATTCGAGTGTTTCAACCCTGATCACCAGTATTGTGCTCTTCCTCTTCGGCAACAGTTTTGGCGTGAGCATCATCAAGGGCTTCGCTGTCACCCTGGGCCTGGGTATTGTGGTCAGCCTCTTTACGGCGATTGTGGTGACGCGCACCTTCTTGCGGTTGGCGGCACCGATCTTCAGTGAGCAGAATGCTTGGCTCTTCGGGATTGATCGCCGGACACCTGTAGCCACCGATTCAGCGGCGACTAACTCGCTCTAGCCCAGAGAGGTTTACATGGAACAGCTTGTTCGCCGCCGCTATTGGTGGTTTGCGCTCTCGTTGGTGTTAATCTTGCCGGGGCTGTACTTTCTTTTGCTCCACCCACTGGTAACGACCGGGCGTTTTGGTGTTGGTTTGCATCCCAGTATTGATTTCAGTGGCGGTTCACTCTGGGAGGTGCGTTTCTTAGATAAGGCTCCGACCGATGTCACTACCGATGCGGTGGCGCAGGTCTTTGCCGAGCAGGGCTTTACCGGGGCGTTGGTACAACTCAGTCCGGCTGAGGTGGATGGCAAGCCCGTCGCTGGTGTTGTGGTGTGCACTACAGCCCTGAGTACGGTTGATCCCAACAGTCAGATCGAGGCTGTGACGGCGGCACTGCAAAGCGCGTTTGGGGCGGTCTCCCGTGAGCGCCTAGAGAGTGTTGGCCCCACGGTGAGCCAGGAGAGTACCCGTAGCGCGATCATTGCTGTACTGGGCGCCTCGGTGGTGATCCTGCTCTACCTAACCTGGGCCTTTCGCAAGGCGCCCCACCCATTCCGCTATGGGATGTGTGCCATCCTGGCTATGGTGCATGATGTGGTGCTGGTGCTTGGTGTGGCCGCGATGCTGGGAACCTTCTTTGGCCTAGAGGTGGATGCGCTCTTCCTGACCGCACTGCTCACTATCCTCAGTTTCTCGGTGCATGATACGATTGTGGTCTTTGACCGCATCCGCGAGAACCTGATCAACCGGCGCAGTGGCGAGGCATTCGACGATATTATTAATCATAGTATTGTGCAGACCCTACCGCGCTCGATCAACACGCAGTTGACGACGCTCTTCACGCTGACCGCGCTGCTCCTCTTTGGGGGCGAGAGCATCCGCAACTTTGTTGCCATCCTCCTGATTGGCCTGATCATCGGTACCTACTCCTCGATCTTCAATGCTGCCCAGTTGCTGGTGGTCTGGGAACACCGCGAGTGGCAGACCTGGTTCGGGCGGCGCAAGCCGGAGGAGTTGGTGACGGAGTAGGGGTGGCTTCGACAAGCTCAGCCAACGGTGCGGTGCTGGCTTCGACAAGCTCAGCCATCGGTGCGGTGCTGGCTTCGACAAGCTCAGCCAGCGGATCATCACTTAGGCGCAAAGATCGTCTTGCAGCTCAGCGTCCCCGCCTGCGCATCGCTCAGGTAGCTACCGAGATCCTCTGCTTGGCTACTCTGCGCAGCTAGGGCGAGATCTTCCTGGGCACCAGCCGGGTTCTGTTGCGCCATGCGCGTCTCAGCCCGCAGCAGGTAGAGCAGGCTGAAACCGGGATCTCGCTCAATCCCCTGCGTATAGGATGCTTCAGCGGCTGCATACTGGTCGAGGTTACACTGAGCAAAGCCGCGTAAGAAGTAGGCATCAACCAAGCGATCATCAATACCCAGGATGGTATCGGCATAGGTTATCGTTTCGCTATACTGACCCATCATGAGGCTCCCAAAGGCGGCATTGAAGGGACCAAGGATGTTAGGTACTTTGGTTCCATAAAATGCAGTAAAGACTCGTTCTCCAAAGGCTTGATTGGGGAAGAGCATAATCGCCTCGAACATCAAGTTTGCCGCATCATTGATCCGACCTTCACGCAGCGCGATCATTGTTGCAGCCATATAGGGCGTATTGATGTCTGGATCAAGGCGCATGGCTGATTCCATATCGGCGCGGGCAGCAGGAAGATCGTTACGCACGTATTGGAGGAAGCCACGCGAACTGAGGGCAAACCAATCATCGGGCTGTTGGGCAACGATCTGATTGAAGATGGTGAGACTTTGCTCTAGCGTTGCAGGATCAGTCTGACCGATAATCGGCTCTGTCCCACCAATGAAGAAGAGCGGACTCGTCCAATCGGCTGGGCCGATGCGGCGCGCCGTCTCCATGTCATTCAAGGATTCTTCCACTAGCCCCACCCGGAAGCGTGCTGCACCGCGATAGGTGTAGAGGATCGGGTTAGGCTCAAGATTGATCGCGGCATCAATCTCTTTGATCGCCTCTTCGGTATTGCTAAAGTAGTTCAGGAAGAAACGGTTGACCCGTGCAGCAATACTATTGCCTGTGACTTGTGCGGGAGCCATCTTGAGTTCTTCGAGAGAAGCGACGGTACGCATCAGTTCGTAGCCATTGCCATCGGCAATGCGCAGCACATTGAGGATCACCAGCACGGGCATTGCTGCCGACTCGTTCCTGACATCGCTCATGCGAACCCGAACATTCGCGGTACGTTCGAGGATACTACGCTCGATCTTGATGTTGCTAAAGGTGTTCGTAACCCCCAATTCGATATTGAGTTCTACCCCACTATCATCGTAGTTACCCCAAACAATAATGGGCGCCTGGTTATCCGCTGCTGCGGCCTGGGCTTGGGCTGCCGAGGTAATGACTTGCGGGTACTCACGCACCTTCACACGGGTAAAGGGAACCTCATGTTCAAACGCCTGGGTCAGATTATCGAGCAGAAAGCGGAAAGGATCTGCTCCGCTGCCTAACGGCTCTAGGTGGGCGACGAGCACCATATACTCACCAGCAGCCACGGGTTGCACGACTGGCGGCCCCGACGGAGCCTCAGGGGTAGGAGTCGTAGTGGGTGAGAGTGCCGCGTTGGTAGGGGTAGTCGCGGGGGCATCTGGTTTCGGCCCCAAGAACATGAAACCACCACCAACCAGACCAAATAGCAACACGAGTGCCCCGATGATCATTGGCATACGCAGGGGTGGAGGTGGCGTTGCTGGTGTGGCAGCCTGATCATGCTGACGGACACTGTCCTCTAAGATTTGAGTTGGCGTGGGTGACAGCGCAGCTACCGGGGTCTGGTTATTTGGTGTATGTGGCGTATTGAAGCGCGAACTCTCGGCTGGCTCTAAGACCCGTGTGATGCCCGGACTGTCAGGATTAGGCAGGGGTTCACCGCGCATGATCGACTCAAGCTCCGCACCCACCATACGGACACTACTGGTACGGAGATTGCGATCCTTCTCCAGCATCGCGTTGATCAGCGTGATCAGACGGGGTGGCAGATCAGGGCGTAACTGAGCTAGATCGGGAATTGGCTTAGAGAGAATAGCCGTCAGGACAGCGCCCGGCGTTGCCCCAGTGAAGGGGCGTTCACCGGTCAGCATCTCAAAGAGCATCACCCCAAACGACCAAATATCGGTACGCTCATCGAGATCCTCGCCGTGGCAACCTTCGGGGCTAAGGTAGGCATAGGTACCGACCATCGAGCCACTCTGGGTCAGGCGGCTACGGTCGTCCAGGTGCGCGACGCCAAAGTCGGTGAGGAGCGGGGTACCATCGCCATCAATCAGCACATTATGGGGCTTGATGTCACGGTGGATGATCTTGAGTCGGTGGGCGCGGGTCAGTGCATCAGCGACATCGAGGGCAATGCGGAGCACCTCTTCGACCGGCATACGTGGCTGCTGCTACATCCGTTGCGCCAGTGAGCCGCCTTCAACATAATCCAGAATGAGGTAGTGTACCCCTCCTTCTTCCACCGTGGTAATAATCTGCACGATATTGGGGTGATTGAGCCGTCGTAGTGCCTCAGCTTCGCGTTCAAATCGCTCGATCACATGGGTCGTGAGATCACCAAGATCGGTACGCAGGGCCTTGATCGCCACCGTCTTACCTGTTGTTCGATCAACACCACGAAAGACCGTACCCATACCGCCCTGACCGATTTGAGCACCGATCTCAAAGCGATTGTCAATAATGACGGGTTGCGACATGGCTCTGGTTCCTTAGGTTAAAGAATGTAGGTAGTAGATTATAGAGTATTTTTGCCCTTTTGGGAATAATGTTGCCACTACTCCACCTGACGAATTGGTGTTACCGTCTCGTGCATGAGCCAGTGGTAACACGCGGCGGCAATGGGAGCCATAAGCCAATAGTTGAAGAGGCGGAAGATGATAGCCGCAGGCACAGCCGCAGGCCCGACATCAAGCTGAGTAAGCACGGCCACCAGTGCTGCCTCGACCGTACCACCGCCACCAGGAAGGACATTGAAGGTCGAGGTGATGAGGGCGATACCGAAGGCCGCCAGCACCACCAGGAAACTGGTCTGTACGCCCAGGCTGTAGAGTACCAGGAGCATAGCGAGGCTATGCCCACTAAGTGCGGTCAACTGGATAAAGACCAGCAGAATCACATCGCGACGGCGACTGACGAACAAGCCACGGCCGCGATCAATATCGGTAATAATGTGGTTAATCCAGGCATCGCCCCACTGTTGGCCGAAGAGGCGAGCGAGGCCATTCTTGAGGTTGAGCAGCCAATGGCGCAGCGTCTCGGCGCGGCGGGTAAGCAGAAAGGCAGCTATGCCGATCAGCGAGAGCCCCACAAGGGCGGCGATATAGCTTGCGCGCCCGGTGACGAGACCATGTGTAGTGAGGAAGAGCAGGCTAAAACTGAAGACAAGCAGCATTGCTACAGCGTAGCTGAGAGTTTCGAACGAAGCCAAGAGCGCAGCCTCACCGGGCGAGACACCACGCCGGGTAAAGTTGCTCATCAGGAAGGCGTAACTCCCCACCCCACCGGCAGGCACCGATTGGCTGATCACAATCGCCACCAGTGCTGTGGCCCAGAGGCGGAGCATACTCATGCGGTATCCGAGAGAGTGAAGCACCACATGGAAGACCTGCGAACTGACGAGGTAACTCAGTCCAATGAGGATGAAGGCCATCCCTAGCAAACCGTGTTTAGCATCATCGAGCAGGCCAAAGGCTTCAAGAATCCATGCCCGATTGAGCATTGCCAGTGTCAGGATTCCGAGGCTGATCACTACACTAGTGACCAACTTCCAGCGCGAGCCTTGCATTACACGCCCTTTCATCGCTACAATCAGTGTGAATGAGACGATAAGGGCGCGTCATTCGTTGCACATGGGCTGTGCCTACCAGAGAATGGCGAAACTACCTTCATTGCCACTCGGTTCCTCCCAGACCAGATCAACCTTCTCGACCTCGGCGTGAATAGGGCCACTATAGCACCAGCTTACCATCCGCTGCACTGCCGAGCGGCTCCCCTCAAAGACCGCCTCAACCCGCCCGTCGCTCAGGTTACGCACCCACCCCTCTACCCCCGCAGCGCGGGCTTTGTCGCGGGTATAGGCGCGGAAGTTCACCCCTTGCACTCGGCCTGTGATGTGTACATGTGCGCGTACATGTTCCATATTGTTTTGTTTCTATGTTGAAGTGTAATCCTTTGCCTTCAGGAGTATAGCGCAGCCATGGGGGGAGATGCAATACTGGAGTGGTGAGCGTGATCGGCTAGAAGCCGGTGCTACCTTCGGAATGTATAGGGGCGCGTCGTGACGCGCCCTCCGGTGCGATGATCGGAGCCTTCATATTCAGGTGTAAGTGTGGGAGAGGCTATATGTACTCGCGATGGAGATGCAGCCTCTTCCTCAGAGATGTGCCATCCCGCTATGGTGAGATTTTTCCCCCACTGCATGAAATTCCACCCCCGCTTGCAACCTCCGTCTCTCTTCGCCACTATGCTACA